>Ga0302279_10000266_pt1 | contig 75947 bp, 71 predicted proteins | sample III_Bog_N3_3_FD_194541 | JGI IMG/M metagenome (GOLD analysis project Ga0302279, IMG submission 194541) | Peat permafrost microbial communities from Stordalen Mire near Abisko, Sweden - III_Bog_N3_3 | ecosystem: Environmental > Terrestrial > Soil > Wetlands > Peat | place: Sweden: Abisko...
TGAACAGGCAGAATCCGATGTAGACGACCCCGCCGGCACCGAGCGCCGTCACGAGCCTGATCAGCATCTCTACGTCGCGCGGTGTGATCGCGTCGTCGATCACGATCCGCACGCTATAGCGAACCGCGATCTCGAAAGCGGTCTCGGCCAGCAGGCACGCGAACAACGCCGAGACGAACCACCGGTATGGCTTGATGTAGGCCGTGAGCTCGCGCAGCTTGGCAACGCTCGCGAGCCTGCCGCTAACGCTCATGTTGGACTCCCGGCGCCGGATGGAACCGAGCTGCCCACGCGCGTGCCAGGCCGGGTGGTCATGCTGGCACGGCGCCTATCCCACGCTCTCCGGACTGGGAAGGACGGCTTCAATCCGTGCGTACGCAGCGCCGAGGCGGCGGACGTGATCGCACGCGATCGTCTCGATCGCCTGCCGCTGCCGATACGAGAGATAGCGATAGCCCGCGACAACCCCCGGGCAATGTCTGGCGCCGCAATCGCAGCGGAACGGCGCGCTCATATTCCACTCGGTCGTGAGATAATTGAAGGTTACTTCGGCGCCCGGATCGATGTCGCGCAACGCGACCATCGCACGCTGGCCGAGATCGATCCCGGCGTTCGGAGCGCAGTTGTGATTGGCGAAGCGCCAGCGCGACTGCAGCGGATTGAGGTGCCTTTTGGCGGCGATCTGGAGCGTGTACTTCGACGGCTCCTTCACCTCGACCCCGTCGAGCGTAAAGATGAGCGAGCCGGCACGGATCAAGTTTGTCGCAACAATACATTTCCCATGGCGGCAGGTGGACACAGTCGTGGATAGCTTTGTGTACAACGTATTATTCATGATAGCTCCTCACGTCGGGGTCGCGGCCAATTCGGCGAAGTAACGGGGTAAAACCTGTCGCCGCCAGCGTTCCGTTCCACCTCCAGGTCTCGTGCCGATCAGGAAGCTGACGAGGACAACGAGAATATGGTAACCGTAACGTTGATTGCGGTCAACGCCTTTGTTGCGGTGCGGGCACCGAGAGTCCAATCGGCTTGGTAACGAAACCCAGGCGCCGGCGTGCCGCGTTCAGAATCATCTCAATCATATCTGTGTAGGAAAGGCCTGCCGTCTCCGCCATCAAGCTCCAGGCACCAACCGGGGTTGGGGTTCACTTCCAGCAGCTTGATGTGACCGTCACCGTCTGCGCGGTAGTCGAATCGCGCGTAATCACGGCACCCCAGGCGCCCGAATAACTGAGCAGACTGAGCAATCAACCGTTCCGCGTGACCCTGTTTAAGGTCGGCCGGTCTGTATTTTATGTCGGTCCAATACGGAGAGTCAGGATGCCACTTCGATTCGTCGCAAAGGATGGGCGGTACGCCAACCAAGCCGCTGTAGTCGACTTCCAGAATAGGCAGGACATAGCTTGACCCCGGATTTCCAATGATGCCGACGGTATACTCGGCGCCGGACAGGAATTCCTGCAAGAGGAGCGGACGGTCGGGCAGGATTTCATGCAGAGACCGCAGCGTGGCCGCCGCCTGCTCGGGCCCGGAGACCAGGGACGCCCGGGTGATGCCGAGGCTGTTATCTCCGAGCGCCGGCTTAATGAAGGCGGGAAAGACCTCGGGAACCGTGCCTTCTACGTCCTGCGGCGCCACATAGATCTCCAGCGGAACAGGAATGCCGAGTTCCGCCGCCACCGCTCTTACCACCGCCTTATCGTAGCACATCGCAAGGCAGGCAGGACCCGCACCAGTGTACGGCAGCCCCAACATCTCCAACAGTGCAGCGATGTGCAGTTCTTTGGTCGCTTCGTTGTGGAAACCTTCGTCACATAGGTTGAATACGAGCGGCGGGGAACGGCCACGCAACGTCTCGAGCATATGCTCGTGATCATCGACAAAACTGAAATCGTAATCCCCGAGTTGGGCCAGCGCTGCGCGCAAACGGGATACGGTCTCAAGGTCTTCTGGATTGTAACGGCCTTCGAGCTTGACGGTGTCGGGCAGGCGCGGGTCCCCCAAAAGAACAGTGACCGGCATCACCGGGTCGGCAGCGGTGCGACGCCAACGTGACCGGCGGGGCATACGGCCGGTCATGAGAAAACGGTTCTGCATCATGCCCAGGTCCTGGTTGCGGTCGGACTGGGCCTGCATGGTGTCGTAATGATCTACCCGTTCAAACCCGGCCTCCTGCAGAAGTGCGCTTATCCGCTCTCGCGAGTACAGGCGCACGGCATAAAACCGGTCGTCGATGACGCCGTGCTCGGCGTGCGTTACCACCTCGCGCGAGATCAAGCGGTCGCCGTCGCTCGACAGCATTCGTTCACGGCAAACGAAATGGCTTGCATCGATCCACTCCCAGCTCCGTGGCTCGAAGTTCTCCCGCAGCCAGTCACCCGCCATGATGTCGAGGACGAGGATGCCTCCGGGTCTCAACGCGCCATGAATACCCTGCAGAACAGCTAGATCGTCGGTGATATGGTCGAAATACCCGAATGAATTGCCCATCAGGCAAGCACAATCGAAGCGATCGACAGGGATGCGAGGAAGGCGCGCGTCGCCGACCTGGAACGTGACTGACAAGTTCGCGTCCTTGGCACGTTCACGGGCGAGTCGGATAAGATAGTCCGACCCGTCGATTCCCGTAACCCGGCCAAAGCCCCTACGGGCCAGTTCCAGGGAGTGGCGCCCCTGGCCACAGCACAGGTCGAGAATCGATTGGTCCGGTGTCATACCGGAAGCCGCGAGAAGCATGTCCACATCGGCCCTGGTATTGGCCGCGTTTTCGAACACGTCACCGTCGGTTTGAAGGTAGACAGAATTGAAAAATGATTGCCACCAATCCTCTGGAAGATATCTTTCGAGATCGGAAATTGGCCCTAACGTTCGATGCAGATGTATTTGAGCGCGCGTATCAGGCATTTTCCTCAGCTCCAGATTCGCCCTATGGTTCAAGAGCGCGCATTATTGACGAAGCCCGTAAGTGTCTTACGAATTTAGACAATTCGCCATGCGGACATTCTTTCAGGTCGCACCGCAGCCGCAATGTCACGGCGGGCGGGCCGAAACCGATCAGGGTCTCCTAAAAACCTCAGCATGAGTAACCGCTACGTTGACTGCTGTCAACGGTGGTGGCGCTGGTATTTACATGGATCGGCCGCGCGGTTCGCGCGCGGTAGCCGTAGCCCGGTGGCTCAGAGCCTACGGAATCTGGGTTCATTCGGGGGCTCAGCCAGCTCCTCCTGGATGCTGGCGACCTCCGCGAACCGGGGGCCGCGCCGGCATAGCCGCGCCAGTTCCTCCACCGCGGCCGTCTCGCCGGCCACCAGCGCCTCCACCGCGCCGTCGGCGCGGTTGCGGACCCAGCCCGACAGGCCGAGCGCCTCGGCCTTGCGCTGCATCCAGATGCGGTAGCCGACGCCTTGCACCCGGCCGGCGATGACCAGACGTTTGGCGTTCATCCGGGCCGCTCCTCCAGGTTAGCCGCTCGGACGCTGTCCGGGCCGCTCGCACAGGTTCACGACGTAGCGTGCGCCGCGCAACGCGCCTCCCGCACGCTGCGGCGACGACCGACTGGTTGCCGCAGCGGGCTGTATCATGGGGCGGGCGGCTCCTGGGTCAACGCAATGAACCGCGCCGCCAACGCGATGTCATCCGCGATCGCCTTGCGGCGCGCGGCCGCCTCCGGGTCCTCGCCCCATTGGTCCACCTCGTACAGCTCCTCCAGGGCACCGAGCGCGTGCGCCTCGGCGGCGTCAAGCTTGCCCTCGGCCAGCGCCAGCCCGAGCACCAGGCTGCCCAGCGCCGGCACGGCGACGCCCAGCGCGGCGACGGCGGCCACGTCCAGTCGCTCCACCGCGCGACGCAGCGCCGCCACGGCGAGCGGGTCCTGGCGCACATGGGTGATGCCGGCGGTGACCTTCAGCGGCGCGTCATAGGTCAGCGCCGCCCAGTCGAGCCACGGCTGCCAGGCGCGCGCCTGGCGGTGCACCAGGCTCTCCGGCCGTTCCGCGCGGTAGCAGAGCATGTCGTTCTCCGCGTAGCGGGCGAGCGCCGCCACGACCGGCGCCGGGTTGGGTGCGATGCGCTCCTGCAGTGTACCGGCGAGCCGGGTCAGCGGCGTGTCGGCGAAGCTCATCTCGCCGCCCTTCTGGCCGCCGGCCGCCTGCCACTCCGCGGCGATCGCCCGGGCGAGCGGTTCGGCACCGACGCGCAATTCCGGCCCGGCGGGCAGGCGCATCGGCTTGCCGTCCAACAGGATGGCGTAACCGCCGTCCGCGGGGGCGATGGTCGCGGTGTCCCAGAATCGTTTCATGACTCGTCGGCCGGTGTCAGCGGAAGAACTGGCGCAGGAGCTGCGCGGGATTGGGCGGCTTGGGCTTCTGCGCTGGCGGGGACCCGGACGCGGCCGGCGCGGCAGCGGGCGCCGGCGCCGGCTCGGGAGGCGGCGTGCCGCCCCGTGCGACCGCCAGCGCGGCCGGACAGGCTTGCGCCGTCCCGCCGCCTTGCACCCCACCCTGGGCACCACTGGGCGTCCCACCCGGTATCCCCCCGGGCACCAGGCGGGCCAAATCGCCAAGCTGCGGGTTCTTGCTGAGCACCGCGCCGATTATAGTCCCGACATTCGCCTGCGCGACGGCATCCGGGTCCATAGCGACGGCGGGGGCGCGGATCGGGCCAACCACGCGCAACGGCACCACGAACCCTGTGCCACCGACTCGCCCTTGCGGCCGCAAGCGCAGCCCCAGTGTCTCATCGCCGAGGTTCACGCTGCCGGAGCCCTCCATGGTCAGCAGCGATGAACTGAGCAGCAGCGTGCGAATGTCGCCGACCCCGTGCCGTGCATCCATGCGCAGCGCGACGCACCGGATCTGGCTCGTGCCGCCGCGACTCAGCAAGTCAGGCAAATTCGCCTTCCGCAGCGCCGGCTCCAGTAACGCACTGAGCAATTGGTTATCGATTTCGCCGCCCGCCATGGCCAGGCCGAGCCAGCCGTCCAGCCCGGCCACGATCGCCTGCGTCGAGTCGCCCGCGCCGCGCAGGTCGGCATAGGCCTCCAGCGTGCCGGTGGCGTAGCGCGGCAGGTTGAGCGCCGCGAGCACAGGCGCGACCGCCAGCCCTGGCGCGTGCAGCGTCAGTGCCACTGGCGGGTTTTTCTGCGCTGCGTCGGCGTTGAGCGTGGCGCTGAGGTGCCCGGCCGGAAGGTCGGCTCCGAACGGGTCCAGCCGCAGCTTGCCGTCCTGCAGCACAAGATGGCCCGTTACGCCATGGTAGTCGGCGCCGCCCGACCTGAGCTCGGCGACCGACAGGGTGACGTCGGCATTGGCCAGCAGCAACAGCGGGAACGGGATCGGCTGGTCCGAGATCAAAGGGCCAGAACGCGCCGGGCGGGCGGCAGCAATGGGCGCGGCTGTGGGGCCGGCGGGAGGCGCTCCGGCCGATAGCGGAGCGGGCGCAGCCAATATCCCGGCGGACGAGCCGGGGTTGCCACCCGTCGGGCCGGGACTGGCCTGGGGCGAGCCCATGGGCGCTCGCTTCCCGAAAGCGGCGAGCAGCGCATCGGCATCGAGCCGGTTCGAGGTCAGCGTCGCTCGTAGCGTCGGCGGCTTGCCCAGCGCAACCGTCGCGTCGCCAGCCGCGTCCCCCTGCGCCGACGTCAGCCTGAACCCCGTGAGCGCGGCGCCTTTGGTGAAGCCTCCCTCGGCCTCGGTAAGGTGCCCCTGGAACGCCACCTGCTGCAGCGCCGGCAAGGCGGCGCGTGCGAACGGCGACCAGCCGGCCAAATCCGGAACCTGCGCCTTCAGGGCGACGTCCACCCCGGACAGACGCCTCGGATCGGCGATCGTGCCGCTTGCCGCCAGGCTGCCGCCGGCCGCCTCGGCGGTCACATCGACGGGGAACGGGGCGGACGGCCTGGCGCCCGGCAGCAGCGCTCCCAGGCCCCCCAGCGTTGCCTTCAGTGCAGCTGGCGCGTCATCGAGGCTTCCTTGAGCCGTTGCCTGCATGGGTTGGTCAAGCGCCGGTGCCGTCGCGTCCAGCGCGACCAGCTTCAACCCGGCAACGAAAGCACCGAGATCGCCCGCTCCGGCATGCAGGGTCAGGTCGGTGACCGCCGGCAAGGGGTCCCCGCTGTCGGCAATGCGCCCGGTCAGCGTAACGTCGTGCACCGGCGGCAGGTTCGCCTTCGGGAAGACGCTGTCCAGCGTGCTGAAATCGGACACGGCACCGTCCACGGCCAGCGCGTAGCCTTTGCCCTTCAGCGGCTGTGTCACCGCGCCATTCACCGCGAGCCGGGCGCCGGTGAACGCTCCGGTTGAAGCCAGCTTCAGCTTCACTGGCCAGGGAGCGGTCGCCGCTGCGTCCTGCAACCGGGCGAGCGACCCGACCTCGCCCTTCAGCATGAACGGTGTGCCGTTGGCGCTCACCGCGCCGTCAAGCTGTACCGGCGCGTCCGGCGAGTCGGCACTGGCCTCGAAGCGCTGCACGGCCAGCACGGTGTCATTTCCGGTGCGCCCGTCGCGGTAGGCGATCGTGCCGTCCGTGAGCACAAGGTCCCGGACCGAAACACGCATCTGCCCGCTCGGGACGGGCGGCGGCGGCTGGCGTGCCGCCGGCTGCGGCTGCGGCGCCGCGGCGGACGCGGGCATCGTGGCAGGTGCCCCCGCTGGCCGCTGCTGCGGCGTGAACTGCCAGTTTGCACGGCCTTGCGCATCCGTCTCCAGACGGACGTCCGGGTGTACGAGTTCCAACCGGTCGATCTCGACCTCGCGGCGCAGCAGCGGCCACAGCGCCAAGCGCAGCTGCAACCGATCCAGCGTCACCATCTCCGGCCGCGAAAAGCCGGGCGGGTTGGAGAGACCCACGTCCCGCACCTCGACCGTCGGCCACAGCGACCACGCAAGCCCGATACTCCCGTTGATCGTGAGGTCCCGGCCGGTGGCCTGCTTCACCGCCGCCTCGATGCGCGGCTTCAGGCTGTCCGGGTCGAAGCTGAGCGTGGCCACGCCGATCGTGCCTGCCCCCAGGACGACCAGCGCCACGACCACGATCAGCGCGATGTTCGCCGCGCGTCCGATGCCGCTTCGTGTTGCCATGCTGCGTGGTTCTCCGTCAGGTCGCTGGTCTGGAGCGGCGCTCCGGCGGGCGCGCCGGCGGCGCCTCGAATCCGAGCGTGCTGAATGTCCGGATCATGTGGGGCGGCAGATCCGCCTCCACCATCAAGGTTCCACCGGCGGGATGCGGGAATGCAAGCGCCCTTGCATGCAGGTGAAGTTCCCGCGGCAGGCCCTCGACCAGGGCGCTGAACGCGTTGTTCTGGTCGGGCTCGTGGTATTTCAGGTCGCCCAGGATCGGCGCGCCGACCGCCACGCAATGCACCCGAAGCTGGTGGGTGCGCCCGGTGCGCGGCTGCAGCTCCAGCCAGGCGAGCTTGCGCGCGGCGTGATCCAGCGTGCGGTAGTCGGTGATGGCGCGCGCCGCCGTCTTGTCGTCGCGGTCGGCCGGCGCGGTGCGCTCGCCGCGGGTGCCGCCGATGCGCTTCAGCGGCAGGTCGATGCGCCCTTCCACCGGAACCGGGCGGCCGGCGACCACCGCCCAATAGGTCTTCTCCACGTCGCGGCTGCGGAAGGCGGCGGCGAGCTTGGCCGCGATGCCCGGCGTGCGGGCGACCACCAGCGCGCCGGTTGTGTCGCGATCCAGGCGGTGCACCAGCCGCGGCCGGTCCGCCGCGCCGAAGCGCAGCGCGTCCAGCATGCCGTCCAGGTGCCGGGTGATCCCCGGTCCGCCCTGCACCGCCAGGCCATACGGCTTGTTCAGGACGATCAGGTGGTCGTCCCGGTACAGCACCAGCCCTTCCAGCTCGCTGCGGCTGGCGTCGTCCACCGGCGGCGGCTCGGGTCTGGGCGGCGGAGGGGCGGGCAGCGGCGGGACTCGCACCGACTGGCCCGCGGCCAGCCGCGTGGCCGCGTCGGCGCGGCGGCCGTCCACCCGCACCTGGCCGGTGCGGCACAGTTTCTGGATCGCGCCCTGGGTTACCCCGGGGAAGTGGCGGCGGAACCAGCGGTCGAGGCGGATATCTGCCTCGTCCTCGGTCACGGTGAGCGTGCTGACCATGCGGCGGACCATGCCGCCTTCCTTGCGCCGCCGGAAGCCGCGCCGATACGATGCCGCCATGCGCCAAGGTTCCGCGGTCGAGGTCCTGCTCGCGTTTCTGCGCCTTGGCCTGACGTCTTTCGGCGGCCCGGTGGCGCATATCGGCTATTTTCGCACCGAGTTCGTGGCGCGCCGGGGCTGGCTGGACGAGGCGGCGTTCGCCGACCTTGTGGCGCTGTGCCAGTTCATGCCCGGGCCGGCGTCATCGCAGCTCGGCATGGCGCTGGGGCTGGTGCGGGCGGGGCCGCTGGGGATGTTCGCCGCCTGGGTGGGATTTACCGCGCCGGCCGCGGTGGCGATGGTGCTGTTCGCCTACGGCGTGGGGGCGCTGGGCGACGTCGGCCAGGCGGCGTGGGTGAGGGGACTCAAGCTGGTGGCGGTGGCGGTGGTGGCGCAGGCGGTGTGGGGCATGGCGCGCACCCTGGCCCCCGACCGGGCGCGCGCGACGCTGGCGGTGGCGGCGGCGATCGTGGCGCTGATGGTGCCGTCGTCGCTGGGCCAGGTGGCGGCGATTGCGCTGGGCGGGGTGGTCGGGGTGGTTGTGCTGCCGCGGGCGGACATGGCCGAGGGCGTGCGCGCGGCGTTGGGCGTCCGGGTGCCGCGGGCGCTGGCGCTGGCGCTGTTGGCGGTTTTTTTCGCGCTGCTGGCGCTGTTGCCGGTTGCGGCGGCGGCGGGCGGGCAGGCGGTGAAGCTGGTGGCGGCATTCTACCATGCCGGCGCGCTGGTGTTCGGCGGCGGCCATGTGGTGCTGCCACTGCTGCAGGCCGCCGTGGTTCCGCCCGGCTGGGTAAGCAACGATTCGTTCCTGGCCGGATACGGCGCGGCGCAGGCGGTGCCCGGGCCTCTGTTTACCTTCGCCGCCTATCTGGGGGCGGCGATGCGGCCGTCGCCGAACGGCTGGCTGGGCGGGCTGATCGCCGTGGTGGCGATCTTTCTGCCGTCGTTCCTGCTGGTCGCCGGGCTGCTGCCGTTCTGGGACACGCTGCGGCATCGTGCCGCCGTGCAGGCGGCGCTGCGAGGGGTCAACGCTGCCGTGGTTGGCGTGCTGCTGGCGGCGCTGTACTCGCCGGTGTGGACGAGCGCGGTACACTCCCCGGCCGATTTCGCGCTGGCGCTGGCGGCGTTCCTGCTGCTGGTGGTCTGGGGGGTGGCCCCGTGGATCGTGGTGGTGCTGGGGGCGGTTGGTGCCGAGGTGCTTGCGGTGGTCGTGTGAGAAGGTGGAGGCCCGATTTGTAATGACACCGGCATTACGCTGTGCCAGTGTATGTGCGATGGAGGCTCCCATGCCCAGTTTGAAGCCGACCGTGCGGCGCGACACCCTCAATATTCGCATCAAGCCGGATGTACGAGGGCTGATCGACCGCGCTGCCCACCTCACCGGAAAGACCAAGACCGACTTCGTCCTCGACGCGGCGCGGCGCGCGGCCGAGGACGCACTGCTGGACCGCACCCTGTTCGTCGTTGGACCCGACGCCTTCGACGCGTTCCGGGCGCGCCTCGACGAGCCGCCGCATCCGAATGAGAAGCTGCGGCGCGCGCTTCAGACCCCAGCTCCCTGGGAGTAGGCGTGCCGCTCGCCGCACCGGAACCGCTCGCCGATGCGCACGAGCTGGCCGCGTTTTCCTCCGGGGTTGCGTCGCTTGACGACTGGCTGAAGCGCCGGGCGCGCGGCAACCAGGCCGGCGGTGCAACCCGCACGTTCGTTGTCGCGGAGGGACGGCGGGTTGTCGCGTACTACGCCATCGCTTCCGGCGGGATCTGCGGTGAAAGCGCGCTTGGCAGGTTCCGGCGCAATATGCCTGATCCGATTCCGGTGGCTCTGCTCGGGCGCCTTGCGATTGATCGTTCATGGCAGGGGCGGGGACTGGGGCGAGCGCTGTTTCGCGATTGCGCCGGCCGCATCGTGAACGCCGCCGACACGCTCGGCATTCGAGGCATCGTTGTTCACGCGATTTCGGAGGAGGCGAAGGGCTTCTTCCTGGCCCTGGGTTTCGAGCCATCGCCGCTGGAACCCATGACGCTGATGGTTACGCTTAGGGACGTCCAGGCTGCTTTCGGATGATAGTTCTGCTCCCCAAGAATGAAGACATGCTCTGCAGGAGCCGCATAATCGGGAAGCGTCCGTCTCGGACCGGGACTTTCCAAAGGCTTTGCCGAAGCTCTGAGTCCAAAAACATTTGCGTCTCCCTTGCCGAGTAGCCAAGAACCAAGTTTGCGACTGTTGGGTTCCGCTGTTAATTCTTATCTTCCTCAAGAAGTCGCAGCTCTGCGTCAACAACGGCGATTAGCTTTGGGACTTCGCACTTGATGATCGGCAGGAGCCTGCGTGTGTCGATATTAAAGTACTGATGGGCGGCCATGTCCCGCAACCCGGCAAAGCCTTTCCAGTCAACATCCGGGTTACGCTCGCGAACATCTTTGGGCAGAGTCTTGATGGCTTCGCCTAACTCGGTAACGGTGTTCTTTGCGGCGCGGTACCTTATCCGGTCGGCGTGAGGAAGCGCGTGGAACGCGTCGGTCTCCATGTCGCCCACGAAGTCACGCAGGTCTGACGCTGCCTCCCTGATGTCGGTTAGCGGTTCCTTCGCGGTCCTCGGAGCCATCAGATGGCGCGCACCATGTCACGCTCCGCCGAGGCGGCAACATGCGGTTTCATCGCCGATCGCTCGCCGAGATCGACCGATCGCCCGAGTGCTTCTTCCAGCGTCTCCTTGATGTGGGTGATCTCGAACAGGGATGGCTCAGCCTCGGCCGCAAAAGCGATTGCCAGGTCCACGTCGCTGTCCGGCCTGGCGTCGCCCCTGGCGACGGAACCGAAAACCCACAGGCCTGTAACGCCTTTACCTCGCAAAGGCTCCTGAAGCGCACGGAGCCGACCCAAGACCTCCGCCAAATCGGGCGGTCGCCGCTCAGCCTCTTCCAGGAAGCGATTGATAAGCCCGCCAACCAAATCCTGTAGCTTCTCACCCCGCGAGGCCGCTATGGCCTTGAGGCGTTTCCGGACATCCTCGGGAACCCTGACGGACAGAAAGGCCATGCCGTCCATCGCCGGGCTCCCTCACAAACCAACTTGTGCACAAGATATGCATCATCCTTTTGACGGGCAAGCGCTCCTCCGGAAAGTTCGCGATTCCTACCAAACGAAGCGCGGCAGCGTCGCCACCGGAGACAGCCCCGCCTCGGCTGCCTCCGCTTCCGCGCGCCGCAAGTCGAACCCGCCAGCGCCGTTGTCCAGCGTGTTGGCGTGGATGCCGTCCAGCACCCAGCAGGCGTCGATCGCGACCCCGGCCGCCCCGGCGATGTCGGTCCGCAGCGCATCACCCACCGCCAGCACCCGCCCGACTGGCACGCCCAGACGCTGCAGCACCAGGTCGTAGATCGCCGCATCGGGCTTGCCGAGCATTCGCATGTCGCCGCCCAGCGCCTGATAGTGCAGCGCCAGAGCTCCGGCGCACAGGATCAGCCGGCCGCCGCGAATCACCTCCAGATCCGGATTGGCACAGACCATCGGCAGGCGGTGCCGCAGGCAGTCCCGTAGTTCGGCCTCGAACGCATCCAGATCGGTCGGATCGCGCAAATCGTCCGGTCCGGTGTTCAGCACGAAGTCAGCCTCGGCCGGCGTGGCGACCTGTGTGTAGGCCAGCCCCTCGAACACGCCGCGGTCGCGCTCCGGCCCGAGATGGAACACGCGCTGCCCCAGCGTCGCCCACCAGCGATCGGGCGGGTCGCTCAGCGCGTCGCGCACCGCCTCGCCGCTGGTCAGCATGCCGGTATACAGGTCGTCCGCGATCCCCATGCCGCGCATCGCCTGTCGCAGCGGAGCGCTGGGCCGAGGCGCGTTGGTCAGCAGCAGGGTGCGCTTGCCGGCGGCGCGGAGCCGATGCAGGCAGTCCACGGCGTGCGGGAAGGCGGTCACCCCGTCGTGGATCACGCCCCACAGATCGAGGATGAACCCGTCATAGCGCGCGGCGAGCGGGCCGAAATGATCGAGGTGTTCCATCATGCCGCTTCCGCCAGACGCTCGGCCTGGCAGCCGATCGCTTCATCGATCCGCGCAAACCCGGCCTCACGCAAGGCGGCGGCAAGCTCCGCCTTCAGGCGGGGGATCAACGCCGGCCCCGCATAGGCGAACGCCGTATAGACCTGCACCAGCGAAGCGCCGGCCGCGATCTTGAGAAAAGCATCCTGCCCCGACCGCACGCCGCCGACGCCGATCAACGCCAGCCGGCCGCGAGCAAGCAGGAACGCGCGCGCCAGCATGGCGGTTGCCAGCGGGAACAGCGGCGCCCCGGACAGGCCGCCCGCCTCGCGTGCAAGCGGCGACCGCAGGCCCGCCGGCCGCGAAATCGTGGTGTTGGAGACGATCAGCCCCTGGACGCCCCCGGCGACACAGGTCTCGACCAGCGCCGCGAGTCCGTCGGGCGCCAGGTCCGGGGCAACCTTCACCAGCAGCGGCGGGCGCTGCGCCACGGCGGCGCCAATCGCCTGAAGAATGGCGCGGAGCTGGGCCTCGCCCTGCAGGTCGCGCAGCCCCGGCGTGTTCGGGGAGGACACGTTGATCACGATGTAATCCACATGGGGGGCGACCGCGGCGACCAGTGCCGGGTAGTCGCGCTCGGGGTCGGCCCCGGTCTTGTTGATGCCGAGATTGGCGCCGACCGGGGGGCCGCCGCGCTTCAGGGCGGCGAGCCGGGCGACGGTGGCGGCCAGGCCTGCATTGTTGAACCCCATGCGGTTGATCACCGCGCGGTCCTCGGGCAGCCGGAACAGGCGCGGGCCCGGATTGCCCGGCTGTGGCAGTTGGGTGACCGTCCCTGTCTCGACAAAGCCGAACCCGAGCCGCCGCAGCGCCGGCACCGCCACGGCGTCCTTGTCGAAGCCGGCGGCGAGGCCGATCGGATTGGCGAACCGCAGGCCCAGCGTCTCGACCGCGAGCGCGGGGTCGTCGCCGGCCGGGACGCTCCCGGCCAGCCCAAGCCGGAGCGCCCGCAAGGCGAGCCCGTGCGCGCGCTCCGGGTCGATGCGGCGGAGCAGCGGTATCAGTGCGGAGGCGATGGCAGGGGTCATCGGTGAATCGCGCGGGTGGTGACACGCCGGCCGGGCGACCGTGCGGGCGCGCGGCCAGGCGGAACAGCCGCGCGTAGCGGCGCCCCGCGCGCAGGGCCTCGCTCAGCATGGACGATATGGGAGTTCATGCGGGCAAGCTGTCGCGCCTGCGCTCTGAGTCTTGTCATGGCGCGCGTCTTGCCAGCCCGGCCGGTGGTCCTCAAGAGTGCGGGTGATGTGGAACGAGCCGTATCTCGAAACCTGCTGCCGCTCGGCACTGCACCGGCTGACGCTGTGCGGTCCGGCCGGGCGGCCATCGGGGTTGAAGGACGGCCCATGCCTCGATCGCCTTGCCGGCATGGGGCTGGCGCGGCGCCGGCCGGATGGGCGGTTCGAGATCACCGAAGCCGGCGGCGAGCTTCACGCGCGGGACATCATGCAGCGCGCCGCCGGCTGACCGGTCAGGCGAGGCTCGCGGTCTCCACGACACCTGCCTGGGCCGGCGCCATGACCAGGATGCGCGCGCCATCTGCGGCCGAGACCATCACCAGATCGCCGGTGACCACATCGCCCGAGGCCTCGGCGAAGAAGTTGCGCGCGGCGACGTCGTCCAGCCGGTCCTTGCCGGCCTTGTAGTGCCAGAGGGTGAATCCGTTGGCGTAGGCGAGCACGGACAAGTTGCGGATGGCGAAGGCCATGACGGGCATTCTCCTTGGCAAGAAAAGCGCGGCCGCTGCCGGGCGGCAACGGCCCGCGCAAAGGGGGCGGGAAGGAGGAGGGAGTCGCCGGGCATGGCTCGCCCGTTGACGGATTGTTTCTACACCCACAGGTTGTAGGCTGTCAAGGAATATAATCCCACTCAGACCACTCTTCCCGCCACAATTCCCTTGACGCGCAGCGGCCACTCCAGCCTGCCCAGCGCCTCGCGCCACAACCGATGGTCGCAGCGCTCCCCAATAAAGGCTGGGTTTGGGGCCGATTGGCGCTCACCCCAGATACGCAGGATGCGGGCATGCACGAGCTCGATGCGTCGCCGGCGGTAAAGCGTGTCCAGGCACTTCACCACGTCGTCGGGCTCGCAAGGGCGCACAATGCGGCCCTGATTGGCGGTGTAGCGAGCGCCGTCACGGCGGGCGGTGAGCGCGGCCATGGTCCAAAGCCAGGCCTCCTCGGCACTCCGGAACGGTTCGGCCCGGGCGCACATGGCAGGAGCGGTAAGGGCCTGAGGGATAATTTTGCGGGTGGCGCCAGGCATGGTCGTCGATCCTCTTTTGGGACACGCTGCAGACGAACGTAACGTGAACATAAAACCATAGGTTGTATGCGGTTGCAAGCGTGTGCGCCGATTTTTGGGCTGTTTTTCCTATTTCATTCGGCGCGGAATCCTAAGACACTGCGGTCTGCAACCCGCCCCGACCATGGACGCACGTGCATGAAGCATGAGGACATCTGGCGCGCGCTCGACACGCTCGCCGCCGAGAACGGGCTGTCCGCCTCCGGGCTGGCCCGCCGTGCCGGGCTGGACGCAACCACGTTCAATCCCTCCAAGCGCCGCATGCCGGATGGCCGCGCCCGCTGGCCGAGCACCGAAAGCATCTCCAAAGTGCTGGACGCCACCGGCGCCAGCCTGGAGGCCTTCACCGCGCTGGTGTCGGGCGCACGCGCGCTCTCCAGCGCGAGTGCCAGCGCGGCGCGCAGCACCACGAAGCGAATCCCGCTGATTGGGATGGCACAGGCGGGCAGCGACGGCTTCTTCGACGATGGCGGCTATCCGGTGGGCGGCGGCTGGGACGAGGTCAGCCTGCCCGAGATCGCCGATACCAACGCCTATGCCCTGGAGATCAGCGGCGATTCCATGGAGCCGGTGTTCCGCGACGGCGACATGGTGATCGTCTCGCCTGCCGCGCCGATCCGCCGCGGCGACCGCGTGGTGGTGCGCGCCACGTCGGGCGAGGTGATGGCCAAGCAACTCGCCCGCCGCTCCGCCCGCCGGGTTGAGCTGAAAAGCCTCAACCCAGAGCATCGCGATCACAGCTTCGACCTGGCCGAGGTCGCCTGGATTCATCGGATCGTCTGGGTCAGCCAATAGGCGTCGTCGGGAAGGCGCCGGCAAGCGGAGCGCCGTCCACCGCTGCGCGTCGGTCTGATCGGATCGACCCGGCGCCCGGAGCGGCCAGCCGGGGTGATGCAGCGGCCGGTCGGGCCGCCGGCGGATGACGCTGTGCTTGTCCGCCCGACGCCGCCCGTTGATCACGAGCGGATATCTGCCGGTTGTGGCGCGCCCGCGATTTTTCTTTGACGCCAGCATCAAGAGTGCGTCCCATAGCCACCGACCGGCTGGTGTCGATGCGTCTTGGCGTTTTCCTTTGGCTGCTCGTGTTTTTTGGCCCCGCGGTTGCGACCGCCGAACAACGGGTGGCGACCGCCGCACAACGGGTGGCGACCGCCGAACAACGGACGCCACAGTCGGGAGACAGCGTTGACCTAGCGCTCGTGCTGGTCACCGACGTCTCGCGCAGCATCGACGATGCCGAGTTCGCCCTCGAAAAGCAGGGCTACGCCGCCGCCTTCAACAACGCGGCGGTGTTGCAGGCCATCAAGGGTGGCGCGATCGGCGCCATTGCCGTCGCCTATGTCGAGTTCGCCAGCAGCTTCGAGGTGCGCACGGTGCTCGACTGGACCGTGATCGGCGATGCCGCGTCTTCCCGCGCCTTCGCCGACCGGTTGCAGGCGGCGCCGCGTTCGTTCTGGGGGCGCACCTCGATCAGTTCCGGGATCGATCGCGGCATGCAGATCCTCGCCGAAAGCGGCTTCACCGCGGCGCGGCGCGCCATCGACGTGTGCGGCGACGGCACCAACAACGCCGGCCGCGAGGTAACCGAGGCGCGCGACGATGCGTTGCGGGCCGGCGTCTCGATCAACGGCCTCGCCATTATCAACGACCACCCGGTGTCGTGGACCTATGCCCACGTGCAGCCGCCGGGCGGGCTGGCGAAATACTATCGGGACAACGTGACCGGCGGCCCTGGCAGCTTCGTCATCGAGGTGCACGATTTTCGCAGTTTCGGCGAGGCGATGACGCGCAAGCTGGTCAGCGAGATCGCTTCCGTGCCGCACGACGGGCACTGGGCAAAGCGCTGGCCCGCGGTTGGCGCGGGCGACGGGATCGAGACGACAAGGGCAGGGGACTGACATGGGCATGCTGATCGACGGCGTGTGGCACGACCAGTGGTACGATACCGCGAAGACGGGCGGCCGCTTCGAGCGGTCGGTTACCGCCTTCCGCAACTGGGTCACCGCGGACGGCCGCCCCGGGCCGACCGGCAGCGACGGGTTCGCGGCCGCGCCCGGCCGCTACCATCTGTATGTCTCGCTCGCCTGCCCCTGGGCGCATCGCACGCTGATCCTGCGCGCGCTGAAAGGTTTGGAACCGATCATCCCGATCTCGGTCACCAACTGGCTGATGGCCGAGGATGGCTGGACCTTCGCGCAAGGCGACGGCGTGATCCCCGACCCGCTGTTCAACAGCCGCGCGCTGCACGAACTCTATACCCGCGCCGACCCGCGCTATACTGGGCGCGTCAGCGTTCCGGTGCTGTGGGACCAGCATACGCAAGCCATCGTCAACAACGAGTCGGCCGAGATCATCCGCATGTTCAACAGCGCCTTCGACGGGATCGGCGCCAAACCGGGCGACTATTACCCCGAGCCGTTGCGGGGCGAGATCGATACCCTGAGTGCGCGCATCTACGACACGCTGAACAACGGCGTCTACAAGGCTGGCTTTGCCACCACGCAGGCGGCCTATGATGAAGCCATTGGTCCGCTGTTCGACACGCTCGATTGGCTGGAGCAGCGGCTTGCTCAGTCCCGCTTCCTGTGCGGCGACCGGCTGACCGAGGCGGATGTGCGGCTGTTCACCACGCTGGTGCGCTTCGACGCGGTCTATCATGGACACTTCAAGTGCAACATCCGCCGGATCGTCGATTACCGGCATTTGTGGGCCTATACCCGCGACATCTACCAGCTTCCCGGCATCGCGCCGACGGTGAACTTCACCCACATCAAGCGGCATTATTACATGAGCCACCGCAGCATCAACCCAACCGGCATTGTGCCGGCAGGTCCGGCGCTGGATTTCGACGTCCCGGCGGAACGCGCCCCGAATGTCGATCGGCTGATCGTGTTTTGATTTGTTCTGTGCTGGCCGCTGGAATCAGCGATAGCAGCGCCGGGTCCAGCGCGCCGATCGGGCCGGCAGTGACAAAGGCCCTCTATGTTTCGGGAAACAGGCCCGGAAACAGAATTTCGACGACATCCAGCGGAAAGCGCAGCGACACCGGCCCTTTCGGGGTATCGGAGCCAAGGATGCCATCGCTGACCAGGGCACCGAGCAGGTCGCGGGCGGACCGCTCCTTCATCCCCGTCACCCGAGCCGCTTCGCCGCGCGGCAGGTCGCCGCGTTGCAATGTCTGCTCCAGCAGCGCGAAGGCCTCTGGCTTCAGGTCGCGCCGCTCGACATAGAGCTTGAGCCGTTCGACGAGTGTATCGAGGGCGAACAGCCCGCTCATGAACCGCACCTGGTCGAGGCATACCTTGAGGAACCAGGCGATGAAGTCGCCAAGCGCCCGCCGCGAGAGATTGCCGCGCCCGTCGAGATCGCCCTGCCGCGGCATGTCGGCATGATCCATCATCCGCTTGTAGTCACCCCGGCTTGTCAGCCCCCGTGCCAGCCCGCGCGACACCGACCACAGCCCATGGGCGCCGATGCCGGCTTCCAGCGCCATCGCATGGCTCATCAGACGGCTGACGCGGCCGTTGCCGTCAAGGAAAGGGTGAATGTAATTCAGCCGGTGATGCGCCGCAGCCATGGCCATGATCCTCTGGCCCATGCCGAGCGCCGCGAAGCGGTATCTTCGTTCGAAATAATCCATGAATACGGCAATGCGGTCGCCTGCCGGCGGCAAGTGGCGACCGACCGCGACCTCAGGATCCGACGCTGAGCGGAACGCACCGGGGACCATGCGAACCCTGCGGTCCCCGTCCCCGATCAACAGCATTGCCTCGGGCGCGTCCTCGTAGAAGGCGCGATGCAGCCAGCCGATGAATGCCGCCGAAGCGGGCTCCGGCAGATCGCCCGCAGCGTGCCGGCGGTCGATCTCCCGCTGCACGCGGATATGCGCCCGCGCCTCGACCTGCAGGTTGCGCCGCTCCGCCGTCGCGTCGAGCTGATCCGCCAGGGCGCATTCGATTTCGCGCGGCGTCGTGTTGTGGCCCTCGATCAAATTGGAATAGTAGCAGTTCATGATCCGCACGGACTCGGCAAGGCCGGTAGCCGAACGAGGATGGAGTCGCGAGCCAAGATTGTTCGTGTCAGCCGACAGCGCGGCGACCAGATCAAGTATCTCCGAGCTGGTTTCGTCGAGCAGACACGGCTCGATCCTTGCCGGGGTTTCCTCGGGAGCGTCCATGCCGATCTTTAAGAGTGAAAAACTTAAGCTTTCATAACAGGGTAGCTAAAATCTGTCACGCATATCGCCGATCTTTGTGCCGATTCTCCTACGGGCGCCCAACACCCTGTTATTTCACCGCTTTCCTTCGATCACCGGGTTCGCCCTGCCGATCTGCGACTGCGTCGGTCCAGCCGGCTCTCTGCCACCGGCCGGGCAGCGCCGTGTCTGGACGTGCGGCGCTCGCAAGGCTCGCTCAGCCGCCAGCAGCGACCCACCGGCCGGCGGCGCTGCGGCAGGCTGTTGCGACGACGTGAAAGCGAGCCAGCGGCCCGGCGATGCGCTCGGTGTATTCGCGGCAGAAGCCACGGGCGGGGTCGCGGTATGAGCGCAGGGGACGAACCTCGCCGGTATAGCCAAGATCCGACCAGGCCAGCGAATCCCCGCTCGGCAGCTTTTGCAGCGCCGCCTGCATGCGCTCAGACCGCAGGCGTGCCACCGACGGCGGCAGGTCGCGCGGGGCCAGCGTGTAGTCGGTGAGTGTGATCACCACCGGCGGGTTCTCGCCGTCGCTGTCCTCCCGGCGGACGTAGTAGCCGATGGCCGGCGCGTAGAGATATGTGCGGGTGGTGGCCGGCATCGCCTCTCCGTCCTGGCGCAGCAGGCAGACGATGCGAAACGCGTCGAGCTGCCCAGCCGGCGTCTTCACCGCCTCGGTGTCCGGAACGTCGCAGTCCCACGCTTCGCTTACGGTCGTGGTCCGGCCGGTGGCGCGATCCCGCGTCCAGCGCTCGGCGGTGAACGCGTCATGCTTGCCGACCGAAAGCGGCAACAGCGCGTCCGGCGGCAGCTTTGTCCGGCCGCCTTCGATCTCGCCGCCCGACCATGCGAGGCGAGGCAGCAGCACGTTGCGCGCCGTGGCAAAGCGAAAGTCAGATTGGGTCGTCCAGCGCACCGTTCCATCGTCGATTGCCGCCACCCGCTCAACCCGCCCGTCGCTGAACCGGAACGAATCACCCACCGTGAATGCGGGGACCGACGCCGGCGCCAGCACCGGGCCAGTCGGCTCGGTACCGGCGCACCCACAGAGCGCGGCCAGAACCGGACCAACCAGACTTAGACCAAACAGCCAGCCGAGGCCCGCGCGCCGCCTAGGGATTGAGGTCCCCCGGCTGGGCGGCAGGCAGCAGCACGTATTGGACATTCCACCTGCCCTCGGCGGTCCGGCACGCCAATCCATAGCCGGTGTGAGCCGGCGCTCTCGGGGTCGCGACGGTCTCGCGGTATTCCCGGCAGAATGTGCGGTCCGCCGCGCGGTAGGTGCGCAGCGGTTCAACCGTCACTTCGCTTTTGCTGTCAGGGTCCGTCCAGGCGACGGAGGTGCCGCTCCGCTCCCGCTCCAGCGTCCGGTGCAGCACCGCCTCCGGCGCGCCGCCTGGCGTGAGCAAGGCCAGCGGCCCCCCGGCGGGATCTTGCCGATAGGCATCGGGCACTTGCCAGGCGGAGGTCAGCCGAGGCGCCATCGAACCAGCGGACAGACCCATCGCCAGTGCAACGGTGGCCGCAATTGCGCCCGGCAACCAGCGGAAGCGGGCTCGGCGCCGGTCGCCCGCCGCGGTTCGGATAACGCCTATCAGCGCCGGGGGCAGGGGCTCCCGCGCGACGTCGCCGTATGCGGCGCGCAGCAACGCCGCGCTCTCGCGCATCACCCGGACGCGCTCGCGCAGGGACGGATCGCGGCGGAGCGCCAAGTGGACAGCGAGGCTTTCCTCGGTGTCAAGCTCGCCATCGACGAAGGCGACCAGGATGCGATCGTCCATCGGGGCTAGCCCCGCGCCTCAAGGGGACGGAGGACCTCGATGCCCTCATCCGGTGCGACGCCGTCGATCAGCCGGCGCAGCGCCAGCCGGCCGCGTGCCAGCCGGCTCATGATGGTGCCGACTGGAACCCCCAGCACCTCTGCCGCCTCAGCGTACGAGAGCTGCTCGACGCAAACCAGGAGCAGCACTGCGCGCTGCGCCTCGGGCAAAAGCTGCATGGCGCTGTCCACCATGCCGAGGGTCAGCGATGCCAGCGCCTGCGCCTCGCCGCCGACCACCGGGTGAGCGATCGCCGAGACCGTCTCGACATACTCGTTGCGCACTTGTTGAGCGCGGCGGCGGTCGATCCACGCGGTCTGCAACACGCGGAACATCCAGGAGTCGAGCCGCGTGCCCGGGTCCCACCCGTCGAAGTGACGGATCGCGCGCTCGCAGGCGGTCTGCACAAGGTCGTCCGCCTCGTGCTGATTGCCGACCAAGCCGCGCGCAAAACGGCGCAGCCGAGGCAGCACGGCGAGCAGTTCGTTGCGCGTACGTGGATCCATCGCGAGGGCTCCGGCTGGGCTCCGGTTGGCAACCATTCTGAGCCGTTTGACGGGAGCCGTGCCAACACGTTTCCGCCAGCGCGCCGACATGGCGGCAGGCTGGCGGAATAGCAGCGTCCGCTCGGCCGTTCTTTGCAGGGTCCGAACGGGACCGAGCGCAGCGGAGAGACGCGTGGATGCCGGAGCCGCCCGATCAGCCCGTCGTCGCAGCGAGATCACCGCTGGGTGGCTCGTTGCGCATTTTGGCTGCGCTGATCCTGCTATCGCTGCCGTCAGCGGCCAACGGTGATTCGAAGGGAAGTAATGCGCCTCCGCCACACCCGGACGGCGGCCGAACCGACCACGGGATCACGGCCGACGATAGTCCGGCAGCCCGCACGCCGGTCCCTCCCGATGCTCCGGCGGCACTGCCCCCGTCCGACGGGCGGCAGCTAGGACAACCGCTTTCGGCCGAGGAGGAGCGGCGCGCAATCGACAACGGCTGGCAGCCTTGACCCCGGGCAAACGCGCTGCGCGGACAGAGCATCGGCCGGTCCTGCCGGCTGATGATGCGGCACGGCGGCGGCTTTGCGCGCTGTTTGGCGCAGCATCCGCCGGCGGTCGTCTTGAGCGATGCGGCCTGACGCGGCGGCGCATACCCTGGCATGATACGCGCCACCGGCATGCGCCGATTCGAGGAGTCTATGCTGCACCTGACCAAGCTCGCCGTCCGCGTGCGCGATTTGGATCACCTGCACGAACTGCAGGCCGGACGAGTCGAGACCGACCCGCCGCTGCGGCATCGCACGCGCAACAGCCCGCGCCGGCGGGCCGAGGTGATCGACGGCGGCTCGCTCTACTGGGTCATCAGCGGCTCGATGCTCGCCCGTCAGCGGATTCTCGATATCATCGAGGACCGTTGGGAGGACGGCACAACCTGCTGCGGGCTGATCCTGGACGATGCCCTGGTACCGTTGGCCGGCCGGCCAACGCGGCCGTTCCAGGGCTGGCGCTACCTGGTGCCGGAAGACGCGCCGCCCGACCTTGGCGCCGGCCGTGTGGTTCCCGGAGAGGCCACGTTACCGCCGGCGCTGCGGCAGGAGCTGCGGGCCCTTTGCCTGCTTTGACCGGTGCGGGCGCCTCTGTTTCCATAATGCCACACCTGTGGCGCTGATGTAATTCCGCTGACGAAAGTGCTTGCCCGACTCCCGGCGGGGCGGCACCTTTAACCAGTCGATTAGCACGCGCTGTTCGATCAAATCCTAAGCTGCATCCCGCAACGCCCTGGCACTGGAGCGCCTCGTGACCCCGCGCAAGTCCCTGATCGTCACTCTCGCCATCGCCCTGGCCGTCTCGTTCTCTGCGGCGCCCGTTCTGGCGGCTACCAGCCACCACAAGAGCGGTCACCACAGCAGCGTCGAGAAGGCGTCAAGCAAGAAGCACAGCAACAACAAGAAGAAGTCTCCGACTCCTTCTTAGTACGACCGGCCGGCGTCAGCACTTCGCTTTGCTGTTCGCCGGGCGTTCAGGCGCGCGCGTTTGCTTGGAGCAACGCGCGCAGTCCTGCCAACAGGTCGGCGGGATGCGGCGGGCAGCCGGCGATCACCAGATCCACCGGCACCACCGTGCCGACCCCGCCCAGCACCGCGTAGCTGCCTTTGAACACGCCGCCGTCCACGGCGCAGTCACCCACCGCCACCACCCATTTCGGATCAGGCGTCGCCGTCCAGGCCTGTTCCAGCGCCTCCTGCAGGTTGCGGGTCAGCGGGCCAGTTACCACCAGGACATCGGCATGCAGCGGGCTGGTGACAAACGACAGCCCGTAGCGCTGCAAATCATAGACGACGCTGGTCAAAGCGCGCAGTTCCAGCTCGCAGCCGGCGCAGCTTCCGGTATCGACGTGGCGCAGCGCGAGACTGCGTCCGAGCCGCGTCCGCGCCGTTGCATCCAGCCGCGCGGCAAGCGCCGCCAGCGTTTCGGAGTCCGATCGCGGCAACGGTTCGGACGCGGTGGCGCGCAGAGTGCGAAGCCATGGTGGCAGCCCAGGGATCAAGGTGGCGCTCCTGCAGCCTGGCGCGTCAGCCGTCGGCGGTCGTTGTCGCAACGATAGCGCTGGTGCCGCTTTGGCAGCCGACCCGGCGTGGCGGGCGCGATAGTTGCATACGATACTGCTGAACTGCGTCGAGCAATCCTCGGCGGGCGAACCGTATCGACGGCAGAGCGCGCGAAATCTACCGCCGGCATCACAGATCAACACCCGAACTGCCCAGCGCAAAAGAGCGCTGGATCAGCGGCAGGTCCTCGGCCGCCGCGCCGGCGGCTGCGGCTTCCAGCAGCGGCCAATGCGCCCAGCCGGGGTCCCGCAGGAAGGCGGTGGCGATCTGCCCATGGTCCAGCCGCAGCCAGTGCCAGACGTCGCCGCCGGGGGCCTCGGCCCAGCCGATTCCCTCGCCGCTCGCGATCGGCAGTGGCGTGGATACGGCGCCGTCCGGTAGTGCCGCGAGCAGTGCCCGCAACAGTCGGGCGCTCTCGGCGATCTCCGCCAGCCGAACCCGCAGGCACGCCGCCGCGTCGCCGCCCGCCAACAGGGGCACAGTCAGCGACAATTCGTCATATGGGGGCGTCCCCAGGCGTGCATCGAACCCCTGGCCAGCCGATCGCCCAAGCGGCCCGCTGGCGGCGGCTGCCTGTGCCTTTGAACGGCCGACCGCGCCAACCCCGGACAGCCGGTCGGCGAGCCGGCTCTGGGGCTGCCACGCAACGACTTCATCCAGTGCACCGAGAGCCGCCCCGATCGCCTCGGGACCGCCGGGGGCGATGTCGGCCGCGACGCCCCCCGGAACGACACAATCCATCATCAGCCGGTGCCCAAACGCCCGCGCCGCGGCCCGCCGCGCCGATTCCGCGTGAAACCCGCAGCGCGTCGCAAACCAGCCGCTGCCCGCCGCCTCGGCTACGGCTGCGACAGCGCTGAGATGGGCCGCGATGCGCTCCAGCTCCGCCATGACAGCCCGCAGCGCCGCGGCGCGCGGCGGCACTGCGACGTCCGACGCTGCCTCCGCTGCGCGCGCGAATGCGATCCCGTGCGCCACCGTCGCCTCGGCCGCCAGCCGGGCCGCGTAACGGGCGGCCGCGCGTGGCGACTTGCCGCGCATCAGCATCAGCGTGCCCTTGTGGGCATAGCCCAGCCGGGTCTCCAAACGGCGGATGCGCTCGCCGGCCAGCGTGACGCGCAGATGCGCTGGCGGCTCGATCCCGCCCTGCACCGGGCCGAGCGCCACCTGTGTGAAGCGGGCATCCTCCGGCGGCAACATCTCCGGCGGTTCGGGAGCGCCGGGACTGGGCGCGGGACGCAGGGCCAGCGGCCATGCCTGCGGCCAGCGCCCGTGATCGAGCCACGGACGCAGGTCGCGTCCACCGGTCGCAACGTGACCCCAGAGGTCCCGCACCATCCGCTCATACCAGGCGGCGCCCGGGCGAGCCGGTGACAGGGCCGGGTAGGCGCCATTTTCGACCGGGGCGGAGATCGGTAGCAGCGTTCCCGACTCGTCCAGCAGCAGCGCATGCACGTGGGTCGTGTCGGCCCACAGCCCCCGCAGCGACAGCGTCGGCGTGGTTGCAAGGGAAGCGGCCAACTGTGCCCATGATGCGGGATGCAGCAGATGGCGGGGCCATGGCAGGCACGCCGCCGTCGGGCTGGCGCGAATGATCGCGAGCGCGCTCATCGTGCCTCCGCCATGGCGGCAAACCAGGGGAGCACCGGCGCCGGGATCAGACCAAGGCCCAGCACCAGGGCGAGCATCAGCCAGGCAGGCACCAGCGGCAGAAGCGACCGGATTGCTGATCCCGCTTGGGTTGATGGCCCCGCTTGAGCCATTCCCACAGGCGCCGGGATGCAATGAAGCAGCATGCGCGCGTTCAGCAGCAGACCGGCGCCGACAGGCACTGCGAGCCAGGGCGCAACGCCGACCGCGGCAACCGCGACCAGACAGGCGCTGCCGAACAGCCCGAACGGTGGCAGTGCGGCGAGCGCCGCAAGACCGGCCGCCCGGGTCAGCGCGGCCGGTCTGCCAGCCAGGTCATCGGTCAGCAGCAGCGCCGCCTGGGCGAGCACCAGCAGCGTCAGATGCAGCAGCCCGGCAGTCACGGCCGGGCCGCCGCCAACCCCGAAAGCGACCGCCGCTATGCCGCATTGCGCCGAGCAGGCGAGCGCCGCCGCGCCGCGCGCGTCGGCCGGACGCGGGCCAAGGGCGGCCAGCAGCGGCGTGGCGACTCCCAGCGACACGAACAGCCAAGCCGGCACGTCCAGGCCGGGCAACGCGAGGCGTAGCCGCAACAACGCGGCCAGGCTCGCCGCCGCCAGCGGCCCGAGCTGCGCCGAGGTCAGGACGGGGGCTCGCGCCGCCGCCTGGGTCCAGACGAACAGAGGCGCCAGCCCGGCCAGCCCGCCATAGCCGAGCAGCAGGAACGCCGCCCCCAACCCGACCAAACTGCCCAGTGGCAGCAGCACGGTGCCGGCCAGCGCCAGCACCAGGCTGACGCTGCCCAGCAACAACGCGCGCCGCGCCGCCAGCATCGCCGGCCGGCCGTGCGCCAGTCCCGTGCCGGCGACCGCGGCGAGGCTCGCCGCCAACAGTCCGAGCCAGACCAGGAGCGGCGGCCCGGAGAGCACCGCCAGCATCGTGCCGCCAAACTGCACCTGGTCCAGCGCGTGACCCCAGCGCAGCCGCCGCCGGCCTATCCCGCGCGCGGCGATCAACCGCGGCACATGCGCGAGCCCGAACCATCCGGCGGCCATCGCCACCAGACCGGTCAGCAGCGCGAGATGCACGCCCAGGGCATCCAATCGCAGCAAATGGCCGGTGACCTCGCGCTGCCCAGCCAGCAAGCAGGCGAGCAGGAACACCAGTGTCGTCGCGCCGGCATTGACCCACACGCCGACCCGCCAGCGTGCGACGAACGCCAGCGCGAGCGCGGTCAGGAACGGCACCACGATCACCATGGCCTCGATCATCGCGGCACCACGCGCCGGAGCAGCACAATGCCGGGCAGCAGCGGAGTCGCAGCGGCGACGGCAAGCCACGGCCGGCCCATCCCGAGCGCAACCAGAGCCACGCCGTTCTGCATCGTCAGCAGCCCGAGCGCCTGTGCCGCCGCTGCCCGCCGTGCGGTCGCCGCCACGCCGGCCAACACGGTCGCCAGCCCCAGCCCCAGGACGTCGCGCAGCCCGGCCGGCTCGGCCCGCTGCAATGCGGCAACGGCCAGCACCGCCAGCGCCGCTCCGAGCAGAACGGGGCCGCGGTCCAGGTTGCGGCCGCCGGGAGCGGCGAGGGCAACGGCCATGCCGGCAAGCGCAGCGAGCGCGGCCAGCAACAGCACGGGCTGACCGCGGCCAACGCTCTGCCAAACCGCTGCGACGGCCAGCACCAGCGACTGAAGCGCGGCGGCCCGCGCCTGCGCTGCCGGACGCCTAACCGCAAGCATAGCGAGAGCGAGCGCCAGCAAGACGCCGCCAGCGAGATCAAGCGCCACCGGATCGCTGCTCATGCCGGGCTCAGGCCGGCGAGCAACACCGCCACGCCCAGCGCGCCAAACAGCGCCGCCGCGCCGAGCATCGCTGGCAGGCGTGCCAGCCGCACCGGGCCGATCAGCGTCTCGACCAGCGCCAGCCCCAGGCCGAGGAGAACCAGCTTGACCCCCCAGCAGATCAGTCCGAACACCCAGGCGAGGGGCGATGCGTCAGCCGGGGCAAGGCCGAACGGCAAGAACAGAACGGCGATCAGGTTGAGCCAGACCAGGCGCTGCAGGGCGGCTGCCGACTCGATCAGGGCGAGGTCCCGGCCGCTGAACGCCAGCGTCAGCGACTCCCGCAGCATGCCGGTTTCGGCGCGCGGGGCGTCTCCGGCGGGGTCCTGCGCGGTGTCCGCCACAGCCACCAGCATGAGCGCGGCAAAGCCCAGGCCACACGCGGCTGGCGCGCCTGCGTTTTCCGCTTGTAGGGCTGCCACCGCGTCAAGATTTGTTCCCCCGGCGAGCAGCGCGAACCCCAGCACGACCAGCAGCAGCGCCGGTCCGGCCAAACCGCCGATTGCCATGGTTCGCCCGGCGCCAAGCCCGCCGATCGCGTTGCCCGAGTCGAAGCCGGCCAGGGCCAGGACGGTCCGGGCCAGCGCAAGCAGCCCGGCGATCGCCAGCAGGTCGGCCAATGGCGCGAATGCCATGCCGAGCGCGAATGACGGCACCAACGCCGCCGCCGCCGCGACAGCAGCGAACGCCATCGGAGGCGCCAGGGCCGACAGCGCGGTGGCGGTCTCCGGCCGCACCGGCTGTTTCCGGCACAGCCGTGCCAGCCGGTACCAGGGCGCCAGCAGCGGCGGGCCCGCCCTGCCTTGCAATCGCGCCTGAAGCCATGCGAGCGCGCCGGACAGCGTCGGCGCTGCGGCAAGCACCAAGGCGATGTGCAGCACCTGCGTCGCCAGGGCGACCAGCAGCCTCATGGCGCCACGCCCGCGGCGATCACCGTCAGCACGGCTGCGATGACCCCCAGCAGGGCCAGAACGGCGCGGCGTGGTTCGCCGGCATGCACGGCCCAGCCGGGGCGCCGCACGCTGCGGCGCAGGCGGCCGAGCAACGGGACTTGCCAGGAATCGGCCCGGCGCAGCGCGGCGACGCTCTCGGTCAGCGCGCGGGCGAAACCGGCGGGGCCGGCTTGCGTCACCGGGTCGCCAAACGGCAGCCAGGGCGGGGGCGCAGCGAACCCGCCGGTCCATCCGGGCGTGTCGCGCCTGCCCGCCAGCGTTGGGTGGCGCAGACGCAGCAGCCAGAACGCCGCGCCGCCTGCGACGGCCAGCAAGGCGGCGAGCGGCAGGGCCGCATAGCCGGGCATCGCCGCGCTGCCCGTGATCGCTACCGCATCGGCCCGCGCCGCCATTCCCGAACCGGTCAGCGCCTGAAGCGCCGGCTCCGCGAGGCGCAGCGCCGCTCCGGGCAGCAGGCCGACCAGCACCAGCACGGCGGCAAGCCCGCCCATTGCCCAGCAGGCGGGGCGAGGCGCTTCCTGGGCCGCCGCGGCGCGCGGCGTGCGCGGACGGCCGAGGCAGGCGACGCCGATCAGCCGCACCGCTGCGGTTGCGGCAAGTCCGGCGGACAGGCCGACCAGCGTCACCACCAGCACAACCACCGCCTGCATGACCGCCCCGCCGAGCCGGACGGCCGCCAGCAAGGACTGCACCACCAGCCAGAACGCGGCAAAGCCGGGGCCGGGCGGCAGGGCGGCGAAGGCCAGGCAGCCGGCCATCAGGCAGACGGTTGTGGCCGGCATGGGCTGGATCAGCCTGCCCAACCGGTCGAGCCGCCTTGAGCCCGCGCCTGCGCGCACCGCAGCGGCGCAGAGCAGCGCCAGCACTTGGCTGAACGCCATCACGCCGGCCTGCAGCAGAGTGGCCGCCAGCGCCAGCGCGGCGAGCGCCGGCAGGTCCGCCGCCCGCGCCGCCAGCGCGACGCCCAGCCCGGTCACCGCCATCCCGGCTTGCTGCACGCCAAAGCCGGCGATGACGGGCTCCAGCGATCCCTGCTCGATGGCCTGCAGGCTTCCCGCGACGGCGGTGAGCGCTCCGAGCGATATCAAAGGCACGCCCCACCAGAGCGGCTGCCCGGGACCGCAGCAGTCGAACAGGATGCGGACCAGCAGATAGACCCCGATCATCGCCACCAGCGGCGGGAGCATCGCGGCGGGCTCTGCCGGGGCCGCTCGCTGCAGGCGCACCGGCAGGCGATGCAGTGGCGTCAGGCCGGCCAGGATGGCGGCGCCCAACAGGGTCAGCGCCAGCACGCCCGCCGCCCGCCAGCCATCGGGCGGCGTTGCGCGCACCATGGCGAAGTCGGGGGAGACCAGTGCCAGGGCGGCGAGCAGGCTCGCCGCGGCGGCGAACGCCGCGACAAGCCCGCGCCGCGCCGCCGCCCGTGGCGCCTGCTGGCGGCGCACCAGCGGCGGTCCCCAGCCGAGCACCGCGCCCAGCACCAGGCCGAACGCCAGCGTCACGGCGTCTCCGGCGAGCACCGTCACGACCAGGGGCGCGAGCACCGCCGGCAGGCCGGGCGACGCGCGGGTTGCGATCGCGGCGGCTGCGCCGGCAACAAACAGCGGCAGGAGAAACAGCGCTGCAAGCGGATCGAGCGCCAGCACCGCCCCCGGCGGACCAAGCGGCACAGCCAGCGAGGCGGGTGTGGGATCGGCCAGCACCGCAAGCAGTGCGAGCACCGCACCTATGGCGCAGAGCCCGGCCGTGCCGAAGCCGACCAGCGCGCCGCTTCTCCGGGGCAGTATCGGCCCGGCTCCCGCCAGCGCGAGCATCGCCGCGGCCAGCCCGGCCAGCAGTGGAAGGATGATGGCGGTCATCCGGCGATCGCCGGGGCCCGCACGGCGCGCGACTCGATCACGAGGGGGATGATACCGGACCCGACCCCGCGCGGTCCCGAAATCAGACAGGCCGACCCGATGTGGGGGAGGGCGCGGCGAAGCGGTAAGGTGGCGCCCTTGCCGAGGGAATCTCTCCCAGGCGTTGTCGGGTTCGGGCTGCGCCCGGTTCACCGTTGTATCTGTCAGAGACTGTCGAGCGCCTGCCTGCGAGCGGGTGGCGGATGAGAGGCGTCGATGGTGGCCAAATCGTCGGCGGACAAGGTGATCTCGGCCGCTCGCGTATTCTCCCGCACATGCGCCGCATCACCGGCCTTCGGGATCGAGATCACGTCCTTGTGTCGCAGCCCCCAGGCGATCGCGATCTGCGCCGGCGTCGCGCTGTGGCGCTTTGCCACCTCGGCCAGTGCCCGCGAGCGCAGCAGCCGCCCGCCCTGGCCGACCGGCGAATAGGCCATGACCGGCACGCGGTGTTCCCGGCACCACGGCAGCAGGTCGTATTCGATCCCCCTGCTGTCGGGATGGTACAGCACCTGGTTGGCAGCGCAGGCCCCGCCATGCGGCAGGCGGACCAATTTCTCCATCTCCCCCGCATCGAAGTTCGACACCCCCCAGCGGCGGATCTTGCCGGCGGCCCGCAGCGTCTCGAAGGCTTCGACCGTCTCGCCAAGCGGATGGGACCCGGGCCAATGCAGAAGATAGAGGTCGATGCTGTCGATCCGCAGCCGCTTCAGGCTGCGTTCGCAGGCAGAAGGCACGCCGCCGCGCGACGCGTTCTGCGGAGTCACCTTGGTCACGATGAAGACCTTGTCGCGCTGACCGGCGATCGCGTCCGCCACCACCTGCTCGGCGCCGCCATTGCCGTACATCTCGGCGGTGTCGATCAGCGTCAGCCCAAGATCGATGCCGAGCCGCAGCGCGTCCGCCTCCTGCTTCGCGGCGCGTGACCGCTCCCCCATGCGCCAGGTGCCCTGGCCGAGGGCGGGGATTTCGGTTCCGTCCGGCAGCGTCACCCGGCGCATCAGCCCGAATGTCCCTCCGCGATCCGCAGCAGACGCAGGAAATTCCCGCCCCACAGCAGCGAGATTGCCGCCCGGTCGTAGCCGCGGCTGACCAGTTCTGTGGTGAGGTTGGCGCTGTCCGATGCGTCATGCCAGCCGGCAAAGCCGCCGCCGCCGTCAAAATCCGATGAGATGCCAACGTGCTCGACGCCGATGCGGCGCACCGCGTAGTCGATGTGATCGACGAAATCCGCCACCGTCACTGCATCGGGCTTGGCATGCGGCTTGAGAAACGCCGAGACCGCCGTGATCTGCACGACGCCGCCGACCGCGCGCAGGGCGTCGAGTTGCTCGTCATCCAGGTTGCGCGAGTGGTTGCACAGCGCGCGGATGCAGGAGTGCGTGGACAACACCGGCGTGCGCGATGCCGCGGCTGCCTGCAGCATAGCCGGCTTGGAGACATGCGCCACATCGACCAGCATGCCGAGCCGGTTCAGCTCGGCGATCGCCTTGCGTCCGAGCGGGCTGAGCCCGTCATGCTCGGCGTCGGCATCGCGCAGATCCCGGCGGGGGTTGCAGGAATCGGCGAGGTCGTTGTGGCCGTTATGGGTCAGCGTGAGATAGCGCGCGCCGAGCGAGCGCAGCCGCGCCAGCCGGGCCAGGTCGCGGCCGATGGCGAACCCGTTCTCCACCGCCGGAACGATCGCCAGCACGCCATCCCGTCTCGCCGCCTCGATCTCATCGGCGGTGACGGTGACGCGGGCGGCAATGGCGTCGTGCGCCCGGCCCATCGCATTGATCGCCTCCAGCATGGCGATGGCGCGCGCGAAGGCGGCAGCCTCGTTCTCCGGCGTTCGTGCGGCTTGCGGCACGAAGGCAACGAAGCAACCGGCCGAAACGCCGCCGCGCAGCATCTTCGGCAGATCGACCCGCCGTGAGCCGTCGAGGAACGGGTCAGGGCCGGCGGGCCAGGGAATGTCGATATGCGTATCGAGCGTGAGCAGCGTGCGATGCAGCGACAGGCTGTCGGTCGGGAGAGCGTCGTTCATGGTTGGGCACGCTTCCCGTCCGACGGGTCGCCGTCAAGCCCGATTGATGGCTCCGCAACGGTGCGGCCATGGCGTAGGGTGGATAAGCAGACCGCCATCCACCATTGCCGTACGCCGCACCGCGGTGGCGGAGGGCGCTTCGCCGCCCTACCGCGTCCACGGGCCTGTGCCGGTCAACCGCCTAAAACACGGACCACGTCGATGGCGTGGCAGCCGCAGCGACCGCATCGCGCTCGCGACCGTCAAACGCCGCTCCGGCCAGCGTATCCGTGTCCGACTCGATGCGTCCCCGGTTCATCACCACGATCCGGTCGGCCAGCGCCGTGGCCTCGTCCGGGTCGTGGGTCACGAACATCGTGGTGATACGCAGCTCGGCCTGGATTTCCTTCACCCGTTCCCGCAGCTCGTGCCGTACTTCGCGGTCCAGCGCGGCGAACGGCTCGTCGAGCAGCAGGATGCGCGGGTCCACCGCCAGGGCGCGCGCGAGCGCAACCCGTTGCCGCTGGCCGCCGGAGAGCTGACCAGGCACGCGCGGTCCCAGCCCGTCCAACCGCACCAGATACAGCAGTTCGGCGACGCGGGCCTTGATGGCGTCTGCCGGCAGGCGCTGGCGCCAGGGGCGGATCCGCAGGCCGAAGGCGATGTTCTCGAACACGGTCATGTGCTCGAACAGCGCGTAGTTCTGGAACACGAAACCGGTGCGGCGCCGCCCGGCCGGCAGGTTGTCCGCCGGGCTGCCATCGATCGCGATCGTGCCGGAATCCGGCGTGTCCAGTCCGGCGATGATACGCAGCAGCGTGCTCTTGCCCGATCCGGACGGTCCGAGCAGCGCCACGAACCGCCCTGGTTCAACCGCGAGATCAAGGCCGTTCAGCACATGCGTGCTGCCGAACGTCTTGGCGATGCCGGAAAGCTTGATCATAGCGGCGCCACCAGGGCAGCCTGCGCCCCGAGGGCGAATTGACGGTGATCCCGCCAATCCAGGAACGCCTTCGCCGCCATCGTGAGCAGCGCCATGCACGACAGCAGCAAGGCGACCCCGAACGCGGCAGCGAGGTCATACTCGCTGTAAAGGATCTCGATGTGCAGCGGCATGGTGTTGGTCACTCCCCGGATGTGGCCCGAGACCACGGAAACAGCGCCGAATTCGCCCATTGCCCGCGCGTTGCACAATAGCACGCCGTACAACAGCGCCCAGCGAATCCGTGGCAGCGTAATACGGAAGAAAATCTGCCAGCCGCTGGCGCCGAGGGTCAGGGCGGCCTGTTCCTGCTCGATGCCCTGCGCCTGCATCAGCGGGATCAACTGGCCGGCAACGAACGGCAGGGTGACAAAACCGGTTGCCAGCAGCAGGCCGGGCAGCGCGAAGATGATCTTGATGTCGTGCGCCTGCAGGAAGGGACCAAGCCAGCCGCCGAGGCCGAACAGCAGCACGTAGACCATGCCCGAGATCACCGGCGAGACCGAGAACGGCAGACCGATCAGCGACACCAGCACGTGCCTGCCGGGAAACTGGTAGCGGGTGATGCACCAGGCGGCGGCGACGCCGAACACCGTGTTTGCCGGCACGACGATCGCCGCAATGACCAGGGTGAGGCGGATGGCGGCCAGCGAGTCCGGCGTGGACAATGTGGACAGCAGATAGCCCACGCCCTTCGCGAACGCCTCGGCGAAGACGACTGCCAGCGGCAACACCAGCATCAGCGTAATCACCGCGCCGGCGCCGGCGACCAGGACCAGCCTCAGCAGCCACGGCTCGCCGATATCCCTGCTGTGCGGGTCAGATGCCATGCACGCCGCTCCGCCGCTGCGAGCGCTGGATAAGAAGCAGGATTCCGAAGGAAATCAGCAGCATGGCCGTGCCGAGCGCGGCCGCTCCCGGATAGTCGTACTGCTCCAGCTTGGTGACGATCAGCAGCGGGACGATCTCCGACACGCCGGGCCGGTTGCCGGCGATGAAGATTACCGACCCGTATTCGCCGACCCCGCGGGCGAAGGCGAGGGCGACGCCGGTCAGCACCGCCGGCATCAGCGGCGGCAGGATCACCCGCCGGAAGATTTGCCAGGGCGTCGCGCCCAGCGTCAGTGCGGCTTCCTCCGCGTCGCGCCGCAGGTCGCGCAGCACGGGCTGTACGGTGCGCACCACGAAGGGCAGGCCGATGAACGCCATCGCTACGCAGATGCCCGCCGGGGTGAAGGCGATCACGATTCCCAGCGGCTTAAGTAACTGGCCGATCCAGCCGTCTTCGACGTACAGAGCGGTGAGCGCGATACCGGCAACCGCGGTGGGCAGCGCAAACGGCAGGTCGATCAGCCCGTCTAACAGGCGCCGCCCCGGGAACCGGTAGCGTGTCAACGTCCACGCCAGCAGCACGCCGAGAACGCCGTTGGCCGCCGCGGCGATGGCCGCCGCGCCGAAGCTGACGCGGAACGCCGCCAGGCTGCGCGGCGACGCCACCGCAGCGAGGAGCTGCGCCGGCCCGAGCTGCCCGGCCTTCAGAACCAGCCCGGCCAGCGGGATCACCACGATCAGACCCAGATACGCGGTGGTAAGTCCCAGGGTCAGCCCGAAGCCGGGCAGCATGCCATTATGCCTCACCCTGGATCCCCCGCCGGATTGCTTCCTGGGTTGGCCCCCGGCCACAGGGCCGGTCCGGATGGGCCGCGCGCTGCCGCTCATTTCCCCGGCTGGTAGATCTGGTCGAAGATGCCGCCGTCGCCGAAATGCTCCGGCTGCGCCTTCCGCCAGCCGCCGAACACCTCGTCCACGGTGAAGGTCTGGATCGCCGGGAACTGGCTCGCGTAGCGCGCCGCAACCGTTTGATCCAACGGGCGATAATAGTGTTTTGCCACCAACTCCTGGCCCGCCGGCGTATACAGGAAGCCCAGATACGCGTCCGCCAGGGCGCGGGTGCCGTGCCGGTCCACGACCTTGTCGACCACGGCGACCACCGGCTCGGCGCGTATGCTGACCGGCGGATAGACGATCTCCAGCTTGTCGGGACCGAGGTCCCTCACCGCCAGGATCGCGTCGTCCTCCCACGCGATCAACACGTCGCCCTGGTTGCGGCGGGCGAAGCTGATCGTTGCGCCGCGCGCGCCGCTGTCGAGCACCGGGACGTGACGGTACAACTCGGTGATGAAGGCCCGGGCCTTGGCCTGGTCGTTGCTGTTGGCGCGCAGGGCGGCGCCCCATGCCGCCAGGTAGTTCCAGCGCGCGCCGCCGGAGGTCTTCGGGTTCGGGGTGACGACCGCAACGCCGGGTTTGATCAGGTCGGGCCAGTCGTGCAGACCCTTCGAATTGCCCTTGCGCACGACGAATACGATCGTGGAGGTGTACGGCACCGAGTGGTTCGGCAGCCGGTCCCGCCAGTCCGGCGCGATCAGCTTGGCGCGGTCGGCGATGGCGTCGATGTCGGACTGCAGCGCGAGCGTCACCACGTCCGCTTCCAGTCCGTCGATGACGGACCGTGCCTGCGCCCCCGAGCCGCCATGCGAGGCACGGATCGTCACATCGTCCCCGGTCTTCGCCTTCCAGGCGGCGGCGAAGGCGGTGTTGACGTCGGCGTACAGCTCCCGCGTCGGATCGTAGGAGACGTTGAGCAGCGTCTGCTCCGCCGCCTCTGCCGCCGGCGCGCCGAACAGGCAGGCAGCCATAGTGAATAGAACAAATGCACGTTTCATTGAGTGGCCTTTTGAGGATACACCGCCCCGGTCGATCGGCTCGCTGTTTGGGGCACGTCCCAGGTTTGACCCCTCGCACAGACGACGCCAAGCGCGATCGGCCCGAAAATCGGTGGCCTCGTTCATGTTACACGCACGCCGATCTGGCGCGAAGCTCGGCGGCAGCGTCGCCAAGCCCAGGTCCGAAGGGTGCAAGCTAAGGCCCGCCGCGTGGATTGCCGGCGTTCCGGCCGTGATTTGGCCAGCCGCCCGGTGGTGCGGGTTCATCAGCGGTGGCAAGAGCGCGGTCGGTTGCTGCATCGGCGCACAATCGACGACCAGAACCCGTCAGTCAATGCATGGCACGCGCGCATGGCGTAACGCCACCGATGCCACCGCGAGACCCGGTGTTTGCCTGCGTCCCCGTCTTCCGGGTCCTTGTCAGGGGCACGCGTGGTTCTTACTTGCTCTGCCGGCCTGCCAAACGGCGGCACCGGGCACCGCTTATCGTGCCGTCAGCCCTACCCCTACAACGAGACGGTGCAACCGCCAACCTGAACCAGGCGCGGGTTGCCCGGCCCGGGATGACGGCTGAAAGAGTTCAGTTCCCGCCTGGGCAGGCCCTGCTAAAACCATACGGCCGAGGCGCCATTGGGTTAGACGGCCTCGGCGGGGAGGGGCCATGTCCATTCCAACGGGGCCGGCGCAACGGGCCGGGCGACCGGCCAGCCGAACCATCGGCGCAGCCTTTATCGCGATACTGGCAGTCGCCATTCTTGCCGTCGGACCGGCGTTCCTGGCTGGTGGGCGACAGGCTTGGCAGGGCGTCGCGGCCAGCGGCCTGAAACCGCAGGCTCACGTGCAAGAGGCTGGCGCCGTCGGAAGCTGTCACCTGAATGCTCCCAACATGGCTGCGTGGCCGGACTGGATTCGCCAAGGGCTCCGCAGCAATCGGGACGCTCAGGCCGGACCCGGCGCATCCAGGCTTCCGGCCGTCGCCAAAACCGGCGACCGCGTGTAAGGGGCACCGCCACGGATTTGGCGCATCGGGGCCGCGTCGCGGTGTCGATCCACCGCTCTTTGGGGGATTAGCGACCCACGGTCACCCGCTGCGCCAACAGCGCCCGAACTCGGTCGGCCAGTTGCTCGCCGCTGACCGGCTTCCGCAGCAACGAGAACGTGCCGCTGATCGCCCCGCCCACCGCCAGAGAGGCGCCGTCGCCGGCATAGCCGGTCAGCAATACCGCGGGCAGCCCGGGGCGGCGTTCCTGGGCGGCGCGGATCACCGCAAGCCCGTCCATTCCCGGCATCGACAGGTCGGTGACGAGCGCGTCCACGGCCTCCCCCGCCGCAAGCAAGGCCAGCGCATCGGAGCCGCTTGCGGCTGCAATCACGCCATAGCCCGCATTCTCCAGGTGTTCCGCGAGTACTTCCCGCACCAGCGCCTCGTCATCGACCAGCAACACCCGGACGCGCGTTGCCTCGCCGGTGCCGAACGACTCCGCTGCATCCGCCGCCCGATCCGTCGCCGTTTGCGGCGCGGTCGCGCCGTGGGCCGTTTGCGGCGCGGTCGCGCCGTGGGCCGTTTGCGGCGCGGTTGCGCCGTGAATCGTCTCGGCCGGGGCTGCGGGCAGCCAAAGGGTGATCGTGGTGCCCTTGCCGGGGCTGCTTTCGACAGCCAGGCCGCCGCCGGACTGCTCGGCGAACCCCTTGGCCATCGGCAAGCCCAGCCCGGTGCCGGCGCCAAGGCCCTTGGTCGTGAAAAACGGCTCTCCCGCCCGCGCGAGCGTCGCCGCGTCCATGCCCGTGCCAGTGTCTGCAATGGTGAGTCGCACGTAGCATCCAGGGGAAAGTCCACAGGAGAGCCCGGCGGCGAGCGCCGGACCGTCGGCGGCCACAATCTCGGTCTCGGCGGAGAGCATGAGCCGGCCGCCCTCCGGCATCGCGTCGCGGGCGTTGGTCGCAAGGTTGACCAGGGCCGTCTCAAGCTGCCCCCGGTCCGCCAGTAGCGGCGGAACGCTGGCGCCCAGTTTGACGGTGACGCCGATGGCAGCGCCAAGGGTATGGGACAGGATCTCGCGCAGACCGCTCAGCAGCGGGGCCGCGTCGCACGCCTCGGCGTGCAAATCGCTGCGGCGCCCGAACGCGAGCAGGCGCCGCGTGACGGAGGCTCCCCGGTCCGCCGCCTCGATGGCGAGCCGCGCGAGGCGGCGAACGCCGGCCTCATCCCCGGGGCGGCGCTCGATCAGCGCGGCCGCGCCCGAGACGCCCTGCAGAACGTTGTTGAAGTCGTGCGCGATGCCGCCGGCGAGCTGGCCAAGCGCCTGCATGCGCTCGGCATGGGCGGCCCTGGTCTGCGCCGCCTCCCGTGCCGCGACCTCCCGTGTTACGCGCGCCTCCAGCTCGCTGCTCAGGCGGCGCAGCGCCGCTTCGGTCTCCCGGCTTGCGGTCACATCCATGTTCAGGCCGACCATGCGCACGGCCCTTCCCTGTGCGTCGCGGACGACCGTGGCCTTGGACAGCAGCCAGTGGACCGTTCCGTCCGGCCACACGACACGATAATCGGTGTCGAACCGGCAGGCGGAGTCGGCGAGAGCAGCTTCCAAATCGGCCACAACACGCGCCCGGTCGTCGGGGTGGAGGCTCGCGCGCCAGGTCTCATGGTCTGGGGCGGCGCCGGGCTGCGGATCGAGTCCGTATAACCGCCATTCCTCCTCCGACCAGATCCCCGCGCCGGCGACCAGGTCCCGGTCCCACACGCCGAAACCCGCTGCCTCGCGGGCGAGCTGCAGCCTGGTCTCGCTTTCCCGCAGGGCCACCTCGACGCGTTTCCGCTCTGATATGTCCTCGACGACGGTGATGATGCGCTCCGGGCCATCGCCGCCATCCGGCAGCAGCGACACCGTGACGTTGGTCCACACGCTGGTCCCGTCCTTGCGCAGGTAGCGCTTTTCCCGGACGATCGTCTCGATCTGGCCCCCCAGCAGCGCGCTCCGGTGAACAAGGTCGGTGTCCCGGTCGTCGGGATGGGTGAAGTCGAGGAAGTTTTGCCCGACCAGTTCCTCGCGGCTGTGGCCGACGATGGTGCACATCGTGTCGTTGACACGCAGCCAGGTGCCTTCCAGCGCGGCCTGCGTCATGCCGACCCCCGCATTTTCGAAGGTGGCGCGAAACAGCGCCTCGCTCCGGCGCAGGGCCGCCTCCAGGCGGCGCTCCTCGCTCACGTCGCGGAAGAAGACGGTCAGGCCATCCCGCGACGGATACGCGTGGGCCTCGAAATGGCGCTGGAACGCTGGGGAGAAGGCTTCCACCTGCGTCGGCAGGCCGCTGTCCATCGCCGTTCGGTAGCCGTCGCCGAAGGCGCTGAACACGGTTTGGGGGAACGCCTCCCACAGATCCCAACCCAGCAGATCGCGGCCCCCCGAGACCTGCGCCTTCGCATTCTCATTCAGATAGGTGATGCGCCAGGCGCGGTCGATGACCAGCACGCTATCGGTCGTGCTCTCGAGCGCGGTCCGCAGGCTGCGCTCGCGGGCGTCCAGCGCCGCCGCCATGCCATCGAAGGCGGCGCCAAGGCGGCCGAACTCGCTGCTGTCCGCGGGAAGCCCGGAGCGGGCGGCGAGATCGCCTGTGCGCCACTGGTCCGCGACCCGCAGCAGCCGGTCGAACGGGCGGCGGATAAGCTGCACGCCGGCCATATAGGTCAGCGCCAGGGCGAAGCCGGCTCCGGCGACGACCAGCAGCGGGCCATTGCGGTCAGCCCGGTCCACCGCGGCGAAGGTGGTCTCCCGGTCGAACCCGACGCCCACGGCCAAATCCCTCGGGCCGGCGCCGAGCGGCGAATACGCCACCATCAGCGCGCGGTCGCCCTCCAGGCTGGTCATTGCGGCGATGCCGACCTTGCTGCCTTCCAGGACGAAGCGGTTCCTGGGAGGGATTTGCTGGCCGATGAAGCGCGCGTCGCCAGGCACGCGGGCGAGGATCGTGCCATTGCGGTCCATGACCGACACGATAGCGCCCGGCGGCAGATCGATCCGCTTGAGCTGCTGCGCTTGCCAATCGAGATCAAGCGCCACCACCACCACGCCGCCGACCGTGCCATCCCGGTGCCTGAACGGCCTTGCCATGTGGATGGCCGGCCGTTTCGCCCCCCGGCTTACGGCATATTCGCCGATGACGAAGGCGCCGGTCTGCAGCGCGCGCTGGAAGTAGGGACGGTCGGAATAATCAAGGCCGGGGTCGAGCGGACCGGGCGCGCAGATGATATGGCCGTCAAGTCCGATGACGCCGGCAAAGCTGTACCGGGGCGATTGTTCCAGCAAGTTGGCCAGCAGCCGCTGGCATAGCGCGGGCATGTCGTCCTGCACGGCAGGGGAGCCGCTGATCACGGTCAGCACCTGCTCTGCCCCTTCGACGATCCGCTGCTGCTCCGAGGCGACGAGCCGCACCAGGCGGGTCCCCTCGTCCTCGACCAGTTGCTGCCGCGTGTGGCGCGCTTCGCGCTCGGTGTACACCTGGAATGCCAGCGCCGGCACCACGGCAATCGACACGATCAGCAGCAGCCGTGCCACGAGGCATTTCACGCTCAATCACCCTTGACCGCTCGGACGGCACCCTGACCGCTCGGACGGCCAATTTCCTGCCACTCGGATGACCGGATCGTTGATTTGCATCATCATGTACGGCCGCGGCCGGTAACGAATGGCTCGGTTCACACGTTTGTGAACGCCGCTGTCCGGTCGCCTGCTGCCCGGTCGGATGGACGCGGTCTTGTCCCCCCGACATTTCTGGCGGCGCACCGTTGCCGTGCCAATTTCATCACGTGCTGTTTCCGGCAGGCTCGGGCGCAACCGCGGAGACCGTGGCTTTACAAGTCGCCCGGCGCTGCCGATGATTTTGGCGCGGACTATCGTTGCAACAGCCAAACAGGATATCCAGTGGAGAAACAGATGATGCACCAGACCAGGCGCTCGCTGCTTACCATGCTGGCCGCCGCCGGCGGGGGTGCCGTGCTTGTTCCAAGTGTCGCCCACGCCGCAACGGGGCGGCAGATCGCGGCGGACGCGGAGCGCGCATTGCAACATCTCTACGCGACTCATTCCAAGGCGCGCGAGCTTGGCAGGCGGGCCAAGGCGATCCTCGTGTTTCCCAAGATCATCAAGGCCGGCCTCGTTATCGGCGGCCAGGGGGGCGATGGGGCGTTGCTGGAGAACGGCAGGGCGAGGGGTTTCTACAACATCGCCGCTGCCTCGTTCGGCTTGCAGATCGGGGCGCAGACGTTCAGCTACGCGCTGTTCTTCATGAACGATGCGGCCCTGAAGTATCTGGAAAGCAGTGACGGCTGGGCGATCGGCAGCGGTCCGAGTGTCGTGGTCGTGGACAAGGGAGCGGCCGCGAGCCTGACGAGCACCACCTTGTCGCAGGACGTCTACGCCATCCCGTTCGGCCAGCAGGGCCTGATGGCCGGAATCGGGCTGGAAGGATCGAAGATCACGCACATCAATCCGTAGCAGCCTTGCGCATCGGGCCGGAGCGGCGGCGTATCCGTTGCGCCCCACATCAGGCCGAAAGTTCCTTGCATGGCTCACGAGCCAACTCCCTCAGCGGTGGCGCCGGAAGCGGCAGGCGCCACCGCTGTCGCGCTGCTGCCGGATCATCCGCAGCGTCTGGAATTGAACGACGAGGTCCATGCCCGGCCGCCGGAGGCGTTGCCGGTCCCCATGCGGGTGTCGTTCCTGGCCCTGCTCGCCGATGCCGCGCAGCGCGGGCGGGAGCTGGAACTGCTGGGTGATCTCGCCCGCCGCTTCGGCGTCGTCCCGCCCCAGGCTGGGGTCAGCCACTACAGCACCGATTTCGGACCGTTCCGCCTGACATGGGAGCGGCATAGTGAGTTCGCCCGCTACAAGGTCATGGTGGCGGGAGCCGGGGACGACCCCTTCGCCGATCCGGCAATTGCCGCTGTGCCCGCCGACTGGCTGGCGTTGCTGCCCGGCCAGGTGACCGTGGCCGCGCACGCCGCCCTGTTGCGCGGCAGCGAGGGCCGCCCGGACCTTGATGCCATCGCGAACCGCCTGTTTGCAGGCAATCCCCTGGTCGGCGCGGCGGTGGCCGGCGGCGCGGCGGTGGCGCTGACCGATTTCCGCATCCGCAGCGGCTGGAGCCGGCTGCTGGTGCTGGACCGGGATCTGACTCCCCGTCAGGCTGGACGAACGCTGCAACGCCTGCTGGAAATTGACGCCTACCGCGTCATGGCGCTGCTGGCGCTGCCGGTCGCGCGGGCGCTGGTGCCGTTCCTGACGGAGCGCGAGCGCGAGCTGACGCGGATCACGGCGGCGATGGTGGATGCCGGCGAGAGCACCGAACCGGACCTGTTGGATGGCCTGACCCGGCTGGAGGCCGAGATCGAAAGCCGGGAGTCCGCCAGCCTGTACCGGTTCAGTGCAGCCTCCGCGTATTACGAACTGGTGCGGCGGCGGATCGAGGAGCTGCGGGAGCAGCGCATCCATGGGCTGCAGACCTTCGGCGAGTTCACCGAGCGGCGGCTCGCACCGGCGATGAACACCTGCCGGGCGGTGGCGGACCGGCAGGATTCGCTGTCCCGGCGGGTCGCGCGGGCGACGCAGTTGCTTTCGACGCGCGTCGATGTCACGCGGGAGCGGCAGAATCAGGTGCTGCAGGAATCGGCGAGCCGCCGCGCCCAGATGCAGCTTCGGCTGCAGACCACGGTGCAGGGACTGTCGGTGGTGGCGATCACGTATTACGTCGTCATGCTGGTCGGCCGCGCCGCCGAAGGGCTGAAGTCTGCGGGTATGTCGATCAATGTCGGCCTGGCGACGGCCGCGTCGATACCGGTTGTGGCCGTTATTGTCGGGCTCGGCTTGCACTGGATCATCCGCCGCGCGGTGGTCGTCAAACCGTAGTGACCGGCGGATAGTCGCATCAATTCCGTATCGTAACATCTCATGCAAGGTGAGGGCGTACGGGCGTCGTCACCTCCGGCAAACGTGCGGCCAATGGCAGGAAACCCGGTGCCGGGCGTCATTGTCAAAATCCGGCAAATTCCCCAACTCGGTCGTCGTAGAACAGACGCCGGCTTTCGCGCTCACGTCGCCCAGGTCGAAGGCTTTCGGTGCGCTGTTGCCGCCGTATCCGACCCCACTGGCGCATCCGGAGGGAATGAAATCATGAGCGATTCTCGCACTGTGGATGATCCCGCGACAAGGCCGGCTGCCACAGGCGCTTCACCGGACCTGCCGCTGGCACAGGCGGCAGAGGTTGGGATCGACCCGCGCCCGCTCGATCGCCTGTGCGAGTGGATCCGGGACCAGAACCTGGACATCCGCAGTTTCCTGATCGTGAAGGACGGAAGGCTGGTCTTCGAGCTTTATGGCGATGGTCTGGAACGCGCCAGCAATCACGAAACCTACTCGATTACGAATACCGTGACGTCGTTGTTGTTCGGAATCCTCGCGGACGAAGGCAGGATCAGCCCGACCGACAAGCTCGCCGATTGGCTCGCACGAGACCACCCCGATCTGACGCCGGCACTGCAGGACAAACAGGCCATCGAGCTTGGTCACTTGCTGTCGATGTCCAGCGGCCTGTTCTATACCCTGACCGGGCCGGCGGACCCGCTGGCCAACCCGCCGAACCGTCTGCAAATTGCCCTGACGGCCGCCGCGAAGGCAGCGCCGGCGACCGTGTTCAATTACACCATCGTGAGTCCCATGCTCGTCGGGCCGCGATCACGGCCGCTTCAGGCGTGCCAATCGACCAGTTCGCCGAGGAGCGGCTGCTGAAGCCCCTGCAGATGGAGAACTACGGCTGGACGGGCGCGGATCAGACGGGCGTGGTCTCCGGCGGCTCGGGGCTGCGGTTGCGTGCCATGGATATCGCAAAGCTTGGGGTGATGATGCTGCATGGCGGGCGATGGCAGGGCGAACAGATCGTCCCCCAGGCGTGGATCAGGGAGATGTCCACACCGAAGGCAACGGCCAGGGACTACGGCTATTTCTGCTGGATCAATCATGTCGTCGAGACCGAGCCGGCATTCGGTGCGATGGGATTCCGCGGGCAATTCATGACGATACTCCCCAAAAGGAATGCGGTCATCGTCATGACCAGCCTTCTGCCTGAGACCGGCGGGGTGAAAGACGCGGCGTTTCTGCAGCTATACCGGCGCATGGTGAACGACTACGTGCTTCCTGCCCTGCAAGGCGCGACGGCGGCATCGTTCACCGGGTCTGCCCAGCAGGCCTTGCGCCAGGAACCCGAACGAGGCGCCGAACCCGCCGGACAGTCCCATCCCCCGGTGGCGCATCCCCCGGTGGCGCATCCCCCGGTGGCGCATCCCCCGGTGGCGCATCCCCCGGTGGCGCATCCCCCGTTGGCGCATCCCCCGTCGGCGCATGCTCCGGCCGCGCAACACACCGGCCGCCACGCCCCATAGCGCCGCGGTTCCCAAGCCGCCCGTCCCCGCCTACCGTCCGGCGGTGACGCGGGGGGAACGGCGCATGCCGGGAATGCTGGACGGCAAGGTTGCGGTGGTGACCGGCGCAGGCGGGGGCATCGGGCGGGAGATCGCGGTCGCCATGGCAGCGTCCGGCGCCAGGGTGATCGTCAACGACGTCGGCGCCTCGGTCACCGGCGAGGGCCGGTCGGGGACGCCGGCCCAGCAGACCCAGCAGATCATCGAACAGCATGGCGGCCAGGCGGCGGTCAGCACCGACTCCGTCGCCGAGTGGTTCAGCGCGCAGAAGATCGTGCAGGCGGCCCTGGACCATTTCGGCCGCATCGATGTCGTGGTGAACAACGCCGGCATCCTGCGCGACGTGATCTTCCACAAGATGACTCCCGACGATTGGCTGTCGGTCATCGGCGTTCACCTGAACGGCAGCTTCTTCGTCAGCCGCGCCGCCGCCGGGCACTACCGCAAGCAGGAGAGCGGGGCGTTCGTGCACATGTCGTCCACCTCCGGCCTGATCGGCAATTTCGGCCAGGCGAATTATGCCGCGGCGAAACTCGGCATCACCGCGCTGTCGAAGTCGATCGCGCTGGATATGCAGCGCTACAACGTGCGGTCCAACTGCATCGCGCCGTTTGCCTGGAGCCGCATGACGGGCTCGATCCCGGCCGGCACGCCGGAGCAGCAGGCGCGGCTGGCGAAGATGCAGCAGATGACGCCGGACAAGAACGCGCCGCTGGCGGTGTTCCTTGCCTCCGACCTGGCGGGCGGCGTGACCGGCCAGGTGTTCGGCTCGCGAATGAACAAGATCATCCTGTTCACCTCGCCGCGGCCGTCGCGGATCGTGCATCGCAGCGAGGGCTGGACGCCGGAGCTGATCGCCGAGCATGCGCTGCCGGCGCTGGAGGCAACGTTCATGCCGCTGGATCGCTCGGGCGACGTGTTTTCCTGGGACCCGGTGTAGAGCGGGCAGGCAGGGCATGCCGGACGCGACGGTCCTTGGCCCGGTCGGCGCAACGGTGCGCCGGCGTGCGGTGCGCGCGCGCCACGCCGCCAGCCTGATCGTGCTGCGAGGGCGCGGCGATGCGGCGGAGATGCTGATGGGCCTGCGCGGCGCCGGGCACCGGTTCATGCCGCACAAGCTGGTGTTCCCCGGCGGCGCGGTCGATGCCGCGGACCGACGCGCGCCGTTCGCCTCGCCGCTGCTTCCAGAGACCCGGCGCCTGCTTGAGAAATCCGCCAATCCGCTTCTGGCGGTGGGCCTCGCTGTCGCTGCCGCGCGCGAGCTTGCCGAGGAGACCGGGCTGACGCTCGGGACGCCCCCGGCCCTTGATGGTCTGCACTATCTGTGCCGCGCCATCACGCCGGGATTCCTGCCGGTCCGCTTCAACGCGCGGTTTCTGGTGGTGGACGCGGACCGGGTGCGCGGCAGCCTCGCCGGGTCGGGGGAGCTGGAGGACCTGCGCTGGTACGGAATGCAAAAGGCGCTGGCGCTGGACCTCGCCTCGCCGACGCGGATGGTGGTCGAGGAACTCGGCGCGTGGCTGTTGCTGCCCGAGGCGGAACGCGGCACCCGCTCTCACGCCCCGGTGCTGCGCGACCGTATATGGCAGCGGGAATAGCCTGGCATGCATTCGAGGCGCCGCGTTTTATTGTCCGGGTGAGCGCGGCTCGTCCCGCGTTGGGCAAGATTTTGTACCGGGCGAAGCAGGCCATGCTAGTTTGGTCTTAACTGCAAATCGGAACCCTTGATGACGCGATCACTCCTATTCGCGCTCCTGGTCGGCGGTGCTCTGCAGGCGCCGGCTTTTGCGGCGACCTGGACGCCCGATCACATCGTCATCGTCGTCGAGGAGAATCTGTCGTACCGGAACCTGGTGCCTGAGCTGACGTATCTGACCCAGCTTAGGCACGACAACGCCAGCTTCAGCGACAGCCACGCCGTCGATCATCCGAGCCAGCCGAATTATCTGGCGCTGTTTTCGGGCAGCACGCAGGGCACCGGGTCGAAGCGAAACCTGGACGGCTCCAATCCCATCGTTGGCGGCCATACCCAGGTCGGGACCGACGCGCCGGTCGGCGGGGCGCCGTTGACAGGTCCCAATCTCGCTGCGTCGCTTATCCGTGCCGGCCGTAGCTTTGCCGGATATGCCGAGGATTTGCCGCAGCAGGGGTTTACCGGCATCGCCAATCAAGGGCCGCCGGGAAGCGGCGTCGATTATCGGCGGAAGCACAATCCCTGGGTGAATTGGCAGGCGGCGAGCGATGATGCCATCGGTGAGAACCAGCTCCCGTCGAGCACCAACCGTCCCTTCACCGCCTTCCCCTCCAACGACTCCGACTTTGCGCGCTTGCCGACCCTGGCCATCGTCGTGCCCAATCAGATCAACGACGCGCACGGCTCCCTGGCGGCGCCGCCTGGGACGGATTTGGGCAAGGCCATGGACAACTGGCTCAGGACGCACATCGATCCCTATCGCCAATGGGCGATGAACCACAACAGTTTGCTGATTGTCACCTGGGACGAAGACGAAGACGACAATGACCCGGTTAAGGACTCTACCGGGGCGATCGTAGCAAAGCACTATCACAACCACATTGCCACGATCATGGCGGGAGAGCGCGTTATCCCCGGCACTTATGACGAGCGGATTGACCATTACGCCGTCTTGCACACGATCGGGGATTTCTACAGCCTGGCACCTCTCACCGAGGCGGACGCCAAAGCTCCCATCATCACCGACGTGTTTCGCGCTCGCTGAGTGTCGCATGGCCGGGAATGCCAACAGCCCTTTGCCTGCGTGCTTCGCGACGGTAAGGATCGATCGCCGCTCCTTGCTCACCTGCGCCGGACTGGTGCCCTTGTTCGCCGCGGCGCCGCGGCTTGCCGGTGCTGCCAACGACGTCCTCGCCGAGAGCGCGGACTACACGCTGCGGATCGGCACTGGATTGGTCGAGTTGGCGCCCGACCACATCATCTCGACCACGCTCTACAACGGACAGTTCCCGGGACCGCTGCTGCGGTTCAAGGAAGGGCAGCTTGTCGTCGTCGATCTGTTCAACGACACCGACACGCCGGAGCTTGTCCACTGGCATGGGCAGATGATCCCGAGCGACGTGGACGGCGCTGCCGAGGAAGGCTCGCCGTTCATTCCGGCGCACGGCATGCGCCGGATCGCCTTTGTCCCCAAACCGTCGGGCTTTCGGTTTTACCACACGCACGTCGTGGCCGCGGGCGACCTGAACCGCGGCACGTACAGCGGGCAGGCCGGGCCGGTGTATATCGAACCGGCCGCCAACCCTGGCGCCTATGATCGGGAAGTGTTTCTGGTGATGAAGGAGTTCGCGCCCGCCTTCAGTCGGGGCGGCGATATGGCGATGGACGTGCTGGCCGGCGCGCCGGTGACCGCGCTGCAGCAGGTGGGCGCGGCGGCGGACGCGGCGGCGCGGGAAAAAGCCAAGGGCTTCGAAGTCGGCTACGAGCTGTTCAGCATCAATGGCCGCATGCTCGGTCACGGCGAACCGATTCGGGTGAAGCAGGGCGAACGGGTGCTGTTCCACGTGCTCAATGCGAGCGCGACGGAAATCCGCAGTCTCGCTCTGCCTGGGCATGTTTTCCGCGTGGTGGCACTCGACGGCAATCCGGTGGCGACGCAGGTGGACGTGCCGGTGCTTTGGCTGGGGACGGCCGAACGCATCTCCGCGCTGGTGTATATGAACCACCCTGGCGTCTGGGTGATGGGCGATCTTGCCGACGACGACCGCGGCCATGGGATGGGCATTGTCGTCGAATACACAGGGCAGGCGGGCAAGCCGCGCTGGACCGCGCCGAAGCCGTTCCGGTGGGATTATACGCGCTTCGGCAAGCCGAATGCCGTGCCGGCGGCGCCTGACGAGACGATCGAGATGACTATCGTCAAGCACAATGCCGCGTTGCATGGGTTCAATCAGTGGACCATCAACGGCGAAGTGTTTTCCATGGATACGATGAAGCCCGCGTACACGGTGCAGGAGGGGCGCCGCTACCGGCTGAAGGTCCGTAACGCCAGCGACGACATCCATCCGCTGCACCTGCACCGGCACAGTTTCGAACTGACGCGCATCGGCGGCAAGCCGAGCGCGGGCGTGATCAAGGACGTCGTGATGCTGGGCGGCTTCCAGGAACTCGAAGTCGATTTCGTGGCCGACAATCCGGGGCCGACGCTGTTCCACTGTCACCAGCAGTTGCACATGGATTTCGGGTTCATGGCACTGTTCAACTATGCGTAGGTGCGAACGATATCAAGGCGAAGCGCTACTCCCGCGATGTTGCCGTAATGGATCAGCTCCAAAGTGCCATGCGGCATTGTCTGTCATCTTGCCGGTCGCCGCTCAACAACCGGGAGCGTAGGCTGGGCGGCTCACACTGGCTGTAGCTGAAAATCCGCGAGAGCGGGGGAGGCGCCGAGTGTCTGAACGGCTGGCCCGGGCCGAATAGCGCCCCTGTGCGAAAATCCTGATACGCTGCCATTCGCCGATGCCAGTGGAAACAGGCGCAGACTGAAGGGGGAACCGCCGCCATGCAGCAGGCCGCACGATGACCGCGTCCTTCGCGCCGCACCCGGCGACGAAACTTCGCCGTGCCGTCACCGAGGCCGCCGACACCGGGCAGGCGGTCACCGAGCTGCACGCGGGGCTGAACCAGGACGACGCCTCGCTGGTGCTGCTGTTCGTCTCGCCTCGGCTGGCGTTCGATCCGCTGGCCGGGGAACTGGCCATGCGGTTCGCCGGCACGCCGGTTGTCGGCTGCACCACCGCGGGCGAGATCACCCCGCGCGGCTACCTACGCGGCAGCATCACCGGTGTCAGCTTCGCCGCCCCGGATTTCCGTACCGTAGCGCGGCGGATACCCGATATCCGCAGCTTCAGCGTCGCCGACGGGCGGTCCCTGGTGCGGGACTGCCTGCGCCAGCTTAATCTTAACGCACCAGGGCGTGACACACCGGGTTGGCGCGACACACCCGGTTGGCCGGCCGGCCAGGTCTTTGCCATGCTGTTCATCGACGGCCTCGCCGCCTGCGAGGAATCGGTGGTCAGCGCGATCCATCGGGAGCTGGACGTGATCCCGCTGGTCGGCGGCTCGGCCGGCGACGATCTGGATTTCCGGGCCACCAAGATCCTCGCGGATGGCGGCTTCCATCGCGATTCGGCAGTGCTGGTGCTGGTTGCGACCGACCTGCCGTTCTGCCGCTTCAAGACGGACCACTTCACCAGCTCGCACAGCAAGATGGTGGTGACCGGCGCCGACCCGGCGCAGCGCGTCGTGACGGAAATCAACGCCGAGCCGGCAGCCGAGGAGTATGCGCGCCTGATCGGCCGCAGCGTCGATGAACTGACCCCCGAGACCTTCGCCGCCTATCCCGTGGTCGTCCGCGTCGGCGACACGCCCTACGCGCGGTCGATCCAGAAGGCGAACGCGGACGGCAGCCTGACGTTCTATTGTGCCATCGACCAGGGCATCGTGCTGACCGTTGCGCGAGACCTGGATATCGTCGCCGATCTGCGGCGCTTGTTCGGCGACATCCGGGACCGCATCGGTCCGCCGGAGCTGGTGGTCGGCTATGACTGCATCCTGCGCGGGCTGGAAGTGCGGCAGAAGGGGCTGGAGCAGGAGGTGTCTCGCCTGATGATCGAGAACAACGTCGTCGGATTCAGCACCTATGGCGAGCAGTACGACGCCATGCACTTCAACCAGACGTTCACTGGCGTCGCGATCGGCCGCCGCGCCTGACATGTACAGCGGTGTTTCACTCCAGGACGAAGCCCAGCGCCGTATCACCGAGCTGGAACACGAAAACGCCAAGCTGCGGAAGATCAACGCGGTCCTGATCAACCGGGTCGAGCGTGGCGCCGGCCTGCAAGGCGATCCATTTTCCCTGTTCCAGACCGCCATCGAGCTGGAAGCGCAGGTGCGCGACCGCACGCGCCGCCTGCGGGACGCGCTGGCCGAACTGGAGCAGAGCAACCAGGCGCTCCGCCAGGCGAAGGAGGAGGCGGAGACGGCCCAGGTGCGGCTGGCCACCGCGATCGAGTCGGTCAGCGAGGGCTTCGTCTTGTGCGACGCGCAGGACCGGTTGGTCATGTGCAACAGCAAGTATCGAGAATTCTGGCCGGCCCTGGCGGAGATCATCCAGCCCGGCATGCCGTTCTCGGCGCTGGTGCGGGAAGCGGAGGCGCGCGGCTTGTTCGATTCATCGGATGGAAGGGACGCGCTGCAGCTTCGGCTGCAACCCCATCGCCAACCGCGGGACCTGCTGGTGATCAAACTGGCCGACGGCCGATGGCTGCAGATCAGCGAACGGTCCGTCGCCGACGGCGGCATCGTCGCGATCTATACCGACATCACCGAAATCAAGCTGTCGGAGCAGCGGCAGCGCGAGCGCGAGCTGGCCGAGAAGAACACGTTGCTGCAGGCCACGTTCGACACCATCTCCCAGGGGGTCGCGGTGGTGGACCAGGACCAGCGTGTGGTGGCGTCCAACCAGCGCTTTCTGGAATTGCTCAACATCGCACCGGACCAGCCGACGGTCGGCGCGACACTGCGCGACCTGATCCGTCTGCCCATACTGGGTTTCGGGACGCACGCCGACCAGCCGGCTGGCCTCTACCCGATCTGCGTCGAGCACATAACGGGCACCGGGAGGTTTCTGGAGATACGATCGAGCCCGATGCCGAATGGCGGCATGGTCAGCACGTACACCGACATCACCGAGCGCAAGGCGTCCGAATGGGCGCTGCGCGAGAGCGAGCAGCGGATACGCCTGATCACCGATGCAATCCCGGCGCTGATCGCCTATGTCGATGCCGGCGGGCGATACCGGTTCACCAACAAACCCTATGAGGATTGGTTCGGCCGGCCGCGCAGCGAGATCAACGGCCGGCACATGCGCGCCGTGCTGGGCTCGGATCTGTTTGAGGCAAGGCGCGAGCACGTCGATACCGTGCTTGCCGGTCGCCGCGTCACCTTCGAAATCAGCATGCCGATGGTGCGCGGCAGCATCGAACATGCGCTCGCCACCTACGTGCCGCATGTCGGCCCGAATGGCGACGTTCTGGGCTTCTTCGCGCTGATCCAGGACATCACCGAACGCAAGAAGGCCGCGGAACAGCTTCGCGAAGCCAAGGAGGGCCTGGAATGCCGCGTCGCAGAGCGCACCACGGAACTGACGGCATTGAACACCCGGCTGCAAGTCGAGGTCGAGGAACGCCGGCAGGCCCAGGCTGCGCTGCAGGTCGCCAAGGCCGAGGCGGAACAGGCCAACATGAGCAAGACCAAGTTCATCGCCGCCGCCAGCCATGACCTGCTGCAGCCGCTAAACGCCGCCCGCATGTTCGCAACAGCGCTCGGCGAGTCGCGGCTGGCGCCGCGCAACCGTGGTTTCGCCCGCAACGTCATCACCGCGCTCAATGCGGTGGACGAACTGCTGTGTGCGCTGCTGGACATTTCCAAACTCGACGCCGGCGTGCATGCCACGGAGATCGCGGATTTTCGCATCGAGCGGCTGCTGACGGCGCTGTGCGACGAATTTGGCCCGCAGGCGAGGGCGCGCAACCTTGCGCTCCGCCTTGTGCATTGTGGTGCGGTGGTCCGTACCGATGCCGTGCTGGTGGGACGGATCCTGCGCAATTTCCTCAGCAACGCGATGCGGTACAGCCCGTCGGGATCGATCCTGCTGGGTTGCCGCCGGCGGCCCGGTGGGCTGGAGGTGCAGGTCTGGGACACCGGGATCGGCATACCGGGTGACAAACTGGGGGAAGTGTTCGGCGAGTTCCGGCGGCTGGCGGTGGACAGCCATGACCGGGATCGGGGCATGGGGCTGGGCCTTGCGATCGTCGATCGGATCGCTCGCCGGCTTGGGCACGAAATCACCGTGCGTTCGTCGCTCGGCAGCGGGTCGGTGTTCGGCGTTGTCCTGCCCTTCGGCAGCGCCCAGCGGATCAGGCCGCAGGCCGCGACGTTCGCTCTGTCAGGCCGGCTTGACCGCGTTGCCGGCGCCTTCGTGGTCGTGGTCGAAAACGACGAGGCGGCGCGCGATGGGCTGAGCGCCCTGCTACGGTCCTGGCATTGCACGGTCCTTGCGGCCGACAGGGCGGCAGCCGCGGTCCAGGCGCTGCAAGCGCAGCCGCGCGAGCCGGACGTGCTGATCGCGGATTACCACCTGGACGGCGGCGAGATCGGCTTGACGGCCCTGGCGACGATCCGGGACTGCTGGGCGCGGCCGATCCCCGGCATCATCACCACCGCCGATCGCACCGACGCGGTCCGGGATGCGGTTCGCGACGCCGGGTTCCACTTGCTCAACAAGCCGCTCAAGCCGGCGCGTCTGCGGTCGCTGCTGGCCCACGTCGTCACGTCGGACGTGATCGCCAGCGGTGGCGACGCATAGCTGGGGCGCTGGGCCACCGGCGATGGTCGCGCCGCGCTGAGCGTCGGTCCTCTCTTGGTTACAAAGTCCCCCGGACGGTCAACGATTTGGTCTATCAGGGGCCGTCGGTCTGTGGTATAACGCAATCGTGAAGAATTAGCCCCGCTTGAAGTCGGTCGGAGGCGAGCGCCTGTCGGCGCGGAGCCCAGGCCAACAGGATCATCGGCTCCGACCCAAGGGATCCGCACGGTGACGTCAGCCGGCTCGGTTCGACGATGCTCAGGCAGGTGCATGACTACGACGACGATCAGCAAATCGCGATCGTCTTAGGAGCAGGCCGTGTTAGCCAAGCAAACGCCCAAGCCGCACGTACCCGAACCATATTCGCGCCGGACCGTTTTCGGCTTGGCCGCCGGCGGCGTGATCGCCGCATTGGAGGGCGGTTGTGGGCTACCGGACCGCGGGCCGGCGGTGCCTCGTGGGCGAGAGACCGCGGCCACCGTGTTGGGCATTCCGAACGAGCGCTTCTACCCGATGGCCGGAACGGGGCCGCTGGAAGCGGAGTTCGAGGCAGCCATGCAGCGCCAGCGCCGGGCGCTTGGATTGACGGCCGATGCCTTGCTGCCGGAGATGCAACTGCTATCATTGTCTGGCGGCGGCGAAAATGGGGCCTTCGGCGCGGGACTGCTGTGCGGCTGGTCGGAGCACCAAACGCGCCCGGGCTTCGATCTGGTAACCGGCGTCAGCACCGGCGGCCTCATTGCCCCCTTCGCTTATCTCGGCCGCGACTATGATCCTCAGTTGCGCGCCCTTTACCTCGAAACCATGCCATCCCAGGTCCTGTCGAAGCGCATTTTCACTGCCGCCCTGTTCGACGACGCGTTGACGGACAATGACCCTCTCTTCAGGACAGTCTGCCGCTACGTAAACGAGGGGTTACTGCCTGCGCTCGCGAAGGCATACGGGCAAGGCCGGCTGCTGCTTATTGCCTCGACGGACCTTGACGCCCAGCAACGGGTGATCTGGAACGTTGGTGCCATTGCCGCAAGCGGACACCCACGCGCACTGGACACGATCCGCCGGCTGATGATTGCTTCAGCAGCCATTCCCGGACAATTCCCGCCCACCATGTTCGACGTGACACTTGACGGCAAGACGTATCAGGAAATGCACGTTGATGGCGGCATGTTCACGCAATTGTTTCTATATCCTTCCGCGCTGACCCGGCACCGGCGCGAACACATAAAGCGTGGCGAGCCCGTGCTCCCGGCAACCGCCTACATCATCCGCAACGGCAGGCTCGATCCCGAGTGGGTCACCGTGCAGCGCCGCACGATGAGCATTACTGTACGTTCCATCTATACCCTGATCGGCGCGAGCGCCTACGATGACGTCTTGCGCGTGTATACCAACACCCAGCGTGATGGCGTCGGTTTCAACCTGGCTTATGTCGGTTCCGACTTTAGCGAGGCGCTGCCTCAGCCGTTCGACCCAGGCTATATCCACCACCTGTTCGACTACGGCTACCAGCGCGGACGCCGTGGCTATGATTGGACGAAAGTGCCGCCCCTGTAATAACGCAGCGACCAGCGCCAAGAAGGGCGCACAAATCCTGTTTCGAGCAAACTATCGGACAACAAGCAACTCAGGACTGCAGCAACGTCAGCGACCTTGACCTGTTTGGTCGGCGCGGATTCCACGCCCAATTGGCAACCCCTCCCTCGATCACGAAGGCGTGGACATGGCGCAGTCAAATCGGGGTTTACGTCCTGCCGCCACCGGCGATGGCCGCGGCGGGTCGGTCCGCGACAACAGGTCGGCGGCCCAGCCCTGTCGGCGCGGAACCAGGCCAACAGGTCATCGGCTCCGGGCGCAAGTGAGCCGCGCCGGGACGTCCAGTCCGCCGGCTCGGCGACGCTCCAGGCAGATGCACCGCTATGACGACGATCAGCAAATCCGCGATCGTCTTAGGAGCTGGCCGTGTTAGCCAAGCAAACGCCCAAGCCCCACGCACCCGAACCATATTCGCGCCGGAGCATTTTCGGCTTGGCCGCCGGCGGCGCGATCGCTGCATTGCAGTGTGGTTGCGGGCCACCGGATCGCGGGCCGGCCGTGCCCCGGGGACGAGAGACCGCGGCCACTGTGTTGGGCGTTCCGAACGAGCGCTTCTTCCCCATGGCCGGAACGGGACCACTGGAAGCGGAATTCGAGGCAGCCATGCAACGCCAACGCCAGGCGCTCGGATTGAAGGCGGATGCGCCGCTGCCCGAGATGCAACTGTTATCGGTGTCTGGCGGCTCCTACGATGGGGCCTTCGGCGCGGGACTGCTGTGCGGCTGGTCGGAGCACCAAACGCGCCCGGTCTTCGAACTGGTAACCGGCGTCAGCGTCGGCGCGATCATTGCCCCCTTCGCTTTTCTCGGGCGCGATTACGATCCTCAGTTGCGCGCCATGAGCCTCACCGAGCGATCCGACATCCTGTCGGACCGCAGTTTCACCGCTACCCTGTTCGACGACGCGATGGCGGACAATGCCCCGCTATTCGGGTCAATCTCCCGCTACGTTAACGAAGGAACACAGTCTGCGCTCGCGAAAGCCTACGAGCAAGGCCGGCTGCTGCTCATTGCCTCGGCGGACCTTGATGCCCAGCAGCGCGTGATCTGGAACGTTGGTGCCATCGCCGCAAGCGGACACCCGCGGGCACTGGACACGATCCGTCGGCTGATACTTGCCTCCATGGCCGTTCCCGGACAATTCCCGCCGTCCATGTTCGACGTGACCCTCGATGGCAAGACGTATCAAGAAATGCACGTGGATGGAGGCTTGTTCACACAATTGTTTCTGTACCCTTCCGCTCTGACCCGGCACCGGCGCGAACACATAAAGCGTGGCGAGCCTATTCTTCCGGCAACCGCCTATATCATCCGCAATAGAAAGCTCGACCCCGAGTGGGCCCCCGTTAAGCGCCGCATGATGGGCATCAGCGTTCGTTCCATCGATACCGTGATCGGGGCCTGCGGCTTCAACGATGTCTCGCGCGTGTACAACAACACCCAGCGTGACGGCGTCGACTTCAACCTGGCTTATATCGGTTCCGATTTTACCGAGGCGCTGCCCCGGCCGTTCGACCCGGGCTATATCCACCACCTGTTCGACTACGGCTACCAGCGCGGACGCCGTGGCTACGATTGGGCGAAAGTGCCACCCCTGTAATAACGCAGAGGCCAGCACCAAGAAAGGCGTCCCCGCTAATATCTTCCCACAGGATATCGGCGTTTGGCAAAACCGGCGACCACGTTCGCCGAATTTGCTGAAGTATCGGACAGAAAACAACCAAACAGTTGCAAACCCGATACGCAGCTAACGTCGCTCAGCCGCCTCTATCTGTGAACGCCGATTCCATACCTCCCCTGTCAGGACTGCCACAACGTCAACGATCTTGAACGGTTTGGTCAGGCGCGGGCCGACAACCGATTGGCAACCCCCCGCCTCGATCACGAAGACGTGAACGCGGTAAGTGTCAATCGGGGTTTACGCCCTGGGCCGTCAATGGCACATTACAACTTGTCAATGCGGGTCGCCGCGAGGTGATCGTCCGGCCTTTCCGGGTCGAGCAACGGTTGTGGTGTCATGGGCGTGATGACAACCGCGGCCGGGTGAGGTTTGTGCGGTCACGTTAAGCAGGCTGAATACTCGTCTGGTCATGGCGGTTGGGCAGCTCGTCGCGGCAGCGGCCGAAATGCTCTCTATGGAGGCCGTTTCAATGGCCGGCGTTACTTGGTTGTCGAACATGAATGAGGCGGAAGCTCGTGCGCTCCACAACCATGTCGCGATCCCGTCATCTGTTTTTTCGCTGATCAAGCACTGATCGGGGAGCATGCGGCATGACCATGACGCTACCCGCAAGCAACGAAATTCCGCGGCGCTCTGTGACCGCCGACTGGCGCGTTGGAGTGCCGTCAGGCCGAATTTCCGTCCGGCGCGGCCGGGCGGAGAGCCCGCTGTGGCAGGGTATCGCCACGGCACCCCCAACCGCGGGGACACACGCGGCAAACGCCGAAAGGTCGTTATCTGGAGGTATGAATGGCTGATACAAAAGCAGGCGTCTCCACGTCTGGGCTGACTGAATCCGAGGCGAAGGAGTTCCACTCCATCTTCGTGACCAGCGCCGCGGTGTTCTTTATCGTCGTCATCATCGCGCACGTTCTGGCGTACAATTGGCGTCCGTTCTGGCCGGGCCCGCACGGCTGGGTCGCCGCGATGATCGACCAAATCACCCCGTTCCTGGCATAAGGGGCGCACACCATGTTTCGTATCTGGCTGCTCTTCGATCCGCGGAGAGCTCTTGTTGCCCTCTTCGTTTTCCTCACCGTTCTGGCGCTGCTGATTCACTTCATCTGCCTCAGCACCGTCCGCTTCAACTGGCTTGAAGGCAACCCGGCTCTGCGGGCGCACGCGGCGCTGGTTGCTCCGCTCTCGGCGTAAAGCAAGGACTGCAAACCTTCATACGGTTGCTGGTGTAACCCCCGTTCCCGGCGCCCGTGAAGTAACGCGATCCACGGTGGCGGGCGAGGTCCGGGCGTATTCCGGGCCTCGTCCGGTGCCTCGGGCGCGTCGAGAGGGCGAGCCCGCTCCGTGCCTCCTCAGTGGAGAAACCGACGATGGCGATGCTCAGCTTTGAAAAGAAATACCGCGTACGCGGAGGGACGCTGATCGGTGGGGACCTGTTCGACTTCTGGGTTGGGCCGCTGTATGTCGGCTTCTTCGGGGTCACGACAGTCATCTTTGCCGCTCTTGGTGTAGCCCTCATCCTCTATGGCGCTGCCATTGGGGGAACCTGGAACGTCTGGCGGATCAGCATTGCGCCGCCCGATCTTAGCTATGGGCTGGGCTTTGCCCCGCTCAAGGCAGGCGGGCTGTGGCAGGTGATCACGTTCTGCGCGATCGGCGCCTTTGTTTCCTGGGCGCTGCGGCAGGCGGAAATTGCGCGCAAGCTTGGGATCGGGCTGCATGTCCCGTTTGCGTTCAGCTTTGCGATTCTGGCCTATGTCACCCTTGTGGTGTTCCGGCCGCTGTTGCTTGGCGCCTGGGGGCATGGTTTCCCGTATGGGATCATCAGCCATCTGGATTGGGTGTCGAACACCGGGTACCAGTTCCTGCACTTCCACTACAATCCGGCGCACATGCTGGCGATTGCGTTCTTCTTCACCAACGGTCTGGCGCTGGCGCTGCACGGTTCGCTGATCCTGCAGACGCTGAACCCCGGCCGCGGCGAAGCGGTCAAAGGGGTCGAGCAGGAGAACACCTTCTTCCGTGATCTGATCGGGTATTCGATTGGCCCGCTCGGCATTCACCGGCTTGGGTTGTTCCTGTCGATTTCGGCGGCCTTCTGGAGCGCCGTCTGCATCATCATCAGCGGTCCGTTCTGGACCCGCGGCTGGCCGGAGTGGTGGAGCTGGTGGCTCAACCTCCCGATCTGGGCGCATTGAGGCAAGGGGATCACCATGGCCGAATACCAGAACATCTTCACCCGGATACAGGTCCGCGGACCGACTTATCCGGGCGTGCCTCTGCCGGTGGGCGACTGGAAGCGCCTCGGCACACCATTCTTCTCGCGCCTGCTCGGGTTTTTCGGCGATCCGCAGATTGGACCGCTGCATCTGGGCTGGCTCGGGCTTGGCTCGCTGATCTTCTTTTTCTTCTCGATCGAGATCATCGGCTTCAACTTTGCGGCGTCGGTGCATTGGAGCCCGATCGAATTCGTTCGGCAGCTTCCGTGGCTCGCGCTTGAGCCGCCGGCGCGGCACTACGGGCTTGGCATTGCGCCGCTGGCCGAGGGCGGCTGGTGGCAGATGGCGGCGGTCTTCCTGACGGCCTCCATCCTGCTGTGGTGGGCGCGCACCTTCCTGCGGGCACGCCAGCTTGGTCTTGGCACGCACACGGCCTGGGCGTTTGCCTCGGCGATCTTCCTGTATCTCAGCATCGGCTTCATCCATCCGGTGCTGATGGGAAGCTGGGCGGAGTCGGTGCCGTTCGGCATTTTCCCGCACCTGGACTGGACGGCGGCGTTCTCGATCCGCTACGGCAATCTGTACTACGATCCGTTCCACATGCTGTCGATTGCGTTCCTGTATGGCTCGGCGGTGCTGTTCGCGATGCACTCGGGGACGATCCTGGCGGTGAGCCGGTTCGGTGGCGACCGCGAGATCGAGCAGGCGGTTGATCGCGGCACGGCAGCCGAGCGGGCGGCGATCTTCTGGCGGTGGACGATGGGCTTCAACGCGACGTTCGAGTCGTGGCACCGGTGGGGCTGGTGGTTTGCTGTGCTGATCACACTGACCGGCGGCATCGGCATCATCCTGTCGGGCACGGTGGTGGACAACTGGTATCTCTGGGGGGTTAAGCACGGCATTGCGCCGACCTATCCCTCGGTCTTCCCGCACGTTGTCGACCCGGCAACGCTGTAGGGGGCACAGGCAATGAGACCAGTATTTTCGATTGCGCTTGCCGCGGCCGGTTTGGTTGGCGGTGGGCTGCTGTTCACCTTCGAGCGTCCGCCGGTTGACATCGTCCAGCGTGGCTACCGCGGTCTCGCGATGGAGCAGAACTACCATCCGGCGACGCTGGCCAAGCTGGCGGCGGCGAACCAGGTTCCGTTCGTGTTCCCCGCGGCGCAAGCCAACGGGCCGACGGCCGGGGCGACCTACAAGAACGTGCAGGTTCTGAAGGACCTCAGCGTCGGGCAGTTCACCCGGCTGATGGCGGCGATCACCACATGGGTGGCGCCGCAGCAGGGCTGCACGTACTGCCACGTCGATGCCAACAACCTTTCGTCCGACAACATCTACACCAAGGTTGTGGCGCGGCGGATGTTGCAGATGACGCAGCACCTGAACGCCGACTGGACCAGCCACGTCGCTGCCACCGGCGTGACCTGCTACACCTGCCACCGCGGCAATCCGGTGCCGGCTGGTGTCTGGTATAACGACACCGGCGCGTCCGATCCGCGCGGCCTGGCGTTTGGCCGCACGCCGAGCGGGCAGAACCGGGTGGCGCTGAAAGCCGCGTACTCGTCGCTGCCGTACGATCCGCTCACGCCGTTCCTGGAGCAGTCGAATGAGATCCGGGTGCAGGCGACGACCGCACTGCCGAATGGCAGCGTGATCAGCACCAAGCAGACCGAGTGGACCTACGCGCTGATGATGAACTTCTCCCAGGCGCTTGGGGTGAACTGCACGTACTGCCACAACAGCCGGTCGTTCTTTGCCTGGGATGCGAGCACGCCGCAGCGTGCGACGGCCTGGTATGGCATCCGGCTGGTGCGGGACCTGAACAACAACTACCTCAAGCCGTTGACGCCGGTGTTCCCGGCGACGCGTCTTGGGCCTGACGGCGACGGCCCGAAACTGGCATGCGAGACCTGCCACCAGGGCGTCTACAAGCCGCTGTTCGGTGTGAACATCGTCAATGGCTATCCGGAACTGAAGACGGTGGTGCAGCAGTAAGCGAGCCACGACTGATCCTCCGCTCCGACGGCCCGGGACGCGCGTGCCCCCGGTCCGTCGGTCCCGCGGAGGACTTGCCGGTGCGTAAGGATACGGGCCGCCCAATGATCTCGACACCGTCGAGGTCGCTTGGCGGCCCGAACCTGTGTTGGGGAGACTGGTCGGGGGGCATGCCTGACTGACGAAAGCGCAAAGAGGCCCGACAGAAAATTGCGTAGCGGAAGTCTTGCAGCATGCGCGGATGGCAGACTTGGCAGGTACGCCACCGCCATTGGGTGGGTTGTCGACACCGAGACGTTTCCCTATGGTGCGCCGCGCTTTAACCACCCCTTCAGGCTCGGCCTGAACCCCCTTTGCCAACGCCGGGAGAGCATACGCGGCATGGAAACCACTGAGCTTAACAAATGGGTTGCCGCGGTGCTGGTCGCCGGCATCGTCTTCTTCTTGTCCGGGCTGGTTGCCACCAACATCGTGCGCGAGAAGGTGCCGGCTACCACTGCGATCGCGATCAACGTCCCATCGGCTGGCCCTGGCCAGCCGCCAGCCGGGCCAGCGCCGATCGGATCGCTGATGGCAGACGCCAGCGCCGCCGAGGGGCAAGCTTTCACCAAGACCATCTGCGTCGCCTGCCATACCTTCGACGAGGGCGGCAAGGCGGGCGTCGGTCCGAACCTGTATGGCATTCTCGGCGCGCCGCACGCCCATATGGCGGGGTTCAACTACTCGGACGCGCTCAAGGGCAAGACGGGCCCCTGGACCTACCAGGAGCTCAACGAGTGGCTCTATAAGCCCTCTGCCTACGCTCCGGGCACGCGCATGGCGTTCGGCGGCATCACCAACGACAAGCAGCGTGCCAATGTCATCGCTTATCTGCGCTCGCTGTCGCACGATCCAGCGCCGCTTCCGCCGCCGGAGCCATCAAAGGCAGCTTCCGGTTCGATCCCCCCGATCGCTCCGCTGCTGGCCAAGGCTGATCCTGCGGCGGGCGAAGCCTTCGTCAAAAAGATCTGCGTCGCCTGCCATACGTTCGACCAAGGCGGTAAAGCGGGGGTCGGTCCAAATCTGTATGGCATCGTCTATGCGCCGCATGCCCACATGGATGGGTTCAATTATTCCAGCGCCTTGAAGGCGAAGGATGGTCCCTGGACCTACACCGATCTGAACCAATGGCTGAGCAAGCCGAGCGCCTACGCCCCCGGCACGCGCATGATCTTCCCCGGAATCCCCGACCCGCAGCTCCGGGCCGATGTGATCGCGTGGCTGCGCACGCTGGCTCCCACCCCGAAACCGTTGCCGACGGTGAACTAGGCCAAGGTCCAAGCCTTGGCCAAGTCCCAGGGGCTCGGCCAGGACACCTTGAGGTCCGCGCCCGCATTTCCCTTGATGGGAATGCGGACAGGACGGTCCAATCCCGGCGGTCCACCGTTGTTGACGTGGGTCAATGCTGGCAACCGCGTGCCGTTCTATCTAAATAAGCAAAAGACCCCAGGGCAGGGAGAAAAACCATGTCGGTTGACGCCGCCAGCATCATGAGCCGTGAGATCGTGACCGCCGACCCGGAGGATACGGTCGCGACCATCGCCGCCCTGATGGCGAAGCACAATATCAGCTCCGTGCCGATCGTCGGCAAGGACGGAACGCTGATCGGCATGCTGAGCGAGGGCGATCTGATGCCTCATCTAGGGGAAGCCAGCGAGACGCGCCGCGCCTGGTGGCTCCGTCTGCTCGCCGAGGGCACCGATCTGTCCGAAGAATTTCTGAACTATATCCGTCTCGACCAGCGGCGGGCCAAGCATCTCATGCACGTCCCGGTGGTGTCGGCGACCGAGCGCGCCAACGTCAGCGAGGTCGCCGATCTCATGGCGAAACACCACATCAAGCGCGTGCCGATCGTGCGCGACGGCAAGGTTGTCGGCGTGGTGAGCCGGGCCGATCTGATCCGCTTGATGGCGCAGTCGCCGGACGCCCTCATCAATCCGCTCTGACGGCGGCTGGTTCACGTGTCCAGCGCCACGCGCCGGACGATGCGGACCGCCATTATCAGTTGCGGCGGGAGAAGCGACGGCGCTAGGCTGCGGCTAAATCGACACGTCGAAGTCGCCAGTCTTGGACCGGAGGCTGCTTGTTGAGGCCCCACCTGCGTCGCATGGGTGGCGCTGATCGGGCTGCTCCGCTCGGTGGCTATCCGAAGCGGGAAGCAATGACGGTAGCAGGCAATCGAGCCGCTCAGGCAGTCCAGCCGCCTCGGTACCCGCCTTTCGGCGTGGGTTAGTCGCACGTCAACTCCAAACCGCCGCTGCGTATTGCCCCTTCCTACGGTCGGCGCGCATGGCGCCTGGGTCGAGAGGTGAACGGAGCGTAGCCCTGCATTGCCATTTCGTGATGACGACGGTCCCCGATATGGTGCCTAGCGATGGTAGTCTCTTAACCAAATCCGCACTGGTTTAGGTTACGAGTCCCTGCCAACGCCGACCGTCCGTGAGGGAATGAGTGTTTTGATCAGCCGATTGCCCGGAATGGCCCGCCGCACCGGCGGCAAAGCGTCGGTCGGCATCGTTATGCCTGCGGGATGCCGCGGTCGTCGCCCAGGTAAGATCACCGTCGGGCTGCCAAAGGCCACAGCGTGCCTGCTCGTCGTGGCTGCCCTGCTTGGCGGCTGTAAGGGCGAGAACAAATATGTCCCGCCGCCGCCGCCGCAGGTCGGCGTCGCACAGCCGCTTCAGCAGGCCGTGCGGGCTTATCTGGAAAACACCGGCAACACGCAAGCGTTTAACACGGTCGATCTGGTCGCACGGGTAAAGGGCTTTCTGAGCGAGATCGACTACCAAGACGGCGCGACAGCCAAACGCGGCACCACGCTGTTCGTCATCGAACCGGCCACCTATCAGGCCCAGCTTCAGCAGGCTCAGGCGCAATTGATCATCGCCAAGGCGAAGCTGGTTCAGTCGCAGGCGGAGTTCGACCGCCAATCCAAGCTGTTCTCGCAGAACGTGACGGCGCAGGCCACGCTGGACCAGGCTCGGGCAAAGCGGGATTCGGATCAGGGCGCGGTGCTGAATGCTGATGGCGATGTGACCTTGGCCGCCCTCAATCTTGGCTATACGCATGTCGCCGCGCCGTTCGACGGGATCGTCACCCGGCATCTCGTCTCGGCGGGTGAACTGGTCGGCGGCGACAGCGCGACCAAGCTGGCGACCATCGTGCAGCTCGATCCGATCTACGTGATGTTCAATGTCAGCGAGCAGGACGCGCTGCGGGTCCGGGAGAACCTTCGGCAGCGCCGGCTTACCCTGGCCGAGATCGACAAGGTACCGATCGAGGTCGGCCTGATGGACGAGACGGGCTACCCGCACAAGGGCTTTCTTGACTACGTAGCGCCTGGCCTCGATCCGGCGACCGGCACGATCCTGGTGCGGGCCATCTTCCAGAACTCGGACCGGGGGTTGCTGCCCGGCTTCTTCGTGCGCATCCGTGTTCCGATGGGGCAGGAGCCGGTGAACGCGCTGCTGGTGCCGGACCGGGTGCTCGGCCAGAGCCAGGAAGGCCGCTACGTCCTGGTCCTGAACAAGGACGATGTGGTCGAGCAGCGCTCGGTGAAGGTGGGTCAGCAGGTCGGCGACCTGCGAGTGATCGAATCGGGGCTGGAGCCGGACGACCGCGTTATCGTCACGGGCGCCGGACGCGCAATCCCCGGTCGCAAAGCGGCGCCGGAGGCGGCGACGATCGCCGCCGCGTCCGCCGACACGGCGACGGCGACCAAGTGACGCGGCGGCCAATGGCGGCGCGGGAGCCGCATCGAGGACACCCGTCGCCCGATGGTCCTTGCTGTCGAGGTGCGCGCGTGACGCAAGCAACGGCTGGCGTCGTGAGCAAGCGCCTGGCGGGGCGGCCTTGCGCCGGGCAGGCACGCCACCCGGCCACCCGATACAACCAGACCCGACAAAGACAAACCCGACACTGGCAGACCCGGAACACGCAGACCCAACACTGGCAGACCGGTCAGCAGCAAGGCGCCGCCGCATGATCTCCAAGTTTTTCATCGAACGACCGGTGCTGGCAAACGTGCTGGCGCTGGTGCTGGTGCTGGTTGGCGCGGTGTCCCTGTTCACCATGCCGGTTGCCCAGTACCCGAATGTCGTGCCGCCCACGGTGCAGGTCACGACCCGCTATCCCGGCGCCAGCGCGCAGACGGTGATCGACACCGTTGCCCTGCCGATCGAGCTGCAGGTGAACGGCGTCGAGCGCATGCTCTACATGCAGTCGACCAGCGCCAGCGACGGCACCTACACGCTGACGGTGACGTTCCAGATCGGCACCGACATGGATTTCGCCCAGGTGCTGGTGCAGAACCGGGTGTCGGCCGCGCTCGCGCAACTGCCTCAGTCCGTGCAGGCGCAGGGCGTGGTCGTGCAGAAAAAGATGACCTCGATCCTGCAGATCGTGACGCTGACCTCGCCTGACGACCGCTTCGACAGCCTTTTCATGAGCAACTACGCGTCGATCAACCTGGTCAACGAGCTGGCGCGGGTGCCCGGGGTCGGCAACGTCAACGTGTTCGGCGTCGGCGAGTACGCCATGCGGGTGTGGATGGACCCGCAGAAGCTGTACAGCTTCGGTCTGGTGCCCGAGGACGTCGTCAAGGTCATCAAGCAGCAGAACCAGCAGGTCGCGGCCGGCCAGATCGGCGTGCCGCCGGCGCCGTCCAGCCAGAACTTCCAGTATACCGTCGATATCCAGGGCCGGATCGACAATCCCGCACAGTTCGCCGACATCGTCGTCAAGGCGCAGACGGAGCAGGGCGGCCGCCTCGTGCGGCTGAAGGACATCGGCCGGGTCGAGCTTGGCGCGCAGACCTACTCGCAGATCTGCAAACTGAACGGAAAACCGGCGGCCGGCCTGGCAATCTACCAGCTCCCCGACGCCAACGCGCTGGACGTCGCCAAGCGGGTCCGCGCCAAGATGGCGGAGCTGTCGCGCGCCTTCCCGCAGGGCCTGACCTACTCCGTCCCGTTCGACACCACGGCTTTCGTCAATGCCTCGATCAACGAGGTTTACATGACCCTGGCCGAAGCCGGGGCCCTGGTGCTGATCGTTATTCTGGTCTTCCTGCAGAATTTCCGCGCCGTCCTGGTGCCGGCAACCACCGTCCCGGTCACCATCATCGGCGCATTCGCGGCCATGGCCGCCCTGGGCTTCACGATCAATCTATCGACCCTGTTCGGCATCGTGCTGGCGATCGGAATCGTGGTGGACGATGCGATCGTGATCGTGGAGGGCGTCTCGCGCCATATCGAGCGCGGCATGTCCGGCCACGACGCCGCGGTCAAGGCGATGAACGAGCTGTTCGGTCCGATCATCGGGATCACGCTCGTGCTGATGTCGGTGTTTATTCCGGCATCCTTCGTGCCCGGCCTGACCGGCCAGATGTTCGCCCAGTTCGCGCTGGTGATCGCGTCCACGGCCCTGATCAGCGCGGTCAACGCGGCGACGCTGAAGCCGACGCAGTGCGCGCTGTGGCTGCGCGAGCCGGTGCCGATGGCACAGCGCAACTGGTTCTATCGTGGCTTCAACAATGTCTATGGCCGTCTGGAGAACCGCTACGCGGCGGTGATCGACTGGATGGTACACCGCAGCCGGCTGATGGCGCTGGTCGCGCTGGCGCTGGCCGGTATCGGTGCATGGGGCATTGCCCGGCTGCCGACCGCGTTCATACCGAACGAGGACCAGGGCTATGTGATGATCGACGTGCAGTTGCCGGACGGCGCGTCGCTGGAGCGCACCCAGGCGGCGCTCGACGCCGCAACCAAGATCGCGCTTGCGACCCCGGGCGTCGAGTATGTGACCGAAATTGCCGGTATCTCGGTGCTGGACAACAGCGCCACCCTGGCCAATGCCGGCGTCGGCTACGTGATCCTGAAACCCTGGGGCGTCCGGGGCAAAGCGACCGGCGAGGATCTGCGGTCGATCGTGATGCGCCTGCAGGGAGCGCTGGCCAGCCTGCCGGATGGCGTGGGCTTCGTGCTGGTGCCGCCGCCGATCCAGGGCGTCGGAAACGCCGGCGGTTTCGCGATGGTGGTCGAACTGCGCGACGGCAGTTTCGACTATGGCAAGCTGCTGAACATCACGAACACGATGGTCGAGGAGGGGAACAGCCAATCCGGGCTGCAGCACCTGGTCACATCGTTCCGCGCCGACGTGCCACAGCTTCGGCTGCTGGTCGATCGCACCAAAGCAGAGACCTTGCGGGTTTCAGTCGGCGACGTGTTCGACACCCTGACCGCGTATCTGGGATCGAGCTACGTCAACCAGTTCAACAAATTCGGTCTCGCGTTGCAGGTCTACGTGCAGGCGGATTCGCCATACCGCCTGCACCCCGAGGACATCCTTAAGCTCTATGTGCGGAGTCAGGACGGGCAGATGGTGCCGATCGGCGCGCTGGCCCAGATCAAGCCGGTCGTGGGGCCGTCCTTGATCAGCCTGTACAATCTCTATCTTGCCGCCACGATCATCGGGACACCGGCACCGGGGTTCAGCTCCGGCGAGGCCATGGGGCTGATGCAGCAGATCGCCGACCGCACCTTGCCGCCTGGCGCCGGCACCAACTGGACGGCGATGTCCTATCAGGAGAACGTGGTCGGCAATCAAATCTACTACGTGTTCGGCCTGGCGATCCTGCTGGTCTATCTCTGCCTCGCCGGCCAGTATGAGAGCTGGATACTACCCTTGGCCGTGATCATGGCGGTTCCGCTGTCCCTGTTGGGGCCGGTGATTGCGCTGACCGGACTGGGACTCGCCAACAATCTCTATACCCAGATCGGGCTGATGCTGCTGATCGCCCTGTCGGCGAAGAACGCCATTCTGATCGTGGAAGTGGCGCGAGAACGCCGCCTGATCGACGATGAGCCGATTCTCCGGGCCGCAATAGAGGCGGCGAAGACGCGGTTCCGGCCGATTCTCATGACCTCGTTCGCCTTCATTCTTGGCGTGGTTCCGCTGGTGACGGCCACGGGGGCGGGTGCGAATGCGCGCATCTCGCTGGGCTTGTCCGTGTTCAGCGGCATGATCGCCTCTACCTGCCTGGCCGTGCTGTTCGTCCCATCGTTCTTTGCCGTGTTTCAGCAAATCGACGAGCGCAAAACGGCGTCCAAGGCGTCAGCCAGGAACGTCACGCCGGCGGTGTAGGCGCCGCGAAGACGATTTGTTCCGCTGGCCGTTCCGCTGGAGGGTTTCGCTATGCGGCTGATCTCGTTGCTCGGTTTCCTGGCGGTTGCGCCCTGTGCAGCCGTGTTGGCTCAGTCCCAGCCCGGCCTGCCGCCAGAGGCCCCGTTGCCGACGCCGCCTGCAGCGACGCTTCCGACGTTCCGCTCGAACCAGGATGTCGGTCCCGAAGCGCCGCTGACCAGACCGGGCGCCAACACGCTGCCGTCGATGCTGTCGCAGCCGGGCGTGGGAGCCGAAGCACCGCTGCCGCTGCCGCTGCCGCCGGCCGCCTCGCTGCCATCGTTCCTGGGACAAGGTGCCTCGGTGTCCAGGCAGACCTCGCCAGGTGCAGGGGCGACGGTCATCGTCCCGAATGGCAATGGCACCACAACGATCATCCACCCCGATGGTTCGGTGGAGACGGTGCCCACGGCCAGGTGATGTCAGTCAAAACGAACGATTCATTGTGCTGGCCGTCAACAAGGCGTCCTGCTGACTGCCTGCAAAACGCCGGGGCAGCGCGGCGGCGAACCGCTAACACCCGGGCGGTGGAACCCGGCAGATGCCAACGGCGGCCCGAATGGCGCGGCTCGTGCCCTCGTATTGGTCGGTTGGGCATCCGGCGTTGCAACCCGCGGCTGCCGCATTTGAGTTCGCCGCCCGCACATCTCGCAGGACTGGGTATTATACGTTTGCAAAATCACGCCGACTCGGGCTTGTTTTCTCCTGTGAGCCGACTTGCTGATTTTATTAAGGCGTTGCTATGTTTGCCGACACCTCGGCTTGTGGCAACGAGTCGTCTGGCTGCCGCGATCGCCCGGGTGCAGGCTGGCGGCTGACTGGTAAAAACGTGCCTCTGCCCAGTCGTCACCCAACCGGCTGCGGCGCCGGATTGTCAGGTTGCGGTTGCGAGACTTCGAAGCATCAGGCAGGAACAGAGATGACCGAGCGGCAGGACGTATTGAGTTTGGCGGCACAGATCGTGTCGGCGCACGTGAAGAAGAACGCTGTTGCGCCGGACGCTTTGCCGGGGCTGATCCGGGAAGTCTTCTCTACGCTGACTGGATTGGGGAAGGAGACGATCGAGCCGGCCAAGGCAACACCGGCGGTCCCGATCCGGCAGTCGATCAAGCCGGACCGCATCGTGTGCCTTGAGGACGGCAAGAGCTTCTCGATGCTGAAGCGGCATTTGATGACCGACCACAAGTTGACGCCGGAGCAATATCGCGAGCGGTGGGGTCTGCCGCGGGACTACCCGATGGTAGCGCCGAACTATGCCGATAAGCGTTCAACGCTGGCGAAGCAGATCGGCCTGGGTCGCCGCGGCGGGGCAGGGGGGCGCACGCAGGCCGCCGCCGCCGTCATCGAGGAGGAATTGGAGGAAGTCGAGCCGATCGAGATCGCGCCGCCCGCCAAGGCGCCGCCGCAGAAGCGGGTGATCCGAACCGGGAACGGCCGGCGCAAGAAGAAGGCTTAGCCGAACCCGGGGCGAACTGGACTGGACAGCCAGCGCCGGCCCAGGGCGGATTTGGCTAGTCGCCGCAGAACTCCGCCCTGATCGCGGCGGAGTGCTCACCCACTTCCGGCACGGACCCGAGCGGGTGCTGTCCATCGCTTGAGATGACCGGCGGCGCCACGATCGATACTTCGCCGTGCGACGTGTCCACCGCCGCCCGGCGCAGCGCCGGATGGCGGGAGAAGGCCGCGACGTCGTTGACGAACCCGTGGGCAGTGTTGGCGGCGCGCAGCTTTGCCGCCGCCTGGTCCCGCGAAAGCCGGGCACAGGCGCGGGCGATCTTCCCGTCCACCGCCGCGCGGTTGGCGACCCGGGTCAGGTTGGTTTCGAAGCCAGGCCGGCAGGGCAGGTCCGGTTCCGCCAGAAATCGCGCGCAGAACGTGACCCACTCCCGCTCGTTTTGGACGGCAATCACGACCAGTGCGCCGTCCGCGGTCGCGAACGCGCCGTAAGGGCAAATCGAGGGATGAGCGAGGCCGACTCGCTCGGGCGCGCGGCCTGTATGTTCGAAGAACAGCAGCGGCACGGTCATCCAGTCGGCCATGCTGTCGAACAGGCTCACCGTCAGCCCCTTGCCGCGGCCAGTGATGCCCCGCGCGATCAGCGCTTCCAATATGCCGGCATGCGCCGATATGCCGCAAGCGATGTCGCATACCGAAACGCCGACGCGGCCGGGACCGGCCGGGTGGCCGCTGATCATGGCCAAGCCGGATTCCGCCTGCACGAGCAGGTCGTAGGCCTTCATCGCGGAATAGTCGCCGAACTCGCCGTAGCCGGTAATGTCCACCGTAATCAGCCGCGGGTAGTGCACCCGCAATGCGTCCGAGCCGAAGCCGGCGCGCGCCGCCGCGCCTGGCGAGAGGTTCTGGATGAACACGTCCGCCCGGGCGAGGATGCGATGCAGCAGCGCCGCGTCGCCGGGGTGCTTGATGTCGGCCACAAGGCTCTGCTTGCCGCGGTTCAGCCAGACGAAATAGGTGGACAGCCCGTGCGCCGCGGCATCGTAGCCGCGCGCGAAATCGCCCTCCGCCCGCTCGACCTTGATCACCCGCGCGCCGGCATCCGCAAGTCGGGAACTGCAATAGGGCGCAGCGACCGCCTGCTCCAGCGAGACCACCAGGAGCCCGTGCAGCGCGTTCATCTCAGTGGCCGGGCAAGCGTTTCAGATGAGCAAGAGGACATGATCACGTTGGTCCAAATGGCGATGCTCCTCATCCCGATCCACCCGAATCCCGATCCACCCGATCAGAAGCAAGGATTGGCGAACCCCGCCGGACTGGGTCCCAGCGGAATCAGTCCGCTGGGGGCGAGGCTGGCTTCACAACCATGCAGGCTGGCGACCAGCGGACAGCCGGAAGCCAGTTCGTCAGCTCCAGGCCGCGTGCCCGCCGATCAGTGCCATGCCGCGCGCTGCCGCCTCGCCGTCATGCCGCTCGGCATAGCCGCCGCAAGCGGCAATGGCGCGCGCATAAAGCGCCGTCAGTTCCGGCGTGCCGATCACATGGACCACCGTGCCAGGGGCGGGGAGCGCCGCGCGAACTTCGTGGCCGATCAGGATGCCGGAGAGGTAGGAGGCGGACGCGGCGTCGTCGAGCTTTCCGGCAAGCCCCAGCGCCCGCACGCCGAACACGTGGTGCAGCAGGCCGCCCGGTTCGCCGGAGCGCGTTACGCCGGCGTCGAATGCCGCCGGGTCGGGGGCACCCTCGCGCATCATGCGAGCCAGGATCGTGTGGCTGCCCAACGCTGCATAGGCCTCGCCGGTCATGTGCGTGGTGAAGCGCACGATCCGCCCGTTCTCGACTTGCGCCCATTTCGAGTGCGTGCCTGGAAGGCAGGCGGTGCCAGCGCCGCCGAACGCCGCCAGCACGCCGATCACCTGCGTTTCCTCGCCGCGCATCACGTCAGGCACGCCGGACTCGCCGGACGCGGACAGGCCTGGCACCAGCTTGACCCGCGCCCAGGTGAACGGAACATCGACCAGCGCCGCGGCGAGTTCCGCCACACCGGCGGGGCAAGGGACGTAGGCCGCATCCTTCCAGCCCTGGCGGCTGCCGATCGCGCCGGAAAGCAGCACCCGGTCCTCACCGGCGGCAAGCCAGGGGCCGATCTCCTCGCGCAGCGTCTCGGCATAGCGCCCATCCGGCAGGTTCTGAATGCCGCGCGGCGATTCGCGGCGGTCGCGTATCGTGCCGTCGGCCGTGATTCGAAACGCGCGCAAACGCGTGGTGCCCCAATCGACGCCAATCATCGGACCGTCCCCCCCGGTTCAGTCTGGCCAATCTGCCCGCCCGCATCCTAGCGCACAAACCGGTGCGCGGTAGCTCAGGCCAACGCGAGCAGGACCACGCCGCTGCAAATCAGCCCCACCGCGCCAAGTCGGCCAAGGCTCAGCGCCTCGTCGAAGGCATAGTGGCCTATCAGCAAGGCGGCGACATAGGAAATCGCCGTGCAGGGCATCGCCACCGACATCGGGATGCGGCGCAACGCCACGATGTAGAGCACGGCCGACCCGCCGTACAGTACGAAGCCCCCCAGCGTTCGCAGGTCGAACAATTGCGTCACGAAGTCCGGCGCGCCGGCACCGGCCTTCAGCAGCGCCTGGCCAGCCATGCTGATGGCGATTGCGCCGAACAACACCAGCCAGTGGAGGCTCATGCATCGCCCCGCTCGGCCGCTTCGTTGCGCGCCATGTCCCTGACCAGCCCCTGCGGCTTGCCGTTGGCCGAGAGGAAGATCCGCCCGACATACTCGCCCAGCACGCCGAGGATCATCGATTGCACGCCGGAGACCAGCAGGATCACCGTCATGGTCGAGGCCCAGCCTGATGGCGTATCGTGCAGGAACAGCGCTTCGACGATCGTCATCGCCGCGCCGATGGCGCCCAGCGCCGCCATGGCGACCCCGGCGAACACCGCGATCCGCAGCGGCAGCAGCGAGAAGCTGGTGGCGAGGTTCAGCCACAGCCGCACCAGCCGGCGCAAATTGTAGTTGGAGTCGCCCTCGGCGCGCGGCAGATGCTGCACCTCCATGCTGTCGATGCGCTGGGTCACCTGCATGATCAGCCCGTCGATATACGGGTAGGGACCCTCGTAGCGCGTCACCGAGCGCACCACGAGCGACGACATGCAGCGGAACGACGAGAGGTAGAGTCCCGCCGGCTTGTCGAGCAGATGGTCCGCCACCGCGTTGGCGAACCGGCTGCCGAGATTGCGCCAGCCGGCGTGTTGCTTCTTCGCATAGCGTGTGTAGACCACGTCCCAGCCGCCGAGCCGGGCATGGTCGTAAAGCCGCACCGCCTCCTCAGGGGGGTTCTGCAGGTCGTCATCCATCGTAATCACGTAGGCGCCGCGCGCATGGCGCAGCCCGGTCATGACTGCGTTGTGCTCGCCGTAATTGCGCGCGTGCTCGATGTACACGAGCGGCACGGCGGTGGTGGCGACCAGACGCCGGCAGACCTCGGCCGAGTCGTCCGGGCTGCCGTCGTTGACCAGGACGATCTCCAGGCCGCCCACGGGCCGTAGCACCGACAGCGCCTGGACCAGATGGCCGATCGTGGCGGCGCCGCGATACACCGGGATGACGATCGACAGCCCTGGGCGCGACAGCTCAGGGGGCGACAACCCTGGGGTCGATTGCCTGGCGGGCGCAGGGATCAGGTCGTCCGGCAAGGGCCGGGCGGCAGTGGCGTCGAGCACGACGGTGTCCTCGGTCATGGGGTTTCCGCGGTCGCCAGGACGGACCCGCCGGCGGGCAGCGTCAGGCGCAAGGTGCGTTCCGTCTCTGTCATGCCATGAAAGAGAGCATCCAGCCATGGCGGAAACGGGGCGATGTCGGACGCGGAAGCGCCACGCGCCAGCAGCTTTCGCTGCACCACCATCAACGGCAGCAGCAATCCGTTCCAGTACCGTGCCCGCACCAGGGTAAATCCCGCGTCGTGCAGGAGCGTCGCGGTTGCGCCCGCGGTCAGCCGGCGGACATTGTGCACGCGACGGTCATGCGCCGACAGCAGCCATTGGTAGGCAGGCATGTTGACGACCAGGCGGCCGCCCGGCCGCAGGACGCGGCGCAGTTCGGCCAGCGCAGCCGCCGGGTCCACGGCGGCGTGGCACAACACGTCGGCGGCAACCGCGGCGTCGAAGCTCGCCGTGGCGAACGGGAGCGCGTTGACGCTGCCGCCCGCCACCAGCGCGCCGGATTTCTGCTGCGCCCGGAGCGCGGCCGGCTGCGCCCATTCCAACCCGACCAGGTCGAGGTCCGGGCGTCGGGCGGCCAGCACGGCGAGCAGGCCGCCGGTGCCGCAGCCAGCGTCCAGCACCCGGCCGCGCGCGCTGGCCAGCGCGTCGAGCAGCCGGTCGTGCAGCGCGCGATACCACCACATGCCTGCTTCCGCGGCATCCATCAGCGTGTATTCGGATGGCTCCATTTGCTTCGCTGTCCGGTTGTCGCCGTCGTGCCGCGCTTGTCTGCCCAGCGCCGCGGGTCGCCAGATGACCCCACGGTCTTGCCGACAATACGGCAACAAAGTGCCTTTTATCGTCCCGTGTGCTGCGCCACTAAAGTGATGGGTTCCAAGGGGCGTCGCCCCTTGGCGGGGTTTGGGGCGGCGCCCCAACCTTGCTCGCCTGCAAAACGATCACCGGCAGAACCAGCAACAGGGTCAGCAGACAAATCGCCAACGCGGCTGCGGTTGGCCAGTCGCGGTTCTGGAAAAACTCCCCCCACAGCACCCGCCCGATCAACTGCGCCTGCGGCCCGCCCAGCAACTCGGGGATGACGTACTCCCCCACAGCAGGCACGAACACCAACAGCGCCCCCGCCCAAACCCCGGGCAGCGACAGCGGCAGGGTGATGGACAGGAACGCTTGGAACGGCGGTGCTCCGAGATCAGCCGCCGCCTCCAGGAGCACCCGGTCCAGCCGCGACAGCCGCGCGTAGAGCGGCAGGACCATGAACGGGAGGTAGGTGTAGACGATTCCGATGTACAGCGCGGTGTCGGTGTAGAGCAGTCGCATCGGACCCACGCCGATCGATGCCAGTGCAGCGTTGATCCAGCCGTCGTCCTGCAGCAGGCCGATCCAGGCGTTGATGCGCATCAGGAACCCGGTCCAGAACGGCAGCATCAGCAGGAGGAGCAGCGGGTTGCGGGTCCGCTCGGGCGCGCGCGCCAGTGCCAGCGCCATCGGGTAGCCGGCCAGCAGGCACAGCAGCGTGGAAATCCCCGCCACCTTCAGGCTGAACAGCAGCGCGTCCCTGTACAGCGGATCGGTTGTGACGAGGGAGAAATTGTCGAACGTGCCCTGCCAGTGCGGGCTGCCGCTGATCCAATGCAGTGGCGGGAGGTACGGGGGGACGCCATCGGCCGGCTGGGCGAGCGCGATTGCCAGCACGATGCCGGCCGGTGCCAGCAGGAACAGCAGCAGCCATCCCCAAGGCACGGCGAGCACCAGGGCGCGTCCGCCTTTCATGCCAGCGGGCCGTTTTGTTGGCGGGCGGGGCGGCGCTGGGAAGCTGGCTTCGCGCGCGGGTGCCCCCCCAATTCCGCGCGCGATACCGTTGGCCGCCGCGGCGATCGGGCGTTCATCGCGAAGCCAGCGGCGACGGGGGTTGGTGCAGCGGCGATGGGGGTTGGTATCATGCGGGCAGCAGGATGGAGGCCTCGGGGACCCAGGACAGCGTGACGGCATCGCCCTCCGCTGTTCCGGCCGCGTCTAGCCCGTCGCTGAGCGACTGGGTGGCGCGCAGCAGCGTGCCGTCGGCCAGGCGGACCACGTGGATCAGCCGCTCGCCGGCGTAGGCGCGCTCGACGACCTGGCCGTCCAGTTGGTTCGGTTGGTTGGCCGTCTGGTTTCGCCCTGGGGCGAGGCGGAGCCGCTCGGGCCGGACCGCCAGCAGCAGTTTTTCGCCCGTGTGTGGCAGCGGCGTTGCCGCCTGCACCGCTACGCCGAGCGGGGACAGCACCAAGCCGGAGCCGCGCCGTTCGGCGGGGAGAATGTTGGCGGCGCCCAGGAACTCGGCGACGAACCGGCTGTTGGGGTGCTCGTAGACCTGCGCAGGGGTGCCGATCTGCGCCAGCCTGCCGTTGCGCATCACGCCGATGCGGTGCGCCATGGTCAGCGCCTCCTCCTGGTCGTGCGTCACCAGTATAAAGCTGGTGCCGATCTTGCGCTGGAGCCGCACGAGTTCCTGGCGGGTCTGCTCGCGCAGGCCGCGGTCGAGCGCCGATAACGGCTCGTCCAGCAGGAGCAGGGCGGGATGCGGCGCCAGGGCGCGGGCCAGCGCCACGCGTTGCTGCTGGCCGCCGGATAGTTCCGCGGGGCGGCGGGCGGCGAAGCCCTCCATGGACACCAGGTCGAGCATCTCCGCCACGCGCCGGGCGATTTCGGGGCGGGGGAGCCCTTGTTGGCGGAGGCCGAAGCCGATGTTGCGGGCGACGGTCATGTGCGGGAACAGGGCGTAGGACTGGAACATCGTGTTCACCGGCCGCCGGTGTGGGGGCAGGGGGGCGAGGTCGGCGCCGTCCAGCGCGATGCGCCCCGCTTCCGGCCGGACGAAGCCGGCGATGGCGCGGAGCAGGGTGGTCTTGCCCGAGCCCGAGCCGCCGAGCAGCACGAATAGCTCGCCGCGCTGGATGTCGAGATCGAGCGAATCGACCGCCAGCACCGGGCCGTAGCGGATGCGGAGGCCGCGCACAGCGAGCAGGGGGGCGTCCGGCGGGGTCATGCGTCGCGGGGGCCTGTGCGGTTGGGGTCGGTTGGGGTGGGGCGGGTGGTGGGTATGATAGTGGGGTTCTGGGTGGAAGGCTTGCTTTCGGGCCGGCCGCTTCCTTTGACTGGGCTCGTGCCGGTTGTCCTGGGTGCTCGGGCGTTCGCAAGGAAGCAAGGTTTGTCACGGAGGTCACGGAGGAAGAAAAGCCATGGAGGTCACTGAGAAGACGTATGACGACGACGTTGCCGGATATGGATCAGGCGAAGCGGGCTGCGCGAAGCGCCGGTCATTCTTTCTTCTCCGTGTTTCTCCGTGGCTTACTCTTCCTCTGTGTTCTCCGTGTTAAATCTTGCCTCTGACAAGCCGGGCGGCGGGCCTAGACGCGAGCCGTCATCCGGTGCCCGACGCTTCTGCTTTGGGCTGACGCGGCGTTCGTTTGCTGCGGGCGGACGGCCGGATTTCGGCGCAGCCGGCCGACCGGTCAGAATACGGGTGTGGGGGCGTAGGCTTGTTCAACGCGCTCCGGGTCGTTGGAGATCGCCAGGAGGTAGCTGCGCGCCGTCGTATCCGGCTCGCGGCGGCCCATTTCCCAGTTTCGCAGCGTTTCGACCTCCAGTCCGTAGCGGGTGGCGAATTGCTCGCGGGTGAGGTTCAGGCGCTCACGCAGCCTGCGCACGTCCACGGCCGGCGCGGGCCGGATCGGCGCGGCGGCGATGCTGGCGGCGGCGAGCTCGGCGAGCAGCGCGTTCGGGTCCTCGACCGTCGGTAAGTCTACGAACGCCCGGCCGTTGGCCAGCAGGTCCTCCATCGCCCGCTTGGCGCGCAGCATGGTCATGCCTCGGCGCGTCAGGGCGAGCGCCCCGTCAACGGTTTTGGGGGTCGCCTGGTGGCGTGGCAGGCGCAGGACGAACACGGCGGGCGAACCGGAGGACACGCGCTCGACGGCCCGGATTGGCCCCAGTCGTGCAAATCGCTCCTTCAACGACGAGTCCATCGAACCCGGTCCTTTCCATCAGGATGGTGGTCCGAAGAACCGCCGGTCCGCAAGGA
>Ga0302279_10000267_pt1 | contig 75936 bp, 61 predicted proteins | sample III_Bog_N3_3_FD_194541 | JGI IMG/M metagenome (GOLD analysis project Ga0302279, IMG submission 194541) | Peat permafrost microbial communities from Stordalen Mire near Abisko, Sweden - III_Bog_N3_3 | ecosystem: Environmental > Terrestrial > Soil > Wetlands > Peat | place: Sweden: Abisko...
TGGCCGCCGATGAGACGATGGCGTCGACCACGGCCTCGGCCTGATCGTCCTCGACGAGCACCTCGACGCGGAGTTTGGGCACGAAGTCCACCGTGTACTCGGCCCCCCGGTAGTTCTCGACGTGCCCCCGTTGCCGGCCGAAGCCCTGGACCTCGGTCAGCGTCATGCCGGCCACACCCATGTTCCGTAGGACGTTCTTGACGTCGTCGATCTTGAACGGCTTCACCACTGCAACTACGAGCTTCATCGTCGACTCCTCACGATCCGCCGGGCCTCAGGGCCCTCAAGGGCACGTTAATGACCTGGGACGCCCGTCGCCCGCTCCCGCCTGGGCCCTTCGGCGGCCCCCGCCAGCTTGCCGGCGGCCGGTTTTCGGGGTGCTGGGCGCCGTCGGGCCGCAGGGGGGAACTCTCGAGGAGGGCTAGCCTTCGCCGATGCCTCCGAGTCCAGACGCCGGTGATCCTGGTGGGGACGGCGCGCCCAAACTGACGTTCTGGGAGCGCGTCAAGTACTCCATGGTGCGCCCCGACGACGACCCCAAAGAGGTCAAAGAAGTCGAGATCCGACCGGTCGAGGAGATCGAGGCGGACATCCGCCGCTCCAACGACAAGGAGAGGGCCATCGGGCTGGTGGCGGCCCCGGTGGCGGCATTCATCGGCCTGCTCATCGGGAATGCGTCCATCAACTATGCCAAGACCCACAACCTGAGCACGTCCGTCTACGACAAGCTCACCTACGTCCTGCTCGGCCTGGCCGTCCTGGTCCTCATCACCTCCTGGCTGCGCAAGCGCATGTTCCAAGGCATCACCCTGGCGCTCTACGGCCTGGCCATCTTCCAGCTCCACTACACCTACTTCGGGTTCGCCGCCCCCTTCCTCCTGGCCGGCGCCTGGTACCTCATACGGGCCTGGCGGCTGCAGCAGGAGCTCAAGCGGGCCGAGGCCGCCGGTCCCCAGGCGCCCCGGCCGAAAGGGACGACCACGAATCCGGCGGCGCGCCCTCGCCGCAACAAGCGCTACACGCCGCCTTCCTGAGCGCGCCACCTTCCTGAGCGCGTCGCGTCAGCGAGCGGGGAGAGTCTCCGCCGGCTCGGCGCCCTGACGCCGCCGCAGCACCACCAGCAGCGCCACGAGTGCGAGCAGCACGACGAACAAGACGACCGGCAGCACGAACACGCCGGCCGACGAATGTTCCGTTGCCACTATGGAAGCCGGTGAGACCAGGGCGGGATCGCCGGGGACGGCGATGGCGGGCACCGTGGACCCGGGACGGTGGAACGAGTCGCCGGGCAGCTGCTCGGCGTAGGTCTTGCCGTCGAGTTGGTAGGTCCCGTGGCACGAGTACCCCGCGGCGTTGCTCCCGCTGCCACCGAGGAGGCCGAGGCACCCCGCCACCGTGAAGGTCACGGGGACGCCGTCATTGTGCAGGCGGTCGTCCTGTTGGTTCGTGTGGATCCCGACAAGGGTGAAGACGACCGTGAGTACGAGCAGCGTGACGAGCACGATCCCGATGGCCACCTGGCCCACTCGCCGGGCGTCCACCGACACCCCGGCGCCGCGCAGCTGCCCGACACGGCCGGCGGGCCCGACCTCGGCCGGGTCGTTTTCAGGCGGAGCGGGGTCGGTGGAGGTCATCACGATCGGGAGGATCGTAGTGGGGTCCACCAGCCCGCTTCGCTGCGGCCTTTCGGCACCGACCCGAGCCGCCTAAACCCCCGTATGGGGATCTGCGGGTGGATTAACAAGCCCGAAACACACGCGTGATGATGCGGAAACTCCTGAACTGCATTGTGTCTGCGGCGGGGTGAACCGTCCGCTGTGGCAGTAGCCGTACCCGGTGTTTAGTCACGCTCTGGCCGCAGAGCGGGACGCTGGGGCGGATGACAGTTAGGAGAGCTTGAGTGATCCATCTGATAGGAGCGGCTTCGTACGTTCCGTATCCCAGTTGGCTCAATCCGGCTGACAACACGTGGCAGATAACAGCCGCCACCTTCGTCGGCCTGATGAGCCTCCCTGGCCTGGCAGTGCTCTACGCGTCACTGGTCCCCAAGAAGTGGGCCGTGAACGTCCTCGCCATGATGTTCGCCGGATTCGCTCTGGTGATGGTGGCGTGGTTCCTGTGGGAGTACAAGCTTGGCTTCGGCGACACGTCCATCGGTGGCGGCGTCCGTCTCGTCAACGGGGTGGTGACGCAGACGCAGAACGCAGGCACGACCGGAACGTTGACGCACTTCTTCGAGAACTTCTTGGGGAAGCCGGGACCGGTCACCAGCGCGTTCGGTGAGCAAGCACAAGCGAGCTCGGCGGCCAACACGATCATCCCGTTCCACTTCCCGACCTCGTCACTGGCCTACTTCCAGTTCGTGTTCGCGGCCATCACGCCGCTGCTGTTCATGGGAAGCGTGCTCGGGCGGATCAAGTTCAGCGCCTGGTGCCTGCTGGTCCCGCTGTGGTCGACCTGCGTCTACACCGTGGACGCCTTCCTCCTCTGGGGCGGCGGCTACTTCGCCCAGGAGGGTGCGCTGGACTTCTCCGGTGGGTACGTCATCCACATGTCGGCCGGTGTGTCCGGCTTCGTGGCGGCCTGGTGTCTCGGGCCCAGACTCCTACGGGATCGACAGCACGCCTTGCCCAACAACCTCGTGATGGCGGCGGTCGGTGCCGGCATCCTGTGGTTGGGCTGGAACGGGTTCAACGGTGGTGACCCCTACTACGCCGGCGCCAGTGCGGCAGCGGCGGTGGTCAACACGAACCTCGCCACGGCGACCGGTGTCCTGGTCTGGATCGCCATGGACGCCTGGCTCTCCAAGGAGAAGAAGCCCACCTTCCTCGGTGGTGTCAACGGCATGATCTGCGGTCTGGTCGGCATCACACCGTGTGCCGGCTGGGTCAACGGCCTGGGTGCCATTTACGTGGGCGCCATCTGCACGGTCGTCGTCTGGATCGCCTGGAACTACCTGTCCAAGGTGCGGCCGTTCTCGAAGGTGGACGACGCCCTGGGCGTCATCTACACCCACGGCATCGCCGGCCTCCTGGGCGGCCTCCTGCTGGGTATCTTCGGTGACCCCAACATGATTGAGTACGGCTGCGGTCACCTGACCGCCTCCGGACAGGTCATCGCCACCAGCCAGGCGACGTACCTCACGGCGAAGGGGACCTGCGTGCCCTTCGGTGTCAACGGCCTGATGTACACCGGGTCGGCGCACCAACTGTGGGAGCAGGCCCGGGCGGCCGTCTGGGTCATCTTCTGGTCGGCTCTCGTGACCTTCATCCTCATGAAGCTCATCGGGCTGGTCCTGCGTGGTACCCGCTACAAGGACGAGATCCTCGAAGTCGGCGACCTCGCCATCCACGGTGAGGAGGCCTTCCCCGAGGAGACCCTCGCCACCCGCACAGGCGGCGGTGCCTTCGCCATGGCCGGTCTCGACAAGGGAGGGAGCTCAGCGGCAGCGGCTGCCGAGGATTATCCGGTGCCCGGAACCGATACCGGCGGCGGGTCCTAGGCCCGGTCACACAGGACGAAAGGAGATCGACAAATGAAGCTGATCGTTGCAGTCCTCAAGCCGTTCAAGCTCGACGACGTCAAAGAGACTCTGAAGAACCTCGGAGTGCAGGGCATGACCCTGACCGAGGCCCAGGGTTTCGGGCGTCAGCGAGGGCACACGGAGGTGTACCGCGGCGCGGAATACGAGGTGGACTTCGTCCCCAAAATCCGTGTCGAGGTACTGGTCGACGATGGCCAGGTCGACGAAGTGGTCGACGCCATCGTCACCTCGGCCTCCACGGGCAAAATCGGTGACGGCAAGGTGTGGGTCCTGCCTGTCGAAGCCGTGGTGCGGGTACGCACCGGCGAACGCGGGTCTGAGGCGTTGTAACAGCGCAGCAGTCCTGTAGACGGTCGGTCAGGCCGGGGCGCGGCGAGGTGCCCCGGCCTGCCGCTGTCTGTGGGGATGTTCGGGGGCACGTTGTCCGGGCTGGTCCGCACTTGGCGATCGGACCAACCGGCAGCGTGCCCCGGTCAGGGGCTAAGCGGGTCAGGACTCCAGCCGGTCAGGAGCTCAGCCCGGCGGCTGGTCGGCCTCACGGGCCACGGCGGCAGCAGCAGCGGCGGCAGCTGCGGGATCGCCCAGGTAGTCGGCGGCGTGCACCGTCAGATCGTCATTGAGCTGCATGCGGAACGGGATGCCGGTCGGCACCTCCAGCTCGGTGACATCGTCGTCGGCGATGCCCTGGAGGTGCTTGCGCAGAGCTCTGATGGAGTTGCCGTGGGCAGCCACCAGCACGGCACCGCCGCGACCGGCGGCCGCCCGGAGGTCGGGCACGATGGCGGACTCCCAGTAAGGCACGGTGCGTGCCACCACGTCCTTCAGGCATTCGGTGCGCGGGAGATGGGCGGGGTCGAGGTCCCGGTAACGGGGGTCGGCGGCCACGTCGTAGGGGTTGTCGGGGGAGAGCGGCGGCGGCGGCGTGTCGTAGCTGCGACGCCACAGATGGAGCTGCTCGGCCCCGAATTCCTGCTTGACGGTGGCCTTGTTCTTCCCCTGCAGGTCCCCGTAGTGGCGCTCGTTGAGGCGCCAGTCGCGGCGGACCGGGAGCCAGGAGCGGCCGGCGGCGCCCAGGGCCAGCTCGGCCGTCCGGATGGCTCGGGTCAAGACCGACGTGTGGAGGATGCGCAGGTCCAGGTCGTCCACGGCGGCCAGGAGCTCACCACCGGCCCGGGCCTCGGCCTCCCCGGCCGGGGTCAGGTCGACGTCGACCCACCCGGTGAAGAGGTTCTGGGCATTCCAGGTGGACTGCCCGTGACGGATCAGGACCAGATCGAGCACCTCACCAGCGTAGGTGGATCCGGCGTGACGATGGAAACCACCAGTTCAGATCGTTGGAAACCGGGGTGGCATCCATCGCCTCAAGAATCTTGACAAAGAGCCACTCAACTTTGCTACACTTGTCCACAGCAACGAGCGAAACAGCAGTGAGACGAACAGAGCGCCTCGATACAACAGAGCGCCTGGATACAGAGGCGCCGGACGAACCGGCAGAAGACAAGCGGAAGGAACTGCAGAAATGGCCAAGGCCGTAGGAATCGACCTGGGAACCACCAACTCGGTGGTCAGCGTGTTGGAGGCGGGCGAGCCCGTCGTGATCCCGAACGCGGAGGGTGGCCGTACCACTCCTTCTGTCGTGGGCTTCTCCAAGACGGGCGAAGTGCTCGTCGGCGAGGTGGCCAAGCGCCAGGCCATCACCAACCCCGACCGGACCATCCGTTCGGTGAAGCGCCACATGGGCACGAGCTGGACCGTCGACATCGACGGCAAGCCGTACACGGCCCAGGAGATCTCGGCCCGCATTCTGGGCAAGCTCAAGAGGGACGCCGAGTCGTATCTCGGCGACAGCGTGACCCAGGCCGTCATCACCGTGCCGGCGTACTTCGACGACGCGCAGCGCACGGCCACCAAGGAGGCCGGGTCGATCGCCGGGCTCGAGGTGCTCCGCATCATCAACGAGCCGACGGCCGCCGCACTGGCCTACGGCCTCGACAAGGAGGACACCGACCGCACCGTGCTCGTGTTCGACCTCGGCGGCGGGACGTTCGACGTCTCCGTCCTCGACATCGGCGAGGGCGTCTTCGAGGTCAAGTCCACCTCGGGCAACACCAAGCTCGGCGGGGACGACTGGGACGACAAGATCATGGATTGGCTCGTGACCGAGTTCAAGAACACCGAGGGCGTCGACCTCTCGCAGGACAAAATGGCCATGCAGCGCCTCAAGGAGGCGGCGGAGAAGGCCAAAATCGAACTGTCGTCCGTGCAGGACACGCAGATCAACCTGCCCTTCATCACGGCCACCTCCGAGGGCCCCAAGCACCTCGACCTCAAGCTGACGCGGGCGAAGTTCAACGAGCTCACGGCCGACCTGGTCGAGGCCTGCCGTGGGCCCTTCGACGCCGCCGTCAAGGATGCCGGCCTGAAGACCTCCGACATCGACCACGTGGTCATGGTCGGCGGGTCGACGCGCATCCCGGCGGTCCAGGAGCTGGTGCAGAGCCTGACCGGCAAGGAGCCGCACAAGGGCGTCAACCCGGACGAGGTCGTGGCCATCGGCGCCGCCGTACAGGCCGGCGTCCTCAAGGGCGAGGTCAAGGACGTCCTGTTGCTCGACGTCACGCCGCTGTCGCTCGGCATCGAGACCAAGGGCCAGGTCATGCACAAGCTCATTGAGCGGAACACCACCATCCCCACCAAGCGGTCGGAGATCTTCACCACGGCCGAGGACAACCAGCCGTCGGTCGAGATCCACGTGCTCCAGGGTGAGCGCGAGATGGCGATGTACAACAAGACGCTGGGCAAGTTCCAGCTGGTGGACCTGCCGCCGGCCCCACGGGGGATCCCCCAGATTGAGGTCACGTTCGACATTGACGCCAACGGGATCGTCCACGTGGCGGCCCAGGACAAGGCCACCGGCAAGGAGCAGTCGATGACGATCACCGGCCAGTCTTCGTTGGCCAAGGACGACATCGACCGGATGGTCCGCGACGCCGAGGCGCACGCCGAGGACGACCGGAACCGCCGCGAGGAGGCCGAGGTGCGCAACAGCGCCGACACCCTCGTCTACCAGACGGAGAAGCTGCTCAAGGAGCAGGGCGAGAAGTTCGAGGGCTCCGAGAAGGAGGACGTCGAGACCGCCCTGAAGAGTGTGAAGGAAGCACTGGCCGGGACGAACCTCGACACCATCAAGGACGCCACGGAGAAGCTGGTCGGTGTCTCCCAGAGCTTCAGCCAGCGCCTCTACGAGCAGGCCTCCGCATCGGCTTCGGCCGGCGGCGAGGGTGGCGGGTTCGGTGGCGACGGTGCCGGAGCCGGCGACGGCTCGGGCGGCGAAGGCGCTTCGGACGACGATGTCGTCGACGCCGAGATCGTCGATGAGCAATGAGCTTCGGCGACGAGGCCACGCCCGAGGAGGAGCCTGTCTTCTCTGAGGCCGAAGTGGCAGAGGAGGAGAACGACGCGCTGCTGGCCGAAGAGGCCGACCCGCGGGAGCTGCTGGCACGCGAGCGGGACGAGTACCTGCTCGCGCTCCAGCGCACCCAGGCCGACTTCGAGAACTACCGCAAGCGCATCACGCGCCAGCAGGAGGAGCAGGCGGCGCGCGCCTCGCAGCACCTGGTGGACAAGCTGCTGCCGGTGCTCGACGCGCTCGACCTGGCGGAGAATCACCTCAAGGAATCACTCGACGTGAGCGAGGGCGCCAAGGCGCTCCACGCCTCGCGGGCGATGCTGGTGGACATCCTCTCGAAGGAAGGCCTCGAGCGGGTCGACCAGCCCGAGGTCCCCTTCGACCCTTCGGTGCACGACGGTGTCGCGCATGCGGACGGGGAGGGCGGCCCCGGCGGCGAGACGATGGTGGAGGAAGTACTGCGTTCCGGCTACCGCTGGAAGGGGCAGGTGCTTCGCCCCGCCATGGTCCGTGTGCGGGGGTGAACTGACCCATGGCCGCACAGCGTGAATGGTTCGAGAAGGATTACTACAAGGTGCTCGGCGTCGTCCCGACCGCGTCGGACAAGGAGATCACGCGCGCCTACCGCAAGCTGGCGAAGGAGAATCACCCCGACACCAACCCGGGCTCGGAGGAGCACTTCAAGGAGATCAGCGCCGCCTACGACGTGGTCGGCGACGCCGAGAAGCGCAAGGAGTACGACGATGTCCGCGCCCGCGGGCCGGTCGGTGGCTTCGGTGCGCCGGGCGGGGCCGGCGGGGGCACCTTCCGCATGGAGGACATGGGCGATCTGGGCGACCTCTTCGGAGGCCTCTTCGGTGGTGGCGCCGGTCGCACGCGCGCGACCCAGCGCGGGCCGCAGCGCGGGGCCGACATGGAGGCGCAGCTCCACCTGTCGTTCCAGGACGCGGTGCACGGTGTCACCACGTCGGTCAACGTGCCCCAGGAGGTGCGCTGCTCGAACTGCCGCGGCAGCGGTGCCGCGCCGGGCACCTCGACCCACACCTGCCCGCGTTGCGGGGGGTCGGGGAGCCTCAACGACAACCAGGGCCTGTTCTCCCTGAGCACGGTCTGCCCGGACTGCATGGGCCGGGGCACGCTGTTCGACACGCCCTGCCCGGTGTGCCACGGGACGGGGAACGAGCACAAAGTGCGCTCGGTCAAGGTCCGCATCCCGGCCGGGGTCGAGGGCGGCCAGCGCATCAGGGTCAAGGGACGGGGCGCGCCCGGACAGGGCATGGCGCCACCGGGCGACCTCTACGTGGTCGTGCACGTGGCCCGGCACGAGGTCTTCGGGCGCAGCGGGCGCGACCTCACCATCACGGTGCCCATCACCTTCCCGGAGGCCGCGCTGGGGACGACGATCACGGTGCCCACCCTCGACGGCAAGGTCACGCTCAAGGTGGCGCCGGGCACGTCGTCGGGCCAGGTCCTGCGCGTGCGCAACCGCGGGGTGCCGGCCGGACCGGGTCGCAACGCCAAGAAAGCGGGCGACCTGCTGGTCAAGGTCGAGGTGGTGGTGCCGACGGAGCTCAACGACGAGCAGAAGTCGGCCCTGGAGTCGCTGGCGGCAGTGACCGACCCCGCGCCGCGGATCGCCGTGGACGGGTGATCGGCGTGCCGGCCGGTGTGAGAAGCGGAAGTGGGGTGATGAGGTGATGATCGACCGCGACGCCAACCAGGCGGTCTATGTGATTTCGGTGGCGGCCGAGCTGACGGGCATGCACCCGCAGACGTTGCGCATCTATGAGCGCAAGGGACTGCTCGATCCCACGCGGACGAGCGGCGGCAGCCGGCGCTTCTCGGAGCGCGATCTGGAGCGCCTGCGCCACATTCAGGAGCTGACCTCGACAGGGCTCAATCTCGAAGGGGTGCGTCGGGTGCTCCAGCTCGAGTCCGAGCTGTCCCGGCTGCGCGAGGAGCTGACCCAGGCCCGGGAGCAGGCGCTCGACGCCGTGGCGGCCACGCACCGGCAGTACCGGCGCGACCTGGTGCCGCTGCGCCAGTCACCGGTGCCCTTCCGGCGGCGCACCGGCTCGTAGAGGCACGACAAAGGACACGACCACGAACTTGCACACCACGAGGCGCGACACGAGAGAGGCCAGCCGGTGCCGATAGACCCAGAACGTTGGACGAACAACACGAAGGCCGCCTTCAGTGCGGCAACAGGCCACGCCGCCTCGTCGAATCACCCCGAGCTGACGCCGGCCCACCTGCTCGATGCCCTGCTCCAGCAGCAGGAGACGATGACACGTCCGCTGCTGTCCCAGGTCGGGATCGACCCCGACCAGCTGGCCGGCAAGGTGCACGAGCAGCTGTCGCGCCTGCCCCGCGCCGAGGGCGGCGCCGAGCCCGGTTTGTCGCGCGACGGCCGGGCCGTCCTGGAAGCGGCGGATCAGAACCGTCGCGATCTGGGCGACGACTACGTGTCGGTGGAGCACCTGGTGCTGGCGCTGGCGGATCAGATCGGCGTGACCAAGGACGCCCTGCTGGCCGCCCTGCGCACGGTGCGGGGGAACCACCGCGTCACGACACCCGATCCGGAGCAGACCTACCAGGCACTGGCCAAGTACGGGCGTGACCTGACCGAAGCGGCCCGCGAAGGCAAGCTGGACCCGGTCATCGGCCGGGACGAAGAGATCCGCCGGGTGATTCAGGTGTTGTCGCGCCGCACGAAGAACAACCCCGTCCTCATCGGCGAGCCCGGCGTCGGCAAGACGGCGATCGTCGAAGGGCTGGCCAACCGCATCATTGAGGGCGACGTGCCCGAGGGTCTCAAAGGCAAGCGTGTGATCGCGCTCGACCTGGGATCCATGGTGGCCGGGGCCAAGTACCGCGGCGAGTTCGAGGAGCGCCTCAAGGCGGTGCTCAAGGAGATCACCGACGCCGAAGGCGAAATCGTCACCTTCATTGACGAGTTGCACACCATTGTCGGCGCCGGCGCCGCCGAAGGGGCCATGGACGCGGGCCAGATGATAAAGCCCATGCTCGCCCGGGGTGAGCTCCGCCTCATAGGCGCCACCACGCTGGACGAGTACCGCACCTCCATTGAGAAGGACGCCGCCCTGGAGCGGCGTTTCCAGCCCGTCTTCGTGGGTGAGCCCTCGGTCGAGGACACCATCGCCATTCTGCGCGGCCTGTCGGAGCGGTACATGGCGCACCACCGGGTGCGGATTCAGGACGCCGCGCTGGTGGCGGCGGCCGTGCTGTCGGACCGCTACGTCACCGGACGCTTCCTGCCCGACAAGGCCATCGACCTCATTGACGAAGCCTCGTCGAAGTTGCGCATTGAGATCGACTCCATGCCGACCGAGCTCGACCAGATTTCGCGGCGCATCCGCCAACTCGAGATCGAGAGGCTTGCCCTGCAGAAAGAGACGGACGAGCCGTCCAAGGAGCGGCTCGAGCGCCTGGAGCGCGAGCTGGCCGAAATGAGCGAGCAGCGCGATTCCATGGCGGCGCACTGGCAGCAGGAGAAGAGCTCCCTCGACGCCGTCAGCCAGCTGCAGGAGGAGAAGGCCCGCAAGGAGGAGGAGGCGGCCCGACTCGAGCGCGACGCCGACCTCGCCGGTGCCGCCGCCATCCGCTACGGCGAACTGCCCGACCTCGAGCATCGCATCACCGAGGCGGCCGAGGAGCTGGCCAAGCTGCAGACCGGCTCGCGCTTCTTGAAGGAGGAGGTCGACGCCGAGGACATCGCCGAAGTGGTGAGTCGCTGGACCGGCGTGCCGGTCTCGCGCCTGATGGAGGGTGAGGTCCAGAAGCTGGTGCGGCTCGAGCACACCCTGCACGAACGCGTGGTGGGACAAGAGGAGGCCGTCTCCGCCGTGGCGAACGCCATCCGGCGCAGCCGGGCCGGACTGAGCGATCCCAACCGGCCCATCGGTTCGTTTCTCTTCCTGGGGCCGACCGGTGTGGGCAAGACCGAGCTGGCGCGGGCGCTGGCCGAGTACCTCTTCGACGACGAGCGGGCGATGATCCGCATCGACATGAGCGAGTACATGGAGAAGCACGCCGTGTCACGCCTGGTGGGCGCGCCGCCGGGCTACGTCGGGTACGACGAGGGCGGCCAGCTGACCGAGGCGGTGCGTCGGCGCCCCTATTCGGTGGTGTTGCTCGACGAGTTGGAGAAGGCGCATCCCGACGTCTTCAACATTCTGCTGCAGGTGCTCGAAGACGGACGCCTGACCGACGGGCAGGGACGCACGGTCGACTTCACCAACACTGTGCTGATCATGACGTCGAACCTCAAGGGTGAGCCGGCGGATTACTTCAAGCCGGAGTTCATCAACCGCATTGACGAGATCGTGCGCTTCAAGCCGTTGCGCGAGGAGGATCTGGCGGTCATTGTCGGCATCCAACTGGGTCGGCTGCGCTCGCGCCTGGCCGAGCGTCGCCTCTCGCTGGTGGTCACGCCCGAGGCGGAGCAGTGGCTGGCCCACGCCGGCTACGACGCCGACTACGGCGCCCGGCCGCTGCGCCGTGTACTGCAGCGGGCCATTGAGGACCCGTTGGCGCTGGCCCTGCTGGAGGGCCAGTACCTCGACGGGGCGACGGTCACCGTCTCGGTGGATGACGATCACATAGCGCTGCACTGAGCTGCACACGGCGATTGCCGCTCACAATTCGTGCGCAAGAGCGGCGCGAGGCCCTGCAATCTCTGGCCTTCACACGTACCATTTGCAAGGGTGCGCGGGGGAGTGCGCCGGGGAGGCGGATGACGTGCCAGGGTCTTTTCGTGTGTGGCGGTGGTTGAGCGCGCTCTCGCTGCTGGCCGTCGGTCTCGTGGTGGGAGCGTCGGCTGCGGGGGCACAGGCCCCGGCGAGTGGTGCTGCGGCGACGCACATCTCGTCGATGCCGGCGCAGATCCACACCAATCCCGGCCACTTCCTGCATGGTCCCCACCCACACGTGGTCGGCCATACGGAGGTGGACGTGTCGACCAACTGGTCGGGGCAGATCGCCACCGGGACCACCTTCACCTCGGTCTCGGCCAATTGGGCGGTCCCGACGATTCAGCCCACGCAGTACGAGGGGGCCGCTGCCACGTGGGTCGGGATCGATGGCGGCCCGGACTCACCCGACTCCATCATTCAGGCTGGGACCGCACAGATCACCGAAGACGGGCTCACGTCGTACACCGCGTGGTACGAGCTCTATCCGGATCCTCCCGTCACCATCGGAGACGTGGCGCCCGGGGACAGCATGACCGTGGACATCGCGAAGGGCTCGGGGAGCACATGGCTGATCGAGGTCGACGACAACACGCAGAACAGCAATAGAGGCATCAACGTCCCCTACTCCGGTCCTGCGGCTTCTGCGGAGTGGATAGAGGAGCTGCCGACAGCGGTCGGCTCGACCCAGCCGACTCTGGCGAATTTCGGGTCGGCGACTTTCACGGATATGCGGTACGTGGCCTCTGGCGCTCCGTCCCTGACCCCGATCTGGATGGTTGACGAGAGTGGCAACCTCATTGCCACGGCCGGGCCCTACTCGGGAACGATCTCCTTTCCCAGTTCCTTCACCGACACATACGTCCCACCCCAGCGCGGCTACTGGCTCGTCGGATCCGATGGCGGGATCTTCAGCTTCGGCGCGGCCCAGTTCTACGGGTCGACCGGGAGCCTCAAGCTCCAGCGGCCGGTCGTCGGCATTGTGCCCACGGCGGATCATGCCGGCTACTGGCTCGATGCGTCCGACGGCGGGGTCTTCGCGTACGGCGACACCCAGTACTACGGGTCGATACCGGGGGTGGGGCTGCATCCCGCCGGATCGGGTCTCCCCAACAGCCTCGACGCGCCCATTGTCGGCATGGTCCCGTCCATCGACGACAACGGCTACTTCATGGTGGCCTCGGACGGTGGGGTCTTCGCCTTCGGCGACGCGCACTTCGCCGGCTCCTGTCCCGGGATCGGTGGTTGTTCGGGTGCAGCGGTGGCCGTCATGCCCGATGCCACGGGGGACGGCTACTGGTTGGTGACCTCCACCGGCAGCGTCTACACGTTCGGTGACGCCCCGTACTTCGGCGCCCCGGGCCATGGCACCGTGACCTCCGCCGTGGCCACACCCGACGGGCAGGGGTACCAGATCCTCCTCAGCGACGGCGAGGTCTTCTCCTACGGAGACGCCGATCCTGACGGCTCGCCCCCCGCCGGTGATTTCAACGTCTTCAACCCGGCGACGTCCATCTTCGGCACCTCCGACGGTGCGGGCTACTGGGTCTCCTCGGGGCTCGGCGCCGTCTACAACTTCGGGGACGCCCCCAACGACGGAGGCATGGCGGGGACCCACCTCAACGGCCCCATTGTCGCCGCCACCGGGTTCTGATTTCGGCGAGGCTCACCCCCTGACGACTGGCCTCTGACGGCCGGCTTCCGGCGGCCGGGACCAGGCCCTACCGACCCCGATTTCGGAAATGGTTACACTGGTGCGTAATCCGAAGCGACAGAGCGAACGGAGAGGCGCGTGCCCGCAACCGTTGTGGTCGGGACCCAATGGGGCGACGAGGGGAAGGGCAAGCTGACCGACCTCCTTGCCCGCGAAATGGATCTCGTGGTCCGCTATCAGGGTGGCCACAATGCGGGCCACCGCATCGTGGTCAACGGCGAGGCCTTCGCCCTCCAGCTGGTGCCGAGCGGCATCCTTTACGACCACATCACGCCGATCATCGGCAACGGCGTCGTGGTGGATCCGGCCGTCCTGCTGGCCGAGCTCGACAGCTTGGCCGCCAAGGGAATCGACACCAGCCGGTTGGTCGTCAGCGGCAACGCCCATCTGATCATGCCGTACCACCAGGAGCTGGACCGGGTGACCGAGCGCTTCCTGGGCAAGAACGCCCTGGGGACGACCAAGCGCGGTATCGGCCCGGCCTACGCCGACAAGGCGACCCGCGTCGGGCTCCGGGTCCAGGACCTCTTCGACCCGAAGATCTTCCGCCAGAAGCTGGATGTGGCGCTCAAGGAGAAGAACGCGGTGCTGGCCAAGGTGTACAACCGGCTGCCGTTGGACGCCGGCGAGATCGCCGACCGCTACCTGGGTGAGTACGCCCCCCGGATTGAGCCCATGGTCGGTGACACGGTCGGCATGGTCCACGACGCCATGGACCACGATCGCCAGGTCCTGCTCGAGGGGGCCCAGGCCACCTTCCTCGACCTCGACCACGGGACCTATCCCTTCGTGACGTCCTCGAACCCCGTTGCCGGCGGGGCGTGCACTGGTTCGGGGCTCGGCCCGCGCGACATCGACCGCGTGATCGGCATCGCCAAGGCCTACGTGACCCGGGTCGGTGCCGGGCCGTTCCCGACCGAGCAGGACAACGACATCGGCGAGCTCCTGGTGGAGCGGGGCCACGAGTTCGGCACCAACACCGGGCGCCGGCGCCGTTGCGGCTGGTTCGACGCGGTCATGCTGCGTCAGGCGGTGCGCCTCAACTCCATGTCGGAGGTGGCCCTCACCAAGCTCGACGTCCTGGACACCTTCGAATCGGTCAAGGTGTGCGTGGCGTACGAGGCCGACGGCATCCGCTACTCCCACCTGCCCTACCACCAGTCGACCTTCCACAAGGCGAAGCCGATTTACGAAGAGCTGCCGGGGTGGCGTACCGACCTGAGTGCGGCGACCGCACCCGGTGACATGCCTCCAGCGGCGCGTGACTACGTGAACTTCCTGTCCGAGCAGATCGGCGTGCCCGTCCGCCTTGTCGGTGTCGGACCGGGGCGCGAGCAGACCGTTTCCTTCGCAACCGCGTGAGGGTCTGCATCGTCGGCAGCGGCGGCCGCGAGCATGCACTGGCGCATGTCCTGGCCCGCACGGCGGACGTCGTGGTGACACCGGGCAACCCCGGCATGGTCCCGCCCATCACCGTGGCCGAGGACGAATCGGTCGAGGACATTGCCGCCGACCTCTACGTGATCGGCCCCGAGGCCCCGCTCGTCGCCGGGCTGGCCGACACGCTGCGGGCGCAGGGCAAGGCCGTCATGGGCCCGGGTGCCGACGGTGCCCTTCTGGAGGGATCCAAGGCCTTCATGAAGGAAGTGCTGAGCGCGGCGGGGGTGCCGACGGCGCGGTTCGCCGCCTTCGACGCCCTCGAGTCCGGCGCCGCCCTGGACTATCTCGAAACCCTGCCCGGCCCCTGGGTGATAAAGACCGACGGCCTCGCTGCCGGCAAGGGCGTGCTGGTGGCGCACAGTCTCGACGAGGCGCGCCAGGACATCACGGCCAAATTGTCCGGCAGTTCCTTCGGCGACGCCGGGCGCACCATCGTCATTGAGGAGGGACTGGTCGGGGAGGAGTGCTCGCTGCTCGTCCTCTGCGACGGCACACGCACGGTGCCGCTGGTACCGGCACAGGACTTCAAACGGATCGGTGACGGCGACGCCGGCCCCAACACCGGTGGCATGGGTGCGTACGCGCCGATGCCTCATGTCGACGAGCGGGCCGTGGACGGCATCATGGACACGGCCGTGCGACCGCTGGTGGCCGAGCTCCGGCGACGCGGCATCGACTACCGCGGGGTGCTCTACGCCGGCCTCATGCTGACGGCCGATGGCCCCAAGGTCATTGAGTACAACGTGCGCTTCGGCGACCCGGAGGCCCAGGTGGTGCTTCCGCTCCTGGCCGACGACGCCGCCGAGCTCTTCCTGGCTGTGGCCAACGGTGAGCTCCCGGCGACACCGCCGGCTTTCTCCGATGACGCCGCCGTCTGCGTTGTGCTGGCTTCCCAGGGGTACCCGGAGAGCCCGCGTACGGGCGACGTCATTGAGGGGCTGGATTCCACCGGCCAGTCCGTCGCCGCCGTCGACGGGGTGACCGTCTTCCACGCCGGCACCCGGCGCCACACCGCGAGCGGGCCCTTCCACACGGCCGGTGGGCGCGTGCTCGGTGTCACGGCGGTCGCACCGACCCTCGAACAAGCCCGCGCCCGCGCCTATGCCGGCGCAGCACCGATCGACTGGGAGGGCATGCAGATGCGTCATGACATCGCCGCCGTGGTGTCGGGCGCCCCGGTCGCCGCAGCAGAGGGGGCCCGGTGATCCCGCGCTACGCGCCGGCGGACATGGCGGCCTTGTTCAGCGACACCGCCCGCTTCTCGCTCTGGCTGGAGGTCGAACTGCTGGCCACCGAGGCCCAGGCCGCCCTCGGCGTGGTGCCGGCGGCAGAGGCCGCCACCTGCCGGGCCAAGGCGCCGACGGTCGACGACCTCTTCGTGGCCGATGTGCTGGCCCGTGAGAAGATCACCGACCACGACGTGGCGGCCTTCGTCGACGTGGTGCAGGAGCGCATCGGCGCACCGGCCGGTTCGCACATTCACTACGGGCTGACCTCCTCCGACGTGGTGGACACCGCCCTGTGTGCCACCCTCACCCGGGCGGCCGACCTGTTGCTGGCCGACCTCACCGCGTTCGTCGCCGCGCTCAAGGCGCGCGCCCTGGAGCTGCTCCACGTACCGGTGACGGGCCGCACGCACGGCATGCACGCCGAGCCCACCACGTTCGGAGCCAAGTTCGCCCTGTGGGCCCTGCAGGCCGATCGCGACCGCCGCCGCATGCAGGCCGCCCGTGACGGCATCGCCGTGGGCAAGCTCTCCGGTGCGGTCGGCACGTTCTCCAACATCGATCCCGCCGTCGAGGCGAGCGTCTGCGCCGCGCTCGGCCTGACTCCGGTGCCTGCCACGCAGGTCATCGCCCGCGACCGGCACGCCGAGTACTTCTACGCCTGCGCCGCCATCGGCTCGACCGTTGAGCTCATGTGCACCGAGATCCGGCACCTGGCCCGGAGCGAGCTCGGCGAGGCGGAAGAGCCGTTCGGGGCCGGCCAGAAGGGCAGCTCGGCCATGCCCCACAAGCGCAACCCGATCCTCTCGGAGCGGCTCTGCGGGCTGGCACGCTTGCAGCGCGGCTACCTCGGTGCCGGGCTGGAGGACGTGGCGCTGTGGCACGAGCGTGACATCTCACACAGCTCGGTCGAGCGGGTGGCGCTGCCCGACGCCTCCATGCTGGCCTGCTACATGCTGCGCAAGGCGACCGGTTTGGCCAGCGGGCTCGTGGTGCACCCCGAGCGGGCGCTGCAGAACCTGACGGAGGGCACGCTCGGCCTCGTCTTCTCCCAGTCCGTGCTCCTCGCACTGGTCTCGGGTGGGCTGACGCGCGACGAGGCCTACCGGATCGTCCAGCGTGACGCCCGCCTGGCCTGGGAGGAGCGCCGACCTTTCCGGGAGGTGCTCAATGCCGACGGCGAGGTGACTTTGGGTTCGGCGGAGCTCAATGCCGCCTTCGACCTGACGCGCACGCTGCGCCACGTCGACCGCTTCGCCGACGCACTGGACGATCTGTGACGCCCACCCCAAGGAGCTCTGCCTCATGACGATGGAAATGCCGCGAATCCACTCCGGCAAGGTGCGCGAGCTCTACGACGCCGGCGACGGGCGCCTCCTCATGGTGGCGTCGGACCGGGTCAGCGCGTTCGACGTGGTCATGGCCGAGCCCATCACCGACAAGGGCCGGGTGCTGACGGCCATGACGAGCTTCTGGTGCGACGAGATGGCCGACATTGTCCCGGGGTCCCAGATCACGGCCGACCCGGCGGCCATGGCCGACGCGCTCGGTGGTGCCCAGCTGCCTCCCGACTGGGCCGGCCGCGCCGTCCTGGTGCGACAGGCCGAAATGCTCCATCTCGAGTGCATTGTGCGCGGGTACCTGGCCGGCCAGGCCTACGAGGAGTACGAGAGGTCGGGCACGGTGCACGGCACCGCCATGCCGGCCGGGCTCCAGCTGGCCAGCCAGCTGGAGGAGCCCATCTTCACCCCCTCGACCAAGGCGGCCGAGGGCCACGACATCAACATCGATTTCGCCGGTGCCGTCGACCGGGTGGGGGCGGAGGCGGCGCTCGCCGCCAAGCAGATCTCGCTGGCCCTGTACCGCCGGGCCGCAGCCCGCTGCGCCGAGGCGGGCTTCGTGTTGGCCGACACCAAGTTCGAGCTGGGGTACGTCGACGGGGTGCTCTGCCTGTGCGACGAAGTCTGCACGCCCGACTCCTCACGGCTGTGGCCGGCCGACCAGGTCGTGCCCGGTCAGACGCCACCCGCCTTCGACAAGCAGCCGCTGCGCGACTGGCTGGCCGCGCAGCCCTGGGACCGCAAGCCGCCCCCCCCGCCGCTGCCCGATGAGGTCACGACAGCCATGTCGGCGCGTTACGTGGCGGCCTACGAGCGCGTCACCGGCCGTTTGCTGGACGACTGGTACGGTGCCAAGGCATGAGGTTCCGGGCGCGCGTCGAGGTGCAATTGCGGCCGGGCATCGCCGACCCCGAGGGGGCGACGATCGAGCGGGCGCTGCCTGCCCTGGGCTTCGACAGCGTGGCCAACGTCCGGGCCGGCCGCTCGTTCAGCTTCGAAGTCGACGCGGCCGACGAGGGCGCGGCACGCACTACGGCGACAGAGTTGGCCGAGCGTCTCCTGGCCAACCCCGTGATCGAGCAGAGCGTCCTAGAGCTCACGGCGATCTGAGTGGCACCGCGCATCGGCGTCGTCGTCTTCCCCGGCAGCAACTGCGAGCACGATGTGGTCCAAGGAGTCGAGGCGGCCGGTGGGACCGGTGTCCTGCTCTGGCACGGTGACGCCCAGTTGGGTGGGGTCGATGCCGTGGTGCTCCCGGGCGGGTTCGCCCACGGTGACTACCTGCGACCCGGCGCGTTGGCCCGCTTCTCGCCCGTCATGGAGGCGGTGCAGGACTTCGCCCGGGCCGGCGGCCCCGTGGTCGGCATCTGCAACGGCTTCCAGGTCCTGACCGAGGCCGGCCTGCTGCCGGGCGCGTTGCAGAAGAACGGGCGGCTGCGCTTCCTGTGCCAGCCGGCACGTGTGGTGGTCAGCTCGACGTCGTCGGTGTTGACGGCCGACGCCACACTCGGTGAGGAGCTGGTGATCCCGATCAACCACTTCTCGGGCAACTACATCTGCGACGACGAGACGCTGCGGCGCCTGCAGGACGAGGAGCGCATTGTGTTGCGCTACGTCGACAACCCCAACGGCTCGGTCGATGCCATCGCCGGCATCGCCAACGAGACGGGCAACGTCGTCGGGCTCATGCCCCATCCGGAGCGGGCCAGTGCGGCGCTGCTCGGTTCCACCGACGGGCTGGTGCTGTTGCGCTCGCTGGTCGGGGCCTCCTCGGCCCGCGCCGCCGCCTGAACCCCGCTCGACCTGAACCCCGCTCGACCTGAACCCCGCTCGACCTGAACCCCGCTCAGGCCCGGGCCCGCGAGATCTCGGCCTTCTGGAGGACCGCCGCGCTGACGCCGGCCGCCCGCCAGGTGCCGTAGGTGATGCCCTTGCGTTCGCCGTATGCCTTGGCCACCTTGATGAACTGCTTCTCCAGCGCGGAGAGGTCCTTCACACCATCGACCCGGGAGCGCTCGTCGAGCAGGTCCTTCTGCTCCTGCAACAGATGGAGCCGCGTCAGCGCGTCGGCCGCTGCCAGCTGGGAGTCGATGGCGGACAAGCGCCGGTCGATGGAGGCCGGCGTGCGCTTGCGGCCCCGCTTGGGCTTGGAGGTCTCGAGCGCTTCGAGATAGTGACGGACGGTTGCACTCTCGGCACGCCCACGAGCCAGCGCCGCCTTGTGGCCGCTGCTCATGGGCTTGCGAGGAGCCGGAGTCTTTCCCTTGGGAGGCATGCTGCCATTGTGCCGCATGGCCAGCGCACTTCTGCCGCAAAACGCCGAGTTTTCCTTTCTTTGTTCGGCCACTCCCATTTTGGGTGGAGTGTTCTGCTGTTATTCCCAATTCCAGCAGCAAAGCTGGGAAATCCCGGAGATCCGCCGTCCCGCATTGTGTCGATCCGCCCAGCCCATTTCACCCCGGGGACCGGCGTTACCCTGCAGGGGTGACGGCGACCGCCACCACCCGGGTCGAGGCGCGCCGGCGGCGGGCCATGGCCGTCCTGCTCCTGGCGGTGGCACTGGTCATCGCGGCCTACTGGCTGGCCTGGTTGCTCCATCGCTCGCTGGTGGCATCGGAGACGGGAACGGCATACACCCAGTTCGAAGACGCCTTTCCCCTGGCCGACGGCTGGTTGGCCCTCTGCCTGGTCGCCGCCTCGTACTGCCTGTGGACGGCGCGGCGGGCGGCCCTGTTCTGGTTGTTGGCCGGGGGCGGGGCGGGGCTCTACCTCTTCGCCATGGACGTGCTCTACGACCTGCAGCACGGCGTCTGGGGCAAGGGCGCCAACGGGGTGATGGAGCTGGTCATCAACGTCGTCACGCTGGTCCTGTCCCTCTTCGTCCTGCGCTGGACCTGGGTCCGTCGCGACGTGCTGTTGTCGTCATAGCCGTGTCCCGTCGCCTCCATGGCCAAAGAAGCCCTGCCGGTGTTGACCAAATCTCTTCCATGAGCGACGCGCCACCGGGCCCCGAGGCCAGTCGGGGGCCTAAGTCGAAACCGGCGGCGACTAAGTTGGGGGCGTCATGACTCCCCCGGCCGAGGAGCCACAGCCCGACCGGTCTCCGGCCGACCAGTCCCCGGCCCAAGTGCCGTTGCACCGGGCGCTCGGCTTGACCGACGAGGAGTTCGAGGCGGTCGGCAAAATCCTGGGCCGGGCCCCCAATCATCTCGAGTTGGCGCTCTACGCCGTGATGTGGAGCGAGCACTGCTCCTACAAGTCCTCCCGGATGCACCTGCGGCGCCTCCCTACCGAGGGGCCGCGGGTCCTGGTGGGTCCGGGCGAGAACGCCGGGGTCATTGATGCCGGCGACGGTATCGCCGTCGCCATCCGCATTGAGAGCCACAACCATCCTTCGGCCATAGAGCCCTACCAGGGCGCCGCCACGGGCGTGGGGGGCATTCTGCGCGACATCTTCACCATGGGGGCGCGCCCGCTGGCCGTGATGGATCCGCTCTTCTTCGGGTCACCGGACGACGCCCGCCAGCGCTGGCTGGTCGAGGGCGTGGTCAGTGGCATCTCCGGCTACGGCAACTCCGTCGGGGTGCCCACGGTGGGCGGCGAGCTCACCTTCGACCCCTGCTACGCCCAGAATCCACTCGTCAACGTGCTCTGCATGGGCGCGCTCCCGGTCGAGCGCCTCGTGCTCGGCATCGCATCGGGTCCGGGCAACCTGGCCGTCCTGCTCGGGTCGAGCACCGGGCGTGACGGCATCGGTGGCGTCAGTGTCCTGGCTTCGGCCGGCTTCAGCGGTGACGAGGCCGGCGCCGCCGACGACACCAAGCGCCCCAGCGTGCAGGTGGGAGACCCCTTCGAGGAGAAGCGACTGATTGAGGCCTGCCTGGAGCTGCTCGACACGAAGCTCGTGGTCGGGATTCAGGACCTCGGGGGCGCCGGCCTGGCCTGTGCCACCAGTGAGACGGCCGGGCGCGGCGGCGTCGGCATGGACGTCGATGTGTCGGCGGTGCCCCGGCGCGAGGAGGGGATGGAGCCCTGGGAGGTGATGACCAGCGAGAGCCAGGAGCGCATGCTGGCCATCGTCACGCCCGATTCCTGGCCGGCGGTGGCCGCCATCTGCGCCAAGTGGGAGGTGCGGGCCACCGTCATCGGCACGGTCATGCAGCCCGAGCCCGACGGCGGCGGTCGCCTGCGCATCCGCGACGGCATGGACGGGCCGGTGCTGGCCGACGTCCCCGCCGCCTCGCTGTCCGACGATGCGCCCCTCTACGACCGCCCGCGTCAGGCACCGACTCCCGCGCCGACCGCGCCACCGGCGCCACCGACCGATTGTGCCGGCGACCTCCTGGCCCTGCTGCGCTCGCCGGGCTGGGTCTACCGCCAGTACGACCACCAACTGTTCCTCAATACGGTGGCCGGGCCGGGCGCCGACGCCGCGCTGCTCCGTCTGGCCGGTCCCGGGTTGCCCCCGTCGGAGCGCGGCGTGGCACTCACGACGGATTCGAACCCCCGCGCCTGCGCGCTCGACCCCCGCGGGGGTACGGCACTCGCCCTGGCCGAGGGACTGGCCAATCTGGCCTGTGTCGGAGCCACACCGGCTGCGGTCGTCAACTGCCTGAACTTCGGGAATCCCGAGCACCCCGAGGTCATGTGGCAGCTCTCTGAGTGCATCGACGGCATGGCCGAGGCCTGCCGGGCCTTCTCACTTCCCGTTATCGGTGGCAACGTCAGCTTCTACAACGAGAGCGGAGGATCCGACATCGACCCCACGCCGGTGCTCGGCGTGCTGGGCCTGGTCGAGGCCGTGCACGTGCCGCCGCCCGGGCTGGCCTGGTCCACCGGTGACACCCTCGTGCTGGTCGGACCGCGCGGAGCAGGTAACGGCACCTTCCCGCTGGAGGGAACGCGCTGGGCCACCGAACGCCGCGGCCACCGCACCGGCAGCATCCCCTCTGTCGACTTCGCGGCGCACGGCGCGACCTGTGCCTTCGTGGCCGGGCTGGTCGCCGCGCACGTCGCCGGCGCCGCCGGCGCCGACGCGTCGCTGGTGCACGCCGTGCACGACGTGTCCGGCGGCGGGTTGGCCGTCGCCCTGGCCGAAATGGCCGCCGCCGCCGGGATCGGCTGCTCGGTGGACGTCGGGGACAGCGCCGAGCTCTTCACGGAATTGCCGTCCCGCTTCGTCGTGGCAACGGGGGCGCCGGACGAGCTGTGCGCCCGGGCCGCCGCGCGGGGCGTGCCCACCACGGTCCTGGGTCAGGCGCACGGCGACCGCGTCGCCGTCGGCGCGCTGCTCGACCTCCCCGTCGTGGCCCTGTCCGAGGCCCATGAGGGCAATCTCGCCCTGGCCCTGGGGGAATCGTGACGCCGCAGCCCTGTGCGACAATGGGTGACGCGTGAAGGAAGCCTGCGGTGTCTTCGGGGTCTACGCGCCCGGAATGAGGGTGGCCAACCTCACCTTTGACGGTCTCTTCGCTCTACAGCATCGTGGCCAGGAGTCGGCGGGCATGGCGGTGGCCGACGGCGACACCGTGACGGTGGTCAAGGACATGGGCCTGGTCGCCACGGTCTTCGACGAGCGCACCCTCTCGGCGCTCCAGGGAAATCTGGCCATCGGCCACACCCGTTACTCGACGCACGGTTCTTCGGACTGGGCCGGCGCACAGCCCGTCTACCGGCCGGTCGGCCGCGCCGGCTTCGCGCTGGGCCACAACGGCAACCTGACCAATACCGGGGCCCTGGCCGAAAAGGCCGGCATGCTGCCGGGCTCCATCGCCACCGACAGCGACGTCGTGGCCGAGCTCCTCATGCAGGCCTTTCCCGAGACCGAGGACCTGTCGACGGCGCTCCAAGCGGTACTCCCCATTCTCGAAGGTGCGTTCTCGTTCGTCCTCCTGAGCTCGGAGCGGCTCTTCGGTGTGCGCGATCCCTACGGCTTCCGTCCTCTTTGCCTCGGACGGCTCGGCCCGGCCGACGCGCCCGAGGGTTGGGTGCTGGCCTCCGAGACGCCGGCCCTGAGCGTCATCGGCGCCACCTTCGTGCGCGAGGTGGCGCCGGGCGAAATGGTCGTGATCGACGCCAACGGGCCGACGAGTCTCGAGATCCCGTGGTTGCGCGACGTGGAGCCACGCCTGTGCATCTTCGAGTTCGCCTACATCGCCCGACCGGACAGCCGGCTCTACGGCCGGGAGGTCCATGAGGTGCGGTGCCGCATGGGCGAGCTGCTGGCCCTTCAAGCACCGGCCGAGGCGGACATGGTGATGGGAGTGCCCGAATCCGGTGTCCCGGCGGCCGAGGGCTTCGCCCGGGCCAGCGGGATCCCCTACGGACAGGGGCTGGTGAAGAACCGCTACATCGGCCGCTCCTTCATTGCGCCGGGCCAGCAGCAGCGGGCCGACGCGGTGCGGCGCAAGCTGAACCCCCTCACGGAGAACATTGCAGGAAAGCGGCTGGTCGTGGTGGACGACTCCATCGTGCGCGGCACCACGCAGCGGTCGGTCATCCGCATGCTGCGCGAAGCCGGTGCGGCCGAGGTCCACTTGCGCATCTCCTCGCCACCGTGGCGCTGGCCCTGCTTCTACGGGATCGACACGCCGTCCCATGAGGAGCTGCTGGCGACCGACCACTCGGTCGACGACATGGCACGCATTCTCGGCGCCGACTCGCTGGCCTACATCACCATCGAGAACCTGAAGGACGCCATCGGTGCCGACGGCGGCTTCTGTGACGCCTGCTTCACGGGGAACTACCCGACGCCCGTTCCGGCGTCGGTCACGCTCCGGCGGCCCGAGCCCGTGGCGGTCACGGCCCACCAGGGCGCCCTTCCCGGGGTTTGACCATCGTGGGAGAGGGCGGCGCCACCTACGCCGGCGCCGGCGTCGACATTGCGGCCGGCGATGCCGCCGTGGAGCGCATGCGCGACCTGGTGCAGGGCATCGGCGGGTTCGGCGGCCAGTTCCCGCTCGACATCGGTCGCTTTCCCCACCCTGTTCTGGTGGCCTCGACCGATGGGGTCGGCACCAAAATGGTGGTCGCCCGCGACACCGGTCGCTACGACACGGTGGGCATCGACTTGGTGGCCATGTGCGTGGACGACCTCGTGTGTGTGGGGGCGGAGCCACTGTTCATGCTCGATTACATCGCCACCGGTAAAGTGGACCCCGAGCAGGTGGCGACCGTGGTGGCCGGGGTGCACGAGGGCTGTCGCCAAGCGGGTTGCGCCTTGATCGGCGGGGAGACGGCCGAACATGCCGGCGTGATGCCGAGTGACGAGCTCGACCTGGCCGGATTCGCCGTCGGCGTGGTCGGACAGGGGACCCAACTCGGTCCCGCGCGCGTGCGCGCCGGCGACGCCATCATCGGATTGCCCTCGCCGGGCCTGCGTTCGAACGGCTACACACTGGCCCGACACGTGCTGCTGGAGAGGGCCGGCCTGGCGCTGGGCGACCCCGCCTGGGCCGGGGCGGACCACAGCGTGGCCGACGAGCTGCTGCGGCCGTCGGTGATCTACACCCCGGCGGTGCTGGCCCTGCGCGCCGCGCTGGGCGACGGGTTGCACGCCTGTGCCCACATCACCGGCGGAGGGATCGTCGGCAACCTGCCCCGCGTGCTGCCCGCCGATGTCGGTGCCCTGCTGGAGCGATCCGCCTGGGCGGAGCCGCAGGTGTTCGCCGAAATTCAGCGCCTGGGTCGGGTGGTCGAGGAGGAGATGGACCGGGTCTTCAACCGCGGCCTCGGCATGGCGCTGGTGCTCGACGCCAGCCGCACGGGCGATGCGCTGCGGGTGCTGGAGGGCGAGGGCCAGCCCGCCACCGTGGTGGGCGAAGTTGTCGCGGGCGACACCGGGGTCCGGTTCCGATGAGTGCAGCCGGTTCGTTCGACGAGCTGCGCGACCACCTGCTGGCCCATTCGGTCAAGACGGGTGACTTCACGCTCAAGTCCGGCCGCAAGAGCAGTTGGTTCATCGACTCCAAGCAGACCGTCTGTCGGCCCGAGGCCATGCTCCTCGTGGCCGAAGCCGTGCTGTCGGTGCTGCCGCCCGACGTCACGGCCATCGGCGGGCTCACCATGGGGGCCGATCCGGTCGCCTTCGTCACGGCCGGCGTGGCGGCGACGCGGGGTCGTCCGCTCAAGGCCTTCAGCGTGCGCAAGGAGGCGAAGGATCATGGCGGCGGCGGTCGCATTGCCGGCGCACTCGACCCGGGTGACAAGGTCGTGGTCACCGAGGACACCGTCACGCGCGGCACGTCGCTGCTCGAAGCGGCCCACGCCGTGCAGGAAGCCGGGGCCGAGGTGGTGCTCCTGGTCGCCGTGGTGGACCGCGGCGGCACGGCCGAGGAGATGGCCGGTGCCGAGGGCATCCCTTTCCGCGCCATCCTGACCGCTCCCGACCTCGGCTTCCCCTTCGAGGGAGCCTGAGGGTCCCGCGCTCGCCGGGGGCGTGTCCCTAAATTGCACGCCACCGACACCGGGAGGCGAGGAATGGTGAGGGACACCGGAACCAGGAGCGCACGTCGACGCGCCAGAGGGTCGAGACTGCGGCCGGCGCGGGTGGGGGCTGTCCCGGCTCTCTCTGCTGCGTTGGCACTCGGAGTTGTCGTCGCCGGTGGCCTCCTCGGGGGTGGCCCGGCCACCGCGGCCGCACCGACGTCGGGCTGGACGGCGGCCGCCACGACGGCGCCGACCGGGCCCGACACCCCCGGGGCGAACCCCAACGCCACCTGGGCCTCCGTCTCCTGCGTCTCGGCCGTCTTCTGCGCCGGAGCCGGGTACTACTCGGGGACGTCGTCGGATCTTCCCCTGCTGGGAGTGGAGATCGACGGGACGTGGACGACACAAGAGGCCCCGGTTCCCTCCAATGCCGCCTCGCCCCCGGCGTCGCGTCTGAGCTCCGTTTCGTGTGCCGCGGTCGGAGCGTGTGTCGCTGTCGGTTTCTACGAGGCCCCCGGCGGTCCGCAACACGGTGTCATCGAGACCCTGTCCGGTGGGCACTGGACGCCCCAGGACGCACCGGTCCCGGTGGACGCGGCCAGCGGCGGGGGCTTCGGCTCACTCCTGCAGTCGGTGGACTGCCCGACGACGCACGCGTGCGTGGCGGCCGGCAGCTACCAGGGCACCAGCGGGAGCGGTGGTCAGTTCGGCCTGCTCGACACCGAGGTCAACGGCACCTGGAGCGCGCAGGCCGCGCCACAGCCCTCGGCGGCGGCGGCGAGCCAGCAGGTCTATCTGTCGGACGTGTCGTGCTCCAGCCTCGGGCCGTGCGCCGCCACGGGCAGCTACCAGCTCGGTGGTTTCCCCCCCATGACCGCGACCTTCCTCCTGCAGCAGTCCACTTCGGGGTCGTGGTCGGCCGAGGACACGCCGATGCCTCCCGACGCGGCGACGGGCACGTCTGCCTTCAGCGAGCTCAACGGCATTTCGTGCGCGGCGTCCTGCGAGGCCGTCGGCCAGGTGGGCCTCGCCTCCAACGCGTACGTCGGTCTGCTCGAACAGCTGTCCAACGGCTCGTGGACCCCGTCGGTGGCCCCCCTCCCGTCCAACGCGGGAGGCAACGCCGGCCTCAACGGCGTGTCCTGCACGTTCGACGGGTTCTGCAACGCGGTGGGGTCATACAACGACCAGAGCAACGGCGGTCAGCCGCTGATCGACACGGTGCACGGGAGCTCGGTGACGGCGACCGAAGGCCCGCAACCGGCCGACGCGGCCTCGGGTGCCGGCAGCGCCGGCAACCTCACGGCGGTCTCCTGCCTCTCGGGCCAGGATTGTGCCGCCGTGGGCAACTACCGGAACGGCACCAACTCGGGCCTCGACGTCGCGCTCACGGACTCCTCGGCCGGCGGGATCTGGAGCGCCCCGACCATCGTGCCACCCTCCGGTGCCGCGACAGGCGCCAGCGCCAGCTCCATCCTCAACAGCGTGAGTTGCACCTCCCGCGGTGCCTGCCAGGCCGCCGGCAACTACGCCGACACGTCGGGCAACGGGTTCGGCCTCGTCGAGTCCTACGTCCCACCGGAGGGCTACTGGTCGGTGGCGTCGGACGGCGGCATCTTCAACTACGGGTCCGCCGGCTTCTACGGCTCGACGGGTGGCCAGCGCCTCAACGCGCCGATCGTCGGCATGGCCGCCACCCCCGGCGGCGGGGGCTACTGGGAGGTGGCCGCCGACGGCGGCATCTTCAACGACGGCAACGCTCTCTTCGCCGGCTCGGCCGGCAGTGTCCATCTCAACGCGCCGATCGTCGGCATGGCCGCCACCCCCGGCGGCGGGGGCTACTGGGAGGTGGCCGCCGACGGCGGCATCTTCAATTACGGCGACGCCGGTTTCTACGGCTCGGCCGGGTCGGTCCATCTCAACGCGCCGATCGTCGGCATGGCCACCACGCCTGACGGCGGTGGCTACTGGCTGGTGGCCTCCGACGGTGGCGTCTTCAGCTACGGCGATGCCTCGTTCTACGGCTCGCGGGGCGGGCAACCGCTGAACATGCCCATCGTCGGCATGGCCGCCAGCGCCTCGGGACTGGGCTACTGGCTCGTGGCCTCCGACGGCGGCATCTTCAGCTACGGCGATGCCTCGTTCTACGGCTCGCGGGGCGGGCAACCGCTGAACAAGCCCATCGTCGCCATGATGAGCACCTTCGACGGCGCCGGCTACTGGCTCGTGGCCTCCGACGGGGGCATCTTCAGCTACGGCGACACCGGCTTCTACGGCTCGGCGGGCTCCGTTGCCCTGCGCGCGCCGGTGGTGAACGGCACGCCGAGCTGAGCCGGGAGCGCCAGAAGAGATCTGACCGGGACCAGAGGTCCGATCAGGACAGCTCTCTTCAGAACAGGGCGATCGGGTTGATCGGCGAGGCCGTGCCCCGGCGCAGCACCAACGGCGCCACCGTGAAGAGGAACTCCCAGCGGTCTTCCTCGGCACAGGCCACCGCAAGGGCGTCAAGGTCGAGGTTGTCCAGAAGATGGACGCCCATGGCCACAATGACGACGGTGTGGATCGGCATGCCGACACCCTCGACGCCGGAGGGCAGCACGTCGGATACACCGTCGCTGCCCAACGTGGCCACATCGCGGGCGCGCAGCCAGGGCAGGCACGAGGCGTCCAGTCCGGCCGCCAGGCTGCCGGCGTCCCAGGCACCGTGCCGGCGGCGCCATTGCCAGCGCCCGGTGCGGACCAGCAGCGCGTCCCCCGGCTGCACCTCCAGGCCCGCCATGGCCTCGGCCGCCTCGAGGTCCTCGGGGAAGATGGGATCGCCAGGAGCGAGCGCGTCGACGCCGCGCAGCGCCGGGATGTCGAGCAGCACGCCGCGGGTGACGATGCCGTCGTGCAGCTGGTGGATGCCCAACTCGGTGGCGCCGTGCGCGGTGACCGTCTCGGCGGGGTAGCCGTTGTAGAGCCTGCCCTCGTGGAAGATGTGGCACAGCGCGTCAATGTGGCTGGTGGCGAAGCCGTGGGGCGAAATGGCGAAGTAGTCCGCCCCCATTCCCTCGGTCGCCGTCCCCGTCATGTGGTGGGCCACCGGCGTGGGGTTGTCGGCGGAGGGCCGCGTGTCGAGTGGGCGGGCGCAGGACACGCGGCGGCCCGAGCGCACCGTGGCGGCGGCGGCCGCCGTGACCTCGGGCGTGATGAGGTTGAGCGTCCCCAGCTGGTCCTCGGCGCCCCAACGGCCCCAGTTGGACAGGGTGTCGTGGAAGGCCAGGACATCGGCGCCTGCCATGGGTTCGCGGGGCACGGTCGGAGAGTAGCCGGGCGCCCTACGATCGACCCATGACTCTCCAAGGTGACTATGAACCCAGCCCATCGGATTGGGTGCGCGAACAGGTGGCCGAATACGAGGCCTCGGGTGGCCAGCGGGCCAACACCCTGATGGACACGGGCATGCCCATCATCATCGTGACGACCCGGGGGGCCAAGAGCGGCAAGGTGCGCAAGACCCCGGTCATGCGAGTCGAGCACGGCGGCGAATACGCGCTGGTGGCGTCCAAGGGCGGGGCGCCCGAGCACCCGGTGTGGTTCTACAACCTGGAGGCGCACCCGGACGAAGTGCTGATTCAGGACGGCCCCGAGCCGTTCGCCGTGTCGGTGCGCCAGGTCAGCGGCGACGAGAAGGCCGCCTGGTGGGAACGCGGCGTGGCGGCGTACCCGCCCTACGCCGAGTACCAGGAGAAGACGGACCGGCAGATCCCCGTGTTCGTCGCCACGCCCAAGAGCGCTTGAGCGCTTGAGCCGCTGGTCAGCCGGCTGCGTCAGCGAAGGCTCGCACCATGGCGGCGCGCCACGGGATCAGGTTCGGCTCGCGCTCGTGCGGTGTCTTGCCGAGCCGCACGACCATGAGATCGAGGGCAGGACAGAGGGTGATCGACTGGCCCTCGTAGCCCGAGGCGCGGAAGGTGCCGAGGGTGTCGCCGGCCACGCCCCACCAATGGGCGCCGTAGGGGCTGGCGTCGTCGGGGTCTTCCGAGACCCAGGTGCGGCCGTAGTCGACCCATCCCGCCGGCAGCAGCCGGACGCCGTCCCACACCCCGTCGCGCAGGTAGAGCAGCCCGAAGCGCGCGTAGTCGCGGGCCGTGGCGTACATCGACGAGGAGGCCACCCACGTGCCAGCCTCGTCGAACTCGGGGTCCGCGCTCGTCATACCCAATGGCCCGAAGAGCCGGCCGTGCAAGAAGCGGGCGTAGCTCTCGCCCGGCCCCACGGCGCGGGCCACAATGCCCGAAATGATGTTCGACGTCCCCGATGAGTAGTTGAAGCGCGTGCCCGGCGGGGCCACGAGAGGGCGGTCGGCGGCGAAGTGGGCCATGTCGGCCTGACCGGCCCCGAAGAGCATCTCAATGGTGTCGGAGAGCTCGCCGTCCACGTAGTCTTCCGCGAAGTCGAGCCCGTCACGCATGGCCAGCAGCTGCCGCAGCGTGATGGCGTGGCGTGGGTCACCCGGGTCGGCCCACTCGGGCACCGCGGCCGGTGCGTCGAGGGCCAGCTGCCCGTCGGCGACGAGCATGCCCACCACGGCGTGCAGCATCGACTTCGCCATCGACCAGCTGAGCAGCGTCGTCTCGGCTGTCACCGGCGTGGGCGGCCGGTCGAAGTGCTCCAGCGCGCCCTGGTAGCGCTCGGCCACGAGGCGCCCGCCGTGGACGACGAGGACGGCGAAGGACCGGGCCAGAAGGCCACCGTCGTCGAAGACCTCGTCGAGCAGTGGGTCGAGGTCCACGCCGCGCGACACTTCGCCCGTCGGCCACTCCTCGGTCGGCCAGTCCACGCCGGCGGGCTGCGCCGGCAGCGCGACGAGTCCGCTCACACCGAGGAGAGGAACGACAACAGGGCGGCATTGGTCTCGGCCGGCTTCTCCTGTTGCACCCAGTGGGCCGCTCCCTCGACGACCGTGGTGCCTCGGAAGTCGGGCAACGCGGCCGCCATCTCCTCGGCTGCGTCGGGCATCATGAGCGCGACGGGGTCGAGCACACCGGTCAGGAAGCCGGTGGGCATGGTGTAGACGGAGGCCGGGATGTCGTGGGAGCGCTCCCAGTTGGCGTCCATGTTGCGGTAGAAGCTGACCGGCCCGAAGAATCCACCCTTCTCGAAGGCGGCGGCGTAGACGTCGACGTCGGCCTCGGTGATCCAGGGTGGGAGCACGTCCGGCGCCGGCGTGAGGATGTCCTGGAAGCGCGTCCCCTCCCGCGGCGCGTCGGACACCAGCGGTCCGGCATGAGCCATGCCCTCGGCGCCCGCCGAGTAGAGCATGGTGCGCAGGAAGCGACGCGGGTCTGCCTCGAATTCGGCCTCGGCCGGCCCGACGGGCTGGAAGTAGAGCATGTAGAAGAACTTGTCGGCGAAGAGCACCTCGAAGATCTGTACCGGCGGCGCGGGGGCATTGGAGTAGGGGACGCTCATGTTGTAGAGCGACGAGACGCGCCCGGGGTGGAGGCGACCCATCTCCCACACCACCATGGCGCCCCAGTCGTGGCCGACGAAGGCGGCGGAGTCATAGCCGTAGTGGTCGAGCAGTCCGCAGAGGTCACCGGTGAGCTTGTCCGAGCCGTAGTCGGTGACCTCGGTCGGGTGCGAGCTCCCGCCGTAGCCGCGCAGGTCCGGGGCGTAGGCGCGGTAGCCGGCGTCGGCCAGTGCGGCCAGCTGATGGCGCCACGAGTACCAGAGCTCGGGGAAGCCGTGGCAGAGGACGACGGGAGGCCCGTCGACCGGTCCGGCCGCCGCCACATGGAGCTCGATCCTGTTCGTCGGCACCTGCGCATGCGTGATCTCAGCCATTCGGTGTCACCTTCTTCTCTGTGTGAGCCGCCTTGTCCGCCTTCTCCTCGTGATGTTTCTGGATGGCCGACATGACGGCGTTGCCTGCCGCGCCGATGAACTCGGGACGGTTCTCCGCAGCCCAGTCCCGGCTACGGGTGAGCGAGGCCGAGGAGTCCTGGAATCGGGGTGCCACGTAGCGGGCGATCAGCTCGTAGGAGTGGCGGGTCGCCGCGGTGTCGGCCCACTCGTGGCCCATGAGCAGGAAGGTGCCAAACCCTTTCGACTGGGCCTGCAGGCGGGCGACCTGCGCGATGGCGTCCTCCACCGTGCCGATGACGGCGAAACCCGACGCGTTGAGTGCGTCGACGAGGGATTCGAAGTTCTCGGTGTTGGGCGCCAGCGGGAGGGCGGCCACGCGTTGGAAGTAGTCGACCCATTCCTCGAGTCCGAAGGCGACGTCGGCCACCGCCTGCTCCTTGGTGTCCGCGATGTGCATTGGCCCCACCAGCCGCCATGCGTTGCGGTCGACCGTGGTGGAGAACTCCGCCGCCCGCTCCTCCATGACGTCCCAGTGGATGCCCAGGACATCGAAGCCGCCGGCCGAGGTGGCCCCGATCGACAGCAGGCCGGTGCCGAAGCGCCCGGCGGCCCGGGGCCCGGCCGGCGACACCTGCGCCGCCACGGCCACCTCGGGGAACGGGCGCTGGTAGGGCCGCAGCTGCAGGCGGGCCTTGACGAGGGTGAACCAGTCCGTCTCCATGGTGACCGTCTCACCGGCCAGCAGCAGCAGAATTGCCTCGAGGGACTCTTCCATCATGTCCCGCTGTCGGGCTGGATCGATCCCCATCATGAAGGCATCGGAGGGCAGCGCCCCCGGGCCGACACCGAACATCACACGCCCGCGCGTCAGGTGGTCGAGCAGCACCATCCGGTCGGCCAGCATGAAGGGGTGGTGGTACGGCAACGACGAGACGCCGGTGCCGAGGCGGATGTGCTTGGTGCGCTGCGCCGCTGCGGCTATGAACACTTCGGGCGACGCGATGATCTCGTAGCCGGCCGAGTGGTGCTCGCCGAACCAGGCTTCGTCGAAGCCGAGAGCGTCGAGATGCTCGACGAGCTGCAGGTCGCGTTCGAGCGCCAGGGTGGGGTTCTGCCCCACGGGATGGAACGGGGCCAGGAAGATCCCGAACTTGAGGCGGCCGTTGGCGTCAATGGTGGTCATTGCTCTCCAGGGTTGCTCGAACGGATCGGCGGGGTGGCATGTCAGGGCGTCACCAGGATTTTGCCGTGCTCGCCCGGCGTCCGCAGAGTCTCGAAGGCGCCCGGTGCGCCGGCCAGATCGACCGTCGAGGTGACCAGGAGGTCGGCGCCGGGGATCCCGCCGGCCAGGCGACCGAGCGTGGCGGCGAACTCGTCGGGGGAGTACCCGAAGGAGAACCGCAGCTCCATCTCCTTGGTCACCGCCATGAAGGGCTCAATGGTGTCGGTGTGCATGCACACGCCGACCACCACGATCCGGCTGTGCGGCGGAGCGTCCGCAATGAGGGACTGCAGCATGCCCGGGACGCCCACGGCCTCGAAGATCACCGGGTCGGGGACATCGGCGCCCAACATGGCGGACCCGATGCGCTCCATGACGGTGCGGGGGATGCCGAAGTCGGACCAGCGGTCGTGGGGCGACTCCTCGGCCGGGTCGATGACCTCGTCGGCGCCGAATGCCTCGGCCAGGCGGCGCCGGGTGGGCGAGAAGTCGGCAGCCAGGACCGGCCCGTGGCCCCGGCTCTTGAGCGCGGCGATCACGGCGAGCCCGACCGGACCGCACCCCACGACGAGACAGGGTTGCCCCGGGCTGAGGTCGGCCAGTCCGACGGCATGCTCGCCCACGGCGAGCGGCTCGGTGAGGGCGGCCAGGCCGGTGTCCAGTGCATCGGGCACCGGAAGGAGCAGCAGTTCCTGCAGCACCATGTGCTCGGCCAGCGCGCCCGGGTAGGCGTTCGAGTAGCCGATCTGTTCCACGCCCGTCGGGCCCAGGACGATGGGCACCGAGCAGACGCGGGTCCCGACGGGAAGGGTGCAAGCGGTGTCGGGCCCGTGCTCGACGATTTCCGCGCAGAACTCGTGGCCGAAGACACAGTCGGAGTTCGGGTCGAGTGCGGGCACGCCGACGGAGTCCATGAGCCCGGTGAAATGGCCGAAGTCGGCCAGCGCGTGCAGATCGGATCCGCAGATACCGGCGGAGAGCGAACGGACGACGACGTGGCCTGACGACGGCACGGGGTCGGGCACCTCACCCAGCACCAACCGTCGACCCCTCGTCACCGCCGCACGCATGGCTGCGCCACCCCCACGGGCAGCGCGGCCGCCCGTATTCGTCGCTACGTTTGCCTCGTGAGTTTCACACACCATGCCGCGGGCCGCCTGTTCGAAGGGCAGGTCGCGCTGGTCACCGGCGCGGCCCGCCCCCGCGGCATCGGCCGGGCCACCGCCGTCGCTCTCGCCAGGGGCGGAGCGGATGTGGCCTGTCTCGATATCGCCCGCCCCTACGCCGACGCCCCCCACCACGGGACCGCCAGCGGCGGCGACCTCGACGCATTGGCCGCCGAGCTGGCCCAGCACGACGTACGGGCGATCACGGTCCAGGCCGACGTCTCCGACGAGACGGCGGTGGAGGCGGCCGTGGCCAGGGCGACCGAGGAGTTGGGGACGGTGACCCTGGTGGCCAACGTGGCCGGGGGCAGCGGGCCGGGTTTCGGCCTCGGCCCGTTGCTCAACGTCCCGGCCGAGGAGTTCCGCCGCGTGCTCGACGTCAACCTGGTCGGGACGTGGCTGGTCTCGAAGGCCTGCGCCGCCCGCATGGTGGCGGCCGGGGCGGGCGGGCGCATCTGCAACGTCTCGAGCCAGGCCGGCAAGCGGGCCTTCCCCTTTCTCGGGGCCTATTGCGCGGCCAAGGCCGGCGTCATTCTGCTCACGCAGACGATGGCGGCCGAGCTCGGCGCACAGGGCATCGCCGTCAATGCGGTGTGCCCGGGGACGGTGGACACCGACCTGATGAACAAGGACGGCATGTTCGAGAACCTGATGGGAGGGCCTGAGGGGTTGGCGGCCTACATCGCCCGCGAAATCCCACTCGGCCGCCTGCAGGATGCCGACGAGATCGCGGCGGCCATCGTGTGGCTGCTGTCGGACGCCGCCCGCGGCGTCACCGGGGAGGCGTTGAACGTGAGCGCCGGACAGACAATGGTGTAACGGTGCCGATCCTCGATGCCCGTCACGACCTGGCCCACCCTGTCGAGGGTGACAGCGCCTGGAGCGAGTCGTACTACTTCAACGCCTATGACCCCGCCACCGATTCCGGTTTCTTCACCCGGGTCGGCATCCGGCCCAACGAGGGAACGATGGATGTCGGCATGTCGTTCTGGCTCCCCGGTGGCGACCTCGGCGAGTACCGATGGGTCAAGGAGCAGCGCGGGATGGTCGACTCCGTGTTGGAGGTCGGCTCGGTGCGCTACGAAATGCGTGAGGCGCTGCAGTCGTGGCAGCTGACCATGGACGGAGAGGTGCAGGCGCGCCCGTGCGTGCGGGGCGAGACGGCGACCCGTCCCGTCCCGATCGCGCTCGACGTGCGTTTCGACGCCGTCACGCCTGGCATCGGCACCGACGGCCAACCGAGCGGTGGCCCCAAGTCGGCCGAGGCGGCGGCGGCGGCCGGCACGGTGGGCAAGGGACACCTCGAACAGGCGGGGCGCTGGACGGGCACGCTCACCGTCGACGGCACGCGCCACGAGTGGCGCGGCGCGCACGGCAACCGGGACCGCTCCTGGGGGCCGCGTCGCTGGGGTGGCCCGAACATGTGGCGCTGGTTCTCCATCAACATCGGGGAGGACATGCATTTCGGAGGCATCCGCCTCGGCACCGACGCCGGCGACCTCCACCGCGGCTGGGTCTGGGACGGGACGCGGGCCACGTCGGTGGCCGAGTGGCGCCTGCGGACCGAGCTGGCCGACGACGCGGTCACCCAGCGCGTCGTGCATCTCGACGTGGTCGACAAGTCGGGCCGCATCTACCCCCTGCGCGGCGACGTCATGCGGGTGGCCGACATCGGCCGGGCCGGCGGCACCATGGTCAACGAGGGGCTGGCGCGCTGGACGTACGGGGATCCAACCGGAGGGAAACAGACCGGCTACGGCATCTGCGAGTACCTCCACCAGCTCGACGACGGCGGGAGGCCTGTCGTCCCCGTCGAATAGGGATGGTGGCGCACCTGAGCACCGCCGAACTGGCCACTGCGTTGGGACGGCAGCTCGGCGGCACCGTGCACGGACTGCGTCGCCTGTCGGGTGGGGCGTCGCGCGTCACCAGTGCCTTCGACCTGGAGGCCGAAGGCGAAATGCGTCCGCTCATTCTGCAGATGGAACGCGGCGAGGGCTCCCAGAAGGGCCGGGTGCGGATGGAGGCCGCCCTGTTGCGTGCCGCCGCGGCCGGCGGCGTGCCGGTGCCCGAGGTCGTCGCGCTGGGCGAAGGGACTGCGCTCGGCGCCAACTGGTTGGTGGTGGAGCGACTCGAGGGAGAGACCATCCCGCGCAAAATCCTGCGTGACGCCGAATGGGCCGCGGCCCGCAGTGCCCTGACCGATCAGGCCGGAAGGGCGCTGGCCGCCATCCACACCATCGACCCGGCCACCATTGATGGGCTGCCACCGGTCGACCTGCTGGGCGACCCCTTGCCCTTCCTCGATGCGCTCGGTGAGGTCCGGCCCGCGCTCGAGCTCGGTGTGCGCTGGCTGGAGTCCCACCGGCCACAAGTCGGACCGCGGGTGACGGTCCACGGTGACTACCGCTTCGGCAACTTCCTGGTCGGGCCCGACGGGCTGCGCGGCGTTCTCGACTGGGAGCTGGCCCACACGGGCGACCCCGCCGAGGACATCGGTTGGCTCTGCGCGCCGGCCTGGCGCTTCGGGGGCAGCGGCGAGGTCGGTGGCTTCGGTGAGCTCCCCGAACTCCTACGCGCCTATGCCGCCGCCGGTGGCGAGGCCATAACGCCCGAGCGGGTGCACTGGTGGCAGGTCTACGCCACGGTGAAATGGGCCACCATCTGCATCCTGCAGGCCTCGGCGCACTTGAGCGGCATGACACGTTCGGTCGAACTGGCCACCATCGGCCGGCGTGTCTGCGAGAGCGAGTGGGACTTGTTCATTCTGCTGGGCACGCCGCCGCCCCTCACCACCGGACCCGTCCCGGCGGCCGGACCGGTGCCACCGTTCGGACGCCCGACCGCGGCCGAGCTGGTCGAGGCGGTCCGCGAATATCTCGATGCACGCATGGAGAGCGACACGGATGGCGCTCGCTTCGAGACGCGCGTGGCGCGCAACGCGTTGGGTATCGCCGAACGCGAGCTCCTCCTCGGTCCGGCGTTCGCCGCCGCCCACGCGGCGCGCCTGGCCGACCTCGGTTGCCGCGACGACGCCGCGCTGGCGACAGCGCTGCGCTCGGGCGCCCTCGATACCGAGTGGGAGTCGGTGGCGCCGGCGCTCGCCGCGTCGGCGCGTGACCAGCTGCTGGTGGCCAACCCGGCCTACTTGCCGGCGGCCACCGGGTAGCGCGCGTCGGGGGTCGCAGCGGGCATTGCCGCCGGCCCGGGAGTCGAAGGATGGGGTTCGGCCTCGGGCGACGCATCGGCCACCTCGGTCACGCGGCTGCCGATGCCCTGCAGCAGCGCACCGGCGGCCAGGCTGCAGGCGATCATGAAGATCCAGGCGTGGTGGAACGCCTGCACGGCTCCCTGCCCGGTGGAGGCCCCGAGAATGGCGACGAGCCCGGCCACGCCGAGCGCGATGCCGATCTGGCGGCTCATGACGTAGAGCGCGGACCCCGTGGCGAAGCGCTCCGGCGGCAGTGGCGCCGTGGCGGCGCCACCCAGGGAGGGGAGCATCAGCCCCACGCCTATCCCGCTCAGCAGACCGCCCGGCAGGTAGGCGCCCGCCCAGTCCGGCACGACGCCCACATGGGTGATCCACCACACGCCCCCGGCGGCAAAGAGGAGTGCGCCGGCCGTGCCGACGGCCCGGTGCCCGAATCGGGCGCCCAGGAGCCCACCCGGGAACGCGGTGAGTCCGGCCAGCAACGGTCCGGGGGCGATCATGAACCCGGCCCGCAGCACGGACTCGTGCCAGAGCCCCGTCAGGAGCAGGACACCACCGAGGACGAGGGCACCGAAACCGCCGAAGAACGCGAGGGAGCTGAGGTCGGCCAACGCCACGGCGCGGTGGCGGATCACGGCCGGCTCAATGATGGGGTTGGGGTGCCGGAAGGAACGCAGGACGAGCCCGGCGCCCGACAGCGCGGTCAGCGCGAAGGCACCGAGGATGCGCCCGCTGGTCCAGCCCCAGTCCGAGCCCTGGACGATGCCGGCGACCAGGCCGGCCACGGCGACGGTCAGCAGCGCGGCCCCGAGAAGATCGGACTTCTGGGCATCGGGGTCCCGGACCTCGTCGAGGGTGCGGACACCCAGCACGAGTGCCACCAGGGCGAACGGCAGGTTCACCAGGAAGACCCAGCGCCAGCTGGCTTGCACCAGCAGGCCACCGATCGGGGGGCCGAGGGCCGCCGCCGCCCCACCGACAGCCGACCACAGCCCGATGGCGGCACCCTTGCGCTCGGGACCGAAGGCGGGCAGGAGGAGTCCGAGGGAGGTGGGCAGCATGAGGGCGCCGCCGATCGCCTGCAGGACGCGCGCGCCGACGAGGAGGTCGAGTGACGGGGAGACGGCGCAGAGGGCTGAGGCGGTCGTGAAGATGGCCAACCCGAGGAGGAAGGCCCGCTTGCGGCCGGCCCGGTCGGCCCAACGCCCGGCCGGGACCAGGGCGGCGGCGAAGACGATCGTGTAGGCGCTCAGCACCCAGGACAGGGAGCTCAGGCTCTCGCCGTGGTACGTAGCCGAAATGCTCGGAAAGGCGATGTTGACGATGAACAGGTCGAGCGAGGACAAGAAGACCCCGGTGAGCACGATCAGAGCGGTCAGGACCGGCCGGGGGCGCGTCGCCGGTGCAGGTGGGCTCTCGATGAGTTCGTTCATAAAACGCACTCTAAGGGAGAAAGTTGCATGAAACAACCGATCGGCCCGAATTATCGGTTATGCTGGAGAGATGCTGAAAAGGGACTATCCCACGCAGTACTGCCCGGTGGCCTCGACACTGGAGGTCATCGGGGAGCGCTGGACGTTGTTGATCATCCGTGACGTCTTTCTGGGCATCCGGCGCTTCGACGACCTCCAGCGCGACCTCGGGGTGGCCCGCAACATCCTGCAGGTGCGCCTGGAGCGGTTGGTCGAGGAGGGGATCCTGATCAAGCGGCCCTACCAGGAGCGGCCGCTCCGTTCGGAATACCGCCTCACCGAGAAGGGCGCCGACCTGTGGCCGGTGCTGGTGTCCATGCTCCAGTGGGGTGACCGCCACGCTCTCGACGGCGGCGAGCGGCCGATGATCCTTCAGCACCGGGGCTGCGGCGGCGAGCTCGACGACCGTCGCCGCTGTCTCTCCTGTGGCGCCGACGTCACGGTGACCGAAGCCGTGGCCATCCGCACGGGGGCCCGTCGCCCCGGCGCCGAAACCGACACCGCGAGCGCCGCCGCCGCCGACACCGGCACGGGGGATATGACGCCCGCGCGGACGGCCGTCAGCGCTTGAACGACCGCGGGCCTCCGTGAACCGAGCGTGCCGGCGCCCGCATCACTACCGTGCACCCCATGAGTGACGACACGGCATGGCTGGACGCGACGGCGCAGGCGGAACTGGTCCGCAGCAAGGAGGTCTCGCCGCTCGAACTCGTCAATGCGGCCATCGCCCGCATGGAGAGGCTCAACCCCGAGCTGAACGCGGTGATCCACGAGCTGTTCGACCGGGCTCGGACCGAAGCGGCGGGCGACCTGCCCGACGGCCCGTTCCGCGGCGTGCCCTTCTTGTTGAAGGACCTCGGCGCCGAGCTCGCCGGGACTCCCTTCTGCGAAGGCCTGCGCTTCGCCGGCGACTACCACTCGACCACCACGCAGACGTTGACGCAGCGCTACGTGGATGCGGGGTTCGTCATCTGTGGCAAGACCAACACGCCCGAGCTCGGCATTCTGCCCACGACCGAGCCGCACCGCTTCGGGGCGTCGCGCAACCCATGGAACACCGGACACTCGACGGGTGGGTCCTCCGGCGGTTCCGCCGCCGCCGTGGCGTCGGGCATGGTGCCCGTCGCCCACGCCAATGACGGTGGCGGCTCCATCCGGATTCCCGCGTCGTGCTGCGGGCTCGTGGGACTGAAGCCGACGCGGGCGCGCAACTCGGTTGCCCCGGCCTACGGCGACATGATGGGCGGGCTCGTCGCCGAGCACGTGGTGACGCGCTCGGTACGTGATTCGGCGGCCATCCTCGATGCGACGGCCGGTCCGGTCCCCGGCGATCCCTACTGGGCTCCGCCGCTGCGCGGTCCCTCTTTCGCCGCCGCGGCCGCCACGCCGTCGAAGGGCCTGCGCGTGGCGGTCATGACGGCCGCGCCCACCGGGACCGAGGTGCACCCCGACTGCGTGGCCGCGGTCCGGGCGACGTCCACGCTGTGCGATTCACTGGGGCACCGGGTGGAGGAGGCGGCACTGGCCGTCGACGGTGACGCCTTCACGGCCCATTTCGTCAACCAGTGGGCCTGCAGCAACGCCTGGGCCATGGCCGACTGGGAGCAGCGGGTCGGGCGCTCGGTCGCCGAAAGCGATCTCGAGCCGTTGAGTTGGGCCCTCATTGAGCTCGGCCGCTCCATCGACGGGGGCGCCTACCTCCGATCGGTGCAGGAGTTGCAGCGCATCAGCCGGCAGATCGCCGACTACTTCGAGGGGATCGACGTCCTGTTGACGCCGACGCTGGCCGAGCCGCCCGCCCCGCTGGGGACCTTCGACTCGCCCCCCGGTGAACCGCTGACCGGGCTGTTCCGCGCTGCGTCCTACGTGCCCTTCACTCCGCCCTTCAACGTGACCGGCCAGCCCGGGGTTTCGCTGCCGTTGCACTGGAACGACGAGGGGCTGCCCATCGGCGTGCAGTTCGTCGGGCGCTTCGGTGACGAGGAGACGCTGCTCTCGCTGGCCGGACAGCTGGAGGAGGCGGCCCCGTGGGCCGGACGCCGGCCTCCGGTGGCGGCGTAGGCGGCACCCGGGCGGGCACCTACCCCGGCGAGCTGCTCACCAGGACGCAGCGCGTGCCCGAATAGATCGTGGGCATGCACTTGTTGCAGTGGATACACAGCGACGTCGTGGCGGCGTCGGCCTGCATGCGGTTCGGCAGGTCCGGTTCGCGGAGCAGGGCGCGGGCCATGGCGACGAAGGCGAACCCCTCGGCCAGCGCCATCTCAATGGTCGCCAGGTTCGTGATGCCGCCCAGGAGGATGAGGGGTGTGGAGAGCACGCTCCGGAATTGCCGCGCGTACGGGAGAAAGTACGCGTCCTCATAGGGATAGGAGCGCAGGAAGCGGTGGCCGATGACACGGAAGCCCAGCCGTACTGCCGCCGGCAGGGTGGCCCCGAACTCCTGGAGGGGCGCATCGCCGCGGAAGAGGTACATCGGATTGGCCAGGGAGCTACCCCCGGTGAGCTCCAACGCGTCGAGCGCGCCGTCGGCCTCGAAGAGCTGGGCGATCTCGACGCTCTCGTCGAGCCACAGGCCGCCGTCGACGCCGTCAGCCATGTTGAGCTTGGCTGTCACCGCCACGTCCGGGCCGGCGGCGTCGCGCACGGTGCGCAGGACGGCGCGGGCGAAACGGGCGCGGTTCTCCACCGAGCCGCCGAACTGGTCGTCGCGGCGGTTGAGCTTGGGGCTCAAGAACGCGCTGAGGAGGTAGTTGTGCCCGACGTGCACCTCAATGCTGTCGAAGCCCGCGGCAACGGCCAACTGCGCTGCTCGCCGGTAGTCCTCGGTGATGCGTTCGATGCCGGCCGCGTCGACGGCGCGCAGCCGCGAGCCCATCGGCGTGAAGCCGCCCGAGGGGGACAGGGCGGGCGCGCCGTTGGACCGTGCATTGGCCACCGGTCCGGCGTGACCGATTTGCGCCGCGGCGGCTGCGCCCTCGGCGTGCACGGCGTCGGTCAGCCGCCGCAGTCCGGGCACTGTGTCCTCGTCGAGGAGCAGGCAGTGGCGGTCGGTCCGGCCCTCGGGCGAGACGGCCAGATAGGCCACGGTGGAGAGGGCGGCGCCGCCGGCCGCCACCCGGCGGTGGAATTCGATCAGCGCGTCGCTCACCGAGCCCCCTGGCGTCACCCCCTCGAAGGTGGCCGCCTTGATGATGCGGTTGCGCAGGGTCAGTGGCCCCAGAGTCGCCGGGGCGAAGACGGCGGGGACGGCATCGGGATGGGCGGGGTGCGGCATGCGACCTACCTTTGCCGACCGCCGAGCCCGCCGCACGTTGGCCTCATGCGCAGCGCTCCTCAGCGGCGGCCAGCGTCGGGTCGAGCGGTGGGCCGCTCACCCCGCAGTGCCACGTGGGCTCCTCCTGACCGACGGTGGCGGCACCGGCGGCCGGCGGGCGGGAAGGGTTGCGGATGGTCAGTGCGGCCAGCACACCACCGGCCGCACAGATGACGGCCGAAATCAGCATGGCTGTCCGGAACCCGGCGGCCAGGGTGCCGCTCTCGAGGGCCGCCGCTCCGGTCAGGCCGGCCAGGAGCGGCAACACGGCGACGGCCAGGAGACCGGCGGCCCGGGCGACGACGTTGTTGACGGCCGAGGCGACGCCCGAGTGCTCGGGGGGCGCGGCTGCCATGGCGGTCGCCGTCAACGGGGCGACCGTGACGGCCAGGCCGAGGGCAAAGACCACGACGGCGGGGAAGACCTGGGTCCAGTAGCTGCCGGCGCCGGTCGCCCGCACGAGGAGGGCGAGCCCGGCGCCGACGATGAGAGGGCCCACGGTCATTTGCAGGCGGGGACCGATGCGGGCCGACAGGGCACCGGACCGGGCCGACAGCGTCAGCATCACGAGGGTGAGTGGGAGCAGCGAGAGACCCGCCTGGAGCGGGGAGTAGCCCTTCACGATCTGCAGCTCGACGGGAAGCAGGAAGAGGGCGCCGCCCAGTGCGCCGTAGACGGCGAAGGTGACACCGTTGGCCCCGCTGAACTGGCGGGAGCGGAACAGCGCGAGCGGGAGCATGGGGTTGGCCCGGTGGCGCTCGACGACGAGGAAGGCCGGCGCGGCCAGTGCGGCCAGCACGAGGGAGGTCACCACCGCCGGGCTCGACCAGCCGCGCGTCGGCGCTTCGATGAGCCCGTAGGTCAGGCCGGCCAGGAACACGACTGCGAGCGCGGCCCCGACGGTGTCGACACGACCATTCGTGGTGGGATCACGCGATTCGGGCACGTGACGTGCCGTCATCACCAGGACGGCGGCGGCCACCGGAAGGTTGATGAAGAAGACCAACCGCCACGATCCGACGGCCAGGAGATATCCCCCGACGAGGGGGCCGGCGGCCGCGGCGACCCCGCTGAGCCCCGACCAGGCGCCGATGGCGCGGGCTCGATCGTCCGGGCGGAATGAGGTTTGCAGGATGGCCAGGCTGCCCGGTGCCAAGAGTGCGCCGCCGATGCCCTGGACGATGCGGGCGGCGATCAGGACCCCGGCGGTCGGCGCCAGACCGCAGAGGGCCGATGCCAGGGCGAACCAGGCGACCCCGATGGAGAAGATCCGCTTGCGCCCGTAACGGTCGCCGAGGGCGCCGCCGAGGAGCAGGAAGGCGGCAACCGTGAGGGTGTACCCCGTGACCACCCACTGCAGCGTGCCGAAGCCCCCGTGGAAGTCGCGGCCGATGGAGGGGAGCGCGATGCCGACGACGGTCGAATCGAGCATGGCGATGCCCGAACCGAGGACCATGGCGGCGACCACCCAGCGGCCGCGCCCGCTGGAGAGGGAGAGGTGCGCGGGCGCCGCACCTCCGGGAGTCACACCCCCGCCTTCGATCCCGGCACTCATTGCCGGCTGCTCAAGGGGGACAGCTCACTGGGGACAGTGGTGCATGGTGATGGTGACGGTGGCGCCGGGGTGCAGCACGGTGTGGGGGGCGGGGCTCTGGGCCAACACGGTCTGCGCCACTTTGAGGGTCGTGGTCGTCACGGGCACCGTCGATGTCGTGCTCGAAGAATCCGTCGTGGTCGTCGTGGGGGCCGGCTTGCCGACCGAGAAGCAAGCCCAGGTGAGCCCGACGGCATGGATGGCCTGGCGCGCCGCACCGAAGGTCAGGCCGACGACGGCGGGGACGTCGGACGCATCCCCGTAACAGCCCGACCAGTTGATCCCGACTCGGGTGCCCGGCGAAAGTGCCACGCCGGGGTTCAACGGCACGGCACCCACACGGATGTCCGGGGGTTTCCCGGGGAGGGCCAACGACGCCACCACACTCTGGCTGGCCAGGGTTCCCTTGTTGCACGGCGTGTTCAGGCTCACCGACGGGAACCCGGCGCCACGCAGGGCGGCGTGGGCGGCGGTGATCTTCAGGCCGATCACGTTCGGGACCGCCACCCCCGGCTGCGTCGTGGTGGACGATGGTGCAGTGGTGGTGGACGTCGGCGGAGCGGTGGTGGTCGTGGTTGTGGTGAGGATGGAGCGCACCGCCTTCTTCTGTGCCGCGGTCGGCCCGGTGCTGCATGAAGCGAGGAGGCACGCGGCCACGACTGCGGTACTCCCAAGCACGGCGACCCGACGTCCGAACGGCACGGGTCCATCATGCTTCCTGCAGCGATGCGGCGGGGCGGGGGCCCCAGCCCGTTACTTCAGGATGTTGACGGCCCGGGCGACGACGAGGATGGCCACCACCAGCGAGATGGCCGCCTCGGCCATCATCATGAGCTTCATCCAGGGTTTGACCGCGGACACGTCGGTGGGGCTGAAGGCGGTGGCTGTGGCGAAGGCGAAGTGGAAGTAGTCGATGAAGGACGGGACCCAATCCTTGTCGACGTGTTGCGTGTGCAACATTTCGGGGAAGATCAGCGCGGGACGGACCTGTCTGCCGGCGGCACGGGCCGCCGGGCCGCCCCGGTCCAGGTTCCAGTACCAGAGGGCGAACGTGATGATGTTCGACAGCCAGATGGCGGCACCGCTGGCGAGCAGGACCTTTGCGTTCTGCGTGAAGCTCGACACGTTCACGATCCCCAGGACGAGGCGGATGGCGGCGTCCGCGTTTGCGATGGAGATCAAGCCGATCATGACGCTCGTCAGGTTGTGCAGCCAGCGGCGATCCCGGTCGATGCGTCCGGGGTCGCCGATGATCAAGACCGCGAGGAGTCCCACGACCAGGACGAGAAAGAGCCAGGCCGCATCACCGTTGCGCAGTTCGTGGGGGAGCGCCGCTCGCAGCAGGCCCGTCGCAACGACGGCGATCGCCATGGGCCAACGGGGCTCACCGAGGCGGGCCTGATGGGGCGTGTGCGCCTGCTCCGGTTGGGAGGACATGGCGCCATCTTCGCCCACGGTGAGGCGGGACGTGGGTGACCACCCCTTCAATCCATACGGCTCCCGGGGTCAGGGAACGTAGGCCCCCTGAAAGGCCAAGACGGCGTAGAGCGCCAGAGCGGCGCCGCACAGCACATAGATGACGGTCGCGACCCGGGCCGACCGCAGCAGGGTTGCAGCGGCCATCACGAGAGGGAAGGCACTGAGCGCGTAGCGCTCGAACGAGTCGAGGTTGGAGCCCGACAGCGCAACGACCACGACGCACAAGGCGAACGCTCCGTAGGACACGGGCAGGCGCCAGAACGCAACGACGATCAGAATGGCCGCGACCCCGATCCACGGGACATGGAGCGCATCACCGATGTGGTGCCCGTGCGCCAAATTGGCCAGCGCGTGGTACATCGTCGAGATGGGGTCGGTCAGTGCTCCGTGATGACCCTGCTGCTGTTGGATCTTGAGCGGCTCCAAGAAGCCACCGAAGGTTGCGCTCACCCAGCCGAGGTAGGTGACGGTGCCGGCAACGGAGGACGCGATGGCGGCGAGTTTGCCGGGCCACCGCCCCCAGCGATCGGCGCGCCACGAACGGATCACCTCAATTGCTGCCGGAACGACGAGAAGGCAGCCGATGGGACGGGCGGTCCCGGCCAGGTAACCGAAGAGCGCCGCCCACCACCAGTTGCCGCGTCGGATGGCCAAGAAGAACGCCACAGCGAGGAGGACCAGCAGTGCCTCCGAATAGCCCATGACGAAAACGAACGCAGGCGGGGCCAGCATGATCAGCCAGACCGCCCGCCGAGCCAGAAGGGTGTCCTGCCACTCGTATCTGACCAGGGCGTACAGCCCCATGCCCACAAGGAGCGCGGCCACGTTCGTGATGAGCAGCGAGGCGACCCCGACCGTCAGAGAGGAGATGTCGTGGAGCCCGCGGTCGAGCAGGGGGAGCAGGGGGAAGAAGCGGATGGCGGAGCGGGGCAGCGCTCCGTAGCCATGGGCGGCGATGGTCTGGTACCAGCCGGCATCGGAGCCGAGCAGCCCGTCGTGCGATTCGAGCACTGCCTTGCTGTCCGTGATGTGGAAGTGCTTGACCTCGTACTTGGCCAGGCCCAGCGCGAACAGCGTGATGATTCTCGCCGTCAGCCACGGGAGCCAGGCCACGCCCAGCGCTTCGAGGATCAGCCCACGACGAGCGCGCCAGCGCCAGACCAGACCCGCGGGGGACCCGAGCGCACCTGCGCTGGGCACCTCTGCGCCCTGCGTCATCGGTGGGGCGGTGTCCACTGCTCCCCACGGCATGGGTGGATGTTTGCACGTCGAAGAGGCCGACACGGGGTTTCAGTCACGAGCGTCAGCCAACGAGCGATAGAGGTCCGCAAGCTGGCGGCCTGCCCGCTCCCACGTGAACAGTGGCACCCGCTCGGTGCCGGCAGCGATCAGACGTGCGCGTGCCGTCGCGTCGGTAGCCGCCACGAGCAGTGCCTCGGCCAGGGCCGCTCCGTCACGGGGGGCGACCAACAGGGCGGCGTCGCCGACCACTTCGGGAATGGCGCCGGCCGTGGTCGCGACCACAGGGACACCGAGGGACATGGCCTCGAGCGGGGGCAGACCGAAGCCTTCGTACAGCGAGGGGTAGGCGAGCAGTCGAGCGCCCGCCATGAGCGTGCTTCTGTCTTCGACCCATCCGATGCGATCGATCCGGTCCGTGTGCCGAGCGGACCGGATGCCGGCGTCCAGCGCGTCCTCACCCCAGCCGGCCGGTCCGGCGATCTTGAGGTGAACGTCGGGGATGGAGTCGGCAATGCGATCGAACGCCGCCACGAGGTCGGCAAGGCCTTTGCGCGGCTCCACAGTCCCGATGGCCAGCATGTACGGGGGCTCCGCAAGGTCGCGTGGCAGGGGGGCCGGCAGGGGCGTCAGCCCATTGTGGATGACATGGACCCGAGTGGCGTCGACCTGGAAGTGGTCGACGATCTCGTTCGCCACCGACTGGGAAACCGTGTGCACCGACGCACCGTGGTCGAGGGCTCGGCGGATGAGGCCGGGATACCGCAGCGATGTCGGACTGCAGAGCTCGGGGAATCGCACGCAGGTCAGGTCGTGCACGGTGACCAGCCGCGCGGCGCTACGGGCCGGCGGCACGACGAAATTGGTCCCGTGCACCACGTCCACCGGGCCGGTCCAGAGTTCCACTGCAGGGTGGTCGAACCGGGCCCACATCCGGAGGAGCGCGGCGGCCGGGATCGGGACCGAGCGCCCGGCCCGGGTTGCCGGGGGCAACAACTCGGGCATCGACTTCCCCGCCGCCGCACTCAGGCTGTAGCCGACGACGTCGACCCCGGGATCGGCAGCCAACGCAGTGATGAAGCCAGCAACGGATACACCCACACCGGTCCGCACCCCCAGCAGGGGCGTGGCGTCGATCGCCGTGACGACGGGCCGGCTCGGAGTGGGCATGCGCAAACCTTACGGAGCGGTGACGGCGGCGCCGGTCACGACGACGTCACCGCTCGATCATCTCCATCTGCTGCTCGTTGTGGTGTTCGCCCGCGGCGGGGGGAAGCTCGTCGAGTCGCTCGATCTGCCTGGCACTGAGTTCGATCGCGTCCGCGCCGACGTTCTCCTCCACCCGGGACACGTGTTTGGTGCCGGGAATCGGCGCGATGTCGGTTCCTTTCGTCAAGAGCCAGGCCAGTGCAACCTGCCCGGGTGTGGCGCCGAGCTCTGCCGCGATGGCTTCGACCTCTGCGACCAGACGCTGATTGTGCTCGAAATTCCCAGCGGTGAAGCGCGGGTTGGTCTTGCGGAAGTCACTGTCGTCCATGTCGTCGAGCGAGCGGATCTTCCCTGTCAGCATGCCCCTCCCGAGCGGGGAGTAGGCGACGAACCCGATGCCCAATTCCCGCAACACGGGAAGCACTTCGTCTTCTTGGTCACGGGTGAACAGGGAGTACTCCGACTGGAGCGCCGTGATGGGGTGGACGGCGTGGGCACGGCGGATGGTGCCGACCCACGCTTCGGACAGGCCGATGTGGCGAACCTTTCCTTCGCCGACGAGCTCGGCCAGCACTCCCACGGTCTCCTCTATGGGGGTGTGGGGATCCACTCGATGCTGGTAGTAGAGGTCGACGTGGTCCGTCCCGAGGCGCCGCAGTGATCCCTCCAGTGCGGTCCTGATATTCGCCGGGCTGCTGTCGAGGTGACCCGGACCGTCGCCGGCGTGCGAAATCATGCCGAACTTCGTTGCCAGGACCACCCCGTCTCGTCGATTCTTGATCGCCTCTCCGACGAGCTCTTCATTCGTGAAGGGTCCGTAGATCTCCGCCGTGTCGAGAAGGGTGACGCCGAGTTCGAGGGCGCGGTGGATCGTCCGAATGGACTCGGCATCGTCCTTTCCCGCACCCGTGAAGGCGGTCGACATCCCCATGGCGCCGAGCCCGATGCGGCCCACCTCGAGTGTTCCGAGTGTTGCGTGCTTCATGCTTGTCGCTCCCTTCTCCGTACTTGCAGAAATGTAAGACCAGATCGGCTGCCGCCCAGCCTGTTCAATCGGTGAGAATCGGGCGAGGGACGTTGGTGCGGGGCCGGGTGACTTCGAAGAATCCTTCGTGTTCCGACAGCACCTGAATGGCGTCCCAGAGCCGGACCGCGGCGGGCCCGGTGGGGGCGGGAGCCATTACCGGCCCTTTGAACCCGTGCGGTGGGTCCGCCCGCACGACGATCGTCGGTGTCTGTGTCTTCGGCCCGCCGAAGGCGTAGGCAACCTCCATGGCCTCTCGTATCGGGGTATCCCACCTGGTGTCATCAGCGGCCTCCAAGGCGGACGAGAGACCTGCCGCGGCCACGCAATCGACCAGGAGGGCCTCGGACTCGGGGCGTTCCTGTGCGAAGTAGCGCCTGCCCCATTCGGTGTAGAGGCGGTCGACGTCGCCCTCGCCACCTTGGGACCGTGCCGCCTCGAAGATCCGCAACATGCGGTGAGAGACGGCGTGGCCGTCGAGAGCCCGCTGTCGGTAGTCCTCGGGCACAGTTGGCGCGACGCCGTAGTCGTCCCGAATCTCCAGGCAGTAGGAGCGCCAGGTGATGGACAAATCCCGCTCCGGTGCCACTTCGAGGAGCCAGCGGGAGGTGACCCAGGCCCACGGGCAACTTGGATCGATGAAGGCCTCTACGTCGGTCATGTCTGGAGGGTACCCGGAGCGATCGTACGGGTCAGCCCTGAGGCCGACCTGTACGCTCGACCCCGATGACCAACGGATCGGGCGGCCACTGGAGCAGGAAGCGCTGAACCCTTCCGAGTCTGCGCACGCACGGCTGCGTCGATGGGCCGCGACCATGCTCGCCCACCGGCAGGGTGACGACGGGATTCATCACGACACGGCGCGGGCCCGGACCTTGTACCAGACGTCCACTATGTCTGCGCTCCTCGACGGGATTTACGACGGGTCCGTCACCGTCGCCGAGTTGCTGGAGCACGGCGACTTCGGGGTCGGGACCTTCAACCACCTCGACGGGGAGATGATCGTCAACGACGGCGTGTGCTTCCATCTCTTCTCGGGCGGGGAAGCCAGCATGGCGAGCCCTGACGACCTGACCCCGTTCGCCGCCGTCACAACGTTCGAAGCGGACACGACGTTCAATGTGGTGACGCCCACATCCCGCGCCGAACTCCTGGCGCAGATCGACCGGCGCGCCTCGAGCGAGAACCTGTTTTACGGGATCAGGGTCAGCGGACGCTTTGCCACCGTGTCCACCCGCACTGCGACTCGCCAGGAAGCCCCGTACCGGCCGCTGTCGGAAGCCACCGAGGACGAATCGGAGCAGACATTTCCCGCCACAGCTGGCGTCCTCGTCGGGTTCCGCACACCGGACTACGAGCAGGGTATTTCCGTTGCCGGCTACCACCTGCACTTCCTCAACGAGGACCACACTGCAGGCGGCCACGCCTTCGACTTCTTGCTCGACGAGGGTGTCGTCGAGATGTCTACCGTGTCGGAAATGCAGCTGAGCCTGCCGACGTCCGGACCGTTCCTCGCTGCCGATCTGCACAGGAAGGACATGGAGGCGGACATTCACAAGAGCGAGGGATGAACGTGATGGTGCACCGAGATCGTCGCGAGCGGCTGAGCGGAGAATCTTTGGACCTGCAACCCCCCTTCTAATAGGGACTCACTCCGTCGCCGACGGAGCGGCTTCACGGGCCCCGGAGTCCTACCTCCCCTTGAGATCAGGGGACGCGTGGCGGCCTCGTGACGAAACCGGGATCCAGTTCCCGAGCCCGTGTCATGCGGTTGGGACGGACGTGCAGGTATGAGGACGGACCGTGGCCGAGTCAGGTGAGGTGCACATCGGCGCGGTCATGGTCGCTAAAGACCGAGCACGCAACTGACGATGCCATCAGATGAATTCGTACAGCGTGGCTCCTTTGACTTGCAGATGTCACGGAGTCGTCTCGTTGGCAATTCTCTCGTTGCTCACCGAAAGGACCCGTTTGTGATTGGGCTTAGCAAACTTGCATCCCAGTTCAAAATGCTGATCGTCGTGGCTCTCAGCACGCTGACGATGCTCGCTACGTTCGCAGTGATCTCTCCGACTCCCGCTGGTGCCAACGTCACCTGGAACCAGACCTTCACCGACAACTTCACTCGTGCCGACGGCCCAATCGGGGGAACGTGGATCAACACGGGCAACGAAGCAGCGATCGTAAACGACCAGCTCAGCCTGTCCTACAACGGGAGCGCTCCGTGGGCCGACACGACATTGCGGCCGGCTTCGGAGAACCAACTGGACCAGAGGGTCGTCATCGACTCTGCCGCGGGCAACTCGGAGAGCTCAGCGGGCGTCTTCGCCACGGTGCGCTATCAAGACGCCGGAGACAACTACTGGGGCGGGATGTACAACGGCAACGTCTGGATCGGATCGATCCAAGGTGGTAACCAGGTCAACTTCAACGGCAACGGCACAGCCTTGTCGTCCTACAACCCCTCTGACACCTACAGCCTCGACGTCAGTGCGGTGGGCTCCTCGCCCACCACGCTGACAGCGACCGTCACCGACACGACGACGGACACCGTGGTCGGGACGGCTTCGACTACCGACTCCACCTCGGCGATGCAACAGGCCGGCCAGAGCGGCATGTGGTTCGCCACCGGCACGTCGGGGGCCACCTGGGCCGCCTCGAGCTTCACCACCTACGACGACGGCGCGGCCACCTCGTATTCCCTGACCGGGCCGGCCAGCGCGCAGGTGGGCCAGGCCTCGGGCGACTACACCGTGACCCCCGACGGCACCTACACCGGCACGATCACGCCCAGTGACAATGGTGCCGGGGGGACCTTCACGCCGTCGAGCCTGAGCTTCTCCGCATCGCAGAGCCCGCAGACCTTCACCTACACGCCGGCCTCATCGGGAACGGTGAGCATCAGCACCACCAGTTCGCCGGGACTGACGGATCCGAGTGCTCTCTCGGTCAACGTGTCAGGCACCGCGGTGGGCCAGGTGGCGGTCGATAGTCCCGACCTGGTCTGGAGTCCCTACAACTGGCAGTTCAACGGCTCGTCCTGGGCCCAGACGAGCCCCGGCGGGGCCTACGTCAAGTTCGCCTTCACCGGTTCGGCGCTGGGCATCAACATCAACCAGAGCATGCTGAATGGCATCGACCCCTCCCAGATGGTCCTCGACGCCTACGTAGACGGATCAACCACACCGGTGACCCGAACCTTCGCCGACGCCACGGACAACGGAACGCACATCATGTTCACGACCTCGCTCGGCGCCGGCGATCACTACGCCGTCATCTATTTTGCCCAATCCCCATTCCAGGTCGATCGTTGGATCGGCCCTGCCGACGACCTGCGGGTCACGAGCCTGCAACTCGCTGCGGATGGCACCGGTGACATCCTGCCCCCGGCCGGTACGCCGGTCGCCCCGAAGTCCGAGAAAGTGATCTTCTTCGGCGACTCCATCACCGAGGGCTACCACGACACGGCTGACGAAAATGCCTACTCAGCCGACGTCGCCAAACTCCTCGGCAACGTCGAGTACGGACAGATCGCCTATTCGGGAGCCGGTTGGGACATCAGCGCCCCGAACAACGTCCCTGACTTCTCTGTGAACGCACCCAATCAGTCCACTTCGTTCTGGGAGAACTACAACAGTTCCGCTTCACGGCTGGTGGACCCCTCCAACTTGAGTGAGGGTTTCATCGGCGGAGCCCCCGATGCCGTCTACGTGAACATGGGCATCAATGACGCCGACAACGGGGCGCCGGCGGCGGACCTCGAGTCCAAAATGGATGCGTGGTTGAGTGACATTCGGACGACCATCGGGCCCCGACCCGAGGTGTTTGTCATCGTCCCGTTCAACTTCGGGAGCGGCAACTTCCCCACGTACAAGGCCGATCTTCTGGCCGGGGTCAGCGACTACGAAAACGCCCATCCTGCCGACACCCGGGTCGATGTCATCGACCTCGGTGCGTCCGGATGGGACATCGTCCAGGCCAATAGCACGGATGACCTGCATCCCAATGACACCGGGGCAATGCTGCTGGCCGACCAGATCGCCGCCGACAGTGCGCCGCTCATCAGTGGGGTACTCCAACCGGGAAGCCTCAGTAGCGCCGGTCCGCTCTCAGCCACGACGGCCGATCTGCAGACATCGGCGCCGACGTCGGGTATCGCCCCCTACAGCTATCAGTGGTACCGGTCGACCACTGCGAATTTCACTCCCGATCCGAGCTCGCTCGTCCCCGGGGCCACCGGGGCCACGCTGCAGGACACAGGCTTGTCACCGGACACGACCTACTACTACAAGGTCGTCTACGGCGACTCCACCAATCCCGACCAGTACGCGACCAGCGACCAGTTCAGCGTCACGACCCTGTCCCCACCTGAAATCGTCAATCTGCCTGCATCGGGGACGGTCGGAGGTTCCTTCCAGGCCGACGCCGTCACCAACGGTGACGGACTGGTGTCTGTCGTGTCGTCGACTCCCGATGTATGCACAGCAACGGGCGTAAGCGGGCTCACCGTAAGCCTCGTGGGCGTTGGCACCTGCACCCTCGTCGCCCGGATGGCGGCAGGGTCGATCTACAGCAGCGCCTCCGGCGAAGCCCAGAGCTTCGCGGTGGACGGCATGCCCCAGGCTCCGCTTGTCTTGACGAGTCAAATCGGTACGGTGGGCGTCGGTCTCACCCTGACGTCGAGTGGTGGATCAGGCACCGGTGCGGTGGCCTTCACCGTGGCGAACAGCGGCTCGGCGGAGTGCTCGCTCAGCAACGGCGTCGTCCTGAAGGCTCTTGGCGCGGGCACGTGCACGGTAACGGTCACACGTACCGGTGACGCCCAGTATCTCTCCGCTTCCAGTCCGGCCACCACCGTGACCTTCACCGCTTCGCTTCACGCCGCGAGCGGCACGGTCGTCGGCATTGCCGCCACGCCCGACGGCAATGGGTACTGGCTGGTTACCCAGGCCGGAGGTGTCGCCAATTTCGGTGATGCCGGGTTCTTCGGCTCAATGGACGGGGCGCCTCTGCGTCGGCCCATCGTCGGCATTGCGGCGACGCCCGACGGTCAGGGCTACTGGCTGGTCGCCTCTGACGGAGGAGTCTTCAGCTTCGGCGACGCCGTCTTTCATGGATCCACCGGTGCCCTCACGCTCAACCGGCCCATCGTCGGCATTGCGGCGACGCCCGACGGTCAGGGCTACTGGCTGGTCGCCTCTGACGGAGGAGTCTTCAGCTTCGGCGGCGCCGGCTTTCATGGATCGACGGGTGGCCTCACGCTCACACAGCCCATCGCCGGCATTGCAGCCACACCGGGGGGGAACGGCTACTGGCTGGTCGCCTCTGACGGAGGAGTCTTCGCCCTCGGCTCGAAATACTTCGGTTCGAGGTAAGGGCGGCCCGGCGGAACGGGCAACTGACCCCCAGAGTCGATGACCGACGGGAGCAGTCGTGCGATTGCCCTCGAGATGCATGTGCACGCTCCGCTAGATTCGCCCCTCGTGGCGCATACGAGTGTTGCCGAAGACGGATTCCCTGATTTTCTCTGGGCCGTCGGCGAAGAAGGGTCCGATCCGTTGGTCCTTGCCGATGGAATTACCTATCGACAAGATCAATTCGCGCAAAGTGGCCACTACGCCCACGTGGACGACGATCTGGGCTCGATTGCCGCTCTCGGCGTCAAGAGTGTGCGCTACGGCGCACCGTGGCGTCTGAGTGAGCCAGAACCGGGCCACTATGACTGGACGCTCTGGGACCGGGCATTGGGCAGCTGCGCTGAGCTCGGTCTGGAACCGATTGTCGACCTGTTGCACTTTGGTCTCCCCGACGCTTTCGACGGCTTTGCCGATCAGCGATGGGTGGACTCGTTCTGTCGATACGTTGAGGCATTCCTCAACCGTTATCAAGAGCCGCGTTGGTTCACACCGATCAATGAGCCGGCCGTCACGGCAGAGAATTCAGGTTGTCTGGGATTGTGGAACGACCGGCTCGCTTCCGGGCCAGATCACGCGCGCATACTGGCCCATATTGTGCTGGCCAACCTTGAGGCAGTCGCACGCATCCGGGACGATCGCGACGGCTGGTGGATCGGGTCCGAGGGATTCCCGGTTCCGGTTGCGGTGACGCCGCAGGCCGATGCCGACGTGCAGGCATTGCGAGAGTGGATTTGGCTCGTATGGGATCTGCACTTCGGTCGAGACCCACTTCCGGGGTCGGCCCGTTACCTCGACCCCGTGGATGACGCATTGCTGGAGCGCATCCGTTCTCTCGCGGTGACCGATCGGCTCGTTGCGGGGCTCGACTTCTACCCCACCTCGGTGTTTCCCGTCGGGGGCGCTGCCCCCGAGTGGTCGGTCCACGATCGGACCGCATTCGCCGCTGCTGAATTCCGACGGTGGCACGACCGATATGACGTGCCCTTCTGGGTGGCGGAGACGTCGAATCTGTCCCTTGCTGTCGATGACCAGATCCCGTGGTTGCTCTCACTTACAGACGTCCTTCGCGGGCTCCGCACCGACGGCCTGCCAGTGCGCGGGCTCTGCTGGTACAGCCGAGGAGACCAGTTCGACTGGCAGACCGAACTGGTGAATCCGAAAGGTGCCGTGACCGAGGTCGGGCTCTTTGACGTTCACCGCCGGGCGAGACCCGTCGCCGACACGTTTGCGCGGCTCGTCTCTCAGCCGTTGTGACCTCTGCAGCGAACCGGAGCCTCGGTGCAGGGCCTTCTTTACCGACGCCCACCGGCCGACGGTCTGATCTGGGCAGCCCGGGTGACCCCGGAAAGTATGGAGTGCAGGCACTATCCTGCGCTGGGCTCGCTCAATCCGGGACACACCGACAGCAAACGCTCTACAGATACCTGGAAGGGCAACGGCCAGCCTAAGGGGGCGTTGGGACGGTGGATCGGAGACTCTTCCTCAAGTTGCTGGGAGCAGGCACGGGGTCGGCGACCTTTGCTGTAAACGGGAACCCCTTCCTGATGCCGACCGCGGCGCAAGCCGCGGTAATGAGTGACACGGCGGACGCGGCCATTTCGGAGTTCATTGCCAATCCGCCCTTCTCGTTCAAGTACGCCGGAAAGTCGTCGGCGAGCTTGCTGCCAGAGTGGGGGGCGGTTCGGCGCACAATCAGTTCCTCGCCGGGGCGTTCTGAAGAAATGGTCACGTGGCGGGCACCATCCGGGGAGCTCCAGATACAGGCTGCCGTCGTTGTGTACGAGAGGTACGCGGCCACCGAGTGGACGGTGTCCTTCGCCAACCCCTCATCGCATACCTCGCAGCGGTTGAGCGCAGTGCTGGCCGCTGACACCATCATCAACAGGTCGCCGACGGCACCGTATGCCCTGCACCACTTCAACGGGAGCGCCCAGCAAGCTGATGATTACGCGCCGCAGACTTCAGTGCTGGCGCCGGGCGAAGCGAAACTTCTCTTCCCTCAGGGCGGTCGTCCGTCGAACGGCACATGGCCATACTTCAATGTCTCCTGGAAAGACCAGGGAGTCATGGTCGCCGTCGGATGGCCAGGGCAATGGACCACCCAACTGCTGGTCGACGAGCGTGAAGGGCTCCGCCTCAAGGCGGGAATGACGTCTGCCAACCCACAGCTCAAGAGCTACGGGGACATCACTGATGCAATGCTCTTGGACACCGTCTTGGAAGCGGGCGAGACGGTTCGGACCCCCCTCATCGTCCTCATGCAGTGGAGCGCCGACAGCTGGTTGGTCGCACAGAACAAGTGGCGGAGATGGATGGCCGACTACAACATGCCGCGTTTCGGGGGAGTTCTCCCGACACCCATCACGCCCACGACAGGAGGCCTGAGCCTTTTCCCCGATCAGTCCGAGGAATTCTCAGCAATCGATTCCTACGTCGGGCGGGGGACGACTGAGGACCACGGGGGCTTCTACACGCACTGGTGGGTCGACGCCGGGTGGTACGCCATTCCGAGCGGGTTGCCCAACGGTTGGTCCCAGGATTGGGGCAATGGTGTGGGGAACTGGTTCCCGGATCCAAAACGCTTCCCGCAGGGTATGCGACCGACATTCCAGCGGGCCAGAGATCATGGCATGAAGTCAGTGTTGTGGAGCGAGCCGGAGCGGGTGGGGATCGGTACCGAACTGTTCGACAAGCACCGGGATTGGCTCATCGGACCGCCGGACCCCGCTGTGGACCTCAGCTTCCTCGTCGACTTCGGCAACGCCGACGCCTTGGCCTGGTCAGTGGAGCACTTCGACGACATCATCACGAACCAGGTAGCTCAGGGACACGAACTGGATGTATTTCGCCAGGACTTCAACATGGACCCGCTCGACTACTGGAACGCGAAAGACGTGCCAGGCCGTAGCGGAATGACTCAGGTGAAGCATGTGGCCGGCCATCTCGCCTTTTGGGACGAGTTACGCAAGCGCCATCCTCACATGTGGATAGACAGCTGCGCTTCGGGTGGCCGGCGCAATGACCTCGAGACGATGCGCCGCTCGATCCCTCTGTTGCGGAGCGACTACCAGTTCGAGCCGACCGGGAACCAATGCCACACCTATGGCATATCCCTCTGGTTTCCCTATTACGGGACAGGCGTCGGGCCCCAAAACACCAATGACGGCGCCTGGGGTTCGGGACAGTATGTCGTCCGGAGCTCTCTTGCCCCGAGCTATGCGTCGAGTGTCGACGTCGGCACTGCGAGCGAAGGTGATTGGGCCCTGCTCCGCACCATGAATGATGAATTCGTGCGCATACAAGACGACTTGTTGTACAGCGATTTCTATCCGCTGACGGAGTTCAGCCTGGAGGATGACGTATGGATGGCATTCCAATTCGACCGCCCCGCGGCGGGGAGCGGTGCCATCCTTGTCTTTCGACGGCCTGATGCCGCGGCGACAACGATGCAATTGACCCTGCACGGCTTAGATGCGGGAAGCCAGTATCGGATTGAGGACTTCGACCTCGCTAGCTCGGAATTGCTATCCGGCAAGAGCCTGATGCAGAAGGGGCTGGAGGTCTCTCTTTCGGACGCGCCGGCGTCGGCCATTCTGCAGTATCAGCGCCAGTCCGGTGGGTCGGCGTAGACGGATTCGGCGGGACGCCGCCTCACCAACGGTTCATTGGACGCCGGAACCCAGGTGGGTGTGCTGGAAGCGATCGGAGTACTTGAGACCGAAACCGAGCATTCGGTCCATCCCTATGTGGCTGAGCCAGACAAGTCCGAGAACAAGGACAGTCGAGTTGTGCTGCCACCAGCCGAATCCGACCAGTAACACGGGTACCGGGGTGGCATGCGCCAGGTTGTAGAGGTGTGCTCCCACCCGGCTTCCGCCGAGATAGCCGGCCGCGAAGATGTCGGGGAGGAGGAGTACGAGCGGAACCAACCACCAAGAACGGTGCGTCGTCGAGAATGCGACAAGGCTGCCCGCGAGCAGCGTCGCTCCTTCGAGCTGGAGCCAGCGCCGCGGCGCACCGGTCACCGAACCATCTGACGACATGACGTCGACTTGGTCCGCCGCCCTCATTTCTGGGCTCCCGACTCGGGTGCTTCCGTTGTGCGAACGGGGCCGCCGGACCTCCGCAGCCCTAGACACTGTGGATCATCTCACGCATGAATCCCAGTACCGCATCGGTCGTGATCTCCGGCTGTTGTGACTGGGGGTAATGACCCGCCTCGGCCACCATGACCACTGCAGAGCGCAGCACATCGGAGATCCATTCCGCCTCGGCGTGAGGGTCCTTGAAGTCGGGGTCCAGCTCGCCCATGACGACGAGGGAAGGCGCATCAACCGACGAGAGCTTGTTCTCGGCCGCGGTGTGATCTGTCCGGGTCGTCCGCGAGAAGGCCTTGGCGTATCCGGGTCGGCGAAGGCTGTTCACCACGTTTGACCGGTACTCCTCGAAGTCGACCGGGAGCCGACCCTTGTAGAGCTTTGGGAGATAGGACTTCCACGTCGTCGCCGCCCAGACCGGCGCCATAGCCACCCGGAGGAGAGCCCGACCCATCGCCCCGGTCTTGCCATTGCGGACGAACGGCCCGACGAGCACCAGCCCGTTGATGAGGGCAGGGCGCTCCGCGGCGGCGTAGACAGCAGCGCCGGCACCCATCGAATTCCCCACGACGACGGCCGGGCCGCCGAGCTCTTCTATGAGAGCGATGATGTCGCCGGCCGTCTCGACGTCGCCGTACGAGGCGAAAGAGGTGTCGCTGTCGCCGTGGCCACGCAGGTCAGTGGCCGCTACCCGGTACCCGGCGTCCTGTAGAGCCGGCGCCAGGAACCGATAGGCACTGCGGAGGTCGCCCATCCCGGGGACCAGTACCACCAGCGGGCCATTGCCGCTGACCTCGTAAGCGACGCGACCTTCGGGCCGGTCGAGGTGGCAGGTTGTCTGCGCTGGTGAGGCAGGTTTGGTTGTCGTTGTGCTTGGGTCAGTAGTTTCCATCGGATTCTCCAATCGGTGTGAGGTTGCGGGGCATGTGGACGAGCGAGCGCTACTTCATTGGCGCAAGGTGGGCGCTGCGCACGGGTGCGGGTGCGGGTGCGGGCGCGGGTGCGGGCGGTGTGCGAGGCAGAGCCGGGGTGGGGAGCGATACCTGAGTTGGGTGTGGCGCCCACGGCGACCACCAAGCGGCACGCCCGAGAAGCTTCATTGTCGCCGGTACCAAAATGGCCCTGACCAGCGTCGCATCGAGGAGCACGGCGAAGGCCACGCCTAGGCCCAGTTCCTTCACGAAGACGAGCCGGGACAAGACGAGGGCGCCCATGGCCAGCGCCAGGCACAGTGCCGCGGCACTGACGATTCCCCCGGTGCGGTCGAGCCCGAGGGCGACGGCCTGGTCGGGGCTAGCCCCCGCGTCATGCTCTTCCTTCATGCGCCCGAGCAGGAACACCCCGTAGTCGGTCGAGAGCCCGAAGACCACGGCGAGGATGATGATCAGTGAGGTCGACTGCAACGCTCCAGGGCCACTGAATCCCAGCAGGTGCCTCAGGTGGCCCCACTGGAAAACCCACACGAGCATGCCGAAGGTCGCACCAATGGTCAGGATGTTCATCACGACCGCCATCAATGGCAGGGCCGCTGAGCGTGTCATGGCGAAGAGCATCACGAGTGCGATCAGGATGATCAGACCCAGGACGACCGGGAGGTGCGACTTGAGGCTGCTTTGCAGGCTCAGGAAGGAGGCGGTCTGCCCGACGACGGTGATGTGTCCCGGGCCGCGCAGTGTCTGGAGATCGTTCACCGTTTGCTGCGCTAGCGGCGAGAGAGGCGCGGAGGAAAGGGCCACGTCCGACTCCCACAGGGAGCCTCCGAGGTGCTGGAATGCGGAAACGGCCTTCACTCCCGGGACCCGGGTCGCGTCAGCGGCGACGGACTGCAACTCACTCGGCGTCGCTCGCGCTGCGTCGACTACCAAGCCGGCCGGGGCCTCGGAGAAGGCGGCGAACTTGCTCTGGACCAGCCCGTAGGCGGTTCCGGCCGAACTGCTCGCCGGCAAGCTGCTCGCGTCGGCTCCGGTGAACGAGACGTGGAGGAACGGGGCGGCGAGGACGACGAGAACCAGGAGTGAGGACAGAGCCCACAAGGCGGGCCGCCGCATCACGACGGTGGCGATCCGGTACCAGCGTCCCGTCGCCTGGTCCGCGTCATCGGTGTCGTGGCCGTGGCGGACTGGCGAGGGTTTCGCCGCAATGCGCTCCCCGTGGAGTCTCAGGAGCGAAGGCAGGACGAACAGGGCGAAGACCCCCGCGGACAAGACGACGACGGCGCCGGCGATTCCCATGGAGTAGACGAAGCGCTCCGGGAAGATGGCGAGCGTGGCCATGGCGGCGGCAATGGTGAGAGAGCTGAAGAGGACGGTACGGCCTGCGGTCTGCCTCACGGTGTGCAGCGCAGCGTCAACGGAGCCCTGCCGTGCGAACTCTTCTCGAAAGCGGGAGACGATCAAGAGGCTGAAGTCGACCGAGAGGCCCAGACCCAGTGCGATCACCAGATTGAGGGCGAACACCGACAGCGGGAGGGTCACCATGATCAGACCCATGACGCCCAACGTGATGGCAATGGCGAACACGGCGCCGACGAGGGGCATGGCGGCCGCTCGTATGCCCCGGAAGACGAAGAACAGCAACAGGAGCAAGAAGGGCAAGGCGAAGATCTCGGCCCGACCCAGGTCCTGAGAGGACACCGCGGCGATCTGGACGTCGGCGGTAGTGGGCCCCCCGAGCCACGTATTGCCCTTGAGCGCAGGCTGGGCCGCAAGGGCACTCTGGAGGGCTGTGACGGCTTGCTTCTCCTGCACGTTGCCAACGGAGGCGACGACGACCGTGAGCTTCCCGTTGCCCGAGATCATGGCCGAGTCCCCGGTATTGGCATAGTCGTAGACGTTCTTCACTTCGGGGCGTGCCCGCAGAAGGGCCACCACTGCTCCGACTCTCGAAGGGAGGGGCGAGCCGGCTCCGATGGGGGCCGCCGTGCGAACCACCACCTCGTACCCTTCTTCCGGGTTCGCGCCGGTGGCACGCTGGATCTGATGTTGCGCCAGGACCACTGCTGAGCCCGGAGCGTCGTAGTCGCTCAACGACGAGGTGAGATGTGACGAGGCGATCCCGCCGGCCGCCAGGCCGACGATGGCCGCGATGCCGGCGGCCCACAGCACCACGCGCGCTCGCCGCCTTGCGACTGGAGACTCGGAACCTTCGAGGTCCGCGTGATCAGTTCTGAACATCATGACTTGGTCCTTCCTTCGCAGGGTTGTGAGCAGCGCTTTCGACCGCGGTCAGCGTCTCCTCGATGGCTTTGAGCAGCTCGAGCACACCGGAGAATGGCGTCCCGGAGTCGTCGACATCCGTGCGCAGCCGTCCTTCGAGCCGTCCTTCGGTAGCTGGGTGGAGCTCGAGGAGGAGGCGCACGATGGGCCTCTGGGTTGCTGATGCGACCATGGCTCTCAGCTAACGCCTGAACTGGAAGTTTGTCCCCAGGGGAGGACCCTAGGTTTGACCCCAGGTTTTGCGGTGGAGCTGAAGGGGACGGAATCGAAGAGGGTGTGTGATCAGCCCGCGGACCTGGGATTCCAGGCCACGGCAGCTAGTGAATCAGTGCGCCGAGCTCTCGACGGGAGCTGATGTCGAGCTTGATGAAGCAGTTACGTAGGTGGTACTCGACGGTCTTGACCGAGACGTACAGCTCTGCCGCAACCTCCCGGTTCGTCAGTCCCGTGGCCACCAGTCGAGCGACAGCCAGCTCGGCGCGGGTGAGCCCGAGGAGGGTAGCAGGGCCCGCCTCCGCTGCTGCCACCTGCAGGGCGGCCAGCTCTCCGGCGCAGGCCTGGACATACGGGTCGGCACCCAGATCTGAAAACACCTTGTGGGCTGCCTCGAATTGGGCGACCGCCCCCGGTTTGTCAGACATTCCCCGCAGGCGCCGTCCGTCGTCAAGGCCGACGAGGGCGCGCTCGAAGGGCATGGGAACGGCTGCTTCCAGCGAGTGCGCCCACTCGAACATCGCCTTCGCCTGAGCCGAGTCCCCGGTCGCCACAGCCAGGTTTCCCCGACATCGAGCGAGGGCAAGATTCGCCGAGAGCAGCCCGCTCGGAAGGATGGCCGCTTCGAATTCGTCGAGTGCGATCCTGGCTTCGTCGAGGCGCTCCAACTTGATGAGCGCGTCTGCCTCGAGCGCTCGCCAGTTGAACATTCCGGGCAGTCCCCCAACCTGGAGCATTCCGGGGGCGCGTACGTGTTCAGTGGCCCTGAGCACGCCGCCGGGGTCATCCCGTGCGGAGGCGAGAGAGGCAGCTGCCACGGCGGAATGGGCGACCGCGAGCGCCCGCGGGAACCGCTGGGCTGCGTCTCGGGCGGCCCTGACGTGCGCCTGGGCGCTCGACCACTGACCCTGGAGTGACAGGACTTGTGCGGCACGGGCGTGTGCCCGGGCCAGGTCCATCGGACGGTCGGCATCTTGTGCCAGCGATGTCGCCAGCTGCGCATAGGTCGTGGCGGCGTCCCAGTCGCCGTGACGAAAATGCGCGTCGCTCAAGTGCGTCAGGCAGTGGACCGGATAGGACGCAGGCAGGCCTGCACGTATGCGGGCCGCCCCAACGCCCAGGTCCGCGATGGCGTCGGCAAGATCGTCGAGGTAGACGCTCAGCATTCCTCGCATGATCAGGGGGTCTGTTTCGGATACGCCCACTTCGTTCGCCGAATCAGGAAGAAAGTCCAGGACGCCGAGGCCCTCGGTGCTTCGACCGGCCGCGGCGAAGGCGTAGGCCTGAGCCGTGTAGGCCATTTTCCGCAGCGGCGATCCCGCGTCGGTCCCGTTCACCGCGTGGTCGGCCCACTCGAGCGCGCTGTCGGCACGGCCAGAGAGCACCATCCAATTGGCCAATGACGTCGCCGCGCGCGCCCCGATCTCCCGCTCCGAATCCGGGTCATGGTCCTCCCACGCCGCGAGGAGGCGGTCCTCGGCATAGGGCATTCCGGTGTAGACCCCGAGGAGCCCGGTCAACGCGGCCCGCCGGGCGCCGTTACTTTCGCAAAGAGCCAGGACCCTGGCGGCAGCGGTCGCATCCGCAGCATTGAGCTGGACGACTGCAGCATCGAGCAGCCGACGTTCTCGATCTTCCACCCCCGAGGAGAGAACCGCCGCCTGTTCGAACGCCCACGCCGAGTTCCCTAGTTCACCAAGGGCGGCGCTCTCGAGCGCGACTCCTTCGAGCTCGCTCGCAAGCTCTTCGTCCGCCCCGGCGCACGCCGCTATCCGGTGTACGAGGCGGGCATGGCCCACGACGACCTCCGCTGCGCGGGCATGCAGCATCTGGCGTCGCGTTGGGCTGAGGTCGGTGTAGATAGCGGCCCGATAGAGCGGATGGGTAAACGACAGGTCCAAAGCGATTCCGCGGTCGCTCATCACTCCTGACGCAACGCCCTCGTCGACGGCGTTGGCCGCGTTGGCCAGTCCAGCAACCGCCGAGATGATTGAAATTGGAGCGTGCTGTCCCAGGACCGCTGCTGCCGCCAGAAAGGATTGGGTGGAAGCTGCGAGCGCGGCGACGCGGGAGAGGATGACGCCGGACAGTTCTCGGGGCGCCGGAAGTCCTCGTTCCTGCCCGTTTAATGCGGCGACGCCGATCTCGTCGAGCAAGGCCCGACAGTACAGGGCGTTCCCCGCCGTGTGTGCAGCGAGCCGTGATCCGCCCCTCTGCGTGAGGGATCCGAGGCCGAGAGCGTTTGCGAGCTCCATGAGATCGCTCGCATCAAGCCCACCCAGCCGGATCCGGGTCACCCGCGAGTCACCGGCGAGGAACCGAGACCAGCCGGGGTCCGTCGACTCACCGGTTCGAGCCGACGTGATCGTCAGCACCTTGTCCGCCCGGAGCCGGCGGAGAGCGAACAGCACGGCGCGAGAGGAGGGTCGGTCGACCCACTGCAGATCGTCGATTGCGAGGACGACGACCTGCTCATTGGCCTGGAGTCGATCAAGCCGTTCGAGCAACGAAACCCCGACGCCCATGGGATCCGCTCCCGGCTCAGTGGGTTGGCCGGGCTCTAATTGGTCGACGACGCCATACGAAAGGAGCATCTCCTCCTCGTCACCGCCGACCTGCAGAATGACGGCACGAGGGAGGGATTCGAGAAACCGAGAGAGCAGGGTCGATTTACCGGACCCAGGCTCACCCTCGAGGTGGACGACCTGCGGAGCGCCCGTCTCTGCGGCCGCGAATCGCCCAGCAAGAATCTCCAGTTCGTATTCTCGCCCGACAAAAGTGCCTCTGGTCACGGGTGAAGACCGAGGACCGAGGTGGCTGCGTCGCGGTCTCCGTCGTCCGTCCTGCGGGGTGTGAGTATGCGGATTCGCGACGATTTCGCCCAACTGGGACATGGCGGAGGTCCGGAATGCTCGAAACGGCGCATCACGCCAACTCCACCCCACTGATGGACGGCTGGCAAACCCTGCGGCCAACGGGGCTTGCGTCCATGTCGGTAGGCTACGCCGGGAGGCAGTTGCACAGGCAGTCCTGCGGGCGCGTGGCCGGCATCCAAAGAAGATGGCCTCCTCAAAGACGAGGCCCTGCCGGCAAGGGAATCGGTCATGACCTCTAGCCAAGGCATCGGCGAGGGCTCCGATCGCTGGGGCATGCTCGCCGTTGTCAGCCTGGGAATTTTCGCACTGACGCTGAACTGGTTCGACGTCGCCGCCGCGTTTCCGCTCATCGGCGCCGAGTTCAAGGTCGGGCTCGGGCCGTTGAGCTTCCTCATATCGCTCTTCATCGTGGGGTACGGGCTCTCGCATATTCCCGGCGGCATGCTGGCCACGAGCATCGGCATGAAGAAGACCCTGGTACTTGGACTCCTCGTGCAGGGAGTCGCCGGCATCATGTCTGGCCTGTCGTACAGCTACAACGAGTTGGCTTTCTTCCGAGTTGTAAGCGGTATCGGCGGTTCGGTGTTCGTTGCCATGACGGCCGCGGCCATGGTCGTCTGGTTTCGCGAGAAGGAGGTCACGCTCGCCCTTGGCGTCACCGGAGGCGCCGCTTTCAGTGCGGGAGCAGCTTTCGCTCTCTACGTCTGGCTGTATCTGCAGCGGGCGATCGGTTGGCATGCATCGCTGGTCCTGGCCGGCGTCTTCGAACTCATCGTCGTGGTAGTGACGATCGCCGCGTTCCGGGTTCCCGACGGAGATCAATCACTCGGTGGCGTCAGGTTCGATCGAGCGGCGCTCCACGCCTCCCTCACAAGTAGGGACCTTTGGATCTACGGCATTGCACTCCTCGGCGGGTACGGCGCCTACTTCACGACATCGCAATTGTTCAGCGAGTATGTGACGCTCGATCGCCACTTCGACCCGTCCAACGGGGGCCTGCTGTCCGCACTCATCCTCTTGGCAGGCATCCCCGGAAGTGTGCTTGGTGGGTACTGTGCCGACCGCAGTACCCGCCTGCGGTTCTTTGTCGTCGGGCCGCTCACAGCCGTCGCGGCCATGCTGGCTCTCATTCCGGTGGTGCCGGATGACGCCCTCTGGCCGCTCGGTATCGGCATTGGCTTCTTCCTCATCTTCGGATTCGCCGCCTGGTTGGCGGTTCCCTCGAGGGTCAGCAACATCCGACACGAGCACATTGGCACGGCCACCGGCCTGATGCTGACCCTCGCTGCAATCGGGGGCTTCTTCATCCCCATCATCTTCGGACACCTTGTCCCGCACACCAGCTTCAATACGGGTTGGATCTTCCTCGCCATCGTGTCAGTTGCATTTGCACTCGTAGGGCTGGGTGGTCGCAACCCTCAAACGACCTCTCGGGGGACCCGGATGGAAGTGCCGGCGGCCACCGGCTAACAATGGCCGACCGCCCATAAAAACTGGAGTTTCCGGCATGCGGGTCACGCGCGTCGCCTTCGGATCCACCAACGTCGAGAACCCCCGGATCTGAGCCCTGCTCTACGACGGTTGGCCCGATAGGCCGTCGTCGTCGGCGAAAGACTGCGGCTTCTCGGCCACCGGCGCGCGAGGCAACAGCAAGGTGGCAATGAGGCCCAGCAGGATGAAGCCTGCGGCACTGAAGGCCACGATGCGAGCGGCGTCGACGGCGGCGTTCGAGGCGGCGTGGACGATGGCAGTCCCGTTCGGCCCAGCACCCAGCGAGCCGATGGCGGCCCCGCCCGAGGACCGCACGATGTTCGTCACCTGGTCGGAGGCCGCCTTCGACAGGCCGGGAATCGCGGCGAGTGCAGAGGTCGTCCTCGAGGTCAGCACCGTCAAGAGGATGGAGCCGAGTATGGCCACGCCCAGGGCGGAGCCGACTTGGCGGGCGGTCGATTGGATGCCCGAGGCCTGCCCCGAGTCCTCGACGGGCACGTCGACCAGGATCACGCCGGTGAGCTGCGCGGTCGCCATGCCGACGCCCATGCCATAGAGGAACAACCAGATGGCCATGACCCAGGCGCTGACGGTGGTGCTGAGCGTTGTTCCGAGGCCGGCGATGCCAACGATCTCGAAGGCGAGACCAGCGCGGGCCACGCCGCGTGTTCCGATCCGCTTGGCGAGTTGGGGAGTGGCACCGCCCACGACGAAGGAACCGATAGCCAAGGCCAAGAAGAGCCAGCCGGTGTCGAGCGCGCTGTAGCCGAGGACTCCTTGGAGGAACAGGGGCAGCACGAAGAGCAGGCCGAACTCACCGAAGGAGACCACGGTGACCGCCACGTTGCCTGCTGCGAAGCTGCGGATCCTGAACAATTGGAGGTTGACCAAGACCACCTTGCCGCGGCGGGCCCGAGTTGCCTCGACGAAGGTGAAGGCGAGGAGCGAGACAACGGCGATGGCGAAGGCCACCGGGACCGGAGACGGCCAACTCGCCGGCCAGGTCCACGGTCCGAGCGTGAGGGACTCGGTCTGGCCCCACCACCCGTAGTGCTCACCTTCGATCAACCCGAAGACGAGGGTGGCGAAGCCCACGATTACCAGCAGGTTACCGATCCAATCGACGCCCCTTCTGACGTGGAGGTCCTTGGTCTCGGGAACGACGAAGAAGATCCCGGCCAAGACGGCGACGCCGATCGGCACGTTGATGAGGAAGGCCCAACGCCATGAGAGGTCCGTGGTGAGCCACCCGCCGAGCAAGGGTCCGACCGCGGCCATACCGCCGATGGTCGAACCCCAGATGGCGAAGGCAACGGCACGGTCCTTGCCCGTGTAGATAGCGTTGACCGTCGACAAGGTGGCGGGCAAAATCATGGCCCCGCCGATGCCCTGCAGGAAGCGCCCGAGGATCAACACGCCGCCGGTTGGGGCGGTGGCCGCCACCAACGAGGCGGCGACGAAGACCACCACGCCTAAGGCAAAGAGCTTGCGGCGTCCCCAGACGTCGCCGGTGTGCCCGAGGGTGATCAGCAGTGCGGCGAAGACCAGCGAGTAGATGGAGTTGAACCACTCCGCCGTATTGGCGCTGACGTGGAGCTCTCGGATGATGGTCGGCACGGCGACGTTGACGATCGTGGCGTCCACGATGATCATGGAGACGCCCAACGCCACGAAAGGCATTGGGAGCCACTTGGCCAGGCCCGTGGCATTCCTGTCGAGCGTGGGCGCGTGCATCTCAGACCTCCCCGGTTGGTTTCGATGGACCCGGCATGGATCCATTTTGACTGGGTACCGGTGTGCTGATCAGCTGCCCGTCGGCGCCGACGATGCGAGCACGGGCCACCACGTCATAGCCCACGCGCGCCCAGTCCGATCATGCAGGGATCCGCGCTGTAGAGGGCCTTGCGCTCTCAGTGCTGCTCTTCATCCACTCGTCGAATCACGCTCTGGGATACGGCTTCCGGTGGTCGGGACCGGCGTCGATCCGGTGACCTCACGCTTTTCAGGCGCGCGCTCTACCAACTGAGCTACCCGACCGGGTAACCGGGCTCCACCGCCCGAAGGCGGATCGGAGCTCGGCAGCGGACCTGACGGGATTTGAACCCGCGACCTCCGCCTTGACAGGGCGGCGTGCACTCCGAGCTGCACCACAGGTCCGTGGCAATGGCCATCCGCCCCCCGGATCGGAGTAACCCGGCCGGTGGGCAGCCCTTCACTCTAGCCCGTCCGGGTTCGGTCCTCCCCGAGGAGCCAGTCCCAGTGGGGTCCTACGGCGTGGCGGCGCGGAGGGTGGCGACCCCGGCTTCGAAGTCCGCATACTTCGATGCAGGGAGTGCATCGGCGAGGGCCGCTGCACAGAGGCGGTCGGTGATCTCCTCAGCCTCCTCATGCAGCTCCTTTATGGCGGCGTAGTCCGGGAACGGCTCGGTCCATCCAAAGAACTTGGCCTGGCCCGGACCCTCATTCGTGAGGATCGCCTCGAGGGGGGACAGTCCGACGGCGGTCGTAGCCACAAGGTGAATGCCACCCCGCCACTCGCGAAGGATCTGCATGAGTTGTGCCGCGCGGCCATGGGGCGACTCGGACCGGGCGGCATCTCGCCATCCCACGAAAAGGGGTATGGCGGAACCTTCGAGCCCGTCGACCAGCTCCTCGGTGACGGCAACGATCTCTTCGAGCCCGTCCACGCTGGCGTAGTGCTTCTCCCCCCAATTCCCGTGGGCCTCGGCCATTCGGGCCGCCGCGCCCGTGGCGCCCGTGGCGCCCGCGACGCCGATGCCCTCGGAGTACATGGCGTGGACCGCACTCGGTTCGAACCAGCCGAATGCAGAAGTCACGACTTCGGGACTGACGTCTCCGAGCATGCCTCCCCGTCCGGCGAAGTAGAAGGCAAAGGGGTTGGACCATCCCCACTCAGCCGCCCACGCCGCGATGTCGGGACTGAGGTATGCCGAGGTGCCGATGTCGTGGATGGGGACCGAGGTCGCCTGCACGACACTGCGCGCGGCGTTCTGCCCTGTTGCACCCATGGGGCCCTCCTTGGTTCAGCTTGGTTCGAACGGCACGGACGACGTCGTACGAAACACCCGCCGCATGCCCGGAATCGTTCCGACCACATCGTCGAGAAGTGCGACGACGCTGGCGAGCTCCGGCGACACCTCTTGTAGCGATCGGGTTGCCTTGGGGAGTTCGTTGGCCAGTACGACTGCGACGCTCCCGAGTCGCTCGGTCAAACTCCGGAGCGCAGAGGCGGACTCTGAGAGTGAGGGGAGCGACGCGTCGAGTATCCCGACGGCCTGCTCCAACCCCGACACTGCGCCCGAGATCCCGAGGGCGGCGAAGTCGATTCCTGCCCCGGCTTTGTTGACACCGCGATCGAGTTGATCGAGCAGGGTCATGAGTCGGTCCATCCGTTCGGCCACTTCATTGATTGCGTCGAGCGTCGCCAGGGCGGAGGAAGGAAGTCGGAGTACCGCACCCGGGAAACCGATCAGCGTTTCCAGGAACGACGGAGAGGACTCCACGCATTGATCATGGGTCGGATGGAGCGGGGTGTCCAGTCTCCAATTTGGCCTCAGGAGGATCTGACCAGCTCAGTCTCAATGGCATGTCATCGCGCGTGGCGGACAAGTTTGGACACCCAGCTGTGCCTCGATGTCACCTATAGTGGATCAATGTTTCAGAACATCGTTCCAAAAAGGTTCCTCTCCGGGGAGATGCCCCGGCGCAACGGGATTTCCTGATGCCTCGGACCAAGCAACGCACCCCGGAGTTGCGTAATCGGCTGCTCTCCATCGCGGTAGACATCCTGGCTGAAGAGGGCGCGGCTGGGTTGACGGCACGGTCCTTGGCGGCCAGGGCGGAGACCTCGGCGCCCGCTCTCTATGAACTTTTCGGAGACAAGGCAGGGGTAGTCCGCGAGCTGTATTTCCGAGGGTTTCAAGAGCTTTCGGAGCAGCTGGCCGCACCGGCCGAGACGGCAGATCCCATCGCCGATCTGTGGACCACGGCCTCGGCGTACCGGAGGTTCATTCGGTCCAACCGGGCGTTGGCCGAGGTGATGTTCTCCCGGCCCTTCACGGACTTCTCACCGGGGCCCGACGAGCTGGCGGCGACCAGCTCAGTTCGCGTTCTGATCGTCAGCCGTGTGCGGCGGTGCATCGACCTTGGGCGCCTTCATGGTGACGAGACCGACGTCGCCCACGTACTGGTGGCATTGCTCCAGGGCATGGCGTTCGCCGAAGCGGCCGGCCGACTCGGTACCTCGACGGAATCGGTCGAGCGCCGTTGGCGGCTCGCCATCGGTACGGTGCTCAATGGATTCGGGGCCCGAGTATCGGGCTAGGGCTCCCGGTCGGGCTGGCGCCGGAGGCGGGTGGCACCCCTCGTGAGGACGGACTGATAGACGGTCGCCGGGAGTCTCGAGATGAAATCGATCGCCTTGGCATCGGGACCGATCAGCGCCCGCCGCCGATCACGCTGGACGGCCATGAGGATCTGTGCGGCAGCCTTCTCGGGACTGGTGATGAAGGCGCGCTCAAAATCACTGACCGACCTCTCCGGATTGCCGGCTACGTCACGCACGCTCGCATGTATGCGGGCGTTGCGTGCAATGTTCGTCTTGATTCCGCCGGGGTGGATTGTCGTCACTGAGACATTGGCACCTTCGATCTCGAGTTCCATGCGCAGAGAGTCGCTGAATCCCCGCACCGCGAACTTCGCAGCGTTGTAGGCCGACTGTGCCGGCACGCTGATAAGGCCAAAGACGCTGGAGAGATTCACAATGTGCCCCTCGCCGGACTGCTTGAGGTACGGCAGAAATGCCTTGGTTCCGTAGACCACGCCCCAGAAGTCGATGTTCATCAGCCATTCAAAGTCCTCGTAGGACACCGACTCGACGGTGGCGCCGAGCGCCACTCCGGCATTGTTGATGAGCAGGTTGACCCGCCGGTGATCGGCGACAACACCATCGGCCCAGGAGCAGACAGCGTCGCGATCGGCGACGTCCAGTCGTGACGAGGTGATGTTGACCCCGGAGCCCCGGCATTGCGCCACCGTTTCGGCCGGGCCGTTGTCGTCGATGTCGCTGAGTGCCAGGTGCGCGCCCCGTCGCGCCAACGCCTTGGCCAGCGCCCGCCCGATGCCCGAACCCGCTCCGGTGAGAGCGGCCACGCGGCCACGAAACTCTTTCATGACTGCTGGTCGGCCTGTTTCAGGGTGCCGTGGTCTGGAGTGCGTTCTTCGGTTCTTTCGAACCGGAGAACTCCATGACGGAGTCGTCGACGTCGCCCATTTTCAACGCGCGATAGTCCCGCAGGTAGCTCTGGTGCACCTTCCACGGATGCGTTGCCCCCTGCTTGGGCAGCAAATGCGCCGAGCGCTGAATGTACCCGGAGGTGAGCCCGAGGATCGGACCCGCCGCTGCAGAGTGGTCCCGGTTGCGCGCAACGCATCGGGTGTAACCCCGGGAGCGCATGTGGTTCAGCAGGCGACACACGTAGTCACACGTGAGATCACACTTCAGTGTCCAAGAGGCATTGGTGTAACCGATAGCCAGAGCGAGATTGGGGACGCCCTCGATCATCATCCCCTTGTACGTCAGTCTGGTCGAGGGATCGACCACCTCCCCATCCACGCTGAGGACGATGCCGCCCAGAAAGAGGAGCTCGAGCCCGGTGGCCGTGACGATGATGTCCGCCTCGATTTCCCGGCCCGACTTCAGGAGTATGCCCGTCTTGGTGAAACGCTCGATCTGGTCGGTCACGACCGATGCAGCACCTGAGGTCAACGTCTTGAAGAGGTCGCCGTTCAGCACGGCACAGAAGCGCTGATCCCATGGGTCGTAATGGGGAGTGAAATGCGTGGCGATGTCGTAGCCGGGAGGAAGCTGGCGCTCCACCCCCTTGGACAGCATCCGCCGGACGAGCGTGGGGTATTTCCGGCTCAATCGGTAGAAGGCCTGGGTCGTCAATGCATGGAACCACTTGGCTGCGGTCCCGGCCTGCTTGGGCGGGAGCGTCTTGCGCAGCAGGCCCACGACGGGACTCTTCGCGGGCAGCGATGCGACGTAGGTCGGTGAGCGCTGCAGCATGACAACATGCGAAGCGGACCGGGCCAGCGTGGGGACGAGTGTGACGGCGGTTGCTCCACTGCCGATGACCACGATTCTCTTGCCGGCGTAATCGAGGCTCTCGGGCCAGGCCTGCGGGTGCACGATGGGGCCGCCGAAATCAGCCATGCCCTCGAAATCAGGCAGGTACCCGTGGTCGTATCGGTAATAGCCGCTACAGGAGAAGAGGAAGGAGGCAGTGATCGCAACGGTCTCACCGGTGTCGGTCCGCTCCGCGGTGACGTGCCACAGCGAGTCGGGCGTCGACCACTCGGCCGCGATGATCCGGTGCTTGAAGCGAATATGACCCTCAATGCCGAACTCGGCCGCGGTCTCCTTGATGTACTGCAGAATGGAGTCGCCGTCAGCGATTGACTTCTCGCCGTCCCAGGGGCGGAACGAGTAGCCCAGTGTGTGCATATCCGAGTCGGAACGGACGCCGGGATAGCGGAACAGGTCCCAGGTCCCCCCAATGTCTTCGCGTGCCTCGAAGATGGCGTAATCGGCCCACGGGCATTCGGTCTGGAGGTAGTAGCCCGCACCGATGCCTGACAGCCCGGCGCCGACGATCAGGACATGGACGTGCTCCGGGCCCCCTGCGGTCGTCGATTGCATGGTGCTGCCGCTCCGATCAGCTCGTCCTTGTTCGTGCCGCATCGACGTGCCCCATCGCCGAGGAGTGTTCCTCTCCAGGATTCCATCAATCCCGTCGTGCCGCATCTCGCTCCTACGGCATGTGGGAATACGTTTCCCCTGGTCCTGGCCCGTTCTGCCGTTGATGATTCATAACATTGACGTTAACGTTAAACTTCGCGCCGTGAGTGTGACGACGCTGACCAATGGCAACGGATCGGCCCCCGTTGCGGCGGTCCCGGACCAGGTGCAGACCCGTTACCGGTGGGTCGCGTTGGCAACCGTGACCCTGGGCACCTTGATGGTGTTCATCAACCAGTCCATCGTCCTGATCTCGCTGCCCGACATCTTCCGAGGCATTCAGCTCAATCCGCTCACTCCCGGCAATACCGGCTACCTGCTCTGGATGCTGATGGGTTTCAGTGTCGTACTGGCGGTGTTGGTGGTCACGCTGGGCCGCGTCGGGGACATTTTCGGACGGGTCAAGATCTTCAATCTCGGCTTCATCGTCTTTACTTCTTTTTCGCTCCTCCTGGCCGTGACCTGGCTCACGGGAACCCCGGCCGCCCTTTGGCTCATCGGGATGCGTGTCGGTCAGGGAGTGGGTGGGGCCATGCTGTTCGCCAACTCCTCGGCCATCATCACCGACGCGTTCCCGTCCGATCAGCGCGGCCTCGGGCTTGGGATCAACAACACGGCGGCCATCGCCGGTTCCTTCATCGGGCTTGTCCTCGGAGGTGTGCTGGCCCCCGTCCAGTGGCATCTCGTGTTCCTGATTTCGGTTCCTTTCGGTGTCCTCGGCACCATCGTCGCCTACGTCAAGCTCAAGGAGAGGGGGGTGCGGACGCCGGCCAAGATCGACTGGCTGGGGAACGTCACGTTCGCTGTGGGCCTCATCCTCGTCCTGATCGGGATCACCTACGGGTTGCTGCCCTATGGCGGGCACTCCATGGGCTGGACCAACCCGAAAGTATTGGTCGAGATCTTCGGCGGTATGGCCGTCCTGCTCGTGTTCGGCATCGTGGAGACCAGGGTGAAGCAGCCGATGTTCCACCTCTCGCTCTTCCGCATCCGCGCCTTTTCGGCCGGCAACGCGGCCAGTTTCCTCGCCTCGCTGAGCCGCGGCGGCTTGACATTCATGCTGATCATCTGGCTGCAGGGGATCTGGCTCCCGTTGCACGGGTACAGCTTCTCCGCCACGCCCCTGTGGGCGGGCATCTATATGATCCCGCTGACCGTCGGGTTGCTGGTGGCTGCGCCTCTCAGCGGAGTGTTGGCCGACCGTTACGGCGCCCGCCCGTTCGCAACTGGTGGGTTGGTGATTTCGGCGCTCTCGTTCATTCTGCTGACCACGCTGCCGGTGAACTTCTCCTACCTCGGGTTTGCCGGCCTCATTTTCCTGAACTCGGTGGGCATGGGCATGTTCATCGCGCCGAACCAGACCGGCATCATGAACAGCCTGCCGGCGAACCAGCGCGGAGCCGGAGCCGGCATGGCCGGCACCTTCAACGCCTCCGCCCAAGTCCTCTCCATCGGGATCTTTTTCACCCTGATGATTCTGGGGCTGGCCGCCACGTTGCCGTCCTCCTTGTACCACGGCCTCATCGCGCAGGGCGTCAGCCCGTCGGTGGCGACGAAGGTGTCGCATCTCCCCCCGGTCGGAAGCCTCTTCGCCGCCTTTCTGGGTTACAACCCGATGCAGGTTCTGCTGGGCCACGCCGAACTGTCGCAGCTGCCGCATTCGACGGCGTCCTACCTCACCAGTCGTCAGTTCTTCCCCCACCTGATCGCACCCGCCTTCTCCAAAGGCCTGACCGAGGCGTTCTCCTTCGCCGCCGGCGCGTGTCTCTTGGGGGCCGTGGCGTCGCTTCTCCGGGGCGGTAAGTATCACCACGTGGACGCGGAGGAGAACGGGCCGGATGCCGATTGGGTCCCCGCCCAGGAGGCCGTGGCCGAGACCGAGTCCATGTTGGTGGATTGAGATGCCCGTCTCGACCCCACGCCAAGAGACGGGGACGCCCACCCTCGCTGATGGCCCGGACCCGGGGATCCGCATCAGTGATGCCGCCACCCGCGTCGGCGTGTCGGCCCGGACTCTGAGGTACTACGAGGAGCTCGGCTTGCTCACGCCCTCGCTCTATACCTCGGGCGGGGAGCGCCGCTACACCCCCGAAGACCTGGCTCACCTGCAGCGGATCCTGGAACTACGAGAAGTGCTCGGGATGAATCTCGACGAGATCCGGGAGTTCCTGGCCCTCGAGACGAGGCTGGACGAGCTGCGGGCCACGTACCGCGCCACGAAGGATGTCACGAGCAAGAAGGCGTTGGCCGAGCAGAAGGCGACTCTGCAGGAAGCCCTGGTGTTGAACGACTCCCTGGCCGAGCAGATCAGCGCCAAATTGGCTCGTATGGACGGGTTTCGGGCCAAGCTACGGAGCGACGCGCAGCGCTGCCGGGAGTTGCTGGCCGAGCTGGACTAACGGCACGCGGCGGGCGCCATGCGTACGCTGGTCCGGTGGCATACGACCAGGACCTGGCCCAGCGCATCAGGGCTCGCGTCGCCGTGCAGCAGGGCCTCACCGAGAGAAAGATGTTCGGCGGCGTGGCCTTCCTCATCGGAGGGAACCTAGCCATCGCCGCGAGTGGGCAAGGTGGGATCCTGGTCCGGGTCGGCCCGGCATCTTCGGAGAAGTTGGTGTCGACTACCGCGGCATCGGTGGCCGTGATGCGGGGCCGTCCGATGCCGGGTTGGCTGCGGGTCGATGCCGAACATCTCGCCACAGCGCGTGAGCTCGGGAGGTGGGTCGACCGAGGTGTCAGTGCCGCACGGTCACTGCCGGCGAAGGGATAGTTCACCTCCACCATGACGGCCGCCGACTCGTGACAGACCCTCCCGATGCGGTGACTGCCGCTCCGGCACACCCGACGCTGCGAAGCTGGTTCCGCTCGAAAGATCCGGATCTCCTCGTCCTCAAGCGCTCGCTCAGGGCGGCCGTGATCATGCCGTCGGTCTTCGCCTTGACCCACTTCATCTTCTCGGATGCCCAGGTGGCCCTGTTCGGATCGTTCGGCTCTTTTGCGCTCCTTCTGCTGGTCGAATTCACCGGGCGCCCCCGCACTCGCATCACCTGCTACGGCGGCCTCTACGTGGCCGGCGCCTGCTTCATCGTGCTCGGTACTGTGGTTTCGACGCACAAGGTTGCTGCCATCGTGACGATGGGGATCGTCGGCTTCGGGGTGCTCTTCGCGGGGATTGTCGCGCCGCAAGCGGCCACGGCGGCGACCGCA
>Ga0302279_10000270_pt1 | contig 75499 bp, 58 predicted proteins | sample III_Bog_N3_3_FD_194541 | JGI IMG/M metagenome (GOLD analysis project Ga0302279, IMG submission 194541) | Peat permafrost microbial communities from Stordalen Mire near Abisko, Sweden - III_Bog_N3_3 | ecosystem: Environmental > Terrestrial > Soil > Wetlands > Peat | place: Sweden: Abisko...
TCGATGCTGTGACCCGAGTACGTCATTCCCACGAGGCCGACCGAGCGGTGCAGGTGCACCGAGTAGAGCATCGCCGAGAGCTCGAGCGCGTCCGTCGGCTCGACGCGCCGCATGCCCGTCGTCGACCCCGGGGAGCCCCGGCGACCGACCATGCCTCCCCTTCCCTGTCCGCCCTGGGGCGGCGGCTGGCTCGCGGGGAGCGAAGCGCCGCCGTCGGCCCCCGTCGCGGGGAGCTTCCCCGACTGGGTGATGACCATCACCAGGTCCCCCTTGGCGGACTGCGCGAACTTCTCGAGCAGGCCCTCGGTGATGCCGTTGGCCCTCGCGTAGCTGTCTACCGCGGTGAAGAGAGGCATGTCCCTGGCGAGCAGCGCCGTCTCGAAGGCCGCCGGGCACGCCGGGCTCGCCTCGCCGCCGTCCGCCCCGCCCGACGCGACCACGGGAGAGAAGTAGTCCCAGGCCTCGGCGCTCATTCGACCGTCCTTGAACACGCCGAACACGGAGATCGTGGCGTGCGGCGCGCTCGGGTAGTCGGGCGTGAAGCGGGTCGTGAACTGGGCGTCCTCGGCGCAGGAGCTCGCCGCGGTGACGAGCGCTGCAACGAGCGCGATCGAGAGGCAGATTCGCAGGCGCATGGGTGCGCCGACATTACGCACCCCCCGCACTTTTCGGCCATCCCAATCGCCAGTCGATGGTAGTCACGCCGCCATGAGAAGAGAGCTCTCCCTCGCCTTCGCGCTGGCCGCCCTTGTCGCGTGCTCGAAGACCGACGAGCCGGCCCCCGGCCCCCCTTCCCAGGCAGCCTCCGCGAGCCCCACGCCATCCGCCCAGGCCGCGCCCGCCGCCGCGCCGCCGGCCGGCGCCGTCGTGTGGACGGCGCCCGCCGCGTGGTCCGTCGCACCGAACCCGAGCAAGCTGCGGATCGCCACCTACAAGATCCCGAAGCTTCCCACCGATCCGGAGGACGCCGACCTGAGCGTGAGCCAGGCCGGCGGCGGGGCCGAGGCCAACATCAAGCGGTGGGCATCGCAGTTCGAGGGATCGCCCGAGCTCAAGGTCTCGCACCGGGACGTCGGCGGCCTGAAGGTCACGATCGTCGACGGACACGGGATATTCAACGGCGGCGGGATGCCCGGCGGGCCCCCCTCGAGCCCGAAGCGCAACTGGGCTCTCCTCGGCGCCATCGTCGACTCGGTGGACCCTCCCTACTTCTTCAAGCTGACGGGCCCCGAGAAGACGGTCACCGCCGCCCGCGCCGACTTCGACACCTTCGTCGGCAGCCTTCACACGAGCAGCAAGTAGCGCTCAATCCCGGAAGTAGAAAGCCGCAGAGGCGCGGAGAACGCTGAGGAAGACGGTCTGTAGAAGAATCTCTCTCCCACTCACTCTCTCAGCGCCCGCCGCGCGTCTGCGGTTAGCTCATCTACCCCGCCGCGCGGCTCGTGGCGGCTGCAGCCTCGAGCTCCACCGGCGACGGCGGCCGGGACACCTGCGCGCCCTTGGCGTCCACGATGCCGAGCCACGAGAAGACGCGGATGGCGAAGTAGGTCGGGTCGAGCTCGAACCAGCGGACGGCGAAGTTCGGGCACATGCCGAACTTGTGGTGGTTGTTCTGGAACAGCTCGCCCGCCGTCAGGAAGTCGAAGGGGAGCGTGTTGCGGGAGACGTCGCCGTTCTCGAAGTTGCGGTAGCCGTACTTGTGCCCGCACCAGTTGACGATGGCGCCGTGGACCGGGCCCATCACGTAGTGGAAGGGCAAGAGGGCGAACATCCACGGGCTCGTCGCGAAGCGGATGTAGAAGAGCGTGTACGCGGCGCCCCACGCGAGCCGTCCCACCCAGGAGCGACCGATGCGGTCCACCGCGGGCCACTCGGGCAGGCCGCCGTCGAAGCGGGCCTCGGGCTCGACGCGGCGGTACGCGTAGTCGTCGTAGGTGTGCTTCGTCGCCAGCATCATCGTCATGGCGTTCGAGTAGTTCGTGGGCGAGTGCGGGTCCTTTGGCGTGTCGCTGAAGGCGTGGTGCATGCGGTGCAGGATCCCGTAGCCGCGCGGAGACAGGAAGCTCGAGCCCTGCGCGACGTACGTGCAGAGGTAGAAGAAGCGCTCCCATCCCTTGCTCATCGTGAACATGCGGTGCGCGCCGTACCGGTGCAGGAAGAAGGTCTGGAAGAAGACCGAGACCTGCCAGTGCAGGACGAAGAACAGGAGGATGACCATCGGGCAGCGACCTCGAACGAATCCGTGGGGTGGTGTAGGCGGCTGGATCTAGCTTTGCTGTCGCCGGGACGCCGTCATCCTTCTGTCATGGCCACCTCGAGCGGACAAACGCCCGCATTCGTTCGCAAAACGGACGAACGACGGGCCCAGCGATCCGCGACGCCCACCTCCGCGTACCTCGAAAGGTCATCCGCCCCGCTCCGCTTGCCCCCAGCGGGGCGAAGATGAGCGAAGATTACCTCTCCCGCCCCATGACCGACGAATCCCCCCAGCCCGCGCCCGACCTGGACGCCACCCGCGTGGGCGTCCCCGAAGCGGAGGGCCTCGCGACCACGCTCGCCGACGCCGGCAAGGCGCGAAGGGACGGGCAACCGCTCGTACCGGGCTACGAGCTGTTGCGCATCATCGGCCGTGGCGGCATGGGCGTCGTCTGGGAAGCCATCGAGCATCGGCTCGAGCGCCGCGTCGCTCTCAAGGTGCACATCGACAACGTGTCGCCCGAGCGCGTCGCGAACATGTGGTCGGAGGCGCGGCTTGCCGCGAGGGTGTCCGATCCCGGCGTCGTCGCCGTCCACGATCTGGGCACCACGCTCGACGGCAGCCCCTACTACACGATGGACCTCGTCCACGGCACCGACCTGCGCTCGCTCCTGCGCGATGGGCCGCTGCCGCAGACGAAGGCGCTGTCCCTCTGCCTCCAGATCGCCAGGGCCGTCGCGGCGGCGCACGACCGCGGCATCGTCCACAGGGATCTCAAGCCGGGCAACATCCTCATCGACGACCAGGGCCGCACCCGCATCCTCGATTTCGGCCTGGCCCACAACACCGTCGTCGGCGAGGACCGCTTCGAGAACGCCGTCTTCGGAACGCCCTCGTACATGTCTCCCGAGCAGGTCTCCGCCGAGCCCGCCGGCGCGCCGGCCGACGTCCACGCGATCGGCATCATCCTCTACGAGATGCTCACCGGCGTACGCCCCTTCAACGGTCAGACGTCGGACGACGTCATGGCGGCCATCGCCGACGACGTACCCGAGGCGCCCTCGACGAAGAACCCCGCGATCCACGTCGACGTCGAGCGCACGGTGCTGCGCTGCCTGGAGAAGAAGCCCGAGGCCCGGTTCCCGTCCGCCCGCAAGCTGGCCACCGTACTCGAGGCCCTCCTCGAGGGTCGACCCGTCGAGGCCCTGCTTGGCGCCGCGTCCCCCGCCGTGCGCCGGGCCACGCCGACGCCGATGCTCGCCCCCACGCACGGCCGCGAGCGGGCGGCGGTGCACCATCGCTGGTCCTGGAAGCTCGCGTCATCGGCCTCGGAGCTCTGGCCGCTCGTCGCGAACACGGACCGCCTGAACAAGGCCATCGGGCTACCGGAGGTGGAGTTCACCGACCTCGCGGACGAGGACGGCGGGGCGCTGCGCAAGGCGCGCACGCGGGTGCTCGGGATGGAGCTCGCCTGGCGCGAGTACCCGTTCGACTGGGTGAAGGACCGCGAGCACAGCGTCTACCGGCAGTACGAGAAGGGGCCCGTCGAGGCAGCCTGGAACCGCGTGCAGCTCGTGGCGCTGCCGGAGGGCGGGACGGAGCTCGTCCACGAGATCTGGCTCCAGCCTCGAAACTTCGTCGGGCGCATGGCCGCGAGCTGGGAGATCGGCCAGAAGACGGGGAAGAACCTCGACCGCGTCTACCACCAGCTCGACGCGGCCATCCGGGCGCGCAGCACGGCGCCGGGTGCGGACGCCTTCGAGCCGCCGTTCTCTCCGGCGGCCGCGCAGCGCAGGCACGTCGAGCAGAACGGCGCGAAGCTCGTCGAGCGCGGCTTCTCGCCCGCCATGGTCTCGAAGCTGACCGACCATCTGCTCCACCAGCCAACCAAGCTCCTCGAGCGCATACGGCCGTACGCGCTCGCGCGCGCGTGGGGCTTCGAGCGGACGGACACGCTCAGCCTTTTTCTCCACGCGGCGAACCTCGGGCTGGTGGACATCGCGTGGGATCTCATCTGCCCGCGCTGCATGGCGCCGCACGAGTCGTTCCCCGGCCTCTCGCGCGTCGGACGCGTCGGCGCGTGCGTGCCCTGCAGCCGGTCGTACGAGCGCGACCTGCGCGAGACCGTGGAGCTCGTGTTTCGGCCCCACGCGGAGGTCCGCGACGCGACCCCGACGACCTACTGCGCCGGCGCGCCCGCGCTGCGCCCGCACATCCTCGTCCAGCAGATGCTCGTCCCCGGAGAGCGGCGAACGGTCGTCGTGCATCTCGACCGGGCCGACTACCAGCTCACCGCCTCGCGCATCGTCCAGCCCTTCGGCTTCAGCGCGAGCGCCGCCGGCTTCGTCTCCGAGATCGAGGTCATCATCGACCACGATCTCATCGACGCGCGGCCGGGCGTGGTCCGCGCGGGGGAGGTCAAGGTCACGCTGGTGAACGCCACGCCCCACGACCAGATCGTCCGGGTCGAGGTCCCCGGCGCTCGCCAGGACAGCGTCGCGGCGGCGGACGTCCTCACGCTCTCCGACTTCCGGGACCTGTTCTCCCACGAGATGCTCGCCGAGGGCGAGCACATGACCGTCAGCCGGATGGCCTTCCTGTTCGTCGATCTCGTGAACCGGCCGGACATCCTGAAGCGGGTCGGGGACGCGGGGACGTGGAGCATCCTCCAGAAGCTCGACGGGCTCATCGACGAGCAGCTTCGCGCGCACCGCGGGGTCGCCATCCCGTCCTCGCTCGACGTCCAGGTCGCTGCGTTCAACACGAGCGCCGCGGCGGTGACGGCCGCGATCGCGCTCCAGCAGTCCGCGGTGGCCCACGCCAGCGAGCCCATCCGCATCGCCATTCACGAGGGCCAGTGCATCGCCTTGACGCGCGCCGGTAGGACGGAGTTCTTCGGCAAGACCCTCCACCGCGGCCTGGCCCTCCTCGACGAGGCGCCCGCCGGGGGAATGGCGCTGTCCGGGTCGGTTGCCGGCGAGCGCGGCGTCGCGGAGATCTTCCAGGAGATCGACACCGTCCAGCAGGTCGTCGCCGCCGGCGAGGGCCCCTACAGGGGGACGCGCGTCATGCGGCTCACGGTCGGAGGGAGATCTTCCTCTCCCCCTCCCTGATCCGTGCTGGACTCTGCCCTCCGATGAAGAGAGCGTCGCCGGGAGCCGCCATCGCGGCGTCGTTGTTCGTCCCCGCGCTCGCGCTGTGGGGGAGCCTCGCCGCCGCCGAGCCGGCTCCCATCCTGCCGCCCGTGACTCCGCCCCTCGTGCGCGAGACCGCTCCGCACCCGTGCGATCCCGGCAAGCCCTGGGCTGGCGGGCTCGACCCGCACCGCTTCGAGCTCGCCGGCTTCCCCATCATCGGCGGCAACAGCGACATCGGCTTCCAGTTCGGCGGCGCGGCGACGCTCACCCGGTTCTGCGACGGCGTCCTCCCGTACCTCTGGAACGTCGATCTGCTCCTGTCGGCGAGCGCCAAGAACGAGAGCGGGCTCAGCCTCGTCCAGCAGAGCCACGTGCTGCGCCTCGACGCGCCCGACCTCTTCGACGGCCGGATGCGCATGGACGGTCGCGCGAGCTTCCAGCGCACGATCAACGAGGGCTACTACGGGCTCGGCAACGCCTCGAGCGCCGCCCTCCCCACGGGCGCCACGCTCGGCCGGCAGTTTCAGTACCTGCAGCAGGAGGGGCGCGCGCGCTTCATCGTCCGCGTCCACACGCACACGCCGTTCGACTTGGCCCTGGGCGCCAACCTCCGCTACGAGTCTCCGCAGTCGTACTCCGGCTCGAAGCTCGCGGACGACGTCGCCACGCCGCAGAACGGCGCGACGGCCATACGCGGGGTCGATCCCGCCGCGCTCGGCGGTCTCGCGGTCGGCGCCTTCTACGACACGCGCGACAGCGAGTTCATCACGACCACGGGCGTCTTCTACCAGGTAGGCCTGGGCGGGACCGTCGGGAGCGCGGACGGCATCGGCTACGGCAACGCGTCTGCCATCCTCGCCCACTACGCTCCGATCGTCGGACCGGTCATCTTCGCGAACCGGCTCGTGACGTCGTTCTCGTTCGGCAACGTGCCGTTCTACGATCTCCAGCAGGGCGGCACGTTCGAGCCGCAGTACCTGTTCGGCGGCGAGACGGGCGTGCGCGGCGTGCCCAACGGGCGCTACGCGGGCAAGGTGATGGTCGCGAGCAACACGGAGATCCGCGCGACCCTCCCGCGCTTCACCATCTTCAAGCAGCGCCTCCGCTTCGGAACGACCGCGTTCTTCGACGCGGGGCGCGTCTGGCAGGACTACTCGTTCAACCCCGCGGTCGACGGGAGGACGCTCGGCCTCAAGTACGGGATCGGCGGGGGCGTCTTTCTCCAGTGGGGCGAGGCCGCCATCTTCCGCGTCGAGGCCGCGTACTCTCCCGACGCCGTCGCGGAGAACCCGGGCTTCCCCGTGGGCATCTACGTCTCCGACGGCCTCATGTTCTGACCGCGAGGGCGCCTCGTCGAAGTTGTTCCTCCCGCCCGAGGATCGCGGTGCTATGCGTCGCCCATGGCTCCGAAGACGACGACGCCGGGCGAAGGCAACGCTCCCCGCCCGCGGTGGCGCAAGCAGACGCCCGACGAGGTGCTCCGCACGTTCGACCGGCTCCGGGCGATGTACCCCGACGCGCACTGCGAGCTCGATCACGCGTCCCCGTTCCAGCTCCTCGTCGCGACCGTGCTGAGCGCGCAGACGACGGACGTGGCGGTCAACAAGGTCACGCCCGTCCTCTTCGCCCGCTACCCGACGGCCGGGGCCCTCGCGGTCGCCAAGGCGCCGGACGTCGAGCGCGTCGTCGGAGCTCTGGGCTTCTTCCGGCAGAAGGCGAAGGCGATCGTGGGCCTGGCCCAGCAGCTCGTCGAGGCCCACGGCGGGCAGGTGCCACGAACCCTCGAGGAGCTCGTGAAGCTGCCCGGCGTCGGGCGGAAGACGGCGAACGTGGTCCTCGGCGTCGCGTTCGGGGCACCGGAGGGGGTCGTCGTCGACACCCACGTCCAGCGCATCTCGCAGCGACTCGGGTGGACCAAGAACAAGGAGCCCGAGAAGATCGAGCAGGATCTCTGCAAGCTCCTGCCCCGGGAAGACTGGGACATGACCGCCCACCTGCTCATCTTCCACGGACGGCGCACCTGCTTCGCGGCCAAGCCGAGCTGCGCCACGTGCGGCGTGAACGACCTGTGCCCGAGCGCGTTTCGTGCCGAGCAGATCGGCCGAAAGCCCGGCCGCACCGCCCCGCCCGCCCCTCCCCGCGGCGGGAAGAAGCGGGCCGCGAACACCACGCGGGCCGGGGTGACGAAGAAGACGAAGAAGTAGCTACGTTCCGCTAGCGCGCGTCGAACCCGTAGGCGCGGATGACCGCGGCGCGCGATACGGGCCCGCCGTGGCCGAGGTAGAAGGTCTCGATGCCCATCCTGAGCAGCGCCTGGATGTTGGCGCGGTTCTCTGCCGGGTCCGCCTGGTAGTAGTGCTCGCCCGGGCTTTGGGCGAAGAGCGCGCCGCCGGCGACGCCGCCCAGCATCATGTCGCCCACGAAGGCGACGTGGTTCGGAAGCACGACCACGATGGACCCCGGGGTGTGGCCCGGCATCGCGATCACCTCACCCTCGAGCCCGTAGGGACGCAGGTCGAGGGGCTTGCCGGGCGCGACGGCGATGTCCGGCTCGATCTCGGGAAAGATCGTCGGGATGAACGGCTTGAGCAACGTCGCCGTCAGGCTCGTGGGACGAAGCTCGTCGTTGTGGCCGCGCCGGGCGAGCTCCCGGTCTCCTTCGCCGAGCACGACGGGCGCACGGGAGATCTCCCGGAGCTCCGCCGCGAGCCCCGCATGGTCGGCGTGGGCGTGCGTGACGATGATGAGGGAGATCCGACCCGGCCAGACGCCGTTGTCCTCGAGCGCGTTAGTCAGGTCGTGCATGTCGCCGAGCGCCCCGGTGTCGATCAGGATCGGCCGGTTCGCCTTCACGAGGTACACGTTGGAGAGGCTGAGCGGGATCTGGACGATGGGGGCTCCCTCGGCCGTTCGCCCGACCGTCCGCGACGCGCAGCCCAGGGACGAGATCGCGAGCAGGAGCGCCAGCGCCGTCGCGAGTCGCAATGCCAGGCGGCGGGCGGCGGTCATCGGCGAAACGCTTCGATGAGCTGCTCCGTGGCGGTGTACGGGTCGAGCTCCCGCGCGTCGACCGCGCGGACTGCCTCGTCCAGCTCGGCGCCCAGCTTGTGCGTCGCGGCGTCGATCAGCGCTTCGCGCAGGCCGTCACGGACCTCCTCCGCCAGGCGGGCCCTGCGCCGCTCGCGGCCCGCATCGGTCCCCTCGAGCCACGCGCGGTGGCTCGCGAGCGCCGCGACGAGAGGGGCAATTCCCTCCCCCCGCGTCGCGATGCACCGGAGGATCGGCGGCGTCCACCTCTCCGAGGTCGCCTCGCTCGTCGGCAACGCCATGCGACCGTGGACCACGTGCCCGCGGCCCTTGCTCGCGGCGACCATCGTCTCGCCCCCGAGCGCGATCATGAGCTCGAGGTCACGCACGGTCGAGTCCGCCCCGTCCCGATCGGCCTTGTTCACCGCGAACACGTCCGCGCACTCGAGGATGCCCGCCTTGCTCGCCTGCACGTCGTCCCCCATGCCGGGGGCCATCACGACGAGCGTCGTGTGCGCCGTGCGCGTGATCTCCAGCTCGTCCTGCCCGACGCCCACGGTCTCGACCAGCACGACGTCGCACCCGTATGCGTCGAGGACCCGCACCATGTCCCGCGCCGAGCGCGAGAGCCCACCCAGGTGGCCGCGCGTCGCGAGCGAGCGAATGAAGACGCCGGGGTCGGTCGTGTGGCGGCCCATGCGGATGCGGTCGCCCAGGATGGCGCCGCCGGAGAAGGGGCTCGTCGGGTCGACCGCGAGCACACCCACGAGCTTGTCCTCGGCGCGCAGGGCCTGGATGAGGCGGTCCACGAGCGTCGACTTGCCGGCGCCCGGGTTGCCCGTGATCCCGACGACGTACGCCTTGCCCGTGTGGGGGAAGAGATCCTTCAGGATGTCGACGTAGCCTTCGACCCGGTCGTCGACGAGGCGCAGGGCTCGCGCGACCGCGCGCAGGTCTTTCGCGAGGATGCGCTGGGACAGAGGGTGCATGGAGGTCTCGCGAGTCTACTTCAAGGCGGCGAGCTTCTTCTCTACCGCGGCTGCGTCGACCGGGCCGGTCGCCTTGAGGGCCGACTGGTATGCGGCCCGCGCGAGGGCCGGCTCCCGGTCTCCCGCGAGCGCGTCGCCGTACGCGACCCACGCGGGCCCCCACCGGGGAAACTCCTTGGTCGCCTTGTCGCCGAACGCGCGGGCCGACGTCTCGCGGCCCTCGCGGTGGCACGCCTCGCTCGCGCGAACGAGCGGCGTCGGGTCCGCGTGGTCGAGGCCGTAGGCTGCCTCGTAGCTCTCGACGGCCAGGTCGACCTCGCCCTTCTTCGCGTACGCGTCGGCGATGAGCAGCCTGGCGCGCGCGGAGTTCGCGAGGAGGGCGAGCGCGGCCTGGCCCGAGCGTATGGCGTCGTCAGGGTGACCCTCGGCGAGCGCGATGCGTCCGGCGACGATGTCCGCGGCGGGCTCGCGAGGGTCGTACCGGATGACCGACGCCGCGGCCGCCCGCGCGAGGGGCAGCTTGCCGAGCTCCAGCTCGACGTTCGCGAGCCGGAGGAGCGCTAGCACGTACGACGGCCGCTCCTGGACGGCCCGCTGGAGGAGCCCCTCGGCCTCGGGGCCCGCCGGCAACGTCTGCGAGAGCTCGAAATTCGCCTCGGGATCCGAGGGGTCGAGCTGGACCGCACGGCGCAGCTCGGCCACACCGTCGTCGTGCTTGAGGTCGCGCACGAGCAGCCGGCCGAGCCAGGCGTGCGCCAGCGGGGCGTCGGGCCGCCAGCCGATGGCCGTGCGGAACGACGCCTCGGCGTCCGCGTCCTTCACCTCGAGCTCGTGGGCGAGCCCCTCGGCCACCTTCGCCTCGTAGACCCGGGCGCCGCCCGCGAGCGCCTGGCTCGTCTCGGTTAGCGCATCGGTCGCGCGCTTCAGGAGCAGATGCGCCTCGGCGGCGCACGCGTGGCCGGCCTGCTCGCCTCCCGTGATCTTCCCCGCCGACCGGCAGCTCGCCATCGCCGGCTCGAACTCGCGCCGCTGGAGGAACGCGCGCGCCGCTTCCCAGCGAAGCGCGATCCCCGTCTCGCCCGCGCGGCCGGCGGGCAGCAAGGAGCCGCGGCGAAGCTCGTCGAGCGCCTCCGTCGCGTAGCCGGCCCTGCGGAGGGCTCGACCGAGCGAGAGCGATGCCGCGGCGTCCCCGGGCGAGGCCTTCGCGGCGGCGCGAAGGGCGTCTATCTGACCCGGAGGTCTGGCGTCGGCGGCCTGAGCAGGCTGCGGGGGCTCGGCGCGCGCCACGGAGGCATGGAGGCCCACCAGCGCCCCCACCACAGCGACGATGATCCGTCCCCTGTCACGCACGCACACGCCCCACATGTGCCTCGGTCTAGCACGTTCTCCGTTCGCGCCGGGCTCGTGTACATTCGAAGCGTGAGAGGTCTGCGCGTCGTCGCCCGACGGGTATCCGCGCTGGCCTTGGCGTCGGGGCTGGCGGCTTGCCAGCTCCTCCTTCCGACGGTCGAGGGCGAGCCCGCTACGGCCCCGGACGCGGGTGCTCTCGACACCGGCGGCAAGCTCGACGCTGCCCTCTCGGATTCCACCATCCCGGACGCCAGGACCCCCGACTCCACCGTCTCGGACTCCGCCACCTCGGACTCCACCGTGACCGACGGTGGCCCGCCCAACGACGCCACCGCGGGGCCCGACGCGGACGCCTGCGCGCACGTCACCGTTCCGCCGCCGCCGACCCAGGACTCGCCGGGAACCCAATCGATCACCTTCGTGGCGGCGCTGCGCACCGTGACCGGGATCGAGCCCGGGCAGAGCGTCGGCCCTGGCATCGGGTTCGACCTCGACGGGGTGTGCACGTGCCCTGCTCCTCCCTCGTGCCGCTCTCCGGTCATGCCCGCCAACCCGAACTGCGACATGACCGGAGGTCGGGACTTGCAGGGCGATCCGCTCATCGAGGTCTTCGAGGAGTCGTTCGCCTCCTCCGGCGGCGACATCACCAACCGGATCGAGCAGGGACGGCTGACCTTGCTCGCGGTCGTCAGCGACTACAACGGCGGCCCCGACGACACCCAGGTCACGGTCTCCGTGTACGACTCCAGCGGCCTCCACGATCCCGACGGCGGCGCCGTCGTTCCGCCGGCGTGGAACGGAAACGACGAGTGGAACGTCGACCCGACCTCCTCCGTCGTCTCGAGCCTCACGGACGCCGGGTGGCAGTACACGCCGGTCTATTTCACGACCACCGCGTACGTGACGGGGAACACGCTCGTCGCCTCGCTCGACGCGATCCCGTTCCAGCTCGACTTCGCCACCATCCTCTTTCGTAGCTTCGTGGCCTCGGCGACCATCGCCGTCGACGCCAACGGTCGTTACGGGCTCGCGGGCACGTTCGGCGCGCGCATCGACACGAACGACATCTTCACCTTGCTCGGGCGCTTGCAGGACGGCGACGCGGGGTTCCTCTGCGGCACCGACCCGGCGTTCTTGCAGCTTCGGGGCATCGTCTGCCAGGCCTCGGACATCATGAGCTCGCCATCGGAGGACAACACGAACGCCGTGTGCGACAGCGTCTCGCTCGGGGTGGGCTTCACGGCATCACCCGCGGCGCTGGGCGGCCCGGTGCCGGGCCAGATGTCCCCGTACGGCTGCGACGGCGCCGTGTACACGTGCACCCCCTGAGCCGGCCCGACCGCCCTCCAGCTGGCGGCCTGGGTGGCGCGTGGCATCCTTCGCGCGTGAGCAAGGCCTTCACCACGGACGACGCCTCGGAGGCGCCCCTCGTCGTACCGCCGCGCTCGCCGCTTCCGGCCGGCGCCACCAACTACGTCACGCCTCGGGGCCTCGCGCTCCTGCGGGACGAGCTCCACCGCCTTGCCTCCGAGCGTGCGCGTCTCGACGGGAGCACCTCCGGCGACCCGGACCGGCCGCGCGCGCTGCATGTGCTCGCGGCCCGCATCGGCGAGCTCGAAGACCGCCTCTCGAGCGCGGCGCTCGTGGACTCCGGTGCGCAGCCGCGCGGCGAGGTGCGATTCGGCGCGAAGGTGACCGTCCGCGCAGAGTCGGGGAGAGAGCGCTACTTCCAGATCGTCGGCGTCGACGAGGCGGACGCGTCGAAGGAGCGCGTGGCCTTCGTCTCGCCGCTCGCGCGAGCGGTCCTTGGCAAGCGCGTCGGGGACGTCGCCGTCGTGAAAGCGCCGCGCTCCGAGGAAGAGCTCGAGGTCGTCGCGATCGAGTACGAGGGGGCGACCGGCTGAGGTTCTCGGGGCTAGCGCGGCGGCGCGCCACCGTCGGCGGCGCCCGAGAGGCGCTTGAAGGGAGCGCACTCAGCGAGCAGCTCGCCACGGTCGAGCCAGCGTAGGACCGCGAGCTGGCAGCGGAAGTCCTGGATGGCCACCACCTTCGGGTAGGCGCTGAAGAGCGGCCTGGCCGCCTCGTACGCGGGCCGTACCGCCCCCGCCTGGAAGAGCCCCTGCGCGCGCGTGAACGTCTCTCGATCGGCTCCCCGGAGCGCGTCGGGAGGAGGAGGCGGCTCGGGCGTGGCGGGGATCGTCGCGCTCGGGGGAGCCACGGGCGTGACGCCTGCGAGCGCCCCCAGGCGCGCCACCTGGGCATCGCGCTCGGCGTCGGGCCACGGGCTCGATGTGGCTCCCTCGAGCAAGGCTCGCTGGGCGCGGGCCACCGAGACCCGATCGACGCCGTCGAGCGCGATGCGCATGAGGGCGATGGCGCCCTCGCCGAAGCCGCTCATGTTCCGGTCGTACGCAGGGCTCATCAGGCTGGCCCTGTCGTTCTCGTGCAGCGCGCCCAGGCAGTGCCCGATCTCGTGGAGCAGGACGGCGAGCGCGCGGTGGCTCTTGCGGCGCGCGAGGAGGCGGGTGCGGTCCTCGTCGCTCAGCTGGTCGAACGCGCGATCGATCGCGTCGCGCTCCCCGGCGCGGGAGGCGGCGCGCACCACGAGGTGCTTGCCCAGCATGGGCGCCATCCCCACCTCGTGGAGCGACTCCGTCTGGTGCGGAAGGGCGCCGACGAGCCCGATGACGAGGTCGACCTGCTCGCCCTGGTCCTCGGTCCGCAGCCTCGCGAGCGCCGCGGTCAAGTTGTCATCGGTGTCGGTCGACCACGGCTCGATCCGGTCGAGCTCGAGGCGTAGCGCGAGGGCCGGCGCGAGGACGCGGTTCGCATCGTCGAGCAGCGCCGCGAGCTGCTTCGGGGCGTCGATCGTCTGTGCGAGGTACTGGCCGTCGGGTCGGAATCGCACCCGCCAGACGCGCTTCGCCGCGGCCGGAGGCGCCGGCTCGTCCGAGGCGATGTTCGCGGCCGCTCCCGCCTCGGCGAGCCGCTGCTGCCCGCGCTTGGTCTCGCCCCAGCTCGAGTTGTACCCGAGGAAGCACGCGCTCACCCCAAGGGTCGCGGCCAGCGTGGCGACGACGGTGGCTCCCCCGCCCCTCACCTACGGGCCCGTGGCGATGGCGGCGTAGGTCATCGCGCTCGTGCTCGGGATCGACGAAGGCGCGGACCACACCCCGGCCGTCAACGTGACCAGCTCGAGCGCGGTGTCGCTCGCGAAGACGGCCACGGCGTCGTACCCGCACACGCCCGACGCCACGGCGGGCGGGGACGGAACGATGGGGTTCGCGGACGCGACGAGCGGCGCCGGCGCCACCCACGGAGGCGTCGCCGCAGGGTTGAAGAGGGTTGCGTAGGGCTCCAGGTTGCTTCCCTCGTAGATCATCGCGAGCTGGCCGCCCGGGAGCGCGGCGAGCGACACGGGAAAGTTCGTGTAGACGTTCGTGCCGACCTGCGCGGGCGTCGACCAGGTGCCGCTCGCGCGGCCGGACCAGTAGAGCTCGTAGTCGTTCTCGTGGACGTAGACGACGACGAGATCGTAGGCGCCCCCGTTCGCTGCGACGAGGGTCGGTGCGACCGCGGAGACCATCGCGCCCGCGTGCTGCACGGCGCCCTGCCACGCGGTCGTGAAGGTCTGGTCGTAGAGGTAGTTGTCGCTCCCGTCCTGGGCAATGACGAGGTCCCCGCCGGCCGCCGCCGCGCTGGGCGCGCTCGGCCCGAAGCTCTGCACCCCGCCGAAGCTCACGGGGTTGGCGGCGCCGTCCCAGGCGTTGGCGGCGTAGGTGCCGTGGTAAAATTTGGAGTCGGTGCCGCGGTAAATGAGGTGGAGGTCGCTGCCGACGACCGCGAGGGCCGGGATGTCGAGGGACAGCGCGGCGCCGATCGGCGCGAGCGTCGACCAGGACGAATCGAAGGTGGAGTACGCGAGGGCGTTCGTCGTCGCTTCGCGGAAGACCGTCTGGAATCCACCCGTCGTCGCGACGATGGCGGGGGTGCTGGCGGCGCTCCCGCCAAGGGTCGACACCGTCCACGTCTGACCCCGGAGCGTCGCGCCCACGGCGGCCGTGCCGTTACCGCCGACGACCGCGATGATCGACGAGCAGCTGCTGCCGTCGCCGGCCTGCGAGGTGTCCGCCGGGGGTGAGCTGTCCGCGGCGTCCGGGGGCGAGGTATCCGGAGGCGAATCCGACGGTGCGTCAGACCCGTCTGACGCGCCGTCCGACGTACCCGTATCGGAGGGCGCGGGCGCGTCGACGGCGGGCGCGGTGTCGCCGGGGGACGCAGCATCGCCCCCCGAGTCGGCGGCCGAGGACGAGTCTCCCGGCGCGGTGGCGTCAGGGGTCGCGCCCGTGTCGGACGGGGCTCCGCTGTCCTCGTAAACGACGCCGTGGGTCTCGGGGGCGCTGCCTGTGCTGCAACCCGAGGCCACGGCGACGAGACCGAGCGCTGCCCAGGCGCGGAAGGCGTCCCTCATGAGCCGCGGAGTGTAGACCAGGGCTCCCGTTTGTCGATGAGGCCTTGTGGCCAGCCGAGACGGGGCGTCTGCCGTTGCATCCGCGCGTGATTTCACGTCTCTTGGTCGCGTCGTCTGACCTTTGGAGGTTGCATGCGCCGTTTCCTTCCGCTTTTCGTCGTTCTCCTCGCCGTCCTGACGTTCATCGGTTGCGGCTCGAGTGGCAAGTCCGGCACCTACGCGGGCGACTCCTCGACGCCGGGGGACAGCAGCGGCTCCGACACGGGCTCGCCGGGAGACTCGGCGGCCCCGCCCGACACGAGCGACGACACGGGCGTGTCGAATGACACGGGGACGACGAGCAACGACACGGGCGAGAGCGCCGACACGGGTGAGAGCGCCGACACCGGCGTTACCCCGGACGCGCAAGAGACCGGCCCGGCTTCGTACACGATCGGCGGAACGGTGAGCGGCCTCGGGGCGGGCGCCGCGCTCACCTTGCAGGACAACGGCAGCGCGGACGTGACCATCACGGCCAACGGTACGTTCATGTTCTCCGCGCCCGTGGCGGCGGGGGGGACGTACAGCGTGGCCATCGTGACCCAGCCGGCAGGCCAGATGTGCACCATCACGGCCGGTAGTGGCACGGTGGCCACCGCCAACGTGACGAGCGTGGTCGTCAACTGCGCGTCGGATACGGCCTTCACGGTGGGCGGCACGGTGAGCGGCCTCACGGGGACGCTGGTGCTGAGCGACACGAGCAGCACGGCCACCCTCACGACGAACGGCACGTTCGCCTTCCCGGCGCCGCTCGCGACCGGCGCTGCCTACGCGGTGACCGTCACGACGCAGCCGTCGGGCGAGACGTGCACGATCTCGAACGCGAGCGGCGTGGTCGCCTCCGTCAGCGTGACGAACATCACGGTGACCTGCGCGCCGACGCAGGGGGGGATCTTCACCGTCGGCGGCACGCTGAGCGGGCTCGCGGCAGGCGCCACGGTCGTCCTCCAGGACAACGGCGGAGACAACCTGTCCCTCACCACGAGCGGCGCGTTCACGTTTGCGAGCCCTGTCGCCACCGGGCAGGCGTACAGCGTCAGCGTCCTCACGCAGCCCAGCGGGCAGACCTGCACCGTGACCGGCGCGACGGGCACGATCGTCAGCGCCAGCGTGACGAACGTCACCGTGACGTGCGCCGCGACGCCGACGTCGTTCTCCATCGGCGGCACGGTGAGCGGGCTCACGTCCGGTACGCTGGTGCTCGAGGACAACGGGGGCGACAACGTCAGCGTCACCGCGAGCGGCGCCTTCACGTTCCCGACGAAGCTCATGACGGGGGCGACCTACACGGTCACCGTGGGGACCCAGCCCGCCGGGCAGATCTGCACCGTCGGCGCCTCCGGCGCCACGGGCACGGTCGCCAGCGCCAACGTGACGAACGTGGGCGTGACCTGCATCCCGACCCCGGCGGGCTACACGATCGGCGGGACCGTGAGCGGCCTTGCAGGGGGCAGCACGCTCCTTCTCACGGACAACGGAGGCGACAACTACTTCGCCACGAGCAACGGCGCCTTCATGTTCGCGACGCCCGTGACGAGCGGGCAGGCCTACCTCGTGGCGATCGCGGCCAACCCCAACACGCCCATCTCCCAGACCTGCATGGTCGCGGGCGGCTCGGGCACGGTCGGGTCTGCGCCGGTCACCAGCGTGACCATCACCTGCACGACCAACAAGTTCGCGATCGGCGGGACCATCTCCGGCCTGCCCGCCGGTGACAGCGTGACCCTCCTCGACAACGGGGGCAACGCCACGACGATCTCCGGCGGGGCGACGACGTTCACCTTCTCCACGCCCATCTTCAGCGGGCTCACCTACCAGGTGACGGTGCAGTCGGACCCGACGTCGCCCATCTCGGTCGACTGCGACGCGACGATCCCGGGCGACGGCAGCGGCATCGTCAACGCGAGCGGCACGGTCGCCAACGTCGCCGTGACGAACGTGGCCGTCCTCTGCGTCGTCAACCAGTTCCCGGTCACCGTCACGCTCACCGGCCTCGCGTCGGTGACAAACCAGGAGGTGACGGTCCTCGACACCGTGAGCAACACGAGCGTCAACCTGACGAACAACGGCGCGAGCCAGATGTTCCTCCCCGCGGTCCCGAGCGGATCGAGCTACTCGGTTCAGCTGACGAGCCCCACCGCCCCCGTGAGCCAGACCTGCACGGTGACCTCGAACGGCTCCGGCACGATCGGCAACAGCGCGGTGACCGTCTCGGTCAACTGCACGACCAACACGTTCACCCTGGGGGGCACCATCGGCGGCGCCGCCGGCACGCAGCTTGCGAACGGCGACACCGTCACCCTGAAGAACACCACCAACGGCGAGACGGTGATGGTGACCGGAAACGGCTCCTCTTCCCAGCCGTTCACCTTCCCCACGCCCATCGCGAGCGGCTCTGGCTACAACGTCACGGTGCTGGTCCAGCCGTCCACCCCCGTCCAGACGTGCACGGTCAGCAACGGCGCGGCTCCGCCGGAGCCTCTCATCGGCAACGCCGCCGTGACCTCCGTGGCGGTGAGCTGCGGCACGAACCTCTACAACGTGTCGGGCAACATCACCGGCGTGGCGGGCGCGCCGAACCCGGACACGCTCACGATCTTCAACAACGGCAGCCAGATCCAGACCAACGTGGGAAGCTCGAACGGGCACGTCTACATCACCGGCCAGACGGGCACCACGTACAACATCTCGGTCACGGAGCAGGGCGCGTCGACGCAGCACTGCACGGTCGCGAACCCGTCGGGTACGATCGGCGTCGGCGGCGCCAGCAACGTGAACATCACGTGCACGCCCGTGGACTTCACGATCTCGGGGACCGTCAGCGGCCTCGCCGCAGGCGACTCGGTGACCTTGCACGAAGCTGCGGGGAACGACAACGTCGTCGTCTCCTCGAACGGGGGCTTCACGTTTCCGACCTCCGTGGCCAGCGACTCGACCTACACGGTGACGGTGGTGAAACCCACGCCCGCCCCGGCGGCGCCGGGCAACGTCCTTGGGGGGACCCTCCAGGAGTGCTTCTTCATCGACGCCCACACGGGAAACCCGACCTCGAGCTCGGGTCCCATCACGAACGCGAACGTCTCGAGCGTTGCCCTGCTCTGCAAGAACCTCTACGAGGTGACGTTCACCATGGCAGGGCTCAAGGCCGGTCAGTCGATAGAGGCCTTCGCAAACGTGAGCTACCTCAACAGCCCCACGGGTCCCGGCGGAGGCACGGTGGCCATCAACTCAGCCCTGGTCGGCAACGGCGGTCCCTACCCGATTGCACAAGGCACGACGGACTACTTCCCCGCCGGTACGGCATGGACCGTGACTGGCCTCGGCGGCGCGGGCGGAGTCACGTCGTGCAGCACCGTCAGCGCTCTCAGCGGAACGCTCACCAATGCAAACGCGCTGGTTGCGCTCACGTGCAACTGAATTTGAGCTGAGGCCTCACCCTCGCTCACACCCGGATGCCCGCGAGGTCGCCGTCGACCGGCGCCTTCGCGGCGCGCAACCTCACCGTCCCGCGCGCACGGAACAGCTGGACAGGCAACGCGAGCGCGCAGATCCGCCTGCGCCCCGGCGAGGAGTCTCATGCGCCGCATTCGCCGTCGCCCGAGCTTGTCAGGGGTGCCGTGGCGGGACATCGATCGACCATGACCCCGTGCCTACCGCCGGCCGTGTGCACCGCGACCGCGCCCTCGGCACCGGCTCCCCGCATGCCGACGCCCATCGACGCCGTGGGCGCGGATCTCGGCGCGGCGTTTGGCGGCATCAACCTGCTCTTCTACGCGGGCGCCGTCGGTGGCAGCGCGGCCCTCGCGTTCAGCGGCGCCGACGAGTCGATCCGCTCCGCCGTCCTCGCCCACATCGGCTCGAACGCCTACGGCGACACGGCGAACGTCACCGGGTACATCCTGCCCGCCGTCGTCGGACCGGCCGTGTGGCTCGCAGGGCTCGCCGCCGGCAATCGGGACGCGGCGGGCGCCGGGAGCGCTGCCACGCAAGCCGTCGTCTTCACGGTGGTGACGGTGTCGGTGCTCAAGATCGGCGTGGGGCGCGCGTACCCACCGGCGCCCGACAACTCGTTCACCCCCTTCCAGAGCTGGTCGCCGCCGTTCCCTGCGTGGCCCTCGGGGCACTCTTCGTCCACGACCTCGGTCGTCGCCGCGCTCACCGGCTACTACGGAGCGGACAAGCTGTGGATCCCCTTCGTCGGTTATCCCATCGGCATCGCGATCGACTTCGGGATGCTCGTGGGCGACCAGCACTGGACGTCGGACCTGCTCGCCGGCGCGGTCATCGGTCAGTGCATCGGCTGGTCGGTCGGGCGGGCGTTCCGCGCCCGGGCGCGTGGCGAGCCGCCGGCGCCGGTGTCGATCGTTCCGCTGTCCGGCCCGTCGTTGCAAGGGGTCGCGGTCGTGGGGGCATGGTGATGATGTCCTCGCTCGCCTGATGGCTCACCGGGTCCTCCACCGCACGGAAAAACGCCGTCTCGTCAGTTCGGCGCCGACCACACGTTGCCGCTCTCGTCGGTCCAGTAGACCCGCGACGCGTCCACCACCACCAGCGACGCGACCGCGCGCCCTCCGGCGTTCGACACGAGCGCGGGGGTGCCTCCCTGGACGGAGATCTTGCGCAGGCCGTGGACGTCGTCCCAGTACACGTTCGATTCGTTGGCGGCGACCCCCGACGCGTAGAGCCCCGTCGGGTCGGTGACGAGGGCGACCTTGTTGTTGCCGTCCGTGTCCGCCGCGAAGAGGGTCGACACGCTGGTCCAGTAGAGGCGCGTCCCGAAGATGGCGAGCGACTGGGGGTTGTCCGCGAACTGCGTGGACGAGGGTGCGGCGACGATCACCGCGGCGGCGGAGGCTCCGCTCTTGGGCGCGCGCATGATCTCGCCCGTGCCGCGGTTGATCCAGTACACGTTCGACCCGTCCTGGACGATGCTGTCCGGCATCGCCAGCCCGGTCGCCAGCGTCACCTCGCCGTTGCAAGCGTCGTTGTCGGCCGGGTCCGCTATCTCGCACTTTCTCAGGGTCGTGGACCCGAGGTCGGTCGCGTAAAAGTACGTATCGTCGGCAACGATCGACGACGCCTGGGAAAAGGTGACGATCGGCGGCGCGAGCTCGCTGCCAAAGCCAGACGCCCCGCCGAGGGCGAGCTCCTGGACGCGTTCGCCGGCGGCGATGAGCAGCATCGATCCGTTGGTGGTGAGCCCGCAGGGCTGGGCACCGAAGTTGGAGCCGGAGGAGTCGATGTGGCCGTCGGATTTCGCCGCGCGGACCACCGGGCCGCCGCTGCTCGCCCAGTAGACGTAGCTGGCGTCGACCGTCATGCACTGGGGGTTACCCTGGGTAGGCGCGAGGATGAACGTCCCCGTGCTCGCGGCGCTCCCGTCACCGGCCGATCCGTCGGAAACGCCGCCGTCCGGAGCGCTCGCCTCGGGCGCGCCCCGGTCGGGGAGGCCCGCGTCCGAGGGGCACTCCGTCCCCGGCGCGACGCAGACGCTGTCGCTGGCGCAGCAGGTCCAGCCGGCCGCGCAGGGGCAGGGGCGATCGGCGAGCGAGACGCTACCGCCGCAGGCGGCGGTGGAGGCGAGGCCGAAGAGAGCCACGAGAAGAGAAGCGTGAAGAATGGACGGCATTTTATCGTGCATGTCTGTCGAACGAACGAGCTCCCCGGAATGGACGAACCTCTCAGAACAATCCCACGTACGCGGCCCCCGCGCCCTGCGGCGAGAGCGACACGGCTACGTGCTTGGCCGCGCCTGGCCACAGGAGCAGGACGAGCCCGGTCCCCGCCAGCGCGCCGCCCGCGACGAACGAGGCGGTGGCCCCGGTGTCGAAGGAGGCCGTCCGGTCGTTGCGGGACACGGCGGAGGCCTGGGACTCGAAGGGCGAGCTGCCGTGAGAGTTGACCTGCGCTGCGATCGCGAGGACGGTCCCCGCGCCGAGCCCGGCGATCCCGACGCCTAGCGCGGCCAGGCCGGCGACCTTCTTCGCGGTCGTGCGCGCCGGTGCGGCTTCCGCGCCGGGCGGCAGGAGCGGAGCCGGCGGCGGGCGGTACTCGGCCACCGCGGCCTCGTCGAAGGGCAGCGAGAAGACGAGGCTGAACGAGTCGTGCGCGGCGCCGCGGGGTCGCGAGCGCGGCTCGCTCTCGGCGAGGTCGGCGAGGGCTACGACCTCGGGCGCGGCTTCGATCGAGAACTCGTGCTGGTCGGTCGCGCGCCGCAGGTAGAGGGCAAACGCGGGCCCCGGACGCGCGAGCGAGAGCGTCTGACCAGGCGCGTTGTGCACGTCCGCGATCCGCACCCCGCGCGCGTCCTCCAGGACGTAGTGTCCGGCGTGCGCACCATCGATCACGAGGCGACGACGAAGGCCGCTCCGGATGTCGAGCAAGGCGTCCGAGCCGACCGGCGCCCGCGCGTAGACGTCCGGGCGGAAGCGCTCGTTGGGGACGGCCGCGTTCGCCCGCGCGAGGAACGCCGCCATCTCGCGGTAGCTCACCTTGCCGTCGCCGTCGGCGTCGGCGGCGCCGTACAGGCCGGAGCGGACCTCGTGGCTGAAGACGCCCCCCTCGAAGCCGTCCCACTCGTGACTCTCGCGCGCAGAGGAGGTCGACAGCAGGACCCCGACCCGGCCGTCCTCGGTCAGCGCGCTCGCGTGAAACCCTGGGAGCTCCCGCCGCTCCCCGCCGGGCCCGCGGCTGTAGGCGAGAAAGTAGGAGGCGCAGGCGTCGATGATGACGTGGACCCTCGCGGCGGGAATGCGGCCCACGATCTGCGCGAGCTCCGCCCCGGTGACGCGGCTGTCCTCGAGCGCGATGTAGCCCTGCCCGTTCTTCACGTCCCCGTGCCCGGCGTACACGAAGTAGACGATCGTCTCGACCCCGCGGGCGGTCGCCTGCGCGACGTCCCGCGCGAGCTGGGCGGTGACCCGATCGAACGGGGCGCGCCTCGGCTCGTCGGCCTCGGCGGCCGCCTGCGGGTGCAGGCGGCGCGTGTTCTCGTCGAGGCGGGTCAGCAGGTACGTCCGTGCACCGAGGAGCCGGAACAGATCGAGGTAGCGCGCGGCGTCGTCGTCGGCGTACTTCAAGAGAGGCAGGCCGGGGTCGACGGACTGGTTCGACCCGATGATGAGGGCGAAGGTTGCGCTTGGCTGGGCGTCCTCGTCGGCGCGGGCGCGCCTGCCGAGCGCCAGGAGACCCACGCAGAGCGCGAACGCAAGCAGGCGGCGGAGGAGCGCGCTCATGGGGTCAGCGTAAACGCTCGCACGTGGTCGGCGCCATGGAGGCGCGCCGGCCCTCCCGCCGCGAGGTCCGCCTCGACCTGCCGAACCCCGACAGGCTCGTCGACGAAGAGGGCGTGCAGCTCGAGCCGCGAGCCCTCGAGCGGCTGCCGGATCGCGTCGGGCAGCGTCTGGAGCTCGGGGCCGTGGGCCGCCGGGATCGCGTGCGGATCGTCCGAGGCCTGCGTCCAGGCCGGGTAGAACCAGTAGACGGCGCCGCGCTCGTTGACCCCGAAGATCATGAGGAAGGCCTTCCGATCGCGGTTGTCGTACGCGAACGCGAGCTCGTCGCCGCGACCGAGAGAGTCGAGGACGGGAGCGAGCGCGCCGCCGTCCCCGGGGGCCACGCGGTAGACCCGCAAGACGGGCTGGTGCTCGAACGAGCCGACCTTCGCATCGACGTCCCCCGCCCCGCGCGCCGTGAAGCCGGTCCCATCCGGCCCCGGCGCCTGCCGGACGAAGAGCAACACCGCCGCGGCGAGCGCGAGGACTGCGCCGGCGGTCGCCCACACGCGTCCACCCAGGGGAACGCGTCCGCCGGTGACGGTCCGGACCCCGAGCCCCCGACCGATGCGCTCGCGGGCAGGGAGCGCCGCCGGATCGAGCCCCGCGAGGAGGAGACGTCGCCTGTACCTCCCGCGGCAGCGGTCGCACGCGTCGAGGTGAAGACGCATCGCGCGCTCGTCTTCCGGGGTGATCGTGCCGTCGAAATGGGCGTCGACCATCGCTTGCATGATGCACGGCGGGGCGTCGTCGTTCATGGCTACTTCAACCCCAGGAGGAAAGTGGTGAGAAGCTCGCGGACCTGCTGCTCCTGGTAGACGAGCGTAGAGCGCTGGATCCCGAGCTCGCGGGCGGCGTCGCGCTGCGGCAGCTGGCGGATGAAGCGGGCGTCGAAGACGCCGGCCCACTTGGGGGGGAGCTTCTCGCGGCGAAAGCGCTCGATGACCCGCTTCGCGTCCAGCTCTTCGTCGACCCGCGACCGGCCCTCCGGGTCGTGCGCCTCGTCGCCGGCTCGAGGGGTCTCCCGCGTGCGGCGCCGGTGGACGTCGATCGCGGCGTTCGTCGCGATTTTCCCGATCCAGGCGCCGAGGTTGCCCCCCGCGAAGCCGAGCCGCATCTTCTCGTCGTCCAGGAGCCGGAAGAAGACCTCGTGCGTCACCGTCTCGGCGTCGATGTTGCCCAGGATCCGCGCGGCGGACGCGAGCACCCGCTCGAAGTGATCGCGGTAGCACTGCTCGAGCACGTCGCGCTCGCCCGCGTGGAACTGCCGCAGCCACGAGGGGTCATCGGCGTGCGCGAAGGGCATGATCTCGTGGGGGAAAGCCAGGGCGTCCATGGACAGCTTAGAGGCGCCAGGGGCCCTCGTGCACCTGAACGAACGGCGCGGCCCGGATGGACGAACCAATCGACGTCGAATGTCTACCGGAACATCGCGCGCCTGGACCCGGCGCGGCAGCGAGTAAAACCAGTCCCGATGCGCTGCGCGGGTTTTCCGCCGTTCACACGCGCTCGAGGATCGTCGCGATCCCCTGGCCTCCCCCGATGCACATGGTCACGAGAGCGGTCGCCTTGCCAGAGCGCTCGAGCTCGTCGAGCGCCGTCCCGATGAGGATCGCGCCCGTCGCGCCGAGCGGGTGTCCGAGGGCGATCGCGCCGCCGTTCACGTTCACGCGCTCCGGGTCCAGACCGAGCTTGCGCGTCGTCTGGACGACCACCGCGGAGAAGGCCTCGTTGATCTCCCAGACGTCGATGTCCCGTGCCGTCATGCCGGCCAGCCGGAGCACCTTCTCGCTCACCGGCGCGGGAGCGGTGAGCATCAGGATCGGGTCGCTCCCGAGCGTCGCCATGGCACGGATGCGGGCGCGCGGCCTCACGCCATGCTCTCGCACGTAGCGCTCGGAGGCGAGGACCACGGCCGCGGCGCCGTCCGCGAGCCCGCTCGAGTTGCCCGCGGTGTGAACGTGCCGGACGACCCCGGCCTCCGGGTGCGCGGCGACGGCGATGGCGTCGAACGTCTCCCCCTTCGGCCCCACCGGCGTCGCCCCCAGCTCCACGAACGACGGCGCCAGCCGGGACAGACCCTCGGCGGTCGTGTCCGGGCGCGGGCTCTCGTCCCGCTCGAGGAGCACCTTGCCGCTGACGGTGTCCACGACAGGGACCAGCGAGCGCGCAAAGCGGCCCTCTTCGATGGCGCGCGCCGCGCGTCGCTGGGACGTGAGCGCGAGCGCGTCGACGTCGTCGCGCGTGATGCCATCGATGGTGGCGATGAGGTCCGCGCTGATCCCTTGCGGGACCTGGAAGAAGCGCTCGCGCAGGTGAGCGTTGCCGCCGTCCTGGGCGCCCCCGTCGGAGCCCATCGGCACGCGGGACATGCTCTCCACCCCGCCGGCAACGACGAGGTCCTGCGAGCCCGACGCGACGCCCATGGCGCCGAAATTCACCGCCTGCTGCCCCGAGCCGCAGAACCGGTTGAGCGTCACGCCCGTCACCTCGATGGGCCAGCCCGCCGCGAGGACCGCGTTGCGCGCGAGGTTCGCGCCCTGCTCACCGACCTCCGAGACGCAGCCCACGAGGACGTCTTCGACGTCGCGGGACTGCACGGAGCCGCGACGCTCGAGCGCTCTCAGGAGCTCTGCGAAGAGCTCCTGCGGGTGCACGCCCGAGAGCGTTCCCTTGCCTGCCTTGCCGCGACCTCGCGGGGTGCGCGCAGCGTCGATGATGTAGCTCGCCATGGGAAACCTCCTCTGGTCAGCGAATCGCGGAGACGACGGCCACGCCGGCCATGCGGCAGGCGCGGAGAATCTCGTCGGAGAGTGGGGTGCCCTTGACCGCGCGGGCGAGGCTGAGGCCCCCGTACATCAAGGCGACGAGGCCGATGGCGAGCAGGCGTGGCTGGGGGGTGCCCCTCGGGAGGTGCTCCCGCAACCCGCCCACGAGGGATTCGAGCCCCTCGGACAGGACGGACACGTGCTCCCCCGCCGTCGTCCCGATCTCGCCGACCACGGCGGGGAGCGGGCACCCGAGCGTCTGCGCGTCCCGGTGGGCGGCGGAGAGATACCGCTTGAGGATGACCTCGAAGCGCGCGCCCTCGGGCTTCTCGTCCAGGCGGGCGAAGAGCTTCTCGCGGAGCCCGTCGCCGGTGCGCCGGAGCGTTTCGTCTATCAGCTTCTCCTTCGAGCCGAAGTGAGCGTAGAAGCCGCCGACGGTGAGGCCGGCGCCCGTCATCACGTCCGCGACGCGCGTACCCGAGATGCCGAGCTGCCGGATGAAGCGCCCCGCAGACTCGAGGATGGCCTCGTGCGACAGCTCCTTCCGCTCGACCTTCGTGTTCATGCGCCGCCCACCGCCGGCTTCGGCGCACGCTCGAAGACGAGGAGCGTCGACGTCGCCGAGGCATACAGGCGACCCTCGGCGTCCTTCAGCGTGGCCTCTGCAAATGCAGCCCGCCGGCCGAACGACGTCACGCGGCCTTCCGCGACGAGGCGCCCTGTCTCGCGCGTGATGGCCTTCTGGTAGGCGACCTTCAGCTCGAGCGTCGTGTACGCCTGCGTCGGCGACAGGCGTGAATGCGTCGCGCACCCACACGCCGAGTCGAGCAGCGTCGCCGCGTACCCGCCGTGGACGGTGCCGATCGGGTTGTACGCGTGGTCCCCGGGCGTCCCTGCGAAGACGGCGCGGCCCGCTTCGGCCTCGACGAACTCGAAGTCCAGCGACTGGAGGATGCCCGGCCTGCGGCCGCTCTGCATCAGGGCGCGAAGCTGCGCCAGCCCGTCCAACCCCGCGCCTACCTCGTCCGCCAAGCTGACGGCCATGTGTGCACCCTCCGCGAGCCACGGCTCGCTAGATATGATGACCGTAATATGATCTCCGTACGCTCTTCGTCAAGGGGTGCCCCCGCTCGCACGCGCTCGGCGGCTCGCCGGGCGCGATGCTCGGAGCGCCTGGGCCGGGGTGGGTGCGGGAGCGGGTGCGGACCGGGGCTCTCGCACTGCGTGCTCGGCGTTGTTGCGCGGGTCTACGTCCGCGGCCGATGATGTGCGCCAAGGAGCGCTCTCGATGACCATCACGATTACCGCCTTTGAACGCTCACCCGATGGTGGCAAGGGGCTGGCGCGGGATACGCGCGTTCGCTGGGCGCTCGAGGAAGTGGGCCATCCCTACCTGACTCGCCTCGTTTCGTTTCGCGCGATGAAGGAGCCCGCGCATCTGGCGCTTCATCCGTTCGGGCAGATTCCGACCTACGAGGAAGGCGATCTCGCGCTGTTCGAGACAGGAGCGATCGTGTTTCACATCGCCGAGCGGCATGCAGGGTTGCTGCCGGACGATGCCAATGCCCGGGCGCGCGCGATCACGTGGATGTTTGCCGCGCTCAACACGGTGGAGCCGCCGATCCTCGAGCTCTCCACCGCCCGAATCCTGGAGGGAGACAAGCCCTGGTCTGCGGAGCGACTGCCTCTGGTGAAGGGTCGCGTCGGCAATCGACTGGACCAGCTCTCCGTTCGGCTGGGCGATGCCGAGTGGCTCGACGGCGCGTTCAGCGCGGGCGACCTGATGATGGTGTCGGTGCTGCTCCGGTTGAGGCCGTCGGGCATGCTGGCGGAGTACCCGAACCTGGCCGCGTACGTCACCCGCGGCGAAGCGCGACCCGCCTACAAGCGAGCCTTCGACGCTCAGCTGGCGGTCAACACCGGCAAGCCGTCGACAGGCTGATGGCGGCGCGTGCGCCGATGACGAGCTCGAGGTGATTGAAGCGTGCGACGCCCTCATCGAGGCGTGCGCGACCGGTCCGGATGGGGGCAAGTTGTCGGCCTGTGATTTCGTCCGTACGAAGCCGCGCGGACGAAGTCAGTCGCCTCCCTGTGGCGCGTCGGGCACGAAAAGAGGACGCGCTCGCTGTCCGAGCGTCTTGTCGTGACCAACAAGCCTCTTTGCAAGCCATCCCAGCCGCGCTTCCAGAGGAACAAGAGGAAGTGCGGCGCGTCCGGGCGGCTTTTTCATCCTGCAACGCTGCGGGGCACGACCGCCGCGCGTCTTGTCCTGCGACTTATGAGCCCGTTGAAGAGAACGGTTGCGCGGGGGGATAGACGTCGGGCCCCGGGATGGATGCGTTTGGCGGCCATGTCGATGGGTCGGCGTCCTGAGAGCGAACAGACGCCGAGCTCGCAAGGTAGGCACACGGCGTCGGCGAATGGGACCTTCGCCGCGCGCTTCGCGACCTCTTCACCCACCACAACACGAGCCGGGCGCTACGTCCCAGATAGCCCGGCACTTGTCCTCGGTACCCGGGCACCATGTCCTCGGTACGCGGGCATCATCGCCCTGTGACCCGGGCATCACCTCCCCTCTACCCGGGCATCATCGCCCGGGCACCGCGCGTCGTCGCCCCGGTACCGCGCGTCGTCGCCCGGGTACCGCGCGTCATCGCCCGGGTACCGCGCGTCATCGCCCCGGTACCCGGGCATCATCACCCCGCTGCCCGGGCATCACCTCCCCTGTACCCGGGCATCATCACCCCGCTGCCCGGGCATGACCTCCCCTGTACCCGGGCATCATCACCCGCTGCACGGGCACGACCTCCCCTGTACCCGGGCATCCTCACCCGGCACCCGGGCATGGCCTCCCCTGTACCCGGGCATCATCACCCCGATACCCGGGCATGACTCCCCTGTACCCGGGCGTCCTCACCCCACTGCCCGGGATCCACCACCCGCATGCACGGGATCACGATCCCCGGCACCGGGGATCACCCTCCCCGGCAGCGGGGACGAGCGCCCGGGTGCAAAGGACAATCGCCGCGGCGGTCCGCATGTCGACCGCGGTGCAGACCACGGGAGCATGAACGGTCCACTTGCGCGACGCAGTGCCGCCCACGCGCCGGCCGGCCGCCCCCTCCCCGTCCTTACCTCTCCAGACGACTCCGTCACCACCACGGTCAACGTCCCGGCTCCTCCAGTCGTGCGAGCGCCCAGGCGGCCGCCTCGCGGACGAGAGGCGACTCGTCCTCCCGCGCGGCGCGCTCGAGCGCCGGTCGACCGCCCTCGTCGCGGCGATTGCCCAGGACGATCGCCGCGTTGCGCGCCATCCCCGCGCGGCCTGCCCGCTTCACCGGGCTGCCCTCCGCGAGACGCGACCAGCCTTCGTCGTCCATCGCCACGAAGGTGGCCAAGGTCGCGGTGCCCCATCGCTCGAGCGGCTCGAAGGCGCGCGTCGCCGCGAGGGGGCGTGGGCGCGCCGAGGCGTTGAAGGGGCAGACCGTCTGGCAGTCATCGCAACCGAAGAGATGGTCACCCATGCCCTCCCGGAGGGAGACAGGGATCTCGCCCCGGTGCTCGATGGTGAGGTACGAGACGCACAGCCGCGGATCGAGGACGAAGGGCGCCGGGAACGCCTTCGTCGGGCACGCGTCGAGGCAGCGCGTGCAGCTGCCGCACCGCTCGGCCATGGGCTCGTCCGGGGTGAGCTCGAGCGTCGTCACGACCTCCCCGAGGAGGACCATCGACCCCTGCCCCGGCACGATCACGAGCCCGTGCTTGCCCACGAACCCGAGGCCCGCCCGCGCGGCCCACGCGCGCTCGAGCACGGGCACGTCGTCGCAGAGCGGCCTCGCGTGGACGGGGGCTTCCGCCGTGCCGAGGGTGCGAAGGAAGGCGGCGAGCTGGCGGAGCTTCTTGCGCACGCCGTTGTGGTAGTCGCGGCCCCGGGCGTAGCGGGCGATGGTCCGCGCCGTGTCCGGGTCCCTGGCCTCCTCCCCAGGCGCCCGCTGGTAGCGACGGGCGAGGCAGACGACGCTCCGGGCGCCGGGCAGGACCTCGGGCGTGTCGAGGCGGCGCCGCACCTCGGCGTTCTCGGCCAGGTACTGCATGGTGCCCTGCATCCCGGCGGCCACGAAGGCCTCGTACCGCGCAAAATCCTCGCCCAGACCCACGTCCGCACGAGCTACCCCCACCGCGTCGAACCCGAGCGCGGCCGCCTTCGCCCGCACGACCTCGTCGAGGGAGACGCCTGGGCGGCTGCCGGACGGGCTGGACGGGGAAGCCATTTTCGGAGGCGAGGTTGAGACGTCGCCTAAAGGCACGCGCGGGGCTCCTTTTTCGCTAGTGTACCCTCGCTTGGTCGCTTTATCCGCGTTCCGCTGCAGATGCGGGACCGGGAGAAACAGGGAACAGCATGCAACGTCATGGCTTGGTCGTCGCGAAACGGTTGTGGATCGCTCTTGCCGGGGTGGGTGTCCTCGGCGTCCTTGGAGGCGCGGGAGGCTGCAGCTCGAGCTCGCCCTTCCCGGATACGACCGGTGACGGAGGAACGACCGGCGACGGTGGAACGTCGGGAGCCTGCGTGACCCCTGCCGACAACGACTACGGCGGCTGCGGCTCCTGCACCTTCGCCGCCGGCGCCACGCCCACGACGTGTACGTCCGCCCGCTCGGTCAACGCGTGCTGCGACTACGTGCAGAGCCCTCCCTCGACGGGCATCACGCTCTCGTCGAACCTCCACTACTTCTCGGCGCCCCCGGGCGACACCACGCCCGACCTCGGTTGCCTCACCTCCCCCGGCACGGTGGGGACACCCGCGATGGTGACGCTGACGGGCTACGTCAAGCTGTTCGCCAACGGGGACGACTCGCAGGGCGTCAAGATCGACATCTTCAAGGAGGGCACCGACGGCGCCCTCGGTGCGTCGGTGGCGACCTACACGACGACGACGATGGATCCGTCCGTCGTGGAGACGTGGTCGAGCCAGTGCCCCACCGCCGGCTGCAACCTTCGCGAGTTCTCCATCCCGGACGTGCCGAGCAACACGAAGCTCATCATCCAGACGTCGGACGCGACGGGCAGCGGGCTCTGGGGCGACGTCTACGACTACAACATCTTCATCACCGATCCCCCCGCCAAGTTCGGCACGGCCGACTCGAACTGCAAGACGGGCCCCTGCTACAACCCCATCGCGGTCGCGGCGACGGACATCAACTCGGTCGCGGCGGCCGCCATCGGCGCGAGCATCAACCCGACCCAGGGGGTGCTCGCCGGGGAGGTCCACGACTGCGGGGACATTCGCCTGTCCGGGGCCACGGTCGACACCGATCAGCCCCACGAGGGGCCCATGTTCTACTTCGACGACACCGAGGACGACCCGCTCCCCGACGACACGCGCCAGGCCAGCGACGAGGGCACGAGCTCGCTCGGCCTCTTCGGAGCGCTCGACCTTCCCACGGGTGTCCCGGTGCGCATCAGCGCCACGGGCTTCTACCAGGGCAAGCTCACGCTCCTCGGGACGTACGTGGTCCAGATCTTCCCGGGCGCCGTCACCGCGTTGAGCCTTCGCGGCCGCGGTGCGTTCCAGACCTCTCCGTGACGGCCCGGGCCCCCGCCCGTCCTGGGGGGGACGCCAAGGTCCCAGGCGGGAGCGGGGCCCCGATCGAAGCCACCCACGACGCGCTCTTCGGCGGGCGCGTCGTGCTGCACCAGCCGACGCGCGGCTACCGCACGAACGTCGACGCCCTGCTGCTCGCGGCCTTCGCCGCCCGCACGCCGACCGTGCCGCCCGCGCGCGAGCCCGCGTCCACGCGGCGCGCGCGGATCGCGGTGGACCTCGGCGCCGGGTGCGGCGCCGTCGCGCTCGCGCTCCTTCACTTCGACGCGGCCGCGAAGGTCGTCCTCGTCGAGATCGATCCCGACACGGCGGACATGGCCCGGCGAAACCTCGAGGCGAACCACTGGAGCGACCGGAGCGAGGTGCTCTGCGTCGACGCGACCAAGCTGCCTCCGAGCCTCGAGGCCGACCTCGTCGTGTGCAACCCGCCCTACGTCCCGGAGGGCCACGGGCGGCCGCCGCACGATCCGAGGCGGGCGCGGGCCCGCTCGGGGGACCTCGACACCTTCGTCCGCGCCGCCCGGCGGGCAGGCGGGCGACGCGCGCGGGTGTGCTTCGTGTACCCGGCGCACGACACCGCGTCGGTCTTCGCGCTCCTGCGCGGCGCGGGCCTCGAGCCGAAGCGCCTGCGGATGGTGCATGCGACGGTGAGCTCGCCGGCGCGCGTGGTCCTCGTCGAGGCCCGGCCGGGCAAGCCCGGCGGCCTCGAGATCCAGCCCCCGCTCATCGAGCGCGACGGGCGGGGGTACAGCGACGAGCTTCGTGTGCTGCTCGGACGCGAGGACGGGGCGGGGTGAGACCGGAGGCCTAGAACTTGAGGTCGTAGTCCCCGCGCACGCCGAACAGGAACCACTCGTGGAGCGCCTGGTTCTGGATCGAGCTACCCGTCGTCCCGCCGTTGGTGTCCGACGGGTTGCTCTGGTGAACGAACTGGGACAGGGAGAAGTTGACGAACGGCCCCACGCCCAGGTTTCCGTTGAGGAGACGGAAATCGACGCCTCCCTGGAGGTTCACGAACTCCCAGCCGTCCAGGCCGCCGCTCACGGTGGCAGGCTTACCCCCGGTGACGGCAGCGTCCTCGGTCGCCGTCACGGACGCCCATTCGTAGCCGAAGCCTGCTCCGAACCAGGGATCGACCAGCTGCCCGTCCGGGAAGAGGTGGTAGGCCGCGTTCGCCCCGAAGCGGATGTCGCTGGCCGAGCAGCCGACGCCGGTGTTGCTGCACGCGCCGTTCGAGTACTGGTTCGAGATCGACGCGATGCCGTAGGAGAAATACCCGCCCACGTACCAGTGGGACGCGAGCCGAACGCCGGCGTCGAGCCACAGCGGAGCGAACTGGTTGCTCGTGAAATGGTCAAGATCGTTGCCGTTTCCGCCATACGCGGAGCCGAACGGAATCCCGAACGCGAGTCGCACGCCGAACTCGAAGGCCATCCAGGGCTTGCCGCTCGCCCCCGACATCGCGCCGGGAGACGTCGGCGTCACGACACCTGGACCGTAGGGATCGGGGACGACACCGGGAGGGTTCGGCGCGGGGCCGCCAGGCGGACCGCCCGCTCCGCCCGCGAGCCGGAGCGACACCGCGAGGACCTGGCCCTCCGCGAGCGTCACCGTCTGCTCGGCGGTGCCGACGCCTGGCTGCGTCGCCACGACGCGGTGCTGGCCAGGATCGGTCGGCCGATCGTTGTCGAGGAGGACGCGAGAGATCGGCTGCCCGTCCACCGTCACCTCGACGTTCGGCGGCACGCCGGGCGGCACGTCGACGTGGATGCGGAGCTTGGGGACCCGCGGCGCCGCCGCCGCGAGCAGGCTCGAGGCCTGCTTCTTCGCGTCCGACCAGGACGACGGGGCGTTCGCCGGGATGTTCTCGTTGATGACGCGGTTCAGGAGCTCGGTCCCCGCGATGAGCTTCCCCAGCTGGATGTCGCACTGCGCGAGCGGCACCGCGGTCGTCGGGGCGTGGACGAGCGCCTCGGCGCGCTCCAGCTGGTCCGCAGCGCCCTGGCAGTTGCCCGCCTGGGCGAGCCGCAGGCCTTCGATGGCGAAGGGCCGCGCGGCGGCCTTGTCGCTGTCGGTCGGGGCGTTCGGATCGGCGCTCGCGATCGCAGGCACGGCGGTGGCGGCGAGGAGAATCGGCAATGAAGCTCGGAAGATAGATCTCATGAAGTCGCGGCTCTCCTTCGCTTGAGACAGAGCGTGCGCACATTAGACGACCGCCCATGAACGGCAACGGAAATTGCCGTCCGCTCTCCCCCATCGGGTCCATTGTGGAGACCCTGCCGCGTTCGCGAGCACAAGCCGGGTAATGCATTTGTGGGATCGTCGGCTGCGTGTTACGCGGTCGCGGGGCGGCCGTTGCGGCGCCAAAGGGAGAACTTCGCCGATGAATCCAGTCATTCGCTTCCTCGAGACCTGCGCCTTGGTTGCCACGTTCGTCGCGGTCGGGTGTTCCTCCAACAGCGGCGGCGGCAACTGCGGCTCCTCGAGCGGAGGGCTCGGGCTCGGCGGAACCGGGGCAGCCTGCCCGGATTCAGGGACGGGGTCCGGCGGAACCTGCGCCGCGGCCGCGGGCGACACGGCCTGCGATACCTGCGAGAAGAAGAGCTGCTGTACCCAGGTCATGGGCTGCGAGGCGGACACGGCGTGCGTGGCGATCGCCGAGCAGTGCACGAGCATCTCATGCGCTCAGACAGCCCTCGCGGCGACGCCCAACGCCGCGGGTCAGAGCCTGCTCACCTGTGTGGAGGGGAGCTGCAGCTCCGAGTGCAGCGGTACGACGAGCGGAGGCTCCTGCCCTGCCGCCGCGGGCGACTCGGCCTGCGCCGCGTGCGAAAAGCAGAGCTGCTGCGCCCAGGTCACCGCGTGCGAGAACGACACCACGTGCGCCAGCATCGTGACCTCGACGGCCTTCAACGACTGCACGACCGTGGAGTGCCTCCAGCAGGCCGCGGCGAGCAACGCTGCCGCGACGGCGTTCGTGAACTGCGCGGTCAGCAGCTGCACCACGCCCTGCGGCGGCTGAGCAGCCTTCGGCGGCCGGCACATTGGCGCAGTTTGCCGAGTCGGGTTAGCGTCCACTAGCGATGGATCCCATCCCCCCGTCGGACCTCGGCCGCGCGGGTCTCGTCGTGGCCGGCAAGTTCCGGCTCGACACCCTCATCGGGCGAGGGGGAATGGGGTCGGTGTGGAGCGCAACCCACACGAGCCTCGGGCACCGGCTCGCCATCAAGCTGATCGCCCGCGAGTACGTGCGCTCGCCCCAGGCGCTGCGGCGCTTCGACGGCGAGGCGAAGGCCGCGGCGCGCCTCCAGTCGCGGCACGTGGTCCAGGTCTTCGACAACGGCACGCTCGACGACGGGACGCCCTTCATCGCCATGGAGCTGCTCACCGGGCAGAACGTCGGCGAGCGGCTCGCCCGCACCGGCCCCCTGAGCCTCGCCGAGACGGTCGAGATCCTCGGGCAGTGCTGCAAGGCGCTCGGACGCGCGCACGCGAGCGGGATCGTCCACCGGGACATCAAGCCGGACAACATCTTCCTGGCGCGCGAGCCCGACGAGGAGGCCGACGTCGTGAAGATCCTCGACTTCGGCGTCGCCAAGATGGCCATCGGCTTCGAGGAGGGCGCCCAGGTCACGGGCACGGGCGCCATCGTCGGCACGCCCCTCTACATGAGCCCCGAGCAGATCCGCGGCCTGCGCGAGATCGACCACCGGACCGACCTCTACTCGCTCGGGATCGTCGCCTACACGATGCTGACCGGGCGCGAGGCCATCGGAGGCGACGCCTTCGGCGACATCCTGGTCAAGGTCTGCACCGAGCCGCTCCCGAGCCTCCTCGCGGCGCGTCCGGCGCTGCCACGCAGCATGGAGGCCTGGTTCCAGAAGGCGTGCGCGCGCGAGGCGAACGACCGCTACCAGTCGGCCCAGGGGTTCATCGACGCCCTGCGCGCCGCGAGCCTGCCGTCCATGTCGCGCCTCGCGGCCGCTGCCCCCGTGCGGTTCGGGCACGCCGACGCCATCGCGGCGACCGCGCCGGCGCCCGTCGGATTCGGGCCGACGCGGCGGAGCGAGCCGGCCGGTAGCGCAGCCGCGCCAGGGCAGATCCTCGTGCCGGTCGACAAGCCGAGCATGCCCCCGGAGCAAAGCCGCTTGCCGAACGCACCTGCCGTCTCGCAGAGCGCCGCCGCGGTCTCGATGACGGCGGCCGGCCTCCCGCGCAAGCGGCGCGGCCCCGCCGCGATCGCCGGCATCCTCGCGGGCGTCCTGAGCATCGCGGCGGTCGGTGCCCTCGTCCTCTTCTTCGTCGTCCCGCTGGTCCACGGAAGCGCCAACGCCCCGACCGGAGGCCCGGGGGCGGCCGGTTCACAGGCGTCGGCATCCGCGGTCCCAGCCCCGCGCGCCCCGGTCGCCCCCCCGAGCTCCGCTGTCCTCAGCGTGGCGGTCAAACCGCCGGCCGATTCCGCCACGGCGGTGCCCTCCGCGAAGCCTCCCCTGCCGGAAGCATCTGCGTCGGCCTCGGCGGTCGCGTCGGCCTCGGCGGTCGTCGGGTCCGCCGGCCCGACCCACCCGCCCGTGGCGCCGTCCGCCAGCCATGCGCAGCCCCCGCCGCGCACCCCGATCATCGTCCCGCGCTCGCTGGGCTACTGAAGATCTGTCGCTTGATCGATCGCCCGCCGGGCACCCCGGACTGAAGAGGCTGTCTCAAAACCCGGGGCACCCCCGCGGACCCCGGCATGAATGCCGGAGCATGCCGGTCCGCGACCCCCTCAAGCCCACGGACAAGGCACGAGAGCTTTGAGCGGCGATGCACGCCTTCGGCGCTGCCCTCGATCACGTGCATCTGCTCGTTCAGCTTCCGGCGGACGTGAGCGTCGCCGCGGTGCTCTCGACGAGCCGTGGCGGATGGAGCCCGCCGGCAGGCGGGCTTGATGGACTACAGGCCCGGGATGCCCCGGCATTCATGCCGGGGTGCCCCGTGGTCGATTGATCGACCGCTCTTGACCGAGCCGCGCCTTCATCGCTGGACGGGAGACGGGCTGACCGTCCGCCGTTGGTCAGCCGAGCACGCTCCAGAGCCTCGCGAGGTGGATCTCCAGCCCCTCGAACGTGGGTGGCTGCAGAACGTCGTCCCCCTCGAGCGCATCCGCGATGGCGTAGCGGCCCTTGTCGAGCACGAGCCGCTCGAGGGTGCGCGCCGCTGGGTCCACGATCCAGTACTCGGGTACCTCGCGGGACGCGTACCAGCCAAGCTTCTTCACCCGGTCGTAGCGAACGCTGCTCGGTGAGCAGACCTCGACGACGAGGTCCGGGTGCCCTCGGACGAGCCCTTGCTCCTGGTCGCGCGGGACGTTGCCCTTCCGGTAGAACTGCACGTCAGGCATCACGCCCAAGGTCTCGCTGATCCGGAGCTTGTACCCCGAGCAGAGCGCCTCGCCCGCGTCGCGCGGCCCCGCCCACTCCTCGAGCATGTGGGCGAGGAGAAAGACCATGCGCTCGTGCGCTCTCGTCGGCACCTCGACCTCCACGAGCTCGCCGTCGATGAGCTCGCGCAGGTCACCGTCTTCCAGCCCCACGAAGTCGTCCCACGTGCAGGGACCGGGCTCGTGGCGCGCAAGATCGGGCATGCGGGAAGTATGCATGACGGTGGGCTGGGCGGCAGCAGAGCAGTTCGCGTGCCGAGAGGATTTGGCGCAAAGCGACGGGGCTGGCGCTCGGTGGGGGTGGCCGGGCCACGCAGGGAGCTGTCCCGGCCGGGCTAGTCAGGCCCGCCCCGAGCTCAGTGGCCTGTATGCGGGTGGGCAGTCGGGTGCGCGGTCGGGCCGGTGTGGGGCTGCAACGGCTGCAGGGGCGCGTTGCCCGTCGGCGCCGTGTGGGGCGTCGCCGGCTCCAGGTCCTGGTGCGTCGCGGCCGGGGCCGTCGCCGTCATGGCCGGAGTCTCGGACGGAGGAGACGATGACGTGTCGCCCTCGCTCCGCGCGACGAAGAACACGATGACGCCGATGACGGCGGCGATCGCGGCGACGAGGAAGAAGATCTTCCACGGCGACCACGGAGCCTCTCCGACCACGTCACCCGTCTGCCCGTTCACGAGGAAGCGGAAGACCTTGTTGTTGTAGCGGTACGCCGCGATCCAGACGGGCAAGAGCACGTGCTTGAACGTCACGTTGCGAAACGTGGTCTGCACGCTGAGGCCCTGGTGCGTGTCGCCGCCGACGTCGCGGCCGCACTTGGCGTGCTGGTCGCTCGAGATCTTCTGCTGGCCCGTGCCCCAGGCGGGCATGAGCTCGATCGCGTAGGACTCCGCGCGCCAGCCCGACAGAAACTCGGGCTTGTAGGCGACGAGGCGCTTCACGTCGAACTTCGAGACCTCGTCCGTCAGCTTCTCGGGCAGGCCCTTGCCGGCGCACACGAGCACGTCCTCGTAGTGATCGCGCCGCCACCCGGACGCGGGCTCCCAGCGTGTCCGCTGGACCTGCCGCGTGCGCCGCACCTGCTTGCCGTTCTCGGTCGCCGTGTACGACTCCGTCTCGTAATAGTGCCAGCCGCGCTGGGCCGTCCACGTCGACGCCGTGTTCGACGCGAACGTCCAGTAAGGGACGTAGACGCCGCCCAGCTCCTCGACGCTCGCCATCTTCTTCAGGTTGTTCGGCCGGAACCAGAGCTTGGCCAGCCAGCCGGTGAAGCGCGTGCTCGCGCCGGCCTTGTCGATCTGGAAGGGCAGCATGCTCTCGGGGCGGATGGCGGACTGGTTCGTCTCCTGCGAGAGGACCTGCTTGGAGCCGCAGAAGGCGCACGACGTCGTCCGCTCGCCCTGGCCGACGTTCACCGTCGCGCCGCAGTCCTTGCACTGGATCGTCGAGACCTGGGCGCCGAGACCGCGCGCTGCCATGCGCATCCCCTCTTCGATGGGGATCTCGCGGATCTGGTCGGAGGCGGCGGGCACCATCGCGCCCGTGCCGGCGTTGCCGGAGGGCTGCGGCGCCTGCTGGCCCGGGGCTGCGGCAGGCGCGGGCGCGGCCTGCTTTATGGCCTCCTTGTGCCCGCAGAACTGGCACGCCATGCCCTGGACGCTCGGGTCAAACTGCAGCTTGGCGCCGCAGTTGCTGCAGGGAAATGACACGCCGGGGGATTGCACGCGAAGGAGTATCGAGTGCCCCTCGGGGCTCCGTCAATCAGAACCCGTGGCGCTCTCGCTATCGGTCGCCGAGCAGCCGATCGAGGATGATCGCGCACGCCCCGCGGACGCTCAGGTGGTTGTACGTCGCGCCCGGCGCCGCCGCCCGCACGGGCGCGAGCCTTCGATCCGCGGCGAGGAGCACCGACCGATCGAGCCCCCAGCCCGTCCCGAAGAGGAGGAGCACGGGCTTGCCCTCTCCCTCGAGCGCCTCACGCGCGTCGCTCGTCGACATGGCGCCGTCGCCGAGGTCACGCGCGGCGGTCACCCACACCTCGATGGCGTCCCGGCCTCCGAGCGACGCGTAGACGTCCTCGAGCGACACGGCGACCTCGACGAGCGCGAGGGCCTCCTTGCGCGACGGGATGCGGCGGCCGCTCGACCCGGTGAGCCAGTGCTCGCGGATGCGGGCGACGAGGTCGCGCTGCGCCTGGATGGGGTGCACGAGGAAGTAGCGCCCGCAGCCGTACGTGCGCGCCGTGCGCGCGAGGTCGTGGACGTCGAGGTTCGTGATGGCCGTCGTCACGACGGCCCCCGCGGCGTCCACGACGGGGTGATGCACGAGAGCGATGGTGAGGGTCCTCATGGGCTCGCCTTCTTCTGGGGCTTCTCGGGCGCGACGTGCGCCGCATCCTTGCCCAGCAGATCGGGCCTGCGCTCGCGCGTGCGAAGGACCGACTGCTGCCTCCGCCACTTCTCGATCTCCGCGTGGTGACCGCTGAGGAGCGCTTCGGGCACGCCCTCGCCGCGAAACTCCGCGGGGCGCGTGTACTGCGGGTACTCGAGGAGCCCGCCGGTCTCGGGGCTGTGCGACTCGTCGCGCGTGGAGTCCGCGTTTCCGAGCACGCCCGGCAAGAGGCGGACGCACGCCTCGACGACCGCCATCGCGGCGACCTCTCCACCCGTCATCACGAAGTCCCCGAGCGATATCTCCTCGTCCACGTGCCGGCGCACGCGCTCGTCGAACCCCTCGTAGCGCCCGCACACGAGCGTCACGGCGGGGAGCGCCGCGAGGGCGCGCGCCTTGTTCTGGTCGAAGACGGAGCCCTGCGGCGTGAGCAGCACGCGGTGCGCGCGGGCCATCGGCTCGCCCTCCGCGGGAGGCGGCGCGGGCGCGTCCGCGTCGAGCGACTCCATGCACGCGACGAGCACGTCGACCCGCATGAGCATCCCGCTGCCGCCGCCGTACGGCGTGTCGTCCACGCTCTTGTGTTTGCCGAGCCCGAAGTCGCGCGGCGAGCGCAGTCGTACCTGGAGCTGGCCGCCCGTGATCGCGCGCCCGACGAAGGCGAGGGACGTGAACCGCTCGAAGAGCTCGGGGAACAGCGTGACGATGTCGACGCGCATCAGCGCTCCAGGCCCTCGAGCGTGGCGAGCGTCACCTCCCTGGCCTCCGAGTCGATCTTCTCGACGTACGCCTCGATGAGGGGGACCTCCCAGTCGTGGCCGCCGTCCTTCGCCGAGACGACGAGCACGTCGATCGTGGGGTAGGTCTTGAGCTCGCGGACGGTCCCGAGCGCGCGGAGCTCCTCGCCCTCGCGCAGGCGCACGTCGGCGCCGATGATATCGCAGTGGTAGAATTCCCCTTCCCCGAGGGGCGGAAAGTCCTTGCGGCGCGCGCACACGAGGGCGCCGCGCAGCTCGTCGGCCTTGTCGCGGTTGTCGACCGAGTGGAGCGTCATCAGGATCGCGTCGTCGGCGCGCCGCGCGCGGTCGACCGAGACCTCGTGCTCCACGCCGGTCTTCAGCCGCAGGAGCACCTCGTCGAGGGACAGGAGCAGCTGGCTGTCCTCGTTGAACAGCTTGAGGCGCAGCTCTCCCTTGACCCCATGAGGCCGCGCGACCTCCGCAAGCGGGACCCAGGCATCCTTGGCGATCATGTGTGCCCCCGGACCGAGGTTCGCGTCCGGACTTGGCGGGGTGTCAGTCGACGATGTCTAGGTGCGCGCGCCGGCCGAGCTTGGTCGATACGGCGGTGAGGATGGTCCGCATCGACTGCGCGGTCCGCCCCTCTTTGCCGATGACCTTGCCCACGTCGTCTTTCGCGACGCGCAGCTCGATGAGGCTGTTGTGCTCGCTCGCGATCTCCGTCACCACCACCTGGTCGGGGTGGTCGACGAGCTCCATCGCGATCGTTCGAATCAGCTCTTTCAACGCCATAAGGATGGGCTCAGTGTGAGTCGGAAAGGCTGCGAAACTACTTGGCGGCGCCGGCAGAGGCTGCCGCGGCGGCTTCGGTCTTCGCGTTGCGCTTGAGGAGGCGATCGACCGTCTCCGAGGGCGTCGCGCCGTGGCCGCGCCAGAACTCGAGCCGCTCCTTGTTGACGAAGAACAGACCGGGGTTCTTCGAGGGATCGTACGTACCGATGTTCTCGAGGAACCGGCCGCCACGGGGGCTGCGGTGATCGGTGACGACGAGGCGGTAGAACGGTCTCTTCTTTGCGCCTGCGCGCGAGAGGCGGATATGCACGGCCATTTTGGACTTTTCCTGCGTTTGCGCGCCAGCGGGTGGAGCGCCTTCGAGTCGGGTATGGGAGCGGGAGATTCTGGGCGATGTTCTTAGCATCGAAGGGCGGAGGCGCCAGAGGCACCCGGCCCAACCATGCGAAGGGGCGCACCGTAAAGGAGGGGGCGCCACCGCGTCAAGCGCCGAGATATCGGGCCCTTGCCTGGCCGTTGCGGTTCGGGCGCAGTGTGCGCGCCCGTGCCCGTGCCCGTGCCCGGATACTTGCTTGCCTCTCTCCTGGTTCAACTGCAAGAGCCCCGGCAGCGTGACGAAGCCCCCGCTCCACGGAGGCTCCGCGTGGCACGCGCCCTGCTCTCCAGGGTGACGGCATGGCGCGCCATACGAACGTCGAGGGACGACTGCGGCATGGAGTCTCGCTGTCGCTGCTCGTTCATGGGGGCATCGCGGCGGCGCTGATCGCGATGGGTTTCGCGCCGCAGCGCGCGGAGCCCCCGCAAACGCTGATCGAGATCATGACGGAGCCCGCCCGCGCCGTCGGGCCGTCCGGGGTCTCGGCGCCCGTCGCGCCCCCCCGGCACGGGGATCTCGGGGCGCAGCGCTCTCCGGGCGCGGCACCCCGCCCCGCAGCCGCGCGCGGCCCCGCGTCCCAGGCCGCCGCCCTCGCGGTCGAACATGCCTCGGAGCCCAGCGCCGCTGCAGCCATCGCCGTCGTCCCGGCGGCGACACCGGAGGCGCACAGGCAGGAGCGCAGCGAGCGCGTGAGCTCGGAGGCCTGCGAGGGTGACGACTGCGTCCTCGAGTCGCTCGATCGCTGCATCGCGGGAAACGCCGAGGGATGCCTTGGCGTCGGCGAGTACTACGAGCGCGGCCGGCGCGATCCGTTCAGCGCGCTCAAGTGGTACGCGAAGGGGTGCGACCTCGGGAAGGACGCGGCGTGCGCTGCGCTCGCACGGGTGAAGGACACGCGCCCGCTGGGGTGGACGGGGTAGCTCGGGGCGCGTAGGGACAGTCGACGCGCCGTCATCCAAGGGGGCGACAGCGACGCAACGGCGGGGAGGACTAGAAGCCCTCCCATGAATTGCGTACGGTGCACGGCTCTCGGTTTCCTGCTCTCCCTCGCAGCGCTTGGAGGCTGCTCCTCCAGCAGCGCGGCGCACCCGGGAGGAGCACCCGAGGCCTCGGACGGAGGCTCGCTGCAGGACAGCGGTGTCGTCCCGGACGATGCCCCTCGCACCGGCGTTGACGGAAGCGCCACGCCCGAAGCGTCCACGGCGGTCGACGCTGGCGGGTGCCCGGAGGTGGACGCCGGGCTACCGCTGCCTGGCTGCTCGAGCGCCGGGGCCGTCGTGACCGACGGCGTCGCGTGCTGCAGCACGACGGCGAGCGACAACGGCAACGGCTCGCTCACCTGCTCGTGCTCCGACGGTCCGGCCAACCAGACCGGCTTCTCGTGCAACACGAGCGCCGATTGCTGCTCGGTCCCCTGCTACAACTTCGCGTGCTGCAAGCCTCCGCAAGCGGCGTGCACCGGGGACGGAGACTGCTGCAGCGGCACGTGCACCGGCGGCTCGTGCGCGTGCTCGCCGAAGGGCGCGCTATGCACCGTCGCCGCCGACTGCTGCGGCTGCGCCGCGTGCGTCGCGGGGCAGTGCTCGGGGTGAGCGACGTCGAACGCGATCGGCCGGCGCTGACCAATTCGGTCGACGCCTCTCCCAGGGTCGGCGACGATGCGCCCCATGCTCCCTGCCTCCCCTGCCTGTGTCCTCACCGGCGCCGCCTCCGGCCTCGGTCGTGCGTTCGCCCTCGAGCTCGCCGGTCGCGGCGCGCGCCTCTTCCTCGCCTACGTGGACGAGGCCGGCCTCGCCGAGACCGCGAAGCTCGCCACCGAGCGCGGCGGCAGCGTGAAGACGCTGCGATGCGACGTCGCGAGCCTGGACGACATGAAGCGCCTTCACGCCGAGGCCACGGCGTACCTGTCGTCGGTCGATCTGCTCATCAACAACGCCGGCGTGGCCGTCGGCGGCGTGGTGGGCGAGATCCCCATCGAGGACTGGCAGTGGATCACGGGCATCAACCAGTGGGGCGTGATCTACGGCTGCCACCTGTTCTTGCCCGAGATGAAGAAGCGGGGCCGCGGCCACGTGCTCAACGTCGCGTCGATCGCCGCCTTCGCGTGCGGCGGCGAGATGGGGCCCTACAACGTGACCAAGGCGGCGGTCGTCGCGCTGAGCGAGACGCTCGCGGGCGAGCTCGTCGGCACCGGCGTGGGCGTGAGCGTCCTCTGCCCGTTCTTCTTCTCGACCAACATCGCGAAGAACGCGCGCTCGGGGTCGAAGAGCGTCTCGCCGGAGGCGGTCGAGAAGATCATGAAGCGAACCCCCGTGCAGGCGGCCGACGTCGCGAAGCTCGCGCTACGCGCGTGCGACAGGGGCCAGCTCTACGTATTTCCGCACCGCGAGGCCAAGGCGATCGCGACGCTCAAGCGCCTCCTGCCGGAGACCATGCTGAAGAGGATCGGGCCACGGGCGGCGAAGGTCGCCACCCGGTAGCTCCCTTACTCGAGACTACTCGAGACCGAAGGCGACCTTGCCCGCCATGCCCACGGGCATCGCGCCGACGGACAGCAGGCGGTCGTGGAAGCGCCGCAGGTCGAAGCCTTCGCCCTCCCTGGCCTTCACCGCGTCGCGCATCCTCAGGATGCTGAGCTTGCCGTACGTATAGGTGAACATCCCGGCCGGCCAGACGACCGCGCGCCGCGCCTCGATCGTGGCCGCCTGCGGCGCGAGCATGGCGTTCTTCACCATGAACTTCGCGCCATCCGCGACGGACATCGACCCGTCGTTCTCCGCCACGTCGATGACGACGCGCGCCGCCCGCTGGAGGGCCATCCGCAGGTAGAACGCGCGCATCCGGATCGGGTCCTTCGCCGGGTACCCGCTCTCCACCGCCATCTGCTCGCAGTAGTGGGCCCACCCCTCGCCGAACGTCGCGGCCCACGTCAGCTTTCGCACCTTCGAGGGGACCGCGCGAATGAACAGCGCCTGGAGGTAGTGCCCAGGAACCCCCTCGTGCGCCGTGACGAGGTCGATGGCGCCGAGCGCGTTGAACCGGAGCAGCGCCGCCCGACGGTCGGGCGGCATCGACGCCTCGGGCTCGTTCACCTCGAGGCGGGCGTCGGAGATGGTCGTCTCGAGCAGCCCGGCGCTGTTCAAGCTGGCCAGGGACACGCCGCGCTTCTCCGGCGGAGACGGGACGACCTGCAGCGAGAACTTCTCCCAGGGGACGGTCGCGATGGGGCGGTCGTGCATCCAGGCCTCGACCCGCTGCTCGGCCGCCCGGTACTCCGCCAGCACGCCGTCCGCGGGGGGCGTCTCCTTCTCGAGGCGGGCGAAGAACGTCGCGCGCGTCTCCTTGGCGGCTCCGCTCTTGCCCTCGCTGGCGTGGGCGATGAGGGCGTCGAGCTCTCCCTGCAGGCGCGCGAGCTCGTGCTCGCCCATCGCGCGAATCTCGGCCGGCGACTCGCTCGCCCCCTGGTGCAGCCGGGCGAGCTTGCTCCAGGTCTCCGCGCCGATGGGCGTGTCCTTCGCGGCCGCGAGCGGAAAGGTCTTGGCGACGGCCGCGGCGTACGCGTCGACGGCCGCGGCGGCGTCGCCGGCCGCCTTGTCCACGCGGGCCTGGAGCGCCGCGTCGCCCTCGAGCCCCTTCTTCCACTCGGCGACGGCCGCGCCCCGCAGCATGCCGTGGAATCCCTTGGCGACCACCGCGAGGTTCTCGAGCGACGCGCGCGAGGGCTGCTTGAGCCTGCCCCGCGCCACCTCGAGCATCTCCGGGACGCGGCCGAGCCGCGTCGCCAGCGCCGCCATCCGCGTGCTCTTCGGCGCATACTCGTGATCCGTCAGCCCCGAGATCGCCTGTCCGAGGACCTGGAGCGCGTACGAAGCGTCGTGCTCCGCCGGGAGGAACGTCGAAGCGTCGAACGCCCAGGCGTCGAGACGATCGGCGAGGAGCACGGCGTCGAGCGCGGGGTGATCGGTCCCCGCCTCCGAGGGTGACGCGTCCGCGGGGACCTTCGCCGCGAGCTGGCGAAGCGCCGCGGCGCGCGCGCTCCAGTCGGCGGCGTTCTTGGCGTCGGCCGCCGCGTGCAGGTCGAGCAGCTCGGCGTCGTACTGGTGCATGCCGGCGTGCGTCGCGTAGACCGGGTCGGCCGCGAACATCGCGCCTATCGCATCGTCGATCGCCGCGCGGTAGCCCGCGCTGTCCCAGGTCGCCTTGGGAGGCTCGGGCGCGACAGGGGCCACCGGAACGACGAGGGGCGGCGGAGGAGGGACGGGCGGCGGCGGCGGATCGCTCGCGCACGAGGCCAGGAGACCGAGGACCAGGGCGAGCGAGGCGAGGCGCGGCGGCAGCATGCGCTCGACGCTACCAGCGCCCAGGACGCCATCAACGGGCAACCTCCGTCGTCAGGCCCCCCGTTTCCCGCGGGAGAGGTACCATCCGATCCCCCCTTCGCAAGGACCCATGGAAAGCCCCAACCTCGACCAGCTGATTGCAAGTGCCACCCTCGGAGTCGACACCCTCTGGGGAGGTGACGTCATGTCCGCCTCCGGAGTGGGCCGTTCCATCGCGGACTCCTGGTTCGCCGACCAGCCGCTGCCGACCGCGTACACCCACCCCCTCGCCGCGAAGCTCCGGGCGAGCCAGGGCGTGAACGGCACGCCCCCCGACCGGGCCACCATCGACGCGTACCTGAAGGAGGTTGACGTCCGCGGCTCGATCCTCGCCATCGCAGCGGAGGCCCAGGCGCTCGGGGGGGCGCGGGGCAAGGGTCTCGCCGGGCTCGCGCTCTGCTTCGAGGTCATGTGGGACCTGGCGATGGAGCTGCTCGAGAAGGGCCCCGCCGTTCCCTACGATCGCTGCGTTCGGGCGGTCACGGGCGCCGCGCCCAGCCCCTCGACGCCCGATGAGCGCCGCCGCCGCGTGGCGGATTTGCTGAAGGCCGCCGGCTACTTCTCCCCCGGCGGCGATCTGCTCGCCGCGGCGGAGGCCTGGCGCGCGGAGCGCATGGTGCCGCGCAGATCGATCCCGGCGCTCGGCGCCGCCTTCATCGCCCAGCTCGACGCGCTCACCGTCGAGCACGTGCTGCCCCACCTGCCGCGCGACCTCGCGCGGGTTCCGCGCGCGAACGTCGTGCTGTTGCCCATCGAGAACGCCTGGTTCTCCGGCTCGATGAACTACATCGGCCGCGCGCGAAACGCGGACGGCAGCCCCCAGTACGAGGCGACCTACGAGATCAACGCGGGCCTGGAGATCTCCGTCCCCGAGTTCCAGCAGCTCATCAGCCACGAGGTCGTGCCCGGGCACGTGACCACGTTCGCGTACCTGCAGGACATGTTCGTCCGGCGCAAGGTCGGGTTCGAGGCGTCTGTGTTGACGATGAACACGCGAGGGTCGGTCCTCTTCGAGGGCATCGCGAACAACGCGATCCTCATGGCCTACGGGGTCCTCGAGGAGTCGGAGCTTCCTGACCGCGACCTCGAGCTCGGGTGCCTGCTCGCGCTGCTGCAGGACGACGCCAAGAACCAGGCCTCCTATTCGACGTGGCACGACGGCCTGCCGCAGCCCGAGGTCGCGGCGATCCTTCGCCGGGACTTCCTCGTCTCCGAGGAGCGCGCGGAGAAGCTGTCGGGTCCGTGGGGACGAAACCCGCTCTCGGGTCGCATGTACCTGCCATCCTACCGCTTCGGCACCGAGCTCGTCGCGCGGCTGCGCCGCGAGCACCCCGCCGAGCGCGTTCTGCCGGCGCTCTTTGGCTGCAAGGGGCTCGTGGACGTGGTCACCATCCAGGAGACGTTGCAGGGATGAGCCGCCATCCTGCACGCACGCGGGTCGCCTCGGTGCTCGGCATGCTCGGCGCGGGCGTGGCGCTCGCCGCCGCGACGAGCGCCTGCGCGACGACGGACGCCACCGCCCACGCCGGGTCCAGCGAAACGCTCACGGCATCGCCGGCGCCGCAGGTCCGGACGCGTAGACCGCCCGAAGAGACGGGCGCCCCACCGGCCGGCCAGGGAGCGGTGACGGCGACGAACGAGTGGCTGGATCCCATGAACGCGGCGCGCGCGGCCGTCGGCGAGCAGCCCCTCACGTGGGACCCGCTCGCGGCCAGGGTCGCGCAGGCGTACGCGAGCCTCTGCAAGTTCGATCACAACCCGAAGGCCGGCGCGCAGTACGCCTCGGCCGGAGGGAGCGGCGGGCTTGGAGAAAACATCAGCGCGGGGGCCCCGACGCAGGCCGTTTCGGACGCCGTCGCGTCGTGGGTGTCGGAGAAGGCGAGCTACGACCACGCGTCCAACTCGTGCCGGAGCGGGCAGTCCTGCGGGCACTACACGCAGATCGTGTGGGCGACGACGACGGCCGTGGGGTGCGCCCACGTGAGCTGCACGACCGGCTCGCCGTTCGGCGGAGGCACGTGGGACTTCAGCGTCTGCGACTTCCACCCGCCCGGCAACTGGAACGGCCAGCCCCCCTACTGAAGGGGCGCGGCCGGGTCAGCGGCCGCGCTTGCTGCGCTTGCCCTCGTCCACCACGCCGAGCGCGGGGAGCCTCTCCAGCCAAGCGATCATCGTCTTCTCGTACGCGATGCCGAGGTCGAGGGCCGCCCTGGGGAACTCGTCCTTCACGTCAGGCAAGAGCTTCACGTACTCGTCCAGCCGCGTCGTGTGCTGGAGCCGCGCGCTCTCGAGGTAGCGGCGAAGCAGCGCCGGGTCGACGTGGCGCCCGAAGAAGACCGTGAGCACGATCGGCAGGCGGAGGAGATCCGTGCCCGGCGCTTGACCTATCCACGCGTCGAACGCGAGCCGCCCCTTCGCCGTGATGGCGTAAGGGACCTTGTCCCGCGCGCCGGTCTTCTTCTCGGAGACGAGGCCGGCAGCCGCCAGCGTCTTCAGCTCCCGGTACACCTGACTCCGCGTCACGTTCCAGAAATGGCCGACCGAGCGCTCCACGGCATCCACCAGATCCCAGCCGGTCTTGGGCCCCTCGTAGAGGAACCCGAGCAGCGAGGCGGCGGTTGCGTTGAGGTCGGCGCTTGACATTCCAATGTGGAGGGTCAAAGTGAACGGCGCGACTGTCCACATTGGACGGTCTAAGTGGAGGGTAACAGCCATAGCGATGCAAGGCGAGACGCTCGCGACGGGCGCACGGCGGGCGGGGGCAGCGGCGGGCAACGGACCGAGCAGGGAGGCGGGCCCTCCGTGGCGCGTCGGCTTCGAGTCGCTCGAGACCGAGATCGCCGCTTCACGCGAGCTCGAGGTCAAGGGCGAGCTCCCCGCCGAGCTACGCGGCACCCTCTACCGGAACGGCCCCGCGCGCCACGAGCTCGGAGGACAGCGCCTGGCGAGCTGGTTCGACGGTGACGGCATGGTCCACGCGCTCGCGATCGCGGGCGGTCGCATCACCTACAAGAACCGCTTCGTCCGGACCCCCGGTCACGACGAGGAGACGTCGCGGGGCAAGAGGCTCTACGGCGGCTTCGCCTCGCGCATCCCCGGCGGGCCGCTGACGCGCTTCGCGCGCCGCAACCACCGGAAGAACCCCGCGAACACGAACGTCGTCTCGCACGCGGGCAAGCTGCTCGCCCTCTGCGAGGGCGGCCGCCCCTACCACCTCGACGCCGAGACCCTCGAGACCCTCGGCGAGGACGACATGGGAGGCGCGCTCGAAGGCGATCGGGCGACCTACTCGGCCCACCCGCACTTCGACCGGGACACGGGCGAGCTCTGGAACTTCGGCGTGACCTACGGGCGCAAGACGACGGTCGACCTGTACTGCACCACGCGGACGGGGCAGACGGCGTTGCGGGCGCGGGTTCCGCTCCCCGCGGCCGCGATGATCCACGACTTCGCGCTCACGCGGACGAAGGCCATCGTCGTCGTCGCGCCGATCGTCCTTCCGACCATCCCGCTCGGGCTCATGCTGGGTCAGAAGAGCTACGCGGACTCGCTGCGGTACCGCCCCGAGCTCGGCGTCCGGATCGCGATCGTCGACCGCGCCACCGCGGAGACGCGCTGGCTCGAGACCGACCCGTTCGTCCTCTTCCACATCGTGAACGCGTGGGACGAGGGGGAGGACGCCGTCGTCGACGTCGCCGCGTACCCGGACGCGACCATCATGCAGGCCATCCGGGACCTCATGGTGGGCAGGACGCCGACCAGCGCGGCGGCCCGGCCCGAGCGGCTGCGCATCTCCCGCCGCGGGGTGACGCGGACGCGCCTGTCGGAGACGACGCTCGAGTTTCCTCGCGTCTGGAGCCGCGTCGAGGGCAAGGAGCACTCGCGGATCTACGGCGTCGCCTGGACGGAGGGGACCGGGCTCATCGGCACGCCCGTCGCGATCGATCTCGCGACCGGGCAGACGTCCACCCCCGCGACGTGGCGAAAGACCGAGATCACGGGCGAGCTCGTCCCCGTGTCGAAGGCCGGCGCCACGAGCGAGAAGGACGTGTGGCTGCTCGCGCTCGTCCTCGACGCGGCGTCGCGCACGACGGAGCTGCGCGTCCTCGACGGGGCCGACCTCGCCGCACCGCCGGTCGCCACGGCGCGCCTGCCGCACGTCGTGCCGCTCGGCTTTCACGGCAACTGGGTGGCCGTGCCCGCGCCGCAGGCGTGAAGAGCGCCGCGCTTCTTCATCGTCCTTGCGACGGCGGGGCCTGCCAGTCGGGAGACTCCTCGCTCGACGGTCGGCCCACGAGCAGCTCGTGCGGCTCGAAGCGGGCCTTGTAGCGGAGCGAGGCGCAGCCCGTCACACGAAACCCGAGGTAGACGTGCTCGCGGCTGGTGGCACGAGCGTCGGCCACGAGCGCGAGCACGTTGGCGGTCCCGAGCGACAGCTTCTCGGCGTCGGGCTCGTGGAAGAAATAGCCGGCGGAGAGCGCGCGCGGCGTCTCGTCGAAGAGACCGACGCCCACCATCCGCCCGCCCGCGTCGTCGTCGTAGAACGTGGCCTCGCGCGCGCACGGATGAGGGAAGGCGAACTGGAGAGCGTACGACTCGGCCGACACCGGGCTGGGCTCCCAGCCCCTCGTGCCCTCCCGCTGGGCGTGCCATCGCGCGTAGAGAGCCAGGCGCTCCTCGTCGACGCGCGGGGTGCCCACGACGCGGCGGAGCCGGCTGCACGCCCGCTCGGCGCGGCGCTGGCTCTTGGTCGGGACGAAGCGCGGCGCCACGATGCGCAGGCACACGCACTCTGCGCACGCGGCGCACGCCGGCCGAAAGTAGACGGGGCCCGCCCTCCGCCACCCGCGCTCGAGCAGCGCGTCGAGCTCCGTCGGGCTGACGTCGAGCATGAAGAGATGCTCGAGGCTCGCGCTCTCGGACCGCAGGAGCTCGCACGGGCGGGGCGTCTCCACGACGCGGTCGAGCAGACGCATGACGACATTCTCACCCCATGTGAGGGCGGAGGCCAGCCTGGCCCCGGACGGATGTTGCCGAACGGGCGACGTCGATACTCCACGGGATTTTCCCTCGTTGTCGGGCCGCCGCAACCCCGTCATCGGAAAGCCACGTCGGGTTTTTAACTCGATGGGCATATGAACCAAATCTTCGAAACCAACATCGGAACAGGACGACTCGTACTTCTCTGCGTTGCGCTCGCCATCGCGTGCGCTTTCGAATTCGTGAACGGCTTCCACGACACCGCGAACGCCGTCGCGACCGTCATCTACACAAACTCCCTACGCCCCCGCGTCGCCGTGGCGCTCTCGGGCATGTTCAACTTCCTCGGCGTCTATCTCGGCGGCATCGCCGTCGCGATGAGCGTCATCAAGCTCTTGCCCGTGGAGCTGCTCGTCTCGAGTGGCTCCGGAGCCGGGCTCGCGATGGTGCTCGCGATGCTGCTCGCCGCCATCACCTGGAACGTCGGCACCTGGTACTTCGGCTTGCCCGCCTCGAGCTCGCACACCCTCATCGGCGGAATCGTCGGCGTCGGCCTCGCCAACTCGCTCCTGCCGGGCCACGCGTTCGGGGACGGGGTCAACTGGCACAAGGTCCTCGAGATCGGCGAGGCCCTCATCCTCTCGCCCGTCGTCGGACTCGCCGCGGCCGGCGGGCTCCTCCTCCTCGCGCGCCGGTTTCTCAAGTCCCCTGCCCTCCACCAGCCGGCCGATCCCAAGAAGACGCCGCCCACCTGGATCCGGGCGCTGCTCGTGACGACCTGCTCGGGCGTGAGCTTCGCGCACGGCTCGAACGACGGCCAGAAGGGCGTCGGTCTCATCATGCTCATCCTGGTCGGGCTGCTCCCGGCCGACTTCGCGCTGAGCTCGGCGTACTCGAAGTCGAGCATCGACAACGCCGTCGCCATCACCCAGCGCATCGACCAGACGACGATGAGCGCCTACGGCTCCACCGAGCGGCTCGCGAGCAACGCGGACGTGAGCACGACGGGCCCCGAGGCCGCGAAGGTCCTCGCCGACTCGGCGGCAGTCCGCGCCGCGCTGCTCGGCAAGACGTCGCTCCGCGAGGTCCCTCCGGAGCAGCGCTTCCTCGTCCGCACGAAGATCATGGAGATCGACGGCACGCTCGCCGCGCTCGAGAAGAACGGCGTGGGCACGCTCACCCCCGACCAGGCGGCGCAGCTGAAGAAGGACCGCGCCGAGCTTCGCGCCCTCATCGACTACGCACCCCCGTGGGTCCTCATCCTGGTCGCCACGTCGCTCGGCCTCGGCACGATGATCGGCTGGAAGCGCATCGTCGTCACAGTCGGCGAGAAGATCGGCAAGACGCACCTCACGTACGCCCAGGGCGCCTCCGCCGAGGTCGTCGCCATGACCACCATCGGCCTCTCGGGCTGGCTTGGCTTGCCCGTCAGCACGACGCACGTGCTCTCGTCGGGCATCGCCGGGACGATGGTTGCGCAGAAGTCCGGGCTCCAGAAGTCGACCATCCGCAACATCGCCCTCGCGTGGATCCTCACGCTGCCGGCCGCGATGCTGCTCGGCGGAGGCCTCTTCCTCTTCTTCCGCGCCATCATCCCCGACGCGAGCGCCGCGACGTCCGCGACGCCCGCGGGGGCCGAGAGCGCGCTCGTCGTGCACGTCGAGCATCCGCTGCGGCTCCACGGCTCCAACACGGTCGGCGCGGGTCTCGCTCCGGCGCTCGCGGAGGCCTTCCTGACCCGGCAAGGGGGCACGGAGATCACCCGCCACGCCGGCACGGGCGGGCACACCTGGGTCATCACGGCGCGGATGCCGAACGAGCCCACGCCCGCCGGCATCGAGATCGACGCCGACGGCTCGAGCACGGGGTTCGCCGACCTCGCGCAGGGCAAGTGCGACCTCGCCATGACCTCGCGCCCCGTCAGCGACGACGAGGCGCACCGGCTACGCGACGCGGCGCTCGGAGACCCGAGGTCGCCCGGGAACGAGAACGTCATCGGGCTCGACGGCATCGCGGTCATCGTCAGCGGCCAGAACCCGACCGACGCGCTCTCGCTCGCCGAGCTCGCGAAGATCTACACGGGCGAGACGGCAACCTGGCAAGGCACCGATGGCCTGACGGGCCCCATCGTCCGCTACGCGCGCGACGACCGCTCGGGTACGTTCGAGGCGTTCCGTAGCATCGTGCTCGGGGAAGGCGCGCTCGCTCCAGGAACCCGGCGCGTCGCCAGCAACGAGGAGATGGCGATCGCGGTCGGCGCCGACCCGCACGCCATCGGCTTCGTCGCCATGTCCTCGGTCCGCTGGTCCAAGACGCTCGCCATCTCGGAAGCAGGAGCGCGCCCGCTCTCTCCGACGGCCTTCGCGGTCGCAACCGAGGACTACCCGCTCACGCGGCGCCTCTACCTCTACGCTCCGTCGCCACGCGTTCACCCGAGCACCGAGGCGTTCCTGAGCTTCGCGCTCTCGCCCGAGGGCCAGGCGGTCGTCGCCGCGGCGGGCTTCGTCGACCTGAGCGCGCGGGCCGACGCGGCCGCGGCTTCGTGCACGGGCGGATGCTCGCCCCGCTACCTGGCGGCTACGGTGGGAGCCAGGCGGCTGTCGTTCGAGCTGCGCTTCCAGCCGGGGAGCGCCGACCTGGACAACCGCGGGCTCCTCGACGTCCCGCGCCTCGCCAGCTACCTGGCGATGCACCCGGGCACGCGCACAGCCCTGCTCGGCTTCGCCGACAGCAGCGGCGGCGCCGACGCGAACCTGCGCGTGTCGAAGGCCCGCGCCCAGGCCGTCGCGCAGGCGCTCGACCTCGCAGGCGCGCACGCGGACTCGGTCGAGGCCCTCGGTGCCGACATGCCCATCGCCACCAACGACACCGCCGCGGGTCGCGAGCGAAACCGGCGCGTCGAGGTGTGGGTCCGGCAGCCGACCCTGGATCGCGTCTCCCTCACATCCGCTCCTCATTGATCCTGCGCGGATCTCCCACCCGTCGTCGAACCCGTTGAAATCGCTTCTGGCCTCACCAATTTCACCCGGGCGCGATTTTTGCGATGCCACGGTCGCTCGCTTGGGATCCCGAAGGGTGGCCACATGAAGCTCTCTCGTAGCGCAGTCATTTGCGGCTTTTGCTTCCTGGGCGTGGCGACCGCCACGGCATGCGGAAGCAACTCGGGCAGCTCGAAGGAGTCGGCCCCCGACGCAGGGAACCCCGACGCGACGAGCCCGCCCGATGCGACCGCGAGCGATGACGCAGACGCCACCAGGCCCGCGGACAGCACGAGCAGCTTCGGCGGCGACGGCGGCGGCACGAGCATGGATGGCGGCGGCACGACTCCCTGCGAGGAGCAGTGTCCCCAGGGGCTCATGTGCAACCACGGCTTCTGCGAGCCGCCCCAGCCGGCCTGCATGACGAACGCCGACTGCGAGGACGACTCCTACTGCCAGGCGATGCAGTGCGTTCCCTACGGCGCGGGTCCCGACGCGGCCACGAACGACCCGACGTGCAACGTCGTCCCGCCTCCGGGCGTCTTCGCCCCGCGCGTGTTCTGTAGCTTCAGCGCGCCCCCCGCCGGCGATCCGTTCCCGAACCACGTCGACGTGCAGGTGACGCCGATGGTGGTCAACTTCAACCAGGGACCCACGAGCGAGCCCAGCATCATCGCGAACTTCACCGCCCCCGTCGCCAACAGCTACACGGAGAACCTGGGCATCATCCGCGTCCTCAGCGGCGTCGACTGCTCGCTCCAGAAGAACCTCGGCGGCGTCGATATCGACGGGGACGGCCTCGTCGACTGGACCCAGTCGTCCTCGCCGGTCGCCGTGGGCGATCTCGACGGGGACGGCGTCGCGGAGATCGTCGCGTACATGGCCGACGGGTCCATGATCGCCTTCACGCTGAAGAACGGCCTGTGGGACCCGCTCTGGCCGCACGTGAAGGCGACGCTCGCCGACGGGACGACGATCTTCAAGAGCGCCATCCCGGCCGGATGGGCGGGCCCCTCGATCCACGACATCGACAACGACGGCGTCCCCGAGATCATCCGCGAGGCCTACGTCATCGAGGGTCCGTCGGGGATGCTGCGGGCCTCGCCTCCCGCGAATTACGCGACCTACAGCCAGGGGATCCACGCGGTCGCCGCCGACATCAACGCCGACAACAACGTGGAGCTGCTCAACGGCGCGCACATCTGGACCTTCGACGGCCCGAACAACACGTGGGACACGTACATGCCGTACGAGGCCGCGAGCTCGGGCTCCGGCTGGACGGCGATGGCCGACTTCACTCCGTACACCGGCCTGCACGTGCCGGAGATCGCCGTCGCGAGCAGCGATACGCTCTCCGTGTACAACCTCGACCACTCGCCGTTCATGGGGATGAACGTGATCCCGGTCCCGGGACTCGGCGGAGGCCCGCCGACGATCGCCGACTTCGACGGAGACGGCCTCCCCGAGGTCGGGCTCGCGGGCAAGGACTACTACACGGTGTTCGATCCGGACTGCCAGGCCACGCCGCGGACCGGCGGCCTCTGCGCCGACCGGACCCACTGCGACTCGTCGCCAGGCGGCATGTGCCCCGACTTGATCCTGTGGTCGCGGCACTCGCAGGATCACTCGTCGGACATCACGGGCAGCTCCGTGTTCGACTTCGACGGGAGCGGCCACGCGAAGGTCGTCTACGCGGACGAGTGCTTCGTTCGCGTGTTCGATGGCCAGACCGGCAACGCGCTCTTCTCCCAGTACCACTCGTCGTGCACCTGGACGGAGAACCCCATCGTCGCGGACGTCGACGGAGACTTCCGCGCCGAGCTGGTCGTGCCGCACAACACGGCGTGCGGTCCCATCGGCATCGGCATCGCCTGCGCGGGCAGCATGGACATGGTCCCCGTGGAGGACGGCGGCACGGTCGGCGTCGACAGCTACTTCCCCGGCCTCATCTGCCTCCAGAACAGCGACTGCGCGTCGAACGTCTGCGACAACGGGCTCTGCCGCTGCACGACGTCGGCGCAGTGCTGCGCGGCCGCGAGCGACGCGGCGTGCCTCGAGGAAGGCCTCGCCTGCGCGGCGCCGCCGACGGGAACGCCGGGAACGGGCAACACGTGCCGCGCGGCCAAGCCGCACGGCGTCCAGGGGATCACCGTGTACAAGGACGCCGCCGACCGGTGGGTTCGCTCGCGGCCCATCTGGAACCAGGACGCGTACGCGGTCACCAACGTGAACGACGACGGCACCATCCCGAAGACGTCGGCCTGGGCCACCAACTGGACGACGGCGGGCCTCAACAACTTCCGCCAGAACGTCCCGGGCTCGAACGCCCAGTCGATCGGCGACCTCACGGCGCAGGCCGGGTCGAGCTTCATCTGCTCGTCCACGGGCGTCACCTTGAACGCTCCCATCTGCAACCGAGGAACGGCGCCCGTCGGCTCGGGGATCATCGTCGGCTTCTACGTCGGCTCCATGAACGTGTGCTCGACGGCGACCATCGCGGCCCTCCCCGTGGGACAGTGCGAGACCGTATCGTGCACGTGGGCGACGCCACCGACGAGCGCGAGCGGGGCCACGAACGTCACCGTCGTGGCCAACGACGGCAACGCCATCGCCGAGTGCGACAGCAAGAACGACGACGGGCTCGTCGAGAACGTCTACTGCTCGGTCAGCCAGTGACCTCGACGCTCAGCCGTTGATCGACATCACGCGCGTCAGCCGCATCAGCATCGGCAGGTGGAAGGCCAGCCCGTAGATGTGAAACTCGCCCTTGGTGAGGGCGTCCATCACCGAGCGCGACGTCTTGACCTGCTCCTTGTCGCGCGGGTCGGGCAGAGGTAGCCCGAACGGCTTGGTCAGCGGCATGTTCGAGAGCGCGAGGATCATGTCCGAGTTGCCGCGGATGGTCACGTCGGGGATGCCGACGATGCCGTCGAAGATCGTCAGCTTGCCGTGGTCGAAGCGGAGCGTGAGCGCGACCTCGGCGTCGTCGGCGACGATCGAGACGGAGCCGACGAGGGCGTGGAAGTCCCCCTGCTTGTGCGGCTTGGCGTCGAGGTTCTGGCGAACCAGGTCCGCGAGCATGTTGGCGAGGCCGTTTTCCTCCGTGCCCGGCGCAAGGGCGATGTCAGGTCGCATGGGGCGCGGAAGATGCGCCCCGGCAGGTCACCCCGTCAAGCTGAGGCTGGCTACTTGAGCAGCTTGTCCAGGAGCTCGAGCATCGGGTGGTTCGGGTTGCTGGCGCGGAAGACCGAGAGCTCCTCGCGCGCCTCGTCCCGCCGACCTGCGCGGGCGAGCGCCTCGATCCGGAGGCCCGTCGCCTCCGCGGCGAGCATTCCGTGCGGGAACGTCCTGTTGTAGCCGTCGAGGGCGCGGAGGGCAGCGGCAGGGTCGCCCGCCTTGATGTCGTGCTGCGCGTCCGCGATCATCGGCGTCTCGAGGGCGAGCTGGGTGCTGACGCTCGGAACCGGCTCGTCCGGGGCGACGTCTTCCGCCGGCTTCGGGTCGGCCTTGGGGGCTGTCTTGGCGCCGAGGGCCGCCGGGCGTGCGGCGGCGAGCGGCCTGGCAACGGGCTCGACCGGCAAGGGCGCGGCTGGCGGGGGAGCCTCCACCGGAGGCGCGAGGTCTCCCGTCGGCGCCCGGGCCGCGACCGGGGCCGCCGGCGCGGTGGGCACCGCGACCGAGACCATGGCGGGCTTCTCGTGCGCAGGCGGCACGAGGATCGCGCGCGCCGTCACCACGGCGACCGTGCTCGCGAGCCCGGCCGCTACCCACTTCCACGCCGCCCACCGGACGACCGAGCCACCCAGCCCGGCCGCGAGCGACGACGTCGACGTCGCTGCCGCCGTCGCCGCGACCCCTGCCGCGAGGAGCGCCCTGCGACGCGACGCATCGGGCGCGCGATCACCGCGGGCCGAGGCGAGCAGATCCGCCTTCAGTCCCTTGGACGCGAGGAAACGCTTCGGCCCGTTCATCGTCTTGCCCTCCGCTGCCGGGCATCCATCTGCGCTTGCAGTCGCTCGACCTTCTGTTCGAACTCCTCCCGGGCGCGCCGGAGCCGGGAGGCCACGGTTCCAGCCGGCAAACCCAGGAGCTCAGCAATCTCGGACATCGTCATTTCATCGATTTCGTAGAGCGTGAAGACGGCGCGAAGCTCGGACGACATGTCGGCGAGGACGCTGTCGAGCATGGCGCGGGCACGGGCCTGGTCCGCGAGGGCGTCGGGCTCGGGCGCAGGGTCCTCGTGCTCGAGGAGCTCCTCGGCCCCGACCTCGCGACGGTTGCCTCGCTTGCGCCGCCACTCGGAGCCCACGCGGAACGCCGTCCCGAAGAAGAACGACCGCTCACTCGCTGGCGCGATGTCCGCGAGACGTGCGGCGACAATCACGATGACCTCCTGCATTGCGTCGTCGAGATCCATCTCGAGCACGCCGAGCCGGCGCATGAACGCCCAAACATGATCGAAGTGCGTCTGCACCATGCGGCGAATGCGGGCTTCGCTCACCTCCGCCTTCGCCGCCTCCACGACGGCGGTGGCGGCCGGCATGGAAAGAACGAGTCGCTCTTCGCTCACAAGACCACCCTAGCGTAAATGATCTTCCTCCCCCACGTTGATCATGGAAAGCGAAGGCCTACACCGATACCCGCGAAACCCGCCGCTTTTGGCACGGGGTAGATGGTCAGGGTCGGGTCCTCGTACTGGAACTTCGTATAGGTCATAGGCAAGAGCAGCCCCCCCTCCGCCTCGAAGAACACGTTGGAGGATGTCGGCTCCCAGCGGCCACGGACGAACCCTTCGAGATCGAGCCAGAACGGATTTCGGGACAGGCTGCTGGGATACGCTGGGTCGTTTCCCGTCGCGTGGAGGATCCCGAGGTCGATGCCGACGCACGCACGCAGCGACACCCCCGCCCCCACGGCGAAGCGCGCGGGGCAGCCGTCGACGCTGGCCACCGCGAGGACGAAGGTAGCCTTCGGGTCCGGTTGAAAGACGCCGTTGGCCGCGACCGATACGGAGGCCCGCAGCGACGGGGCGAAGCGGCGCGGCGCCGTGGACTCCACCTCCGCGTGAACGGACCCTCCGAGCAGCGCGTCGGGTGCCGCGCCGCTCCTCGTGACGACCTCCATGCCCGCGTTGAGCCCCCAGGCCGGGCCTACAGGCTCGACACGAGGCGGATCGATGGGAGGCGGCGGAGGTGGAGGTGGAGGCGGCGGAGGTGGAGGCGGGGGCGGGGGAAGTGCGATGGTCGCGTTCGGGTCGATCGCGAGGGCGGTGATGAGCGCGATGGCATCGACGAGGTCGGCGCAGCGCTCGTCCGCCACGTCGCGAGCGCTCATCGCGGTGCCGCGGCCAAAGATGGCCAGGTGCCCTTTGTACGAGGACCCCGCCTCGTGAATGGTGACGTGGACGGAGCCCGCACCCGCGCTCTCGGCGCTCGGGTCGAGGAAGACGGCGAGGGCGGTGCGAGCCCTCACCCGCGCCTGGAACTCCCCCTGGGTGGGGCAGCCTTCAGGCGCCTGGTATTCGGCCTTGAGAGGCTTCGCGTCGGGGGGCGCGGGCGGAGCGGTACCGTCCGCCCAGGCGCTCGCGGACCAGGCGAGGACGCACCCGAACACGAGCGCGGGCTGAGCCCCACAAAGAGCACCCCTGCGGCCCCCACCCATTCAGCGGCGTGCCTCGCATCTCGTGATCAGCACCAAGGGAGACTATCATCTACAAAGCGGCTCCGGCGCTCCGTCGACAACCTTGGCATGCAGCTTTCCCTTCACTCGCTCCTAGCGGGCCTTGCGTTGCCCGTTCTGTTCGTCCTGGCTGGATGCACCAGCGAGGAGACGCTGGGCTACGGGCCCGCGTCGGACGCCGGTCCCGAGGCGGACACCGCCGACCTCGATACCGGCCTGGCCGACACGAAGGCGCTCGAGACGAGCACCGAGGATACGGGGCATGACGCGCCCCCTCCCCCGAAGGACTCCGGCCTCGACTCGACGTCCGACGTGATCTCGACCGACGGCCCGTGCGTCCTTGGCACGCTGATGATCGGCCCGAGCAGCGGCACCTACCCGGACATGGTCGCGGTCACGCTCACCGAGGCCAACCTGCCAGCGGACGGCTTCATCTACTACACCGAGGACGGCACGAACCCCACGGCGTCGAGCACCGTCTACACGGCGCCCATCGTCCTCACGACGAGCAAGCAGATCCGCGCGGTCGCCATGGCCACGGGCTGCGCGAGCTCGAACATCGTGTCGGCCATGTACGACGTCACGCCGCCCCCGGTGGACGCCGGCGCGGCGCCCACCATCGACCCGCCGTCGCCCATCCAGAACAACGACTTCCTCGTCTCGATCCAGGCAGAGGTGGGAGCGACCGTCTGCTACACGCTCGACGGCTCGGCCGCGGCCTGCCTCAATGGCGTGTGCCAGGGCACCTCGCACCCCTACAACGCGGTCTCGCAGATCCCAGTGACGGGCCTCGATACCTCGGGGGGGATGATCACCGTCAGCGCGGTGGCCTGCGAGGCAGGCGGGCTCAGCACTCCCGTGAGCACGCAGCACTACACGCTCCAGGTCGCCACGCCGACCATCGTGGATCCGTCGCCTGGGACGCTGCCGTACACGCCGGGCGGCTACACGCCCACCGTCGCGACGGCGACGGCCCCGAGCACCGGCGCGTCGACCATGACGATGCGGTACTCGATCAACGGGGCAGCCCCGAGCTGCACGACGGGGACGGCCGCTCCCGTGCCGAGCACGGTTCCCATCCTGGCGAACGCCACCGTCCGGGTGGTCATCTGCAAGACGGGCTACGAGGTGTCGCTGCCCGCGACGTTCAACTACGATATCATGCTCGCGGCCCCGGCGTTTCCCCCCGCGGGGACGAACGGCGCGCCCGGCACCTACGACGCACGACCGCCGACCTTCGCGTTCACCGACACGAATCCCGGGACGCCGATGCCCGAGTGGCTGTGCACGACGACCAACGGCAGCACCCCGGCCTGCGGGACGACGCAGACGACCTGCGCGGCGGCCGGGCTCGCCTCCCCCTCTCCCTTCAACGCTCCCGCCGTCGTGAGCACGGGTACGACGGTCAACGCCGTCGCCTGCGCGCTGGGGCTGACGTCGTCCTCGGTGGCCACCGGCGCGTACGTCCTGCAGCTCGATCCCGCGGGCCTCTTCAATCCCGCGGCGAGCCCGCAAGGTCCTGGCTGCATCGGACCGGCGGGCGTCGTGTCGTGCACGTCGCCGAAGACGTCCCCGACCGCGCCCGTCACCTCGTACGGCATCCCCTCGAGCCAGGTCGGGATCTTCACCGCCAACGTTCAGCAGGACCTCGGCGTTCCGCTCGCCGGGGTCCCGCAAGCGTGGAGCTACGCGTGCGCAGCGGCATACAGCGTGGCGTCGGCGCCCAACGTGGCGGCGTGCGGCCCGGGCGGGACGTGCGCCACGGGTACGCTGGTGAACGGTCCCTTCACCGGCGCGGGCTCGTCGCTGGGCTCCGCGAACACCGTCCAGGTGGGGCAGACCTGGACCGTCCAGGGGTGCTACCAGGACGCGACCTTCGCGCCGTCCACGGTCACGGCGGTGACCTTCACGCCCCCGAGCGTCGCCGGCACGCCCACGATCACCCCGACGGCCGCGGGTCCGTACGGAGCCCAGCTCGCCCCCGTCATCACCAACGTGGACACGACGGCCCCCGGGCAGACCCTCTGTTACACGACCGACGGGACGACCCCTGCGTGCACGAACGGCGCGTGCGGCGCCAACATGACCGGGACGACGCAGCAGGTCCTCAACGTCGCGGCGAGCGGCGCGGGCGGCGCGGTCGGGTTCCTGGGCGGCTCCGGGCCCTCGAACGGGCTAGTGCTGACGGCCGGCGGCAGCGGCTACACCGCCGCGCCGTCGGTGACGCTCTCCGCTCCTCCGTCCGGCGGCACGGCCGCCACGGCGACGGCTCTGCTCCAGCCGAGCGGCATAACGGCGGTCACCGTGACGGCCGGCGGCGTGGGTTACGTGAGCGCCCCGAGCGTCGTACTCACGGGCGGTGGCGGAACGAACGCCACGGCGACGGCCAACATCGCCGGCGGCGCCGTCACGTCGATCACGGTCACGAACGCGGGGTCCGGTTACACCAGCGCGCCCGTGGTCTCGTTCACGGGCGGCGGCGGCGGAACGGGGCTCGCCGCGACGGCGGCGCTCCAGCCGAGCCCCGTCACCAGCCTCGTCGTCACGCGGGCCGGGTCCGGCTACACGTCGCCTCCCGCGGTCTCGTTCAGCGGCGGAGGCGGCACGGGGGCAGCGGCGACCGCGTACCTGGCGAACTCCATCCAGCTCCCCCCGCAGCAGCTCGACGGCGAGTCGCTGAAGGTGGTCGCGTGCAGCGGCGTCGAGACGCAGTCCGGCGTCGCGACGGCGACCTACCGCTTCAAGCTCGCCGAGCCCGACGTCACCGCCATCTCGGTGCCGGCCTTCGGCACGGGCAACCTGAACGGCGGAGGGACGATCGGGGCGGGGCAGACGCTGACCTTGTCCACGTCCTCCAACTTCACGGGCGAGTACCTCTACTTCAACACGGGCTCCGTCCCCACGAACTGCGCGGGAGACAATGGCGGGATCCTGATCAACGCCGCCAGCGGCAGCGTGCAGGTGGGTGGCCCGCAGATACCGCTCGGCTCGACCGTCCTCAACGTGATCGCGTGCGGCGCGGAGCAGCCTTCGCCCGTCCGCACGGTCACCGTGAGCATCACCGCCGCCACGCCGACCATCGCCTGCCCCGGCGTCACCGCGTCGCGGGCGCTCGGGACGATCGGCTACCAGAACATCGTCAACTGCACGTTCGCGGAGGCGAGCGCCGCGGTCCAGCCGAGCACGTCGATCTGCTACCACACCGACGGAACGACGCCGACCTGCAACGCCGGCGCGTGCGACCTCAACTCGGCCATCGCCATGAACGGCACGAGCATCCCGGTGTCCGTGTCGAACACGCAGGTGGTGGCGGTCGCGTGCGCGACGAACCTGCCCGCGTCCGGGCTCGCCACGGCGGCGATCGAGCTCTCCGTCACACCCCTCGTCTTCACCAACGCCGGCACCTGCCCCGAGGCCGTGACGATAGGCCTCGATCAGACCATGGCGTCCGCGCCGCCCTCCGGCCCCACGCACGACGCCACGATCTGCTTCTCCGTCGACGGAACCGTCCCGGCGAGCAACTGCTACGCGGACGGCACGGTACCGCCGTCCGTCACCTGCTTCAGCTCCGGCAGCGCAGGCGCCGCGACGAGCACGGTGTCTCTGACGAACCAGCCGACGACCGTTCGCGCCGTCACGTGCCTGAACGGCTTCGCGGGCGCCTCCACCGCGAGGACCTATTCGTTCACGCCCTACGAGTTCACCGCGACGGCCCCCGCCCAGTTCAGCACGCAGATCGCCAGCACCCAGCTTCTCGCGAACCACGCCGGCGACGCCGCGTACATGGCCTACGACGGCACGAACCTGTACCTCGTCGCCGGCGCCACGAACCCCGCCAACTCCGCCAGCTGGACGCCCGCGTCGACGACGGTCCTCGCCTTCTACTTGGGCTACGGCACGACGCAGGGCACCCTGGCGGGCCCCGCGGTCTACGGCGCGCCGACGTTGCCCATGGCCTCGGTCTACATCCTGTCGTGGCAGACCGACGACAGCCTGCCCCCGGCGGCCTCCATGTGGAACGGCAGCATCTGGACCGCGGCGACCTTCGTCCCCACGGCGAGCTACCAGAGCGGCTCGAAGGTCATCCTCACGCTGCCTCTCTCGGCGCTGGGCAACCCGCCGGCGCTCACGATGGTCGGCGCCGTCGTACGAAATGTGGGACTGCCGGGAACCAGCGCGTATGAAACGTTCCCCGTGACCTCCGTGACGAACGCGAGCTACAGCCAGTTCGTGGACGCCAACCTGGCGAGCTGCCAAGGCCCTGCCTTGCAAGTGCAATGACGAGCGACCAGGGGTTGTCGCGCCTCCGGGCCGCACTTTCGTGGCTATGATGAACGACCCAGTAGCTGCGGGGGGGCTCTGAGGAGGAGCATGCCAGGTTTCGACGACATAACCCGGTGCCTGCAGCTGACCGAGGCCCACATGGCCCGGGCCCTGGAGTCGAGCGCCGACGCGAAGAAGCTCGTGGTTCGTCTGGCGGGCGTGTCGCGACCGAGCGACGGCGGGCCGAAGATCCTCATCCTGCTCGCGCGCCTGGCGACCGGCGGCTGCACGTGGCTCGACGGCGAGCTGCGGGTCGAGCTGTCCGCCAACGACGGCGGCTGCGCCCTCGATCTGACGACGGAGCTCGGCGCCGGGATGCGCGAGCGCGTCTTTCCGACGTTCTCCCTCAAGATCCCGCTCGAGGAGTTTGCCCGCGCGCTCGAGGTCGCCCCGCACGTGGTGGCCCCGCTCACCCTCCACAGCCGCACGCGTGACAAGCTCGTCCTGAGCGCCCAGCGGGGGGCACGCCTCTCCCTGCCCCCGCCCATCGTCGTCACCGAGACCGTGCGGGTGGAGACCGAGGCCTTTGTTCGCGCGACGATGCCACCCACCTTCGACCTCGAGGCCTTCGCGCGCGAGGAGGCAGGGTCGGCCCCCCTCAGCGTCGACCCGCGCCTCGTCCTCGGGTCCCTGGCCAAGGCTCAGCTGCCCACCCCGGTCATCTCCCAGAGCGAAGGAAACGCCCGACCGACGGCCCCGCCGAACTTCGATCTCGCGTCGTTCGCCCGCAACGAGACCGGGACGCAGGGGCCGCTGACCGAGGCGGATCTCATCGCGCGGCTGGGCGGCATCACCCGTACGCCGCAGCTACGTGTGGACCCGGCCGACGTCCCCTTGCTTGCCCTCGATCGTACGTCTGGCTTCCTGCTGGCCCAGATCGACGGGATCTCGACGCTCGAGATGATCCTCGACGTCTCGGGCATGAGCCGGCTCGAGGCCCTTCGCATCCTCTACCGACTGTTCCAGCAGGAGCTGCTCGACTTCGAGTGACGATGCGTCCGAGCTCGGCTCCGCGGCGATCGCCGGCTTGCGCTACCGCTTCACGAGCTCCCCGTTGGCGTCGCGGATCTCGAGCTGCGAAAAGCCCATGGCGCCGAGCGGCCCCTCGAGCTTCGCGCGCGGACCGACGACGACCACCATCGCATGGGTAGGGTCGAAGTACTGGGCGGCGAGTCGATCGAGCATCTCCTTGGTCGCGGTGTCGCGGCGGATGCTGGCGGTCGCCTCGTAGTCGGCGGGCAGACCCAGCATCGCGTCCGTGGCCAGGCGGCCGGCGACGGTGCCAGCTCCCTCGTAGGCGCTCACGAGGTCGGCCCGCGCCTGCGAGCGGGTCTTCTCCACCTCCTCGTCCGTGAGGCCCTTGGCCGAGTACGTCTCGACGTCGCTCAGCATGGCCTTGAGCGCGTCGATCGTCTTGTCGGTCACCACCGAGGCGCCGGCCGTGATCATCCCCACGCCACGGGGCGCCGAGACGCGGGAGTGGGCGCCGTAGCTCCAGCCGTGCTCCTCGCGGAGATCCTGGTTCAGCCGTGAGGTGAAGCTCCCGCCGAGGGCGGCGTTGACCCTCGACAGCGCGGGCGTCGCCGGATCGGAGGCGGAGACCCCGGGGCGAACGAGCGCGATGACGGACTGGGGCGCGTCCGGGCGGTCCACGAGGACGGCGCGAGGAAAGGGCCCCGCGGGCGGGGCGGGAGTGACGATGGGGGGTGCAGGCGTCGCCGGCAGGGTCCAGCCTCCGAACGCGGAGGACAGGAGCGAGCTCAGCTCGTCCCGGGTCACGTCCCCGACCGCGACGACCACGGCGCGGTCTGGACGCCACGCGGCGCGGTAGAAGGCCTTCGCGTCCGCGAGCGAGATGCGCCGGCTCGACTCGAGCGTCCCGTCGACCGGGTGCCCGTAGGGGTGGTCGGGGCCGAACATGGCGACGCGCGCGACGACGCGCGCGGTCTCGTCGGGCTCGCTGGCCCGCTCGCGGAGCTCGTTCTGGCGGAGCTCGACGACGCGCTTCCAGTCCTCGGCGCCGAACCGGGGGCGCGACACGACGTCCCCCAGGATCGCGAACGCCGGCGTGAGGTTCTTCTTGAGCACGGTGAGCGACACCGAGGTCTCGTCGATCCCGGCGCCCGTTCCTATGGTGGCGCCGAGCGTGTCGACCGCGCGCGAGAGCTCGATGGCTCCGCGCGTGCCGGCCCCCTCGTCCATCATGTCCGCCGCGGAGTCCGCGACACCTCCCTTGCCCTTGGGGTCGCTCGACGACCCGGTGGGAACGCTGACGGTGACGGCCACGAACGGCAGCGTGTGCCGCTCGATCAGCCACACGGTCATGCCGTTGGGGCCAGCGTAGACGACCGGCTTCGGAGGCTCGAAGGGCGCGGGAGTGGCCACGGTCGGTCGCGGGCCGAGGGGATCCGCCGGCAGAGCCGGTGCGACGACGGGCGTGGCGACGACGTGGACGGGGGGCGGCGGAGGGGGCGGAGGAGGCGCGCCTCCGCAGGAGGCGAGGACCGCCGCGGTCAGCCCGAGCGCTACGCGGTCTACGTACAGGCGGCTCATCGGCGTGCTCCCTTCGTGCTCACAGTCTCCGGCACCACCCGCAGCACGACCCTCGCGTTCGGGTCGAGCACCTTGCGGGCCGTCCCGAGCACGTCCGCCGCGGTCGCGCGCGTGTAGCGGGCGTAGTCCTTCTCGGCGTAGCCCGGGTCCCCGATCTCGGTCTCGTACATGTTGAGGAGCGCCGCCCGCGCGCGGACGCCCTGCAGGCGACTGACGAAGCTCGACTGGATGCCGTTGCGCGCCCGCGTGAGCTCCTCGTCGGTGACGGCGGCGTCGCGCGCGTGCGCGAGCTCCTTGTCGATCGCGGCCTCGAGCTTGTCGATCGAGGCGCCGTGACGGACGACCGCCTCGAGCACGAAGCGCGAGCCGAGGGCGCCCGACTCCTGCACCGCGTCCACGCTCTGGGCCAGCTTCTGATCGTAGACGAGCGCCTTGTAGAGCCGGCTCGCCTTGCCGGTGGTCAGCACGCTGGCGAGCAGATCGAGCTCCGCGTCTCCGGGCGCGAAGTGCCTGGGCGACTGCCAGGCCATGACGATCTTCGCGAGCTCGACCTTGTCCTCGAGCGTCTCGCGGACCGCGTGCGTCAGCGTCGTCGCGGTTCCCTGGAGGGTAGGCGAGGGAAAGCCCATCGTGCCCGGGTCCTTCGGTACGCCGTGCGTCGGGATCGTCCCGAACCACGCGGTCAGCTTCTCGTTCGCGACCTTCGCGTCGAAGTCCCCGGCGATGACGAGCGAGGCGTTCGCCGGGTCGTACCAGGTGGCGAAGAACTCCTTCACGTTGTCCACGGTCGCCGCCTCGAGGTCCTCGTGCGAGCCGATGACGGGGTGGTGGTAGGGGTGGCCGTCGGGGAACAGGAGCTCGGGCAGACGGAGCTCGACCTTGCCGTACGGCTCGTTCTCGCTCGTCTGGCGGCGCTCGTTGCGCACGACGTCGCGCTGCGCGTCGAGCTTTGCCTGCGTCATGAGCGGGCCGAGATCGCGGAGGCGGTCCGCCTCGAGCCACAGGAGGAGAGGAAGTGCCGTGGGCGGCCCCACGTCGTAGTAGTCGGTGCGGTCCTCGCTCGTCGACGCGTTGTTGTAGCCGCCCGCGCCCTCCATCCACGCGTCGAACATCTTGGTCGGCACGCGCGAGGTGCCCATGAACATGAGGTGCTCGAAGAGGTGCGCGAAGCCCGTGCGACGCTCCGGCTCGAAGCGTGAGCCGACCTTGTAGGTGATGTCGACCACGACGGTGGGGAGGGCGTGGTCCTCGTGGAGGATGACCGTCATCCCGTTGGCCAGGGTGCTCTTCGTGAACGGGATCCTGACGTCGTCGGCCTGCGATCCCGCCTGCGGAGGAGGGGGCTTCGGGTCGTCGGCTCCCGCGATGCCCGACACCGTGACCGCGGCCAGGACAGCGGGAAGGACGACGGGAACGAGTCGAAGGGCGCGCTTCATGACGAGGTTCCTACCGCATCGAGGACGCGGGGGCGATGGGCAGGTCGGTCGAGCTATGCGCGGTCTGTCGCGAGCGAACGGGGACCCGAAGCCTACCGAGACGAGCCGGCGTCCGCCTGCGCGGCGACCTCGATGGTCTCGCTGCAGCCCTTGCCCACGAGCGTCGCCCGTGTTCCGTCGATCCGCGCGGTCACCGGTCCTTCGAGGACGCCCAGATGGATGAGGCCCCGGTAGCGCTTCTCCTCGGTCGCCTTGCGTCCAGCGGCCATCCGCTCCGCGTACGGCGGGCACGCGGGCTTCGCCGCCTCGGGCCCAGGCGCATCGCCAGTCCGGGGCTCGTGGCCGGGTGCTGCGACGGACGACGGCCCGGCCGTCGGCGCCGCGATGACTTCCACGCCTTGCTCCGGCGGCGCTGCATCCCGTGCAGCCCCGTCGTGCGACGCCGCGGGAGGGCATGCCGTCACGAGCAGCCCTACGAGCGCGAGGTTTGCAGCCCCGGCGACTCGCGTCTTGCGTCGAGGCGTCAGCGCCATCGGCGACCAGAATAACAGCCGCTCGAGAGTGCCAGGGCACGCTCGAGCGGGGCGGATCGCTTTCTTGCCATCATCCCGAGCGAGGGCGAGTCAATTCAGTCCGCGCCGACGGGTGCCTGGAGCGAGCGCCAGGGCGCCGCTTCCTCGAACTGCCGGGACACGGCCAGCACCTCTTCCTCGCGGCCGGGCCGACCGATGATCTGGAGGCCGACGGGGAGACCCTCCGCCGTGAGGCCGAGCGGAACGCTCGCCGCCGGCTGTCCGGTGACGTTGGCGATGGCGGTGAAGGCGCCGAGCACGGCGGCCCCGGCGAAGGCCTCCGCCGGGGGCAGCCCCGCGAACGCGCCGACCCTGGGCGCGGGCACGGGGACCGTGGGCGTGATCCAGATGTCCGCGTCCCCGAGGTCGCGAAGGAGGCGATGGGCCAGCCGCCGGTGGAGGGCGAGAATGTCCTCGGCCCGCAGGGACCGCCCGGCCTCGACCAGCCACCGCGTGACGGGCTGGGCGCGGGAGAGGAGCGTGATGGGGGCGTCGGCCACGAGCCGCTGCCAGAGGGGCAGAAACTCCTCGAGCGATCCCTCCGGCGGCGCGCCCTCCTCCACCTGGTGGCCCATCGTGCCGAGCAGCTTCGCCGCGCGCTCGACGGCCGCGGCGATCTCGGGGAGCACCGTGCCGAAGAGCGGCCGCGTCAGCACGCGGACGCGCAGGTTGATCGGCCGCTCGCCCAGCAGCTCACGGTACGGGCGGGGCGGCGGGGGCGCCCAGTGCGGCCGGCCCCCGTCGAGCCCTGCGAGCGTGTCGAGCATGGCCGCGGCGTCGGCCACGCTGCGCGCGATGGGACCGCACGTGTACAGGATGTCCCGGTCCTTCTTGCCGTAGGCGTTTGCGACACGGCCCCGTGACGGCTTGATCCCGTAGAGCTGGCAGAACGCGGACGGGATCCGGATCGACCCGGCGCCGTCCGACCCGTGCGCGATGGGCAGGAGCCTCGCGGCCACGGCCGCCCCGGAGCCTCCGCTCGACCCTCCCGCGGTGTGCCAGACGTTCCACGGGTTGCGCGTCGGCGGGTGCGTGTCCGGCTCCGTCACCGGCATCGCGCCGACCTCGGACGTCGCGAGCTTGCCCAGGATGACGAAGCCGCCCCGACGGAGCGCCGCCGTCGTCTTGTCGTCGACGGGCGAGTAGATGGGCGGCGTCGCCCGCGACCCCATCCTCGTCCACGCGAAGCGCACGACGTTGAGATCCTTGATGCCGATGGGGACGCCGTGAAAGGCCGGGAGCGACCCGCCGGCCCGCACGGCCGCGTCCTTGGCGCGCGCCGCCGAGAGCGCGCGGCGATGGAAGCAGGAGACGAAGGCGTTGAGGTGCGGATCGAGGCGGTCGATGCGCTCGAGGTAGAGTCGCACGAGCTCCTCGCTCGACAGGGCACGCGACCGGATGAGCGCGGCCTGCTCGAGGGCGGTCGCAGACAGGATGTCGTTCCAGCTCACGGGGCGCACACCCTACAGGGAGCCGGGACGCGGCTCCAGTCGTCCTGAAACTTCGGGCGGAGTGAACTACCATCCGCTCCATGAGCGACGTGGCGGACAGTAGCCTGGCTGGGGTCGTGGCGGCGTCCACCGCGATCGCACACGTGGACGGCAAGCGAGGCGTCGCGCTCGTGCGCGGCTACGCGCTGCCGGAGCTGGCGCGCCGGTGCTCCTACGAGCAGGCCGCGTGGCTCGTGCTCGAGGGCGAGCTGCCCGCGCCGGCGGAGCTCGCGAGCTTTCGCGCGGAGCTCGAGGAGGGTGCGCGCACGAGCGCGCTCGCTGCGACGGCACTCTCGGGCCGCCACGGCACGCCGGAGGCGCTCGTCGCCGCCCTGGCGCTGACGGGAGACGACGCGCCGGACGGTACGCCGAGCGAGACCACCGCGCGCCGCGTGCTCGGGCGTGTTCCCGACGCGTGCGCGGTCGCCTTCGGCAGGCCGCCCCCTCCCCTGCACCTGCCTTACGCGGGCCGTGCGCTCCGCGCCCTTGGCGCCGCGCGCACGGACGCGACGGCCGAGCGGGCGCTCGAGGTGCTGCTCGTCCTCGAGACCGAGCACGGTCTCTCCGCGTCGACGTTCGCGGCGCGCGTCGCGGCGTCCGCGGGGGCATCCCTTCCGGCCGCCGTGGCGGCGGGCGCCGCGACCCTGGGAGGAGCGCGCCACGGCGGGGCCACGCGCGAGGTCCAGGCGTTCCTGCGCGCGGCCATCGCGTCCGGTGACCCGGGCGCGTACGCGAGCCGTCAGAGCCGCATCCCCGGCTTCGGCCACCGCATCTACAAGGTGCCCGATCCGCGCGCGCCGCCGCTCCTCGAGGCGCTGAACACGCTCGAAGCGACGGGAGCCACACCGCTCGCCGTCGCCGCGAAGGAGGTCGAGCGAGCGGTCGTCGCCCGCCTCGGCTCCAAGGGCGTCTACGCCAACATCGACTTTCACGCGGCCGTCCTGCTCGACGCCCTCGGAGTCGCGCCCGAGGCCTTCGTCGGCGCGTTCGCGCTCGGCGTGGCGTGCGGCTGGCTGGCGCACGCTGCAGAGCAGCGCGCCGTGGGCAAGCTCGTTCGCCCCGAGAGCTCCTACACGGGCCCTCCCGCGCGGCCGATCCCGTAGGCGCGGCGAGGGCCGAGCGGGGCATGGGCGATCCACGGTCTGGTGCACCGGTCACCCACCGTTTCGGGCACGCCGCTTCCCAGCCCCCGAGAAATAGCGTTCGCGAACGGCCGGTTGCGTACAAGTACGGTGTCACCGGACGGTAAAAGGGCGCAGGTAAGACCTGGTCCGACCCTTGTAACGCAGGGGCCCCATGTGGCGGACCCGCTTGTGGATGGTCGTGGCGGTGACCGTTGGCCTCCTCGGGTGTGCGACGTCGCCGACCGCCGTGCTGGGCGATGGGGTCCCGGGTGACGACGGGGGCGCGCCGGGCAATCCATCGGGGCCGGACGCCGCCCCCATGCCGTCACCGAGCCCGACCCCCGAAGCCGGGACGGTCGTCCCGCCGACGCCCGGCGACGGTGGCTCGTCCTCGTGCGTCTCCGCCCCCGCGAACCCGCTCGACCCCTCGACGCTCCCCGAGTGCAGCCCCACGTGCGCGGGCGCCCACTGCGTTCCCTCCGCAGACGTCCCGGCCAGCGTGACTTCCGAGCTCGCGACCTGCACCGGCGGCTACTGCGTCCCCGACCCGGACATCATGGCGGGCACGCTCCTCACGCCGACCGCGTGCCACTCGCTGAGCAACGCCGTCGGCGTCTGCCTCAGCGTCTGCATCCCGCAGGTCGCGATGTACATCAGCCTCCTGCCGCAGGACGTGTGCGCGTCCGGCGAGCGCTGCGCGCCGTGCATCAACCCGCTCACCATGATGTCGAGCGGCGCCTGCGAGATCGGCAGCGCGCCCATGTGCGCCGGTGACGGCGGGTCCGAGTCGGGAGCCGCTCCTCCTCCGCCCGTGGACGCGGCGCCTCCTCCCCCCGTGTGTCCCCACACGGGACCGCCCGTCATCAACCCGACGTCGCTGCCCGCCTGCGGGAGCGGTGGCGCTCACTGTCTGAGCTCCGCGCTCGTCCCGGCCGCGGTGGCCTCGCAGCTTGCGACTTGCCCCACGGGCCTGTGCGTCCCGGACGTCTTCCTCGAGTCCGGCGGCCAGTTCATCCCGCCGACGTGCACCTCGCTCGACAACGCCGAGGGGCGGTGCCTGAACACCGCTCTTCCCGAGGTGGCGGCGCAGGTGAGCCTCCTGCCGCAGGGCAGCTGCCAGACGTACGAGCGGTGCGTCCCCTGCTACAGCCCGGTCGACGGCACGGTGACGGGCGCCTGCAGCCAGGGGTGCGACCCGGGCCCCACGCAACCCCCCGTCGTGTTCCAGTCCTGCTGCACGCCCAGCGGCGCGAGCTCGCCCCAGGGAAAGTGTGTGCCGACGAGCGTGATCCCCTCCGCAGAGCAAAGCGACCTCGACCAGGACGAGTGCACCGCGTCGAACAACCTGTGCGTCCCCACGGAGATGGTCGCGGGCAACTTCACACCGGCGACCTGCACGGGATCGGGCTTTTTGGTGGGCGATTACACCGGGGTATGCCTGTCGACGTGCCTCGATTTCGGCATCGAGTCGATCGTCCTCGACCAGGGAAGCTGCGACGACATCCACGAGTGCGTCCCCTGCACCAACCCGATCGACGGCTCGCCCACCGGAGCGCCAGGCTGCTCGTGAAGCGCGACGAGCGTGTGTAGCCGGACGTAGCGCGTGTGAGCCCAGGTGGCCCACCGCGCAGCCAGATCCAGGGTCCGACGAGTCGGTCGCCGGCGCATAGGCGCGCACCGAAATGCGCTCGCCATGGGCGAGGCGTGATGGACGAAGTGGGGGCTGGCCATCATCTAGGGTTGCTCGGCCTACTCAGTTGCAGATATTCCTTGGGCCTGAAGCACGTCTGCCGTCCGTGAGCGCACGAGCGCACCCTTACCCCCTCACCCCGTTCCCTAGAGGTTTTCGCGGATGCGAGTCTGGTCCTTTCTCTTCATATCCATCGCCGTTTCCTCTGCGTTCATCGCCTGCGGTAGCACGAGCAGCCGGACCCCCGTGTCGCAGTTCGACGGCGGGACGCCGGACTCCACGACGCCCCAGGATAGCGGTACGAGCGACACCGGCATGATCATGATGATCGGCGACGGCTTCGTCCCGCCGCTGCCCGAGGCGTGCGTGCCGAAGACCTGCGCCGAGCAGGGCTTCGAGTGTGGCCCCAACGCGGACGGCTGCGGCAGCTTGCTCGAATGTGGCACCTGCGAAGCCGGGATGACGTGCGGCGGCGGCGGATTCAGCAAGTGTGGCGGCGGCGCGCCCTCGGACGCGGCCATGGATGGCTGCGTTCCCCAGACGTGCGCGAGCCAGGGCTACACCTGCGGGACGAACAGCGACGGCTGCGGCGGCACGCTCCAGTGCGGGACGTGCGACGCCGGGTACTGCGGCGGCGGCGGCTTCAGCGTCTGCGGCGGTGAGGTCGATGCCGAGGGCTGCCCTGCGAAGACGTGCGCCGAGCAAGGCATCAACTGCGGAGCGGCCGGCGACGGCTGCGGCAACACGCTGAGCTGCGGAACGTGCACCTTCCCCGAGTTCTGCGGCGGCGGCGGCTTCGGCAAGTGCGGCGGCATGCTCGTCCAGCAGCCCGACGCCTGCGTCCCCCGGACGTGCGCCGAGCAGGGCTTCAACTGCGGGCCCACGGGCGACGGCTGCGGCAACCTGATTGCCTCGTGCGGCACCTGCACCAACCCCCAGTTCTGCGGCGCCCTCAGCCCCGGCCAGTGCGGCGGAGTCGTCGAAGGCGGCGTGGTGTGCCACCCGCAGACCTGCGCGTCGCAGGGCATCTCCTGCGGGCCTGCGGGCGACGGCTGCGGCAACGTCCTCGACTGCGGCGTCTGCCAGTCTCCCCAGACCTGCGGCGGCGGCGGCACGCTCTACCAGTGCGGCGCCCCGGCGACGGTCCAGCCCGTCACGCCGTCCACCTGCGACGGCGGCCCCCTCTGCGCTTCGCTGCCCAATTGCTCGGCCGGCCTCACCTCCGTCACGGGTAAGGTCTTCGCGGCGAGCTCTCCGTTCCTCACCGCCATGGCAGGCAGCGGCCTCCAGAGCGGCACGCCGGACCCCGTCCCGAACGTCACGGTCTACGTCCCGAACGGCGGACCGCCCCCCGCGTACGGCGTCTCGCCGGTACCCGGCGGGTCGGTGTGCGGCTGCGGCGGAACCGACCTCGTCAACCCGATCTCCCAGACGGTCACGGCCGCGGACGGAAGCTTCGAGCTGAAGAACGTTCCGGTGATGGCGAACATGCCCCTCGTCATCCAGCTCGGTCGCTGGCGCAGGGAGATCCTGATCCCGCAGACCACGGCCTGCGTGAACACGGCGGTTCCCGACGGCACGATCACGATGCCGAGCAAGCAGATCGACACGACGGCCGTGTCGTCGAACATCCCGCTCACCGCGATCTCGACGGGCAACACGGACGCCCTCGAGTGCGTGCTCCTCAAGATGGGCATCGCGCAGTCGGAGTTCCAGCTGCCGCAGACCAACGGCATGCCCAGCTCGTCCGGCCGCGTGCAGCTCTACGTCGGCAACGGCGCCATCATCGCCGGGGTGCCCAACCCGCCCCAGGAGGCGGCCCTCACGACGAGCCCCGCGGCGCTCTCCTCGTACGACCAGGTGCTCTTCCCCTGCTGGGAGGACAACCCGGTCGTCATGCTGGACGGCGGCGGCACGCAGCTCGGCGGCCCGAACTTCAAGACGGTGCAGGAGCAGCAGAACCTGCTCAACTACACGAACTCCGGCGGCAAGATGTTCACCACGCACTACAGCTACGCGTGGCTCAACAACGACCCGGGCAACGTCAACGCCTTCTCGCAGACGGCGCAGTGGGCGCTCAACACGCAGGAGCAGACGTCGGTCACCGGCACGATCGACTTCCCGAGCTCGATCCCGAGCGACCCGCGGACGACGTTCGCCGCCTGGATGAACTTCGTCCTCGCCGGCTCGCAGTTCAACCTCACGAAGGTGCGGCAGGACTTCACCGGCGTGAACGCTCCGACCATCGAGTGGATCTCCACGCTCGACAACATGAGCGGCACGTCGATCCACGGCTTCCCGCTCCTCTTCACGTTCGACACGCCGTACAACGCGGCGCAGACGTGCGGTCGCGTCACCTTCAGCGACTTCCACGTCACGAGCAGCGCCAACACGACCGGCGTTCCGTTCCCGACGGAGTGCACGCCCGGCGCGATGTCGTTCCAGGAGCACGCCCTCGAGTACCTCATCTGGAACCTCGACTCGTGCGCGGCCCCCGTCTGCACCCCGAAGACGTGCCTGGAGCAGAACATCTTCTGCGGTGCGGCCGGCGATGGCTGCGGCAACCAGCTGAACTGCGGCGTCTGCAACCCGCCGCAGACCTGCGGAGGTAGCGGTCAGAACGGCGTCTGCGGGGCTCCCCCGCCGCCAGGTCGCTGCACGCCGCTCACCTGCGCGCAGCAGAACCTCGCCTGTGGCCCTGCGGGCGACGGGTGCGGCAATGAGATCGCAGGCGGATGCGGCACGTGCCTGCCCCCCAACACCTGCGGCGGCGGCGGTCAGAACGGCCTCTGCGGCAGCGCCGCCGAGGGCGGAATCTGCATCCCGGAGACGTGCGCAGCGCTCGGCTACACGTGCGGGTCCGCCAGCGACGGTTGCGGCAACCTCATCCCCTGCGGCGTGTGCACGGCTCCCGACACGTGCGGCGGTGGTGGAACACCCTTCCAGTGCGGAGCGCCGCCCGACGGTGGCATCTGCACGCCCAAGACGTGCGCACCCAACCAGTGCGGACCGGCGGGCGACGGTTGCGGCAACATGATCATGTGCCCGACCTGCGACGGCGGCACCTGCGGCGGCGGTGGCCCGAGCATGTGCGGCACTTCCCTCGACGCCTGCGTGCCCGAGAGCTGCATGCAGCAGAACATCTCGTGCGGGCCGACCGGCGATGGTTGCGGCGGTCTCCTCGAGTGCGGCAACTGCATCTCGCCGCAGACCTGCGGCGGCGGCGGAACGCCCGGCAAGTGCGGCGGCAACGGCGGCGGTAACAACTAGGCCGTCAACGGACCCTCAGGAACGCCTTCCTCTCGGTGAGGTGGGCGTTCCCCCGCTACCGACCCGACCGACCTGCATTCCCCCGGCCCGCGATCCGGGGCGTCTCACGTCGACGGCAGACCCAGCTCCCGCGCCAGCTCCACCGTGCGGGCGTGCGCCGGCACCTTCTCGAGGAAGCTCTTTCGCAGATCCTCGCCGGTGATCTTCTCGGCGCGCGCGTTCAGCCGCGCGCGAGCGTCCCGGATGGTCGACCGGGCGCCGGTCACGTCGCCCGTGGCGCGGAGCGCCTCGGCGTAAGCGAGGAGCACCGCCGCCTCCCCCTCGGGCATCGTCCCGAGCTCGTTCAGGAGCTGCATCGCCTCGGTGGCCGCGGCGACAGCCTCCGCCTTGCGACCGAGCGCAAGGCGAACGCGGGCGAGGACCGCGAGGGCGTGCGCGCGGATGGGCGGCTCGGTCGTGAGC
>Ga0302279_10000271_pt1 | contig 75371 bp, 81 predicted proteins | sample III_Bog_N3_3_FD_194541 | JGI IMG/M metagenome (GOLD analysis project Ga0302279, IMG submission 194541) | Peat permafrost microbial communities from Stordalen Mire near Abisko, Sweden - III_Bog_N3_3 | ecosystem: Environmental > Terrestrial > Soil > Wetlands > Peat | place: Sweden: Abisko...
GCGGCTCATCATCAACTGGCACGGGGAGCAGATCGTCAACGTCGAGCCACGCACGGTCGCCGTCGATGGCCCGGTGTACGATCGCCCGGTCGCCTACCCGTCCTGGATCGACGCGCTGAACGCGGATTCTGCATCCTCACTGCCGCGCCCCACGGATGCGGCCGCACTGAAAGAGCAGGTCTTCCGCCTACTGGGCAGCCCGAATCTCGCCGACAAGCGCTGGATCACCAACCAGTACGACACCTACGTGATGGGCAACACTGCACTCAGCTTCCCCGACGATGGAGGCATGGTTCGTGTCGACGACGAGAGCGGCCTCGGCTTCGCCGTGGCGACGGATGCCAACGGCCGCTACTGCCAGCTCGACCCGTACCAGGGTGCCCGCCTCGCCCTCGCGGAGGCGTACCGCAATGTCGCCGTGACGGGTGCGACCCCCGTCGCCGTGAGCGACTGCCTCAACTTCGGCAGCCCGGAGAACCCGGAAGTGATGTGGCAGTTCAGCCGCGCGGTTGAGGGCATCGCGGACGGCTGCCTCGAGCTCGAGATCCCGGTCACCGGCGGGAATGTGAGCTTCTACAACCAGACCGGCGACGTGCCCATCCACCCGACCCCGGTCGTCGCGGTTCTCGGCGTGATCGACGACGTCGCCAAGCGCATCCCGTCAGGCTGGCAGGACGAAGGCAACAACATCTACCTGCTCGGCGTCACCCGCGACGAGCTCGACGGGTCGGCATGGTCGGAGGTCATCCACGATCACCTGGGTGGGCATCCGCCCGTGGTCGACCTCGCCCAGGAGCGAAAATTGGCCGACCTGATCCGCTTCGGCAACGAGCAGAACATCATCTCGAGCGCGCACGACCTCGCCGACGGCGGCCTCGCCCAGGCACTCATCGAGAGCGCACTGCGTTTCGGTGTCGGCGCCCGGGTCTGGCTGGGCGAAGTACTCGAGCGCGACGGGGTCGACCTTGCCGCCGCCCTGTTCAGCGAGTCGACCGGGCGAGTGATCGTGTCTGTTCCCCGCGAGGACGACGTGCGCTTCGCAGGGCTGTGCGAGGGCCGCGGCTATCCCGTGCTGCGGATCGGCGTCACCGACTCACGTGACACGTTCGAGCTTCAGGATGTTTTCACGGCCAGCCTCGACGAGCTGCGTCAGGTGCACCGCTCGCCGCTCACCAGCCGCTTCGGAGCAACAATCGGCGCCTAACTCCCGTCAACCCCTCGGCGTGGATTGGACACGCCGATTGTCGAGGAGGAGTGTTGAAGGAATGGAATACACGCACCTCGGCCGCTCCGGCCTCACTGTCTCCCGTCTCTGCCTCGGCACCATGAATTTCGGTCCGCAGACCCCAGAACCTGACGCGTTCTCGATCATGGATTCGGCCCATGAGAACGGCGTCAACTTCTTCGACACCGCGAACGTGTACGGCCAGGACAAGGGTCGCGGCGCCACCGAGGAGATCCTCGGCCGCTACTTCGCCCAGGGCGGAGGGCGCCGCGAGAAGACAGTGCTGGCGACCAAGGTCTACGGTGCCATGACCGATTATCCGAACGAGGGCAAGCTGTCGGCGCTCAACATCCGTCGGGCCCTGGATGCGTCGCTGAAGCGCCTGCAGACGGACTACGTCGACCTGTACCAGTTCCACCACGTCGACCGTGATACGCCCTGGGACGAGATCTGGCAGGCTATCGACGTCGCCATCGCTCAGGGCAAGATCCTTTACGCCGGAAGCAGCAACTTCGCCGGCTGGCACATTGCAACAGCCCAGGAAGCTGCACGCCGGCGCAACTCCGTCGGGTTGGTGAGCGAGCAGTCGCTCTACAACCTGGTCACTCGTGACCTGGAGATCGAGGTCATCCCGGCGGCGCAGGCCAACGGCCTCGGCCTCATCCCGTGGTCGCCGCTCCAGGGCGGCCTGCTCGGTGGTGTACTGAAGAAGGAGACCGACGGCAGGCGGCGCTCGAACCCGCAGGCCACCGCCGCCCTCGAGAAACACCGTAGCCAGATCGAACAGTACGAGGCACTCGCGGATGAGCTCGGCGAACAGCCCGGCGATGTCGCCCTGGCGTGGCTGCTGCACCAGCCCGCGGTGACCGCTCCCATCGTCGGGCCGCGCACGAAGGAGCAGTTCGACTCCGCGCTGCGAGCCGTCGACCTGAAACTGGATGCTGCAGCGCTGGCGAAGCTCGACGAGATTTTCCCCGCGAAGAAGCCGGCACCCGAGCAGTACGCCTGGTAGCCAGTACGCCTGGTAGCCAGCAATCCATCACCCACCCAACCCAGGAAGATTCATGAAGACACGCACCATCGGCGACGTCACCGTTTCAGCTATCGGCTTCGGCGGAATGCCCATTTCGATCGAAGGCAGGCCCGATGAGGCCCAGGCGATCGCCACGATTCACGCCGCCCTCGACGCCGGGATCACCCTCATCGACACGGCCGACGCCTACCGGATACCCGGCGAGGGCGTCTCCCACAACGAGTTGCTGATCGCCAAAGCCCTGAAGTCCTACGGCGGCGACACGTCCGGTGTGCTCGTGGCGACGAAGGGCGGGCACCTGCGCGAGGAGCCTGTTGAGCACGCCTGGCAGCTGAACGGGCATCCCGACTACCTGAAGAACGCGGCGAAGGCCTCGCTGAAGAACCTGGGGGTCGAGAGCATTGGCCTGTACCAGTTCCATCGGCCCGACCAGACCGTCGACTATGCCGAGTCGGTGGGCGCGATCCGCGACCTGCTCGACGAGGGAATCATCCGGATGGCCGGAATCTCCAACGCCAACCCGGAGCAGATCCGGCTCGCACAGGAGATCCTGGATGGCCGGCTCGTCTCGGTTCAGAACCAGTTCTCGCCCGCGTTCCGGTCCAGCGAACCCGAGCTCGTACTGTGTGACGAGTTGGGTCTTGCCTTCCTGCCGTGGAGCCCGCTGGGCGGCATCGGTGGCGCCGCGGGCCTGGGCGACCGGTTCGAACCGTTCCGCACTGTCGCGGCAGCGCACGGCGTCAGCCCGCAGGTCGTCTGCCTTGCCTGGGAGCTCGCGAAGTCGCCCGTCGTCATCCCCATCCCCGGCGCGACCCGGCCGGAGACCATCCGTGACTCGGCGACCGCGGTCGACCTTGCGCTGACGGCCGAGGAAATCGAGACGCTCGACGCGGCCTAGGCTCGCTCGGAGCCGGCACGCGACCGACAGCGCGGCGACCGGCTAGTCGACCAGCGTCAGCACGACGTCCATGTTGCCGCGCGTCGCGTTCGAATACGGGCAGGCCTGGTGGGCGAGCTCCAGCACCTGCTGGCGCTCGTCTGCGGGGATGTTCGGAAGGTAGACGTGCAGCTCGCCCGAGAGACCGAAGGCGAACTCCGAGATCTTGCCGATACTGATGCTCGCCGACACGGCCGCATCCGTGGTGTCGACCTTCAGGCGGCGCCCCACGCCGAGCACGGCGTTCAGGAAGCAGGCCGCGTAGCCCGCAGCGAACAGCTGCTCGGGGTTGGTTCCCTCACCGCTGCCTCCCATCTCCCGAGGGGTGCGCACATCCATGTCGATGCGGTTGTCTTCGCTGAGCACATGGCCGTTGCGGCCGCCACCGGTTGCGTGGGCGATCGCTGTGTAGAGAGGTTCCATCGCTCTAGCCAACCAGACCGAGCCTCCCACGCGCTGGGCGCGACCTACGGTTCGAAGCGGATGCCCGTGGCGGCCTCGGCCTGGCGCCAGAATTCCACACCGAACTCCTCGCTGGCGCTCGAGGCCACGGGCTCGATCAGCACCGGACGTCCGACGACGCTGCGCTTGGGCCCGTAGAACTCGCCACCCTTCGCGTTCGGGTCGATCGCCGCGCGCACGACCGGCCATGCGCCACGATCCTTGCCCTGCGAGAAGAGGGCGGACAGCACATCCACCGGCGTGAATTTGTCATTGATTCCAGGCCGACGAGACGAGCGGATGTCAACGGCCGACCCCGGGTGCGCCAGCAGCGACTCAACGGTGCTCCCCGCCGCGGACAGCTTCCGCTGCAGCTCCAGCGCGAAGGCGTGCATCGCGTGCTTCGAATAGGCGTAGGCACGGAAGAAGTTGTAGCGCCCATGTTCGCTCTGCAGGTTCGCGGGGTCGAGCTTCACGATGCGGGTCGCCATGCTGCCGAGGCTCACGACGCGCGCCGACCGCTCCAACGCGGGGAACACGAGGGCGGTGAGCGCGTAGGGCCCGAACGCGTTCGAACCGACAACGAACTCCAGGCCATCCTCGGTCAGGTGGCGCGCGCTCGATCCACTCGTCGCGCCCGCGTTATTGATGAGCACGTCGACACCACCCAGTTTGCGGATCTTCTCCGCTGCCTCCCGCACCGACCCCAGTGACGACAGGTCGAGCTGCACGAAATCCAGCTCGGCGGCGGGTACCCTCGCTCGGATTGACGCGATCGCAGTGTCGGCCCTCTGCTTCGATCGTGACGCGAGCACCACGCGGGCTCCGGCCCCCGCAAGCTGCTCGCTCACGAAATACCCGATGCCGGAGTTGCCCCCCGTGACCACGATCGTCTTGCCGGACTGCGAGGGAAGACGCTCGGGGTCCCACGGGGTGTCTGAAGCCATACTGCGACCATACTGGGCTGGCGGCCCTCGGATTTACGCGCCGTTGCGGCTAACTCAGGGCTGCTGTGTCTGCGTGGTGATACTGCCGGTGCGCGCGATCTGTTCATGGTGGTGGATGACCTCCGCTACCAGGAAATTCAGGAACTTCTCCGCGAACGCCGGGTCGAGTTGCGACTCCTCCGCGAGCACCCGCAGTCGCGCGATCTGCACCCGCTCACGCTCCGGGTCTGAGGGAGGCAGGCCGCCGACCGCCTTGAGACGCCCGACCTGCTGCGTGAACTTGAACCGTTCGGCGAGCATGTGCACGATCGCGGCATCGATGTTGTCGATGCTGAGCCGGATGGCCGTCAACTCGTCCATCACGTCGGGCTGAGACTCCGCTTTGCTCGGTTCCATGAGTCGAATCTAGTCGGTCGATCCCCCGCCGTTCGCTGTAGTGCCACGATGGTTGCATGACCAGCGCTACCGACTTCGAGACTGCCGCCCACTCGTTCCTTGACCTTGTTGCCCAGGTGAAAGTGTCCGCGTGGAATGAACCAGCCCTCGGCGTGTGGGATGTGCGCAGCCTGGTCGGCCACACGGCGCGCGCCATCCTCGTTGTCGAACAGTACCTGCTCGCCGACCCGGCCCCCGCAGTCACTGCGCCGGATGCCGAAACGTACTACACCACCGTTTTTTCCCAATACACGGACAACGATGCGATCGCCGCGCGAGGAGTGGCGGCAGGCGAAAAGCTGACTGAGGCATCCGGCGAGGAGTTTGAAGCGACGCTGAACCGTGCCCTCGCCCTGATCGCGCAAAACGGGCCCGACCGCGTCGTCGCGATCGGCCCGATCGGCATCCCGCTCGGCGAATACCTGCGCACCCGCGTCTTCGAACTCGTCGTGCACAGCATGGATATCGCCAGAGCAACGGGGCTGCCACACGGCCTTCCGACCGACGTGGTCGCGAACGTCGCCGACCTCGCAGCGCGGATCGCCGTGCGAAAGGGCGACGGCGAGGACCTGCTGTTCGCTCTCACCGGGCGACGGCCGTTGCCGCAGCGATACAGCATCCTGTAGTCGCAAATAGAGCACCGGATACTCATGTGCGCCGCACTGTGGCCTCAATACCCTGACGCACATGACCTTTTACACGCCCCCCACGCCTGCCGGTTCGACGCCGGCGGCGCCAAAACCCGCGAGTTTTTCCTCCCGTCCGCTCGTCAAGCTCCTGGCCTACGTGCTGTCCTGGTTCATCTTTTCGACCAGCTTCGCCCTGCTCGGTTACTCGGTCATCGGTGTGATGTCCGTGGGCGGTACCTGCGCCAGCGGAAACACGGCGTACACGATCGCCGTGCAGTGCCCCGAGTCAGCCGTTGTCTTCCTGCCCTGGGTCATCTTCACGGGCCTGATCGCTGTCGGGCTCGGCGTTGCGCTGGCGAACGGTATCGGCTTCCAGCTTCGCGTCTGGGCGTGGCCGATCCTGTTCGGCGTGCTCGGTGCTCTCTTCGTGATCGCGGGCCAGGTCGTCGGTTACCTGGTCGGCGCGATGTTCATCATCATGGCGCTCGTGCCCCTCGTCATTGAACTGCGCGCCAGCGTTCAGCGGGTGTTCCTCGGCAGCTTCAACATCTTCGGCCAGCAGTTCAGGGAATCCGCGAAGGCGCAGCCATCATTCTCGTCGCGCAAGATGCCCAACCCTCCGGATGCCGTGAAGGCGGGCATCGGGGACTGGGCCGTCGACATCCTCGGGTTTCTGGTGCCCGCTGTCGCCGGCCTTTATGTCGCAACGCTGTGGATCAACGCGTTGGGGGCTAGCCAGGGCTAGCGGTCTGGAGGCCCAGCGGCCCAGCGGCCCAGCTTTTAGTCGAGCAGGTCGTGACGCGTCACGATGGCGTCGCGGTCCGCTCCCACACCGATCGCCGAGATGCGGGAACCGCTCATGGCCTCGATGGCGAGCACATACGCCTGCGCGTTCTTCGGCAGGTCCTCGAACCGTCGAACACCGGAGATGTCCTCAGGCCAGCCCGGGAAATTCTCGTAAATCGGCACCGCGTGATGGAAGTCGCTCTGCGACACCGGCACCTCATCCACGCGTTTGCCGTCGACCTCGTACGCGACACAGACCGGGATCTCGTCGAGCCCCGTCAGCACGTCAAGCTTGGTCATCACGAAATCGGTGATGCCGTTGATGCGCGCCGCATACCGCGCCACCGGTGCGTCGTACCAGCCCGTGCGCCTGGGGCGGCCGGTCGTCACCCCGAACTCGAAGCCCTTCGCGCGCAGCCATTCGCCCTGCTCGCCCACCAGCTCCGTCGGAAACGGGCCCGCACCCACTCGGGTCGTGTACGCCTTGACGATGCCAATCACGCGCTCGATTCGGTTGGGTCCAATACCGGAGCCCGTCGAGGCGCCACCCGCGGTGGAATTGGATGAGGTGACGAACGGGTACGTGCCGTGGTCGACATCCAGCATGGTCGCCTGGCCGCCCTCGAACAGCACAGTCTTGCCGTCGTCGAGTGCACGGTTGATCAGCAGGCCGGTGTCGGCCACCATGGGTCGCAGCCGCTCGGCGTAGCTGAGCAGGTCGGTCACGATCTCGTCGACCGTGATCGCCCGGCGGTTGTACAGCTTCACGAGGAGCTGGTTTTTCTGGTGCAGCGCACCCTCCACCTTCTGGCGCAGGATGTTCTCGTCGAACAGGTCCTGGATTCGGATGCCGACACGGTTGATCTTGTCGGCGTACGAAGGCCCGATACCGCGCCCGGTGGTGCCGATCTGGCGCTTTCCGAGGAACCGCTCCGTCACCTTGTCGAGGGTTCGGTGATATTGCGTGATGACATGCGCGTTGGCACTGACCAGGAGCTTCGAGGTGTCGACGCCGCGCTCAATGAGGGCATCCAGTTCTTCGAATAGCACCTCGATATCGATGACGACGCCGTTGGCGATGACAGGCGTGACACCCTCGGTCAGGATGCCGCTGGGCAGCAGGTGCAGCGCGTACTTCTCGTTGCCCACCACAACCGTGTGGCCGGCGTTGTTGCCGCCGTTGAACTTGACGACATAGTCGATGCGGCTGCCGAGGAGGTCTGTGGCTTTGCCCTTGCCCTCGTCACCCCACTGGGCGCCGATGATGACGACTGCTGGCATGGCCCATCTCCCTGGCTAATCGGTGGGGATTACACCCCAGTCTATCGGGAACTAGTGGGCGTGCTGGGTGATCCAGGTGTGCATGGCAATGGCTGCGGCGGCGGACGCGTTGAGGCTGCGGGTCGACCCGTACTGGGTGATCTCGACGACCGCATCCGCAGCTGCCAGCGCCTCATCAGTGAGCCCCGGGCCCTCCTGCCCGAAGAGCAGGATGCACGCCTCGGGCAGCGCAAACGACTCGATGGCGACTGAACCGGGAACGTTGTCGACGGCGACGACGGGAAGCTCCTTGACCTTCGCCCACTGCACGAACTCTTCGACGCTGGCGTGGTGGAGGACATGCTGGTACCGGTCGGTCACCATGGCGCCGCGCTTATTCCAGCGCCGTCGGCCGATGATGTGCACCGTCTCTGCGGCGAAGGCGTTGGCCGTGCGCACGATCGACCCGATGTTCATGTCGTGCTGCCAGTTCTCGATGGCGACGGCGAACGGATGACGGTGCTGGTCGAGGTCGGCGACGATGGCTTCCATCGTCCAGTACCGGTAGTGGTCGGCGACGTTGCGCGAGTCGCCGTGTTCGAGCAGCTCGGGGTCGTATTCCGCGCCGGCCGGCCAGGGCCCGCGCCACGGCCCCACACCGTTGGTCGAGAGCTCGTGGCTCGGGTTGTTGGCTGTCGCGTCGGTCACGGTTCGAGCGTATCGCTGCCGCCCCGCCCCATACTTGCCTCCCATTGGCGGGAGAAACGCGCACCGGCGGCGGGAGAAACTGGCCCGCGGGCGGAGTTGTAACTCCCGCCGAGGTGCAGTTTCTCCCGCCACTGCCATCAACCACTCGCTGGGCGGGGCCGCCGCGACACAGGAGCACCCGGTCGGGCAGCCGATGGGCGCCGCGCCCGGCTGTTAATGTTGCGAGCATGCCGCTGCCCTCGCCCCTCTGGACCCCGGATGACGACAACCTGGTGATCCTGGGCGACAACCTGGCGGTCGCGGCCCAGCTGCCGGATGCATCATTCCGCCTGATCTACCTTGATCCGCCCTTCAACACCGGGCGCACGCAAAGCCGGCAGACACTCACGACCACCCGCGCCGAGGGCGGCTCGCGCGTCGGGTTCAAGGGTCAGACCTACGACACGGTGAAGGGAACGCTGTACTCGTACAATGACGAATTCGCGGACTACTGGGACTTCCTTGAGCCGCGGCTGGAGCAGGCCTGGCGCCTCCTGGATGACCGCGGAACCCTCTACCTGCACCTGGACTACCGCGAGGTGCACTACGCCAAGGTCGCGCTCGACGCCCTGTTCGGGCGCGACTCGTTTCTGAACGAGATCATCTGGGCCTACGACTACGGGGCGAAATCGACCACGAGGTGGCCCGCCAAGCACGACACGATTCTCGTCTATGTGAAGAATCCCAGGACCTACTTCTTCGATAGCACCGCCGTCGACCGTGAGCCCTACATGGCACCGGGACTGGTGAGCGCCGAAAAGGTGGCCCGCGGAAAGCTTCCGACCGATGTGTGGTGGCACACGATCGTGACGACGAGCGGCCGGGAGCGCACGGGTTATGCGACGCAAAAGCCCGAGGGCATCCTCCGCAGGATCGTGCAGGCCTCGAGCGCGCCAGGGGACTGGGTTCTCGACTTCTTCGCAGGGAGTGGCACCACCGCATCGGTGGCGGCGAAACTGGGCAGGAGGTTCGTGGCCGTCGACCAGAATCCGGATGCGGTCGCCGTCATGCGTGACCGGCTCGGGGACAAAGCCCGTTACCTGCCTTAGGTACCATGGGCGCATGACCGACCGCAGCGACATCGAGTGCTGGCTCACCGACATGGACGGGGTCCTGGTGCACGAGAACTCGCCGGTGCCCGGCGCGGCTGAGCTGCTGCAGCAATGGCGTGACCAGGAGAAGCCGTTCCTGGTGCTCACCAACAATTCGATCTTCACTCCACGTGACCTGAGCGCCCGGCTCAAAGCATCCGGCCTGATCGTGCCCGAGGAACGGATCTGGACCTCCGCGCTCGCCACCGCCGACTTTCTCGCCGACCAGATGCCGGGCGGTTCCGCGTTCGTGATCGGCGAATCGGGTATGACGACCGCGCTGCATGAGGCCGGGTTCATCCTCACCGAGAATGCCCCCGATTACGTCGTCGTCGGGGAGACCCGCAACTATTCTTTCGAGGCCATCACGAAGGCGATCCGCCTCATCGTTGACGGGTCGCGGTTCATTGTCACCAATCCGGATGCGACCGGGCCGAGCGCGGACGGCCCGATGCCCGCGACGGGTGCTGTTGCGGCGCTCATCAGCAAGGCGACGGGCAAGGAGCCATACGTGGTCGGCAAACCCAACCCGATGATGTTCCGGTCTGCAATGAACAAGATCGGTGCGCACTCCGAGAATACGGGGATGATCGGCGATCGCATGGACACCGACATCGTGGCCGGGATCGAGGCCGGCCTGCACACGGTTCTCGTGCTGAGCGGCATCAGCGACCGTGCCGAGATCGAACGCTACCCGTTCCGGCCCGATGAGGTGCTCGAAAGCGTCGCCGATCTGCTCGACCCTCGACCAGCCTGAAAGGCAGCCTGAAAGGCAGCCTGCGTGGGCAGTGCGCGAGCGAAGCCTGAGCGGGCAGCCCTGGAGGCAGCGCGAGAGCGAATCAGCCCGCCGTCGACGCCTTCGCGATGGCGAGGTCACCGGGCAGGTTGCCCCCCGACACCCGGTCGACGAAGCAGTAGTACGTGCGATCCCCGGCCAGCCACGCCGCGGTGTTGGGTGGGTAGCTGAAACTCACCTGCAGGTCGGTGACGGCAGCGGCGGCCGTGTAGTTGATGGCGGTCGGCGCGCTGCACAGCCCGATGAGCTGGCTCTGGAATGACGCCGCGGAGGGGTAGGCGACGCTCGAGGAGTCGGGAAGCTTGCCCTTGAAGACCATCTCGGCATCGTGGTCGGACGTGCAGGCAACGACCGTGAAGGTCTGGGCCCACGCTGAGCTGAATGGCTGGATGCATTCCCCGCCCTGCAGGGCCGTCCACTGCTGGACTCCAGGAGATGCGGGTCCGCCCGTGCCGGCTGGGGTTGGCGTCGCGCTGCTGCCGGCTTTCGTGGGCTTGGGGGTGGCGGCCTGCGCAGACCCCAGGTGCTCGCCGAGAAAAAACATCGCGATAAGGATGAGCGCTGCGATCAGGCCAGCCGCGACGCCCATCAGTACTTTCTGGGTGGTGGGGAGGGGGCTGCGCGGCTCCCGCTGCAGGGGCCCATCATCTGCGGGGGGCGGAACCTGCAGTGAGGCCAGCACACCGACCTCTTCGTACTCCTGAAACTTGTGGTCGCCGAAGAGCGAGTCGATTGCGGACGTCGGGTCCGCGGGGTCCGCCGGGTCCGCCGGGTCCGCGGAACCGTCGACCGGCACCGTCTCCGGGGGCACACCCGGCCCGCCCCAGGGCAGTGGCGCGACTGTCGGTTGCCACGGTTGCACCGTGTAGGCCTCGGTTGGCTGGTCGAGCGGCGACAGCGTCGACGTTGGGGCCGGGGTCGGGGTCTCCGAGGGCGGAAGTCGCAGTGTGGGCGGCTCGGCCGGAGCCGGCGCAGATTGCTGTTGTGTAGCGGCGAACTCGTCCCAGCGCAGCGGCCTGGTCGGTGGGACGTCGTAGGGCTCCGTGGGGGGTGGCGGGCCGGCGGGACCGGCATCCGCTTGCGGCGCGGTGGGCGGAGCAACAACCGCCGGGGCCGGGGGCGTTACCAGCGCGGGGGGCAGAAACGGAGGACTCGAGGGTGACTCTGGCGCAGGCGGAGGGGGGAAGGCGGATGCTGGCGGAGCTGACGAGGCTGCAGGTGCCGGTGGTGCAGCCAGCAGGGGCGGGATGGCCGGCGAATCGGCGGGTGCACGAACGGCGCTGCTCGGTCGAAGGCCCCAGTTGAATCCGCCTGCGGCGGTCGGCTCCGGAGCAGACGCGGGCGGCGGTGCCACCGGGCCCGCGGGCGGCACGGCTGCCGGCACCGGTGCTGCCTGGACGGGCTCTGCTGGCGTCGGTTCAGGCGCTGGCGCAGGTGGAATCTGCTGCCTGGGCACCTGCTCGGTCGGGTTGAACTGGCTGGCGAGCCAGTCGCTGCCGTCTTCGGGCTCGTCGCTCACGGAGCCAGCCCGAGATCGGCGAGTCCAATCGCGTACAGGTACGGGTAGCCGGCCGCCTCGATGACTTGCTTCGCGCCCGTGTCACGGTCGACGACCACGGCGACGGCGGCGATTTCTGCGCCCACCCGCAGCAACGCCTCGACCGCTTTCAGCGGGGAGCCACCGGTCGTCGAGGTGTCTTCGAGAACGATGACGCGCTTGCCCTCGAGGTCTGGCCCCTCGACCTGCTTGCCCCTGCCGTGGTCCTTGGGCTCCTTGCGCACCACGAACGCGTGATATGGCACACCCGCCGCGACGCCCTGGTGCAGCACGGCGGCGGCAATGGGGTCGGCGCCCATGGTCAGCCCACCAACCGCATACACGTCGGGGATCGAAGAAATCAGCTCGACCATGACCTGCCCGATCAGCGGAGCGACACGGGCATCCAGGCTGACCTTGCGAAGGTCGATGTAGTAGGTGGCCTTCTTGCCACTGGTCAGGGTGAAGTCGCCGTGGAAGACCGCTTCATTGGTGATGTGCTCAATGAGCTGCTCGCGGGCCGATGTCACCCAGCAAGAATAGCCGAGGCGGGCGCGCCCTACTCTTCCGGAATGCTGAGGTGGATGACCTGCACCGAACTGTGGCTCGGCTGCGGGGTTGCCTGGCCGGGCGTATGACCCGCCGTGGCCATCAGGATCGCGCTGGCGATGCCCACAACGACGGCAGCGCTGACGGCGACCACAATCGCGGTGCGATTGTCGTGGCGGTCAGCGGCTTCGGTTCCGGGGTCGTCGAAGTCATCGGGTTTCATACAGTGCACACACTAGGGGTGGTGGTCTCATCACGACCACTGCCCAATAGAGGGGGTTAAGCGGTGGTTGAAGGTCTGTGGCGGGACATCGCGCAGCCTCACCGGATAGCGTTGTTCCCATGCGAGTAGCCACCTGGAACGTGAACTCCATCCGCAGCCGCGTCGGCCGGGTTGTCGACTGGCTGGTGCGCGAAGACGTCGATGTTCTCGGTATGCAGGAAATCAAGTGCAAGCCGGAGCAGTTCCCTTTCGAGGCGTTCAGCGAGGCGGGCTACGAGATCGAGCTGCACGGTCTCAACCAGTGGAACGGTGTCGCGTTCGCAAGCCGACTGCCGATGTCTGACGTGACGATCGGTTTTCCGAAGGCGCCGGGGTTCGGAAAGGTGGATGAGGCGGGCGACCTCCCCCAGGAGGCGCGCGCCCTTGCGGTCACGGTCGACGGTGTGCGCCTGTGGAGTCTCTATGTTCCGAACGGACGTGAGCTCGACAACCCGCACTATCCCTACAAACTGGAATGGCTCGCGCGTCTCGCCGAGGCGACAACGGGCTGGCTGCAGTCGGAGCCCGACCTGAAACTTGCCCTGATGGGCGACTTCAACATCGCCCCGCTCGACACGGATGTCTGGGACATCGCGGCCTTCGAGGGACGAACCCACGTCAGCCAGCCGGAGCGCGACGCATTCGCCGCTTTCCAGACAGCCGGACTCATCGATGTGCTGCGCACCCGCGGGGTCGAGGGTTACACCTACTGGGACTACCAGCAGCTGCGTTTCCCGCGCAATGAGGGGATGCGCATCGACTTCATCCTCGGTTCGCGATCGTTCACCGAGTTGGTCACGGACGCGAAGATTGAGCGCAACGAACGCAAGGGCGATGCCCCGAGTGATCACGTGCCGCTCGTCGTCGACCTCGACGTTGCGACCGACGAGGATGACGACGATCGCCCCATGATCTTCTAGCGTTTCAGGAGCGCGGCCGCCAGCACCAGTATGGGCACAGACCCGATGGTCGTGATGAGCACGGTGTCCCGCGCGAGCGTCACCCCGCTGTCGTAGCGCTGGGCATAGTTGAAGACGTTCTGCGCTGTCGGCAGCGCCGCAAGCAGCACAACCCCGAAGAGCGCGGTGCCATCCAGTCCGAACACGAGATGGCCGACACTCCAGGCGATGCCCGGCATGACGACGAGTTTGAGTATGGACGCCAGCACGACGTCTCGCCGATCGGTTCCCGCTTCAAGCAGGCGCTGGCCGTGGATCGACATCCCGAAGCTCAGCAGAACGACGGGCACGGCGGCACCCCCTACCAACACAAACGGGGCGAGGACCGGGGTTGGGATGGTCACGTGCGTGATCGCAACGATCACACCAAGCACTACGCCGATGATGAGGGGATTACGTACCGGCTGCAGCAGTACCCGGCCGATCGAAACCCGGCCGCTCGTCGAAACATCCAGGGTGGTCAGGATGATCGGTGCGAGCACGACTACCTGAAGCAGGATGACGGGGGCCGAGAGCGCCGCATTGCCGAGCACGTAGACCGCGACGGGAAGTCCGATGTTGTTGGCGTTGACATACCCTGACGACGCCGAACCGATCACGGCCTGCGGCAGGGAGCGCTTCCAGAAAACGCGTGCGATCACGAAGTACACGACGATGACGGCGATCGCGGAGAGCGCCGACACGGCGAGTACCCGGGAGAACAGTTCGTGCACGTCGGCCCTGGCCAGCACGGTGAAGAGCAGGCACGGTGACAGCACGAAGAAGGCTAACCGGGAGAGTGCGAACTGCACCCGCTGCTGGTCGTCACCGAGCAGTCGCGCCCGCGCGATCAGGTAGCCGGCGAGGATGACCACGCCGATGATTGCGAACCCGACCAGTACTCCCAGCACACTGCCATTCTGCCGGTCAGCCAAGCCCCAATTTCGCGTCGGCGCAGCAAACCTGCGCCAAAACCTGGCTGCGTAGCGATTATCGACCCAGAGACGCAACCAAACGCTCCGATGCCCCGAATAGTCTTGAATCAGCGCATAAATGCGCCACAGTGCCGGTTCTCGGCTCGATTTCGCGGACGGAGGGTACCCATGTCACAACTGATGTCGAACACTGTCATCGTCGGCGAACCCGAGGTCCTCGAGGACTCGGCAGCCTGGCACAAGATCAAAACCGCTGTCGGGAACCTTCGCCAGCTGCAGGCGCAGGACGGCAGTATCCCCGAACCGCAATCGCACGCAGACGCGCGTGAACTGGTGTCGTCGATCGCCGACGGCCTCGAGTCGTTCACCGCGGTGCTCCCGCACGACGAGGACTACCTGCTGGCCGCCACGAACGACCTGCGCCGCTGGGCAACGACCGGATTCGGTGTTCCCGACTTCCTGGATTCCCTCAACGCGTTCCAGCCTGGGCTCGCCCGGGTCGACGGGCTGCCTCACCTCGTCGTCTTTCCGATGTACACGCAGAACGGCTCGACCAGCCGCCTCGTCGAAGCCGTGCTCTTCGAGGTGCGCTGGCCGGATTTCGTCGGCGAGCTCGAGGCCGGCGACTATTCGAACAAACTCTTCGTACCGATCCGGTTTCTCGACTTCACGGACGGCTACGACACCAACTCGGCGGTGCTGTTTCCAGAAACAGTGGCGATGCGCGAAATCCCCACGTTTACCTGGGGAGCCATTTTCGCGGATCGGGAAGCGGCACGATTCCGTCGAGTTGTGCGTGCGGCGTCTGAGATCACGAAACTCGATCTACCCGACAGCGCCGCACGCCTCCTCGACAGCCAGTCGCTCGCCGAGGAGACGTTCATCATGTGGGACCTCATCCACGACCGCACCCATATGCGCGGCGACCTCCCCTTCGATCCGTTCATGATCAAACAGCGGATGCCCTACTTCCTGTATTCGCTCGAGGAGCTCCGCTGCGACCTCACCGCGTTCCGGGAGGCCGTGCGGCTTTCCCGCGCCGAGGACACGGATGCGGTCATCCGCGATCACGCCGATCTCGTGCAATACGCCATCCTGTTTGACCGCCTGTTCCGGTTTCCCCTGACCGGTTCACGGGTTCGCAACTACGACGGGCTCGGCGGACAGCTGCTGTTTGCCTGGCTGCACCAGCATCACGTGCTGCACTGGACAGACACGGCACTGACCATCGATTGGGCGGACGTGCCCGAGGTGGTCATCGCGCTGTCCGACGCCATCAATGAGCTGTATTGGCAGAGCATCGATCGTCCCAAGATGGCTCACTGGCTGGCGGCCTACGATCTCGTCGCAGCAACCCTTACGCCGAACCCGGCCTCCCGGTGGGCGGTGCGCGACCTGCCGCTTGAGGGGCCACCGCGACTGTTGACCGACGCGGTCATGGATGACGAATTCCCGCTATCGATGTTCTATGAGGCCCTGGCGAAAAAGATGACCGGGGTCATCGAATCCACGAGCGGTATCACCGGCAAAACTCCGGTGAGTTGAGTAGCATCAGCCCGGTGAGCGTGGGTGCATCGAAACCGGTGACTGTCGTCGTGACCGGCGCCACCGGCGACCTGGGTCGATCGGTCTGCAGCGTCCTGCAGGCACAGGGCCGCACTGTCATCGCCGTCGGATCGGACGCGTCCCGGCTCGCAGTGGTCGATGCAACAGGGCGCCTGGAATGCGACCTGAGCGACCCCGCCGCCACCCGCGAGCTCGCGTCCGTCGTACGCACCTCGTACGGCCCGGTCGACGGCCTGGTGCACCTGGTCGGCGGCTGGCGCTCGGGCCACGACCCCGCGGACTGGGACTGGCTCGAACCGCGGCTGCTCACGACACTCCGACTGGCAACCCTGGCCTTTCACGACGACCTGGCCGCGGTGGCCGGTGGCCGACTGGTGACGATCGGGTCTGCATCCGCCGCACGGCCCACCTGGGGCGGCGCCAACTACGCGACACTCAAGACGGCCGCCGACGCCTGGGTTGCCAGCGTCGCATCCGGCTGGCGCAAGGCGGGCACCGCTGCGGCAGTCACCATTCTCGTGAGGTCTCTCGGCGAGCAGGGCACGCCGACAGCAGCCGTCGCGTCGCGGATCGCGACGCTGTGGGATGAGGATGCGGCCACGCTGAACGGCGCCCGCCTCGACCTGAGCGCCGAATAGTCCGCCAGGCTCCCGGCACAAAGTCGCCAGGCTCCCGGCACAAAGTCCAGGTTCCCGGCACAAAGTTAGGCATCCATTACTCATAGTGGGTGCCGCTGACCGGTTCCATGATTTTGGGGTAAGCCCTCGCTCCGCCCGTGGAGCACCGGGCACATCGACACGAAAGGTCAGCCCTCATGGGTCTCTTCAAGGATTTCAAAGACATGAAAGACATGGTCTCAGCGGCGCCCGGCATGATCGACTCCGCCCAGCAGCTGCAGGCGAATGCGCAGGCGCAGGCCGCCGCCGCCCAGGCGCAATTCGGGGCGGGCGGTGCCGGCGCCCAGGCTTACGTCAACAACCTCAACACCGGAATCAACGGCGAGCCCACCGCGGAAGCACTGGCTCCCATCAGCGGGGTTTCCCTCGAGACGTACACCTCGATCATCAAGGAGCTGGGTGCCCGCGGCAACGACCAGAGCCTGCTGCCCGAGATTGCGCAGTCGAAGGGAGTAGCTCCCGCCGACTGGGAGAAGGCGAAAGAAGGCTGGGGCGCCCGCATCAAGGACGACCGCGCACTCGGTTCCAAGTTCAACGCGCTCTATACCTCGGCGTAGACGATGGGATTCTTCGGAGACCTGAACAGGTTGCGCATCCAGGGCGAAGAGATCCGCGAGAAGCAGGATGTCAAAAGCACGATGGCGAACGCCCAGGCGCGGATGGACGCCATGAACGCGGCCTACGCTGCGGCCGCGCCGAGGCCGGATGACCCCGCCAGCGACGCCCGCAGGGTCGACGCCACCGCGACCGTCCAGTCGGCCCAGCAGACCGGGATGATGGTCAACATGAACCAGGGCGTGCAGGTCACCCTGCTCGTCATGATCAACGGGATCCCCACCCCGGTCACAACACTGCTCATGGTGCCCGTGCTCAACATGGTGCGCCTGCAGCCGGGTGCGCAGCTCGCAGTCTCGATCGACCCGGCGAACCCAGCGTCGGTCCTGATCGACTGGAGCCGGTAGCCACCCGCAGAAAACGTCGCTCCGAGCCTTCGCACTACGCGGCTCGGGGCGACGTTCTCGTGTCACGGTGTCTCGCAGCCGGATGGACGAGACTAGAACCATGAAGCTCCACGACTCGAACTATCGCGGTTTCGCGAGCGACAACTACGCCGGAGCACATCCGCAGGTGCTCGCCGCGATCGCCGAGGCCAACGAAGGCCACCAGATCGCATACGGCGAGGATGTCTACACCGCCGAACTTCAGAGAGTAATGAGGTCGCATTTCGGCCAGCAGGCGGAAACATTCCCGGTCTTCAATGGCACGGGTGCCAATGTCACCGCGTTGACGAGCGTCATGCCACGTTGGGGCGCGGTGATCGCGACAAGCACGGCACACATCCACACGGATGAGGGCGGTGCGCCCGAGCGGATTAGCGGGCTCAAGCTGCTGACCGTGCCCACCCCGAACGGCAAACTCACTCCAGACCTCATTGAGACCGAGGCATGGGGCTGGGGCGACGAACACCGCGCCCAGCCCGCAGCGGTCAGCATCACCCAGACAACCGAACTGGGCACCCTGTACAGCGTCGCAGAGGTGCGGGCGATCGCCGACTACGTGCACGCCCGCGGCATGGTGCTGCACATGGATGGGGCGCGGATCTCCAATGCGGCCGCGGCACTCGGGGTGCCGCTGCGGGAGTTCACGACGGATGCCGGCGTCGACATCCTGAGCTTCGGCGGCACCAAGAACGGGTTGCTCTACGGAGAGGCGATCGTTGCGCTCGATCCGACAAAGGCCGCCGGCCTGATCTACCTTCGCAAGCTCAACATGCAGCTCGCGTCGAAGATGCGGTTCGTGAGCGCCCAGCTGCTCGCGCTGCTCGCCGACGACCTTTACCTGGAGTCAGCGGCCCACGCCAACGCCATGGCAGCGCGGCTGAGGTCGACGCTGGAAACCCGCATCGCAAACGGCTCGATCACGGGACTCGCCTTCAGCCAGGCGACCCAGGCCAACGCGGTGTTCGCTGTGCTCGACAATGCCGTCGCTGACCGCATCCGCGAACGCGTGCGCTTCTACGACTGGGACCGCGCCGGCGGCGAGGTGCGGTGGATGTGCGCCTTCGATACCACCCCGGACGACGTCGACAGCTTCGTGGCGGTCATCGCGGAGGAGCTTGCCCGGTAGACCGAAGGGTCGTGTAAATCCTGCGTAAAACCTGAGCCCTTCCGACGCAGACCCTCGCGCGGCAGTTCGGGCCTCCCCTAGGCTCTGGCCATGGCCATTACTGCAGCTCCCCCCACCAGTTCGACCGTCATAGAACCCGGCGGCATCGAAGCAATCCCGTCATCCAAACGCCACGGTTCGCCCTGGCAGTTGCTCGCAACCTGGAGCGCCCCCAACCTCGAATTCGCCACTGTCTTTGTCGGAGTGATCGCTGTCGCGTTCTTCGGCCTCGGGTTCTGGCAGGCGATCGCCGCAATCGTGGTCGGCAACGTCCTCGGCGGCGCAACGCAGGGCATCCTGTCGACCTGGGGGCCGCGTGAGGGCCTGGCGCAGCTGGTACTCAGTCGAACCGCGTTCGGAAGCCGCGGCAACATCCTTCCCGCCGGCATCAACGCCCTGGTCGCAGGAATCGGGTGGTTCGCGGTCAACTCCGTTTCTGGCGCGTTTGCGCTGTCGCTGCTCATTCCGGCCCTCCCCAGTTGGGCGTCACTGATCATCATCGTGATCCTCGAAATCGTGCTCGCCTTCGTCGGCCACGACCTCGTGCAGCTCTTCGAGCGCTACGCGAGCGTCATCCTCGGTGTTGTGTTCCTGATCGCCGTCATCGCGGTGTTCGCGAGCGCCCACAAAGCGGTCAGCGGCGGCGGATCCCAGGCCTTCACCTTCGGCGGGTTCACCCTCACCGCGGCAGCCGCCTTCGGTTACGCGGCCGGCTGGAACCCCTACGCGTCGGACTACAGCCGCTACCTGCCCAAGGCGACGAGCACGCGCAAAATCTTCTGGGCCGCGGGGCTCGGCAACTTCGTCTCCTGCACCATCCTCATGGCGGCGGGAGCAGCGGCCGCAACCCTGGCCGGGTACGACCCGAACAACCCCACCGACTCGTTCGTGGCGGCCTCGGTCATGCCGTTCTGGGTACACGAGATCACCCTGGTCGCGATCGCCGTCGGCGCCATTGCGGCCAACGCCCTCAACGTCTACTCGGGTGCGATGTCGTTCCTGGCCGTGGGTATCAAGATCCCGTTCGGCTTGCGCCGCGCGATCGTGGCTCTCGGCTTCGGCGTGATCGGGTTCTTCGTCGCCCTGTCAGCCCTGAAGGATGCGGGAGCGAGCTACACGAACTTCCTGCTCGTCATCGCCTACTGGATCGCGCCGTGGCTGGGTGTGGTCTTCGCTGATCGCATCCTGCGCCGCGGAACCGCGATCACCGATTTCGTGCCCGACAAGGCTCGCTACGCGAACTGGCCGGGCTTCATCTCGTTCATTGTCGCGACCGTTGTGTCGATCTGGCTGTTCTCCAACCAGACCTTCTACAGCGGCGTAATCGTGAAGGCGACGACACCGAACACCAAGTTCGCGATCTCAGCGATCGGTGACCTCACCGCGATTGTCGGTTTCGTGCTCGCTGCGGTGCTTTACCTCATCCTGTTCCAGGTCTTCAAGCCGAAGCTGGGCGGGCCGCTCGCAACCGAGCCCGACCTCGTCATCGGGGTCGACGCAGCGGACAGTGTGGCGTAATAGCCGATGTCGGAGGAGACGCTCTACGTCACCGACGAAGAGAAGCTCGCCGTCGCCGTCGGCGAGGCCCTCACCGGCCTCGCCGAGGGCGGCATCCCGATCGGGGCGGCTCTCTTCGATGAGGATGGCCGCCTGCTCGGAAGCGGACACAACCAGCGCGTGCAGGGCGACAATCCGGCGCTGCACGGCGAGACCGCAGCATTTCTCAATGCCGGGAGGCAGCGGAGCTACCGCAAGACGACGATGGTCACGACCCTCTCGCCCTGCTGGTACTGCTCGGGGCTGGTGCGGCAGTTCGGCATTGGCCGGGTCGTCGTGGGCGACACCGTGAACTTCTTCGGGGGCCAGGACTGGCTGGTGGAGAACGGCACCGAGGTTACAACGCTGAACGACCCGGAGCTGATCAAAATTATGGGCGATTTCATCGCAGCCAACCCTGCCCTCTGGAACGAGGACATCGGCGAGGAGTAGCCCCTCTTCACACCCCAGTGGCGGGAGAAACTGCACGTGTTGGCGGGGGAAACGTGCACGCGGCGGGAGTTACAACTCCCTCCGCGCTACAGTTTCTCCCGCCAACGCCGAGTGCAATGTTGGGCGTGTAGCCGGATGCGAGCGGTGAGGACACGATGCGACCCCGTGGCGTCCAACCCGGCCAACACACGCCCCGGTGGTGTCCAACCCGGCCAACACACGCCCCGGTGGATGGGGAAACTGGGCCGTGGCGGGAGACGTAACTCCCGCCGCGCGGAGGTTTCTCCCGCCACCGGGCGCAGTTTCTCCCGCCGCCCGGGGTGGTTAGGGGCGGAGCAGCACCTTGGTCGCGCGACGCTCGTCCATGGCGGCGTAAGCCTCGGCCACCTCAGAGAGTGGCAACTCCAGGTCGAAGACGCGACCCGGGTTGATGCGGTGATCGAGCACCTCCGGCAGCAGCTCGTGGATGTAGTTGCGCACGGGTGCGACGCCGCCGTTGACTCCGACGTTGCGGCCGAAAAGCGTGCGGATGGGCAGTTCGGCGCCGCCATTCGGCACTCCGACGTAGCCGACCATCCCACCCGGACGCACGGAGTTGATGGCCTGGTCCATGGACTCGGCCGTGCCGACGCATTCGAGCACGATGTCGGGCCCGATCCCGTCGAACATCTCGCGGATGTGCTTGATTCCCGCCTTACCGCGCTCCTCGACCGCGTCCGTGGCACCGAACTCGAACGCGATCGCCTGGCGGTCGGCATGGCGCGACATGGCGACGATCCGGGATGCGCCAAGCCGCTTGCTCGCGAGGATCGCGCACAGCCCCACAGCGCCGTCGCCGACCACGGCCACTGTGCTGCCGTGGGTGACGCCGGCCGAGACCGCTGCATGGTGTCCGGTGCCCATGACGTCGGCCAGCGTCAGCAGGCTCGGGATGAGCGCCGGGTCTGGTTGACCCGGCGTCGCGACAAGCGAACCGTCAGCGTGCGGGACGCGGACGCGCTCGCCCTGCCCTCCGTCCGCGAAGTGCCCGCTGCGGTCATCGGCTCCCCACCAGCCGCCGTTGAGACAGGACGTCGACGTGCCGTTCACACAGTTGCTGCAGGTCATGTCGCAGTCGTAGAACGGGGCGATCACAAAGTCGCCGACCTTGATCTTGTGCACGTCGTCGCCGATGGCTTCGACGATTCCGACGAACTCGTGGCCGATGCGGTGTGCGCCTTTCTGCGTGTTCACCCCGCGGTAGGGCCAGAGGTCTGAGCCGCAGACACACGCGGCCACTACGCGCACGATCGCGTCGATGCCTGTGGAGAGCACCGGATCGGGGACCTCTTCGATTCGGATGTCGCGTTCGCCGTAGATCAGGGTTGCCAGCATGCGTTAAGCCTAGGCGAGCCGCGCTAGCGTCTGCTCGCGAGGAGCGCTCGAAACAGCCCGGCCGTCCGCTGCATCGACTCCTCGGCGCCGTGCGCTCGAGCCCAGCGGATGGCGTTCGCGCTGTAGCGGTCGACCTTTTCCGTGTCACCGACGACGCCGGCAATGGCTTCGGCGAGCGCGGCGATGTCGCCCGCCGGCACGAGTTCCCCGGTCACACCCGGCTCGACCATCTCGGCCAGCCCGTAGCTCACGTCGTAGGCGACGACCGGGCATCCGCGCGACAGCGCCTCGAGCACCACGAGCGGCTGTCCCTCGTAGTTGCTGGACATGATGAGCGCGGCGGCCCTGCCGAGGGCTTCGGATGCGTTGGGGTCGTACCCGCGCAGGGTGACGGCTGAAGCGATGCCGAGCTCGTCGATCTGCGCCTGCAGTGCCGACCGCAGCGGGCCGTCGCCATAGATGTCGAGCCGCGCGGCCGGCCGCGCGCGCAGCACCGCGGGCCAGGCGGCGATGGCATGGTCGACGCGCTTCTGGTCGACGAGTCGCGTGACCATGACGGCGAGGTGCACGTCACGTTCGACGGTGGGCTCGCGGCCGGTCTCGGCGGCCGGATGCGGGATCACCACGGAGTGACTGACCGGCCCGAAGCGGCGCTCGGCGTCTGTCCGCTGCGTCTCGGTGAGCCACACCACGGCGTCATAGTTTGCGGTGGTCTCGAACCAGCCGATCCAGGATGCGTCCATCGGGGAATCCCACTGGTGGGGCGCGCTGGTGTGTGCGTTGTGCACGGTGTGCACGAGAAGGTAGGGCCGCTCGGGATCCGCACCGAGAAGCTCCCCCACCTGCCGGGCTTCGACGACCACGACGGAGGGCCGCTTCGGCGACGTGGCGATGACGTGCTCCAGCCACACTCGATACAGCTCGCCGAATCCTCGCAACTGGCCGACCGCGCCACCGTCGACGCCGAATACGTCGACCAGGATGTCCGCTCGATGCCAGTCGGCACGTCCGGACACGTAGGGAAGGCGGAATAGGCGCGCACCGGTGTGGTCGGAGAAGTCCGTGTACAGCGTCTCGGCAGCTCCGTTGGGGGTTGGCTGCGAGACCACCGTTCGCCACGGGATACCGGCCGGGTCGAGGTCGACGGTCAAGCGCACGGGTCCTTGAGGCTCGGCTGAGACGAGTTGCACTCCGTTGGCGGCGGCTCGATCTCGGATCACTGAGGGCGCGGCGCGAAGTTCCATGAGCAGGTTTCGCAGCACCGTGGATGGCGTCGCCAGCCCGAGCCCCACGAAGCGCTGGAGGAGTGTCTGGTAGTCGACTCGGAAATCGAAGGTGAGAAGGGTCGGCTGCACCCCGCCGACGGTTGCGAAGTCGAGCGCCCGGCGCAGCACCGACACGGTGTATCCGCCGTCCAGGCCGGGAACGAGCCGACTGGTGGCGAGAAAGTAGTTGGCGTCGGGAAATTCGACCCTGGCGCTCACGACCGTGACCTGTCCGTGAGCATTACCCCATGATAGGCGGCGGCCACTGGCGCTTTCGGAAGCGCTAGATCGCCCTCATCGAGTTGTTGCGCGCGTCGTGGGTCACTTCGGCGAGGCCGAGCTCTTCAAGCAGGGGCGGCAGGTACATTCCGAACCGGCCGCGGTAACCCTTGCGGGTGCCGTACCATCCGCCGACCGGGTTACTCTCCGACCGGCCCCAGGCCTCGACCGTACCGTCAGCGGCCGGCTTGAGCTCGTCCGCGGCCCCGAGGGGAACCCAGTCACCTTGCGCCTTCAGCCAGGCATGCAGGTCTTCGATGGCGCGGGCCTGGTAGGTCAGTTTGGTCGAGCCGACCTGGCACACGATCACGGGCGGGTCCGCCGACTCGTCCCTGTACATGGTGTACTCGGAGCTCCCGGGCGGCGTCTTCAACACCCACGGGTCGTCTTTTGTGCCTGCGCTCATGCGCGCAGCCTATTCCTCGCGTTCGCTGCGGCGCTAGATGTCCATCCGGGAGACAGCCAGGCCGTCGCCCACCAGGTCGACCTTCACGGTGTCGCCGTCGTTGATCTCACCCGCGAGCAGCGAGCGGGCCAGCTTGTCGTCGATCTCGTGCTGCATCAGGCGACGCAGTGGCCTGGCACCGTAGATCGGGTCGAAGCCGCGCTCGGCGAGCCAGGCGCGCGCATCCGGGGTCACCGCCAGTTCGAGCCGGCGGTCGGCCAGCCGAAGCGCGAGCCGATCGACATAGAGCGAGACGATTTGGCCGAGGTCTTCGGTGGTGAGCGGAGCGAACACGACGATGTCGTCGAGCCGGTTCACGAATTCCGGCTTGAACGCCTGGCGAACCAGGTCTTGTACGGCGCTCTCACGGTCTTGCCAGTCGATGGTCTGGTCGGTCAGGATGTGGCTGCCCAGGTTGCTGGTGAGGATGAGGATGGTGTTGCGGAAGTCGACCGTTCGGCCCTGGCCATCCGTCAGCCGGCCGTCGTCGAGCACCTGCAGCAGCACGTCGAAGACCTCGGGGTGGGCTTTCTCGATCTCGTCGAGGAGTACCACCGAGTAGGGGCGACGCCGGACGGCTTCGGTCAGTTGGCCGCCCTGTTCGAAGCCGATGTACCCGGGAGGGGCACCGACCAGTCGCGAGACGGCGAATTTTTCGCCATACTCGCTCATGTCGATGCGAACGAGGGCCTTCTCGTCGTCGAACAGGTACTCGGCGAGCGCTTTCGCGAGCTCCGTCTTGCCCACGCCGGTGGGCCCGAGGAACATGAATGATCCTGTGGGGCGCGAGGCATCCGAGATGCCGGCACGCGACCGCCGTACGGCTTCGCTGACCGCGCGAACCGCGGGCTTCTGGCCGATGAGGCGGCGACCGAGTTCGGACTCGAGCGACAACAGCTTCTCGGTCTCGCCCTGCTTGAGGCGTGCTACCGGGATGCCCGTCCAGGCCGCGACGACCGCCGCGATGTCTTCATCCGTCACCTGGTCATTGACCATGCGCGGGCCGAGCTGCTCGACGGACTCGGCGGCCGCGATGGCCTTTTCGATCTGCGGGATGGTCTCGTAGTTGAGCTTCGACGCATCCTGGTAGCGCTGGTCGCGCATGGCCTTGTCGAGGTCGATGCGCGCGTCGTTGAGACGGTTGCGAAGGTCGCCGACGGAGTGGAGCGACTGCTTCTCGGCTTTCCAGCGCATTTCGAGAGCGCCGAGCGCTTCCTCGCGGTCGTGCATGTCGGCGCGCAGCTTTTCGAGGCGCACCTTGGATGCCGCATCCTTTTCCTTTTTGAGGGCGAGTTCCTCGATGCGCAGCCGGTCGACGGCGCGCTTGAGTTCGTCGATCTCGACGGGGGACGAGTCGATCTCCATCTTGAGTCGCGACGCGGCCTCATCAACCAGGTCGATGGCCTTGTCGGGCAGTTGGCGGGCCGAAATGTACCGGTTGGACAGGGATGCGGCGGCGACCAGGGCGGAGTCCGCGATGGTCACCTTGTGGTGCGCCTCGTAACGTTCCTTCAGCCCGCGGAGGATCGCGATGGTGTCTTCGACGCTCGGCTCACCCACAAAGACCTGCTGGAAGCGCCGCTCGAGCGCGGCATCTTTTTCGATGTATTCGCGGTATTCGTTGAGGGTCGTCGCGCCGATCATCCGCAGCTCGCCGCGGGCCAGCATGGGCTTGAGCATGTTGGCGGCGGCCACCGATCCTTCACCACCACCGGCACCGATCAGCGTGTGCAGCTCGTCGATGAAGGTGATGATGCGCCCGTCGGAGTCGTTGATTTCTTTCAACACGGCCTTCAGCCGTTCCTCGAATTCGCCGCGGTATTTCGCGCCGGCGACGAGTGCCGCAAGGTCGAGGGACACCAGCTGCTTGTCTTTGAGCGAGTCGGCGACGTCCCCCGCGACGATTCGCTGGGCGAGCCCTTCAACGACGGCGGTCTTGCCGACGCCGGGTTCGCCGATGAGCACGGGGTTGTTTTTGGTGCGGCGGGTCAGCACCTGGCTGACGCGGCGGATCTCCGCATCGCGTCCGATGACCGGGTCGAGTTTGCCGCTTTTCGCGATCTCGGTGAGATTGATGCCGTACTGCTCGAGGGGGGTCTTCTGCTTCTCATCCGAGCTGGTTGGGGCACCCTGCATGTTGGCCATTCGTTCTCCTGAACGCCTAGTTGTTGGCCGAGCCCGTTGGACTCGGTCGATTCGATGATGGGGTCGACGCGGTTACGGTGAACTTCGCGTTGCGTGTGATTTGTGTCGTCGGCCCGACCGTTCGCACGAGGCTACCGACGTAGCCGAGGTGTGAGTTCCAGACGGTCCACAGCTGGCCGCCCGGCTTCAGCACGCGGCCCGCCTCCGCGAACATCGCGAGCGCGGTGTCGTTTGAGAGGGCACCGCCGTCATGGAAGGGGGGATTGAGCACGATGAGGTCGGCGGATGCGTCCGGCTGGGAGCCCAGCAGGTCGTCGCGTGTCACTTCGATGTCGAGGTGGTTCGCACGTGCCGTTTCGCGAGCCGACTCGACGGCAGCGGCGGAGATGTCGACCGCGAGTACGCGTGCGGCTGGCCGGCGGCGTTTGAGCAGGGCGGCAAGGATGCCCGTGCCGCATCCGAAGTCGATGGCTGTTTCGTAGTCGGGAAGCCTGCCGAAGGTGCCGGCAAGGGCTCGCGTGCCGATATCGATCGAGGTTCCGGCGAACACTCCGCCGACCGCACCGACCCACAGGTCGAGCCCGGCGTCGTAGCGTCGTTCAGCGCCGCCCGGCTCGACGGCTTTGGGGACGCGTGCGATAAGCACGCGCGACTTCTGGCGTGCGAGCGAGACGTCAAGCTGCGCGAAGCTGCGCTGCAGCACCTCGTTCATCCCCACCGTCATGTATTTCAGTCGGCCGCCTGCGACGACCACGACCGTGCCTGGTGCGGCCGAGGCGATCGCGCGAGCGACCCGGTCGAGTTCGGCAAGGGACTTGGGCAGCCTGAGAAGCACAACGTCTGCGTTGTCGAACAGCTGCGGCTGGAGTTGCTCCGTTGTCACGTCGGTGTCATCGGACACGCGAACTGTGGCCCCACCCCGGTCATGGGCCGCGTCGGCGAGCGCGGTCGACCCGACGACGACGATGCCCGCTCCCGGCAGAATGCCTGCCGCTTCGTCGAGGATCAGCCGGTCCGCTGCATCCAGTCCCACGCCTGGTGCCGTTTCCACTCCCGCTCCCCCCGCAGCAACGACCGTCATGCCGCTACTCCCTGCCCAATGGTCGCCAGACGACGACCTGGGTGTTGCGCTGGGCACGAGTGCCGGTTCGCAGGGGAACAACATCGCCCGATCCACCCGCGGCGAACACGCGGCGGCCGGGACGGTTGAGCAGCTCGTCGGCGAGCGCGGATTCCAGCTCCCGCACGCGGGACTGCAGCGCCGTGACCTGGTTCTCGAGCTCAAGGATGCGACGGATGCCCTCGAGATTGAGCCCCTCGGCGCCGAGCCGTGCGATCTCGCGCAACTGGACGACGTCCCGCATCGAGTACCGGCGGGACTTGCCCGCCGTCCGAGTCGGGCTTACGAGGCCGAGGCGGTCGTACTGGCGCAGCGTCTGCGGATGCATTGCCGCCAGTTCGGCCGCGATGGCGATCGCGAAGATCGGGCTTGTCTCGTCCATCAGCGCAGGTCTCCCGCCTGCTCGAGCAGCTCAGCGCGCGGGTTCTCCTGCGGCATCGACGCAGCGAATTCCTCGAGGTGCTTCTTCGCGGAGTCGCTCAGGTGGCTGGGTACCGCGACGTGTACGGACGCGAGCAGGTCGCCTGTGCCTTTCGGAGTGGAGACTCCGCGCCCCTTGACCCGCAGCACGCGTCCGCTCGGCGTTCCCGCCGCCACGCGGAGTCGCACCGGCTCGCCGCCGAGCGTGGGCACCTCGACGGTCGCGCCCAGGGTGGCCTCGACGAAGGTCACCGGCAGGTCGACGCGCAGGTTGAGCCCGTCGCGTTCGAACACCGGGTGCTTGCGCACAGCGACGGTGAGCACCAGGTCGCCGGCCTCGCCGCCGTCGGGGCTCGGCTCACCCTTGCCCCGCAGCTTGATCTTCTGGCCGTCGCTGACGCCGGCCGGGATCTTGACCTTGATCGGTTTTCCCCCGGACGGCTGCAGCGTGATGGTTTCCCCGTTGATTGCCGTGAGGAAGTCGAGCGTTGTGCTCGCGCTGAGGTCGCGACCGCGGGTCGGGCCGCCGTAGCCCTGGTAGCCGCCGGATGCCCGGCCGAAGCCGCCGTTGTTAAACATGCCGCCCAGGAGGTCTTCGAAGCCGTTCTGCTGGAAGCCTGCCCGACGGTTGGATCCGCCGAACATGCTGCCGAAGACATCCTCGAATCCGCCCGGCTGGCCCGCCGCACCGGAGGTGAAACGAGCCCCTGAGCCCATCGCACGCACCTGGTCGTACTCGGCCCGCTGCTCCGGATCGGAGAGTACCGAGTATGCCTCGCTGATCTCCTTGAACCGTGCCTCGGCTTTCGCGTCCCCCGCGTTTGAGTCGGGGTGAAACTGCCGCGCGAGCTTCCGGTAGGTCTTCTTCAGCTCGGCGTCGGACGTATCTTTCGCGACACCAAGCACCTTGTAGAAGTCCTTATCGAACCAATCCTGGCTTGCCACCGTTCGCCCCTACTGGCCTTCGGGCACAGACACGGCAACTTTCGCCGCGCGAAGCAGACGGTCGCCAAGCGCGTAGCCCGGTTCGATGACATCGGCAACGGTGTTGACGGTGACGCCGGGGCTGGGGAGCTGCACGACTGCCTCATGGAAGTTCGGGTCGAAGGCCTCGCCTTTCTCACCGACCGACCTGAGCCCGTACCGCGCGAACGCGGCGTGAAGCTTCTGGGCGACGAGTTCGAGAGAACTTCCGGCGAGGTCACCGTGCGCTTCGGCGCGGTCGAGGTCGTCGACCGCGGGAAGCATCGTGCGAATGACCTCGGCAATGACGGCGTCGCGGTTCGCGGCGCGGTCGCGCTCGACTCGCTTGCGGAAGTTGACCAGTTCCGCCTGCGCGCGAGCGAGATCGTTGCGCATGTCCGCGAGCAGTTCGCGTTCGCCGGCCTCGATGAAGGAGATCTCTTCCGGCGTCAGCGACTCGACATCGGCATCCTCGGCATTGATCAGGTCTGAGGGCTCCACCACGTCTGCCGTGTCGCCGTCTTCGGATGACACGGACGCCGCAGCGTCCGCGTCTTCCTTTTTCTTCCGGGGGTCGTGGCCCCCGCCTGTCGACGCGTTGTTTGCGGTCATCGCCTACTTCTTCGGGTCGGTGGCTGGCTCGTCCTCGACAACCTCCGCGTCGACGATGTCTTCGTCAGACGACGCAGGGGTCTCGGTGGCATCGCCCGACTCGTCCGCGGCTGCCTCGTTCTGGGTTGCGGAGTAGATGGCCTCGCCCAGCTTGCCCTGGGAGAGTACGAGCTTGTCGAACGCGGTCTTCACCGCATCCTCGTCGTCGCCTTGCAGCGCCGTCTTCAGGGCATCGACATCGCCCTGCACCTCGGTCTTGACATCGTCGGGCAGTTTGTCTTCGTTGTCTTTGATCAGTTTGTCGATCGAGTACGCGAGCTGTTCGGCGTTGTTGCGGGTCTCGGCTGCCTCGCGGCGTGCCTTGTCTTCCGCAGCGTGCTCTTCGCCTTCGCGAACCATGCGCTCGATGTCTTCCTTCGCCAGCGAGGAACCGCCGGTGATGGTGATCGACTGCTCCTTGCCGGTGCCCTTGTCGCGGGCGTGAACCTGCACGATTCCGTTGGCATCGATGTCGAAGGTGACCTCGACCTGCGGAACCCCGCGGGGTGCGGGGGCGATGCCCTGCAGCTCGAAGGTTCCGAGCGGCTTGTTGTCTCGCGTGAATTCGCGCTCGCCCTGGAAGACCTGGATCGCGACGGAAGGCTGGTTGTCGTCCGCGGTGGTGAAGGTTTCGCTGCGCTTGGTCGGGATGGCGGTGTTGCGCTCGATGAGCTTGGTCATGATTCCGCCCTTGGTCTCGATTCCGAGGCTCAGGGGGGTGACGTCGATGAGCAGGACGTCTTTGCGCTCGCCCTTCAGTACGCCGGCCTGCAGTGCAGCACCGACGGCGACGACCTCGTCAGGGTTGACGCCCTTGTTGGGCTCCTTGCCGCCGGTCAGCTTCTTGACGAGCTCCTGCACGGCAGGCATACGGGTCGATCCACCGACGAGGACGACGTGGGAGACGTCGGCGACCTTGACGCCGGCCTCCTTGATGACGTCCTGGAAGGGCTTGCGGGTGCGCTCGAGAAGGTCCTTGGTCAGGTCCTCGAACTTGGCGCGGCTGATGGTCTCATCGAGGTTGGCGGGGCCGTTCTCGGTGAGGGAGAGGTAGGGCAACTGGATGCTCGCGGTGGTGGAGGACGACAGCTCCTTCTTCGCCTGCTCTGCGGCCTCTTTGAGCCGCTGCAGCGCGATCTTGTCCTTGGAGACATCCACTCCGGTGGTCGACTTGAACTGGGTGACCAGGTACTCGACGATGCGCTGGTCCCAGTCGTCACCGCCGAGGCGGTTGTCACCGGCGGTGGCGCGCACCTGGATGGTCGAGAAGTCGTCGTCTTTGCCTACTTCGAGCAGCGAGACGTCGAAGGTTCCGCCACCGAGGTCGAAGACGAGAATGAGTTCATCTTCTTTGCCCTTGTCGAGGCCGTAGGCGAGCGCGGCCGCGGTCGGCTCGTTGATGATGCGAAGTACGTTCAGTCCGGCGATCTCGCCGGCATCCTTGGTGGCCTGGCGCTCAGCGTCGTTGAAGTAGGCGGGCACGGTCACGACGGCGTCGGTGACGGGCTCTCCGAGGTACTGCTCTGCGTCGCGCTTCAGCTTGGCGAGGATGCGCGCGGAGATCTCCTGCGGCGTGTACTTCTTTCCGTCGATGTCGACGGTCCAGTCGGTGCCCATGTGTCGCTTGACCGACGAGATGGTGCGGTCGACGTTGGTGACGGCCTGGCGCTTGGCGGTCTCGCCGACCAGCGTTTCTCCGTCTTTGGTGAAGGCCACGACTGACGGGGTCGTGCGGAAACCTTCTGCGTTTGCGATGACCGTGGGCTCTCCACCCTCGAGAACGGCGACCACCGAGTTGGTGGTTCCCAGGTCAATTCCTACTGATCGAGCCATGTGCTCTGTACTCCTCACAAGTGTGTACGCGAGAACTTGAGTCTCGCTATGTCAAGTTTGGTCGAGGGGCCTGTGGATGTCAAGTGAAATCGTCGAAACTTGAGCCATGATGACTCAAGTCGCGAAACGTCACTGCGGGTTACCCCAGCGTTGGCGCGCGAACACTAGTGTTTCGACCATGACCGACGCGCTACCCGACAAAGGCCTGTCAACGACTCCCGCGGCTGCCCGCCTGATCGCCGCGGGCCTGTCGCTCCCCGACACGATCACCGTTCCCCGTCGCCGCATCGCGGCCTGGGCCTTCTGGGACTGGGGCGGAGCAGCGTTCAACGCGATCACGACCACCTTCGTCTTCAGCGTCTACCTCACCTCGACGGGTTTCGGAAACCCCGACAAGACGACGGCGCTGCTCGGAACGACCGGCATCATCGGCGGCATCCTGGTGGCCCTCATCGCACCCATCACGGGCCAGCGGTCAGACGGTACGGGGCGCCGCAAGATCCTGCTCGGCGTCTACACCGGAATTGTCGTGCTGTGCATCGGCCTGACCTTCTTCGTGAAGCCAGACCACCAGTACCTGCTGCTCGGCCTGGTGCTCCTGGTTGTCGGCACCCTCTTCTTCGAGCTCGCGACAGTCAACTACAACGCCATGCTGTCGCAGGTGTCATCGGCGAAGACGGTCGGGCGCGTGAGCGGCTTCGGCTGGTCCATGGGGTACTTCGGCGGCATCGTGCTGCTGCTCATCCTGTACTTCGGCTTCATCCACCCGGCCGTCGGCCTGTTCGGCGTCACCGACAAGGACGGCCTCTCCGTGCGGGTGTCGATGCTTCTCGCGGCGGTCTGGATGCTGGCCTTCTCGATCCCGATCTTCCTGTCGGTTCCCGAACCGCCCGTCACAATCGAGCGCGGGCCTCGTCGCTCGATCGGCCAGTTCCTCGTCGGCCTGGTCAGGTCGTACGAGCAGCTCGGTCGCACCATCGGCGGCCTGTGGAACGTCAGTCGGATGACCGTCGCATTCCTGATCGCCAGTGCCATCTTTCGCGACGGGCTCACCGGCGTCTTCACCTACGGGGGTGTGCTCGCGAAGGTGGCGTTCGGATTCTCGGCAGGAGGCGTGATCATCTTTGCCATCGCCGCCAACGTCGTTGCGGGCGTTTCGACCGTGCTCATCGGTCGCCTCGACGATGTGCTCGGCCCGAAGCGCGTGATGGTGGGCTCCCTCGTCGGTACCGTCGTCGCTGGCCTGTGCGTCTTCATCTTCCACAGCGGAGGCATGACGATCTTCTGGATCTTCGGCCTGCTGATGTGTGTGTTCGTCGGTCCCGCCCAGTCGGCGAGCCGCAGCTTCCTTGCACGGGTCATCCCCGCCGGCCACGAGGGCGAGGTCTTCGGGCTCTACCAGACGACGGGACGGGCAGCGACGGTCCTCGCGCCGACACTGTTCACGATCTTTGTCACCACGTTCGGTGGAAGCATTTACGGCATTATCGGCATCGTGATCGTGCTGGTCGTTGGGCTCGGACTGCTCATCCCGATCAAGGAGAACGCAACGGCGCTCAAATAGCCGTGCGGGAGTTCCTGCCGCGGGTGGCAGGAATCGTCTGGGCGATTATCCACCGACGCTCACCTTTGGGTATTAGCCTGACGACATGGCTGATCAGCGCCCGATCGGATACTGGCTTCGCCTCGTCGACAGTCTGATCGACGAGCAGTTCGCCAAAACCCTTGACGAGCACGGGGTTACCCGCATCCAGTGGCAGCTGCTCAATGTGCTCGCGCGCGGTCAGGCCACCATCCAGCAGTTGGATGCGGCGCTCTCCCCCTTCCTGGCACGCGAGGCAGAAACCGCCATCGACCATCTGACCGAACTGATTGAGAGCGCCTGGGTGGATGCGACCCCGAGCGGCTATGAGCTCACCGAGCGTGGACATGGCGCGCTCGACCGCCTGACGAATGTCATCGCGGGCCAGCGCACCGAAATGGCTGCGGGAGTCACCGAGGCCGAATACCTGACCACTGTCACCACACTCGAACGGATGGCGGTCAACCTCGGCTGGAGCGACGAGGGCTGAATCCGGTCGCTTCGCGGCATGTGAAATTTCTGTTTCGTGACTATCGCCCCCCTTTCGGGGGCGAGTACGGTGATCGAAATCCGTTTCGCCACCACCCGAACCGACCCTGAGGGGACTGAACATGACGCAAGCAACCCAATCCACATCCACCGGTAGCTCAGACGGGCAGGTCCAACTCAAACGCACGGTGGGGTTCTGGGGGCTCACGTTCGTTTCCTTGGGCTCCATCATCGGGTCGGGCTGGCTACTCGGAGCGCTGAATGCCGCAACAATCGCCGGCGGCGGCGGATCGCTCATCTCCTGGGTTCTCGCCGCCATCATGCTTATGGTGCTGGCGCTCATCCACGCTGACCTTGGCGGGGCATATCCCGTCGCGGGCGGTACCGCGCGCTACCCGCACTACGCCTTCGGAGGGTTCGCCGGCTTCACGGCCGGATGGGTCACGTACCTGCAGGCCGTCTTCATAGCGCCGCTCGAGGTCGAGGCCAGCCTCAGCTATGTCAACTCGGTCGGCAACGTGAGCACCGCCTTCCCGCTCATCCACTCCGACGGCACACTCACCGTTCAGGGGATCATCGTCGGCATTCTCGCGATGTTCCTCTTCACATTCATCAACCTGGGCGGAGCTCGCTGGTTGTCCGACAGCAACACCGGCATCGTGATCTGGAAGACGGCAGTTCCGTTGCTCACCGTCGCAACGCTCGTCATCCTCAGCTTCCACGCGGGCAACTTCACCGCTCACGGTGGGTTCGCCCCCTTCGGCTTCCACGGGATCTTCGCCGCGCTGCCCGCCGGCGTCGTCTTCGCCCTGCAGGGGTTCGAGCAGGCATCACAGATGGCCGGTGAAGCGAAGAACCCGAAGAAGGATGTCGCGAAGGCGATCATTCTCGCCATGCTCATCGGCGCGATCCTGTACATCCTGCTCGAGGTGGCCTTCGTGGGGTCGCTGGACCCGGCGAAGCTGATCGCCAACGGCTGGACGCATCCGATCGGTGCGGGCGACTACGGCCCGTATTACACGCTCGCACTGTCGGCAGGCGCAGGCTGGCTGGCTGCCATCCTGATCATCGACGCGATCGTCTCGCCCGGCGGCACCGGGTTGATCTATGTGGGCACGACCGCGCGAATCTCGTATGCCCTCGGGCTGCCGAAGGGCCTGACGCGGGTCTCGGCGCGGGGTGTACCGATTTGGTCGATCCTGCTGGCGGCGGTCCTCGGTATCGGCGCGCTCCTCGTACCCGGAACGGGCTGGCTACAGCTTGTCGGCTACATCACCGGCGCGACGGCGATCATGTACGGCTTCGCCCCGATCGCGCTCGCAGCCCTACGAAAGCACGACACGGGACGCGCCCACCCGTACGAGGTACCGGTTCCAGCCTTTCTCCTTCCGCTGGGCTTCGTCTTCGCCAACCTCATCATCTACTGGGGTGGATTCGAAGCCACCTGGCACCTGGCGATCGGAGTGCTCATCGGGCAGATCCTCTATGGCCTTTCCGCGCTGCTCAAGGCGAAGAACGTCGACCTGGCCCGGGCGCGCTGGCGGTCAGCCCTGTGGATCTGGCCGTGGCTGGGCGGCTTGATCGTGATCGGTCTGTACGGGAACTACGGAACGACGGAACTGAAGGTGCTTCCGCAGTATTGGGACGCCGGTGTGGTCGCCATCTGGAGCCTGATCATCTTCTACTTCGCCGTCAGCCAGACGCAGAAGACCTCGGACATCAAAGAGATGGTGGCTGCCGACCTGATCGACGACTCGATCAGTGGCGACACCGTCGACGCTGGAGGCGCGGTCGTTCGTTAGTTCGCGATGCGGGCTCTCGTCTCCTGGTTCGTGCTCCTGGCTTCTAACGGGCCAGAAGCACGAACCAGATCAGCAGCAGCGTGACCAGAAAGCCGGTGACGAAGTTGAGAGCGAGGAAGCGCCGCCAGGCGCGGTTGGCCGTCTCGGCAGCCTCATCGGCGACGTTCCAGTAGGGCGCACAACTGATCGCGTAGGGCAGCGCGAGGATCGCCGCCAGCGGTCCCGGCCAGGTCGTGAAAAGCAGCAGGATGCCCGCGGCAAGGTAGACGAGCACGGAGATCCGCACGGTGGCTCGCGCGCCGATGACGGTCGCGATCGACGAGATATCGGCCTCGCGGTCGGCCACAACATCCTGCACGGCACCGAACGCGTGCGAGGCAATCCCCCAGAGGAGGTAGGCGCCGAGCAGCAGCCAGAGTTGCGGGGTGAACACGGCACCCGCGAGAACGAGCCCGTACACGGCGGGAGAAACGAAGTGCGTGCTTGAGGTGAGCGAGTCGAGGAACGGTCGCTCCTTGAACCGCAGCCCGGGGGCCGAGTAGGCGATCACGGCAAACACGCTGATGGCCAGAACGAGCCACGAGAGCGGCGAGCCGATGATGACCAGGAAGACCAGGAACGGAACGTTGGTCACCGCAGCCGCGATCAGCGTCGGGCGATGCATCCGCCGGTCGAGCAGTGCGCCCTCGACCCCGCCCTTGCGCGGGTTGCGCAGGTCGGATTCGTAGTCGAAGACATCGTTGATGCCGTACATCGCGAGGTTGTAGGGCACCAGGAAGTACAGTGTGCCGATCACGAACACCGCGTTGATCGACCCGGTCGCAATCAGGTAGGCGGCCGCGAACGGAAACGCCGTGTTCACCCAGCTGAGCGGTCTGGATGAGACGAACAGCGCCCTAATCATGCGTCTGCCTCCGGCCGAGGAGCGTCCAGAGACTCGGAAGCAGCACGGCCGCCGCAATCGTGTAGGCGAAGTCCTCCAGCGGCGCCCGGCCGATGAACACTCCGCTGATCAGGGCCCGGTTATAACCCACCAGGCCGATACCGATCATCACGTTGTCGAAGATTGCGGTGAGCACCAGCAGGATGCCCGCCCCGATGGCCACCGCTATCCACCGGGGCGCGCGGCGGCTGGCGATCGCCACCACGGCGACCACCAACACCCCGGCGAGAAAGATCGAGTTGAGCGCCCAGTAGGTCATGCCCGGCTCCCTCGCCTGGCCAGCAACCCGGTCAGGAACCCGAAGAGGTTCATCGCAAGGTAACAGAGCAGCAGCAGGAAGAACGGCTCCTCGAGCGGCAACTGCGGTGCCCACTGGAGTCCAGTCATGAAGGAGGTCTCGCCGCGGAAGAAGATTCCCAGCCGAATGCCCTGCAGGTCCCACACCAGGAAGAACACGAGCCCGATGGCCAGGATTATCGCTGCCCGGCGCGCATCCCGCCAGAAGAAGAGCCGGAAGCGCCGGTCGAGCACGACCATGCCAGCGAGCGCGATAAGCAGCGCTGCCAGGTACAGGAGTCCCATCAGCTGACCGGTGGCGCGTCAAGCGGCTCAGGCAGCGGCCCCGTGGTGGTGTCGCCGTTGATGCGCTTGAGCAGTACCTCGGCGCTGATGAGGCACATCGGCAGTCCGATACCGGGAATGGTCGAACCGCCCACAAAGTAGAGGCCCTTCACCTTCCCGCTGACATTACGCGGGCGGAACAGCGCACTCTGCCGCAGGGTGTGCGCCGGGCCGAGTGCGGTACCGCGCCACGAGTTCAGGTCGTTGGCGAAGTCCCCCGGTCCGACCGTGCGACGCAGGGTGATTCGCTCGGCGAAGTCCGGGATGCCCGTCCACTGCGCGATCTGCTCGATGACGGCATCCGCTACCGCCTCGACCTTCGGGTCACCCTTGCCGGCGAGCCCTCCGGAGCCGATGCTCACATCGGCCGGGATCGGGACCAGTACAAAGAGGTTTTCGTACCCGTCGGGCGCGACCTCGGAATCGATGCCGCTGGGCTTGCAGATGTACAGCGAGGCGGGCTCCGGCACGTGCTGGTCGGCGCCGAAGATGGCGTCGAATCCGGTGCGCCAGTCTTTGGCGAACAGCAGGGTGTGGTGCTCGAGTTCCGGGAGTTCCCCGCGCACGCCGAGGTACAGCAGTACGGCGCTCGGGCCGGGTGTTGCTTTGTCCCAGTACTGCTGCGGGTAGGTCTGCTGGCTGGGTTCGAGCAGCTGGGTCTCGCTGTGGTGCAGGTCGGCGGCTGACACCACGATGTCGGCGGCGAGCGTCTGGGTGCGCTTGCGGGCGTCCGTGTATTCGACTCCCGTCGCGACACCGCCCTCGACGACGATTCTGGTGACCTTCGCGGATTTGAGGATGGTGACCCCCTCGGCTTCGGCGAGGTCGGCAATGCTGTGGATAACCCGGGTGAACCCGCCGATCGGATACAGCACCCCGTCGGCCAGGTCGAGGTGGCTCATGAGGTGGTACATGCTGGGCGCCGTGTACGGGGATGCCCCGAGGAAGACGGCCGGGTAGCCAAGGACCTGGCGAAGCCGGTTGTCTCGAACCGTGCTTGCGGCTTTCGATGCGAGCGGGCGCAGGAGCAGCCGCACGAGCTTCGGCAGGTGACGCAGCACCTGCCGGTTGAACAGCGGGCCGAGCTTCTCGAACGAGGTGTAGAGAAAGTAGCGCTTCGCAAGATCGTAGGTGAGCGCGGCGGAGTCCAGGTAGCGCGCGAGTCGCCGTCCCGATTTCGGCTCCACCGACTCGAACAGGGCGATGTTCTCGTCGCGGGTGGCCGAAATATCGATCGGTTCGGTGTGTCCCTCGAAGTAAACCCGGTAACCAGGATCGAGGGTTACAAGCTCCAGCTGCTCTGCGGCGGAGGTACCGAGCAGCCGGTAGAAGTGGTCGAAGACCTCAGGCATGAGGTACCAGGACGGGCCGGTATCGAACCGGAATCCGCCCTTCTCCCAGTTGCCGGCGCGGCCGCCGAGCCCCGGATTCGCCTCGAGGAGCGTCACCGCGTGCCCCGCACGGGCGAGGAGCGCGGCGGAGGCGAGACCGCCGATGCCGCCACCGATGACAACGACACTGCTCATGCGCGGGGGGTCCTTCCGAGCGCGGCGCTCGCCGCGATACGCAATTTGACGGGGTTCGGTACTCTGACCCGGGTGGTCACGAGGCGATCGGCTGGGGTAGCGCGCAGGCGGCGCGCAAGTTCGGTAAACAGCGCCTGGGCCAACGAAACGGCGCGACGCGACCCGGCGGGGAGGCGCGGGATGACGCGGGCCGATGTCCGCAGGTCGTCATCGATGTCGTCGAGCAGGCGGTTCTTGTCGGCCTCCGTGAACGCATCCACCCTGACTCCCGGGAAATAGCTGCGGCCGAGTTCCCGGAAGTCCGCGGACAGGTCGCGCAGGAAGTTGACCTTCTGGAACGCGGCGCCGAGCGCCCGCGCACCAGCCTCGAGCTGCCGTGTCTCGTCGGGGGTGTGGACGGTTCCCTGCAGGAAGGCGCGCAGGCACATCAGGCCGACCACCTCGGCGGAGCCGTAGACGTAGGCGTCGAAGCTGGCCTGGTCGTGCTCGGTCTCGCTGAGGTCGGCACGCATCGAATCGAAGAACGGCTTCGTCAGGGTCGCGTCGAAGCCCGTCTCTCGTGCGGTGAGGGCGAAAGCGTGCACGATGAGATTCGAACTGTATCCGCGCTGCATCGCGAACTCGGTTTCGGTCTCCAACTCGTTCAGGATGCGGGCAGCCTCGGCCGGTCCGAGGCCCGCCGCTGCCGCCTCGCCATCCACGATTTCGTCGGCAAGTCGCACGAGGGCGTAAATGTTCTCAATGTGCTGCCGCACCCGGGGTGTGAGCAGCCGGGAGGCGAGGCCGAATGAGGTCGAGTACCGCCCGATGACAACGCTGGCGGTCTCCTCAGCGACACGGTCGTACAGCCGGGCGCGAGCACCGGTCGCTCCGCTCATCGCACTCGCCTGAGAACGGAGTCGCCAACGGGCACCAGCTCGTCGCGCAGCTTTTTCGGCACGTGTGCCTCGGCGAGACGGGACAGGGCACGGTTGGCGTAATACCGCGCCAACCCTTCCGCGAAGGAGCGCGCGCCGGTCGAGACGAGAAGTTCACGCACCCGATCCGCCTCGATCTCGGTCAGGTCGGCTTTGCCGATGAGCGGTTCGATCTCGGCCCACTCCCGTGTCGTCGTCGCGTACGAGATCAGTACCGTGCGTTTTCCCTCCCGAAGGTCGCCGATCGTCGTCTTGCCGGTCTCGTCCGCCTGCCCGAAAACGCCGAGCAGGTCATCGACGATCTGGTAGGCGACGCCGATCTCGCGCCCGAAGTCGGCGAGCGTTGCGACGATCTGCTCGGAGGCGCCCGCCAGGATCGCGCCCGCCTGCAGAGGGCACTCGAACGAATAGACCGCCGTCTTGAGCCGCTCCATGGTGAGGATGTCATCCACTCGCGGCATCTCGGTGAGGTGCGAGAAGTCGACGTCGATGAGTTCGCCGGCGGCGCTCGCGAACAGCGCCTCATCCATGACCTCGACCAGCCGGTCGCGGGTGACGTCGCCGACGCCGCTCCGGTCGATCAGGCGATAGGCGTTGAAGAGGGCGAGGTCGCCGGCGATTACTGCGGCCGAGATGCCTTTGTGGTCAGCTGCCGCCTCGCTCGCGCCGGCGGCGAGGGCTCGGTCGCGATAGCTGCCTGAAACGTTCGGGATGCCGCGGCGCACGAAATCGTGATCGATGACGTCGTCGTGAACGATCAGTGCGGTGTGGAGAAGCTCGAATGCTGCGCCGACGTAGGCGGCCGCCTCGACATCGGTGCCTCCCAGGGCTTCATAGGCGCTGAAGACCATGCGCGGCCGGAACCGCTTGCCACCCTTTGCGCTGAGCTCGAGCTCTTCCCACAGCCGAACATATTCCGGTCCGAATGCGCTGGCCCGGTTCTTGGCTAGGCTGAAGAAGCGGTCGAGAACCCCGTCGACATGCGCCTGCCGTTGTTGATCGACCCCCAGCAGGCCAGAACCGTCCATTTAGGCAGACTATCGCGACCATGGCACTCCCCCCCGAGCGGGTCGTCCTTCTCGACGACAACGGCAACGTGGTCGGTTCCGCAGATAAGGCGACCGTGCACACCGCGGAGACTCCGCTGCACCTCGCCTTTTCCTGCCACGTCTTCAATTCGGCCGGACATTTGCTGGTCACACGTCGTGCCCTCAGCAAGGCGACGTGGGCCGGCGTGTGGACGAACTCGTTCTGCGGGCATCCCGCTCCCGGTGAGGCGACCGAGCACGCGATCGAGCGTCGGGCATCCGTCGAGTTGGGTATCACGGTCAGCGACCTCACCTTGGTGCTGCCGAACTTTCGCTACCGGGCGATCGACGCCTCCGGTGTTGTGGAGAACGAGATCTGTCCCGTCTACCGCGCGGTGTCGAACGACGCGGTGCAGGCCAATCCCGCCGAGGTTTCGGAGTGGGAGTGGGTAGAGCCGGCCTCGCTTACCGCTGCCGCTATCGCGGCGCCTTACGCTTTCAGCCCGTGGCTGGTCTGGCAGCTGGAGCAGCTGGGCCTCTAGCCCCCCTCCTCGGGTGGAGCGGGGGCGCAGCCCTCGGGTCGAGTAGCAGCGCGACGAAGGAGCCTGCGTTATCGAGACCTGCAGCGCGACGAAGGAGCCTGCGTTATCGAGACCTGCAGCGCGACGAAGGAGCCTGCGTTATCGAGACTTGCCGCGCGAAGCCGGCAAGGTCGAGTAGCCGCGCGACGAAGGAGCCGGCGTTATCGAGGCCCCGGCCCGAGCACCCCCCTACGACAGCGGGTCATCCTTCAACCGGTCGCCGGTTGCGGGGATGGGTGTGAGGTGGAAGTTGAGGTGCGACCGCGATGCGGTGGGGCCGCGCTGCCCTTGGTAGCGCGAGCTGTATTCGGTTGAGCCGTACGGCTTTTCGGCGGGTGAGGTAAGGCGAATGAAGCACAGTTGGCCGATCTTCATGCCGGGCCAGAGTTTGATCGGCAGGGTGGCGACGTTGCTGAGTTCAAGGGTGACGTGTCCGGAGAACCCGGGGTCCACGAATCCTGCGGTGGAGTGTGTCAGTAGGCCGAGGCGGCCGAGCGAGCTCTTGCCTTCGAGGCGAGCCGCGATGTCATCGGGGAGTGTCACCAGTTCGTAGGTCGACCCGAGCACGAACTCGCCGGGGTGCAGGATGAATGGTTCCCCATCCTGGATCTCGACTAGCCGTGTCAGCTCGGGCTGGTCTTCGCGCGGGTCGATGAACGGATACTTGTGGTTGTCGAAGAGGCGGAAATACTTGTCGAGCCTCACATCGATGCTCGACGGCTGGATCATTCCGAGGTCGAGCGGCTCAAGGCCGACGCGGCCGGTTTCGAGTTGTTCCCTGATATCGCGGTCACTCAGAAGCATGGCCACGACACTACCCGGTTGCGGCGCACGGTCGGTTCGCTGGGTGGGACAACGACGAGGATGACCGCGTCCGGCTCGTCAAGTAGCATGGGGGAGTTGCCCCTGCGGCAGCTCGCGAGTGTAGTTCAATGGCAGAACTCCAGCTTCCCAAGCTGGTAGCGCGGGTTCGATTCCCGTCACTCGCTCTGATATCGCTTCTCACATGGGACGTCCGTTCGCGCGGTCGTCGTCCGGGCATCCACGGGGGCCACGGTAGACCGGCACCTGCTGATGTAGTCGCGAGGGTTTCCTGATGGTTGCGCTGGGCGAGGTGTTGGCGGCCGGGAATACCTGGTCCCATTTCTCGTTATTCCTAAATGACGCATGTGCGTCATTTAGAACTGAGGAGATACCGTGACCATCACGACCAACACGACCACCACCGCCAAGCAGCTTGTTTACGCGTTCTACGACAGTTACAAGAACAAGGATCTCGCGGCAACGTTCGAGGCCTATATTTCCCCCGACCTCGTCAACCACGTGATGGGGGGAGCATTCGATAGAGCCGGATGGCTTGCCTGGGATTCGACCCTGTTTCCTGCCTTCGAGAATTTTCGCCTCACCGTGCTCGACCAGGTTGCCGATGGGGACAAAGTTGCGACCCGCTATGAACTCGGTGGCACCCAGACGGGCGAGTTCTCCGGTGTTGCCCCTCGCGGAAACACTGCATTCCTCACGGGCACGTCGATCGACCGAGTTGAGGGCGGCAAGATCGTGGAACATTGGGGAGATGTCGACTTCAGCAGTTTCCTCGCAGCACTCGCCGCGGGAGCGCCGACGCCCGTCGATGCCGGGCATGCCCTAGCGGAAGAGTACTTCCGGCTCGCCAACGAGCATGACCTCGAGGGCCTTGTCGCACTCCATCGTGACGGCTTCGTTTCCCACGATCGTGACGGTGACACCGGGATCGAGGAATACCGAGCCTTGATCAGCGGCTTCTTCGCCGCGTTCCCCGACAGCACTCTCACCCCGATCACTGTCGTGGTGGAGGATGACCGCCTGTTCCTGCACTTCGAAACCACCGGCACACACACCGGGGACTTCATGGGCATGCCTGCCACCGGCCGCCCCGTTCGGTTCGCCGAGATGCGGGTCCGGCGACTCGTGGACGGCAAATTCGCGGAGCACTGGGGTCTCCTGGATGAGACTGCCCTGCTCAGCCAGCTCCGCTAACCAGGGCACGACCACAACGATATGCCCCTGCTCTCATGGTGAGCAGGGGCAATTGCTGTGCACGCCCCACTGCCGACTTGTCGTGGCAGACGCCACCGTCTAGAGAGCATTCGCGAGCGTCGAAGGAGCTTTGGTGGCCTCCCGGCGGGCGATCTCTTCTCGCACCACCGGTGCGACCTTCGTACCGAGCAGTTCGATCGCTCGCATGACATCCGCGTGGGGCGTGGGACCGACAGCGAGTTGCAGCATCGTTCGCTGGTGTCCGAAGATCTCGTGGTGGTGCAGCAGTTTCTCGGCGACCTGGTCAGGCGAACCGACCGCGTAGGTGCTCCCAGGGCCGTTCTTCGCCGCCGTCTGCTCGGCCGTTACTCCGCGAATACCCCGTTCCGCGCCTGCGATGTTGAAAAGCTCGGCATCCGCGGGAAAGTACACGTCCGCCGCCTTCTGGGACGTATCGGCCACAAACCCGTGCAGCGTGACCGCGACCGGCAGGGGTGGCTGGTCGAACCGCGCCAGGGCTTCCCGGAACAGCTGCACGAGCGGCGCAAACTGCACAGCAAGTCCGCCCACTGTGCCGATCGCGATCGGCAGACCGAGGGCTGCCGCCCGCACGACAGAATTGGGCGTCCCGCCGACGGCCGCCCAAACAGGCAACACCGTCTGCACAGGGCGGGGGAGCACAAGCTCACCGTGGAGCGGGGGACGGAAGCGCCCCGACCATGTCACCGGCGTGCCCGAACGCAGCTCCAGAAGAAGGCGAAGCTTCTCGTCGAACAGGTCGTCATAGTCCTGGATGTCGTGACCGAAGAGTCGGAACGAGTCCAGCAGTGCGCCTCTCCCAGCCATGATCTCGGCCCGGCCACGCGAGATCAGGTCAAGTGCAGTGAATTGCTCGAAAACACGCACTGGATCGTCGGAACTCAGCACAGTCACCGCGCTGGTGAGCCGGATACGTGAGGTGCGGGCGGCAGCAGCGGCCAGGATCACTGCTGGCGCCGGCGCAGCGAAGCCCGGGTGGTGATGCTCACCAAGGCCGAAGACATCCAAGCCCACCTCATCCGCAAGCACGATCTCCTCGATCAGTTCCGGGATGCGCTGGGCGGGGCCCACTCCGCCCGTAACGGAGACGTCCGCGAACGTGAATGCGCCGATTTCCATGGAGCCCTCTTTCTCAAGTCTGCTAACTACACCAACCGGGTAAGTGACGCAGCTATTCCACTTAGAGCCTGGGAATGCACATCCGCCCGTGCCGACAGGGTCAGTTGTGCTCGGACAGGCCGCGCTGCAACCTCAGCAGGGCTCGATAGGTCGCCGCTGGCGACGGCGCCGCGGGAAGTTCGCCTCGACCGGGCGCGGCAAACGCCTCAAGGAAATATGCAAGCATCCGTTCCGAGAATGCGGGCGCAAGTTCTCCCGCTGCGGAAACAACGCCGGCATGAGCCATGAGCACGAGCACGATGTCCTCCGCGGAGAAGTCTTTTCGAAGGGTCCCGTCGTGCTGTGCGCGCCCGATCAAGTGACCGAGCGCGGCGTAGGCGCGGCGCCGATCGGTTTCGGCACGCATGCTCTCAGGAAAAGTCATGGTCAAAACATCGGTGAATCCGCGATCACCGAGCTGCATTCGCGCGACCGATGAGACGAAAGCGCTAAACCCACTCCAGGCGTCAGGTGATTGAAGCGCGCGCTCGGCCTCATCCGCGTACGCTGCGACCTTGTCCTGGAATGCCTCAGCGATCAGTTGCGCCTTCGAGGTGAAACGACGCCTCAACGTCGGCTCCCCCACGCCAGCACGCAACGCAATCTGCCTCAACGACACATCCAAACCCTGCTCTGCGAACACAGCCCGTGCCGCCTCCAGGAGGCGCTGCCTGTTGAGCTCCGCATCAGCCCGAAGCGTCGTGCCGGGAGGTTCCATCACGATCGAATCCTAAGCGAACCGGAACACCTGCGTCACTTGACAGAGGCAATCGGCGAGCGAGGGTCCAGTTATCTCGCCTATTCGAGCGCGCGACCAAGGAAGAGCGCGATCGCATCGTCGATGAGCTGGTCCCCAACCGCGAGAGACACACGACCGGCGCTGACGAACGTGGAGATCCCCTGCATTGTCGCCGACATGAGGAGCGTAAGGCGCCCGATCTCGGCCTCACGAAAGAAGCCGGCCGGGACGCCGGACTCCATCACGTCGCTGATGGTGGAGAAAAGCGTCTCGGCTGCGGCGAGAAGACCGTCGGGGGGCGTGTCCGTCTTGGCCGTGAACATCAGGTCGAGCAGCGCCGCGTTGGAGACTGCGAAATCGAGATAGGCATGCCCTGCAGCCCGAAGGCCGTCCGCGTACTCGGAGTGGCTTTCTGCGGCAGCCCGCATGGCCGCCGCCAGCGTGCGGAAGCCACGTTCAGCGAGGGCGTCGAGCAACGCCTTGCGGTCGATGAAGTGACTGCGTGGCGCCCCGTGACTGACGCCGACCTCACGGGCGAGTTCGCGGAGCGACAACTCCTCAACACCCCTTGTTCTGAGTGCCAGCTCGGCCTGGTCGAGCAGCACGGTGCGCAGGTTGCCGTGGTGGAAAGGGCGCTCGGACATGCGGCCATTGTAGCCGACTCTGACCCCTAAACTAGACATTGACTATTTTCTAGACAGTGCCTAGAGTCGGGGTATGACGCACACCAATGAGGCCCTCTGGCTGCCCAAGCGCGGCGGAGAGTTCGTCGTCGGCCCCTCGACGTACACGTCCCCACACAGCGACGAAGTGGTTGTGCGGACGCGGGCTGTGGCCGTCAACTTCGTCGACGGCATCCCCGGGTTCGCCTACAGGGTCGTACTGCCATGGCTGAGGTTCCCCGCCGTGATCGGATCGGATGTCGCCGGGGAGATCGTCGAGGTCGGTGCAGGCGTAAATCACCTGAAGGTGGGCGATCGGGTCGTGGCACACGCTGTCGGCTCAGAGAAGTCCCGCAACACCCCCGCCGAGGGCGCATTCCAGGAGTATGTCGTCCTCATGGCACACATGGTCGCCCCGATACCCGACTCCCTCTCATTTGAGCAGGCAGCCGTGCTGCCGCTCGCGCTGTCAACGGCGTCGTGCGGACTATTCCAGAAAGACCAGCTTGCATTGGCCCTGCCCACTGCAAACCCATGGGATCGAAAGGAGACGGTGGTGGTGTGGGGCGGTTCGACCAGCGTCGGCATCAACGCCATCCAACTTGCGCGCAACGCGGGCTACCGCGTTGTCGCCACGTCATCGTCCCTCCATTTCGACTGGCTGCACTCCCTCGGAGTAGCCGCAGTCGTCGACCGGACCAGCACGAACGCGGTTGACGAACTCGTCGCAGCGATCGGCGACTGGCCGCTCGCCGGCATCCTCGCCATCGGCGCCGGGTCACTTTCGCCGGCGATCGCGGTGTCTGCGCGCGTGCCCGGTTCGAAACGTGTCTCCTCCGCACACCCCAGCCCGATCACGAACGTGCGCGCTCGGCTCGCGCGGCGACGCGGGATCGCCGTCAGCACCATCTGGGGCGGAACCCTGAAAGACAACGAGGTAGGGCCGGCCATATACAACCAGTTCCTGCCCGCGGCGCTCACGAGTGGTGCATACCGCGCGGAACCCGTCGCGACGGTAGTTGGCGACGGGCTCGCCAGCATCCCGCTGGCGCTCGACCGCCTTAAGAAGGGGATTTCCGCCACGAAGCTCGTGGTGCGAATCTGACATGCCGCGCCCGAAACCGACATTCGCGAAAACAAAGGGCTAGCCGATGACCGAGCAGAAGACGGTGCTGGTATTTGGCGGCACCGGTCAGACGGGGCAGCACTTCGTCCGCCTCTGTTTGGACGACGGGCTCCGCGTGCGAGCGCTGGTTCGCAACCCGGCACAGTTGGGGATCATCCATCCGGATCTCGAGGTCGTCCAGGGCTCCATCACCGACCTGCCCGAACTCGACGCACTCGTCGAAGGATGCGGTTTCGTTGTCTCGATGCTGGGGGATGCAACAACGCAGCGCAACCGGATGATCGTCACCGACCTGGTTCGGCAGCTCGTCCCCGCCATGCGTCGCAACGGTGTGTCACGGTTACTGCACCAGGCTGGTGGTCTGAGCGCGCAGCCGCATCGCCGACTCCCGCCCGCTCTCTGGCTCATCCGTCACACCATTGCCCGCAGCTTCGACGGCCAGCACAAAGACAACGAAGCCGTGATGCGCTATCTCGCCGACGAGGCCAACGACATCGAGTGGATCGTGCACCGCGCCGGCATCGGATCCGACGGACCATCCCGCGGGGTGCTCGAACGATCGCAGCACAGGATCAGCATCGCGACGTTCCGGGACTGTGCCGCATACAACCTCCGCACGGTGCAGGATGCGGCGGCCATTCACACCTGTGACGGCAGCCGGTACGCGTCGTCATCAACCGGCTCCCCGTGATAGCCGAGCGAGTTTCCGAAGAACTGCTCCATGCAATGGCTCGGAAACGCGCTGACCACCACCGCTGAGGCTAGGTCGTGAATCGTGCGAGGAATGCGACGCTGAGCGCGGAGATCTGCGCTCGAGCCGCAGCGTGAGCAATCGTTGGCTGGCCATCGCCGGACTGCGTGCCGTAGTCGCCGAAGAAGGCATGCACGGCGCCGTGTATTTGCACGTATTTCGTCGAGGCTGGCAGAAGATGCCTGGTTGACTGGATTTCGGCTGGTGTTGCCAGTCCGTCGTTGGATGCGGAAATCGAGAGCACCGGGCACTTCAGCGAGGAGCTGATGTCGGTTGCCGGATATGAGGCGAACAACAGCAACCCGACGACGGGTTCATCGTGTGCGCCGCAGTAACTGTTTGCGGTAATCGAGGCGACAGTGCCGCCGAGGGAGTGGCCTCCGACGACCCACCTGGTGACCGGAGCGAACTGGTGTCGCGCCGTGTCGAACGCGCCGACCGAAAGGAACGCAATCCCCAGCGGCTGTTTGGGGATGACCACAACATGCCCGGCTGCGGCGACCGGGCGGAGGACGGCCACATAGGCGCGGGCATCCACCTTGGCACCGGGCTGGAAGAACAATCCGGTGGCGTCAACCGCTCCCGTGGGTGTCAGCACAATCTCAGAAGCGTTCTCGGTAACTGTCACCCCGGCCCCGCTCGCCATTGCCGCGACCGCGGTCGGCGTCGCCACGGATGGCGCGAGCCAGGCGATCAGCACAACCCAGACGATCGCAGCAACAAGGCCGATCGTTCGAGGGGTCTGACGTCGACGGGGTGCGAATGCGTGAGCACGCCAGGCGAATACGGTGCCGACAACAGCAGCAATTGTGGTCACAACAAGCAGGACGACATAGGTCGGCTGGCCGTGAACCAGCATCGGGAAGGCGGTGATCGCGATCCACGCGACGACGACGAGGGTCCCTGCGGAGATCACCCGCCCCGACCAGGCGAGCACGCGCTCTCGCGCCGCCGAGGGTGCTGTGCGAACGCGATTGGCCACGACCCCAACCTACCCGCCGCAGCAATCCCAACCCGATGTCTGGCGCCGAACGTCAAATGTCGATCGCTGGGCCAGCCGAATTAGCACGCCCGCCCCGCTCAATACACCCGCGGAATGATCCTGTACCTGACCCTCGCCCGGTAGACGTCCCACAGCGCGCCGTACTTCGCCTGGCACACCTTGTCGTCATCGATTTGGCGACTCACCATGAGCGCAACGTAGTAGAGCGGGTACAGCCACACCATCCAGATCCCGAAATACCCGGTAGCGAGAGCGATGGCAACGGCCTGGATGATCTCTCCGAGGTAGTTGATGTGGCGACTGGCACCCCAGAATCCGTTGACGAGCAGGGTGTGGTTGCCGTCGCTCAGCGCCTCGGGCGTGATCCACAGGAATGTGCGGCCTGGCGCGGTCTTGAAGAAGTACTTCTGCATGTTCGCGCCCCGGGTGAGCACCCAGCCGAAAAGGAAAATCGCGCCAAACAGCACGGTTAGCCAGGCAGGAAGCCCGGGGTTGGGGAGGTCGGCGGTGAACCAGAGCGAAACGGAGTAGAAGTACGGGTAGAACGCGAGGCACCCGAAACCCAGCTTGAAGCCGACCCGTTCGGCGATGAAATCGTACGTCCACAGGTGCACCCGCTCGAAGAGCAGATATTCAACACAAAACCACGTCAACATCCCACAGCCCAGCAGGAAGCCGGGGTTGACGCTCGCGACAGTCGCAAGGTGGAACGCCGCGAACGAGAGCACGTTCAGCTGGAGCATGACGGCGCCGACGAGGTAAAACCACACCTTTGCGTCAATGAGACCGTCCCTGAACTGCACATCCTTCGACCTGCCGAACCACAGGTCAGCGAGAAACGGTTTGCCGGTCGACGGCACCCTCAGGACGACATACAGCGAATAGCCCAACCCGATCGCGCAGGCACCGATGAGGCCCCACCACCTCGTCTCGTACAGCCAGACGTACGGAACGAGACGGCAATACCCGAGCAGGAACCAGACCACGATGCTCGCTACGAGCACGAAAATTCCATTGGTGCGGTATTTCACCACCTCGCCAGTCACCTCACTCTTCACGTAGCCGTCCCGGCGTCTCGCAGGAATGACGACGTGAAGCAGGGTGATGACCAGGTAGGCGATCAGCGGGGTAATCAGTCCCAGGACCACGGTCACGACAAGCCTCCGGTGTTCGTGGACATGATGGCGATCGCGGCGCGCCTGCTCAGCAGTCGCGTGAGGACGAAGCGGGCGATTTTATTGGTGGCTCCCGGAATGACGATGGGGCCCTTGCCCAACGCATTCACGGTCTGTTCGGCGACCTGCTTTGCTTCCAGGGTTCCCGGCGCGGGCTTGGCGCTTTCGGCCTGCTGGTAGCCAGGGGTCAGGATGGCGCCAGCAAGGCACGCGAGCACATCCACTCCCCGCGGCCGCAGCTCGTGCCAGAGTCCCTCGGCGAGGATGGCGTTGAACGACTTTGTTGCCGCGTAGGCCGCAATATTCGGGCTCCCCTGCGACCCAGCCAGCGATGACATCAGCACGATGCCGCCTCGTCCGCGCTCGATCATGGGCGCTGACAGGAGCTTTGCAAGCAGCAGCGGGCCGCGCACGTTGACCTCGGTAGCTCGAACCAACTGGTCTTCACTCGTGTCTTCAAATGAGCCGATGGGGGCATATGCGGCGTCGTAGACCAGCAGGCCTATCGGAAGGTCAAGGGCGGCAAGCCGCGCTTTCACGCTACCGAAATCGGCGACATCCGCCGGGATAGCCACGACTTCGACGCCGTAGTCCTCCCTCAGCCGCGCCGCTGTCGCGTTCAGGCGGTCTTCCTGACGGGCCAGCAGGACCAGGTTCAACCCGCGCTGCGCGAGCACCTCCGCGAACGCGGCACCCAACCCGATCGAACCTCCGGCGACCAGTGCGTAGGGCCCGTAGGTTTCCGCGAATCGCGTCGTTCTCACAAGGATGACCCTTCCGCCCGCGGTAAACCTTTCGGCTTGTCAACGTGTCGCTCAGTTTACCTTTTGCGCCGGAGGGGACCTTCCCCCGAAGGTCGTGTCTACCTGGCGAGCCCCTGATCTGAGTCTGCCGTCCCCGGCGCCCGGCGCGCCACCGAGCGAGTTAGCACTTCGTGATAATGCCTTTACGTATAGTGTTTGTACGTAGCATCAAGGGCCGCCCGCGAAGCTTCATGACGGCTTTCTGAATCAAGGAGGATGCTGTGAAACAAACCACTCGCGCGCTGACGACTGCTGCGACGACCGTCAGCGTTGCGCTATTGGCTCTACTCGCGCCCAGGATCAACAGCGGTGTCCTGTCAGGCACCGGTACGAAGATCATTACTCCTCCCGGAGGCTCCCGTGGCGGACTCTACGACGCCTTCACGAGTTCCGTTGCGGTCACCTCCACAAATACGACGCTGCATGGATCGTCCCAGGGCGTGTGGGAGGGGTCACGACCGCTTAACGCGAAAACGATTTCGCTTGACGACAGAATCTCCACGTCCGGAATTGGGGTGAGTTTCAGCGCCGGACCCATCGGCGCGGACTTCGGACACTCGAGCGACAGCTGGACATTTTCCAGCTCACGCTCCGCCTCGTACAACGTGAAGCACAGCTATTCAGGCTTGCAGTTCGGCGGCGCCGTTCTGACGGTGTCCGAGTCGTCGCAGGTGACGGCAGTGTTCGGGGGCTCCTCGTTCGCCCAGATTACGAACTGACGATGCACGTCCAGCTGCGAGCGACCACTGTGCTTCGTTTCCGTTCGCTCGCAGCTGGAATCGTTGGGCTGCTGACTCTGTCGCTCGTGGGGTGTAGCCCGCAAACCGCTCCCGCACTTTCGGACTTCGCGTCGCACGTGTGTGCCAATCTCCTTCGGGTCGCGACCGCCGCGGCGGACCCAACCCGCACGGGCGATCGCACCCAGTACGGCAACGCCCCGAACCTCTTGCAGGCGGACTCGCTGTATGAGACTTCGTGGGGAGTTCGCTTAAGCGCACTGCGGCACCGCTACCCCCACACTCTGAACAAGCGCGCGACCGAGAAATGGCTGCTCGATGAGCTGGCTTTGGCCGTTTCACGACAAGGCGAATTCGCCTCCGCACCCGTGGGCGGCATCCGGGACTCGATCGAAGCCCTCGTCGCGCTCGGCGGTGTGGGCAAGGTTCATGGCAACCCGTTTGCGGCATTCCAGAGCAAGTGGGGATATTCAAACGTTCCCGACGGTGAGCCCGACGTCAGCACCACAGCGATGGCCACCCAGGGCCTTTCCGCCTTGAAACTGCGGCCGCCGACAGGCGTCGTTGCGCACTTCACTGCCGCAGTCGCGGCTGCACCGAACGCCACGCTGAGTGATGTCGTCAACACGGAGATCCCTGCGCTCCAAATCCTGTCGCGAGTCGAAAGCGGCGCGGCCGTGAGGCGTGCGGTTCCGGGCCTCGAACCCGAGTTGAACCGCTGGAATAGCGCGCTCCTGAGGAATGGTGCCGGCGGGGTACAGCTCAGCGCCCTATGGGCGATTCGCGACGTTGCGCTGCACGCGGGAATTCAGGTCGCGCCCGTTCCGCGAAAGTGGGCTGTTGAGCTCGCCGCGCCAGGCGGGTTTCTCGCGCTGTCGCCCGGCGGCCAGGGAGACCCGCAGGTGACCTATCTCGGAGTGAAGCTTGGGATACTGCCGGCCAGCGCTGCGATGCCTGTGCTCGACTCTGGCGTGAGCCGCTCCGGCTGGCTTATCGCGTCCAAACCGACGCTCGACTCCTTGTATGACATCTCTGCACTACACGCCCGTGCAATTCCCCGCTCCATGGTGACGGCGCGCAGCTCGGCCGCTGGACGACACGTGTGCTGGCAGAAGACGCCGTGACGTCACGGATGCTCTACGAGATATGCTCACTCCACGCGATCTATCACGAGGAACTCTCAGCCGCAGCAGCAAGGTCACTCGCGCGCCACGCTACAGATGCGCTCCGGACGGCACGAACGAGAGCAGTCACGAGCGTTGGCGAGCTCGCTCAGGAATATGTCGCTGCGCTGGCGTGCCACGCTACCCCGGAGTCGCGGACTCTTACGGCTGGGAAGTTCGCTGGGGACCCCACATCGACCGCCGTCGATGCGTACGGTGCCTACCTGCTTCGCCCCACGTCATCCCGAACTACCGCAGCGGATGGCATCAGCCGCTTTCTCGCGTCGACAAAAGTCGGGCGTGGCTACTCGTACCGGCCGAGCTTCGATCGAGCCGACGTCTACTCGACAGGGATGGCTCTCGACATACGTGGTGCCCGGGAAGAGGCTCGCATCGCCGCGCTGGGGGAGTTCCGCAGTCAGGGCTCCTGGGCATCCGAAACCCCATCGCGCTCGAATCCGCAACCGGGAGCCACCCTCGGGTCATTGCTCGCGGTGGCATTTCTTGCGACCGGGCGCAGTTCCGACAGTCTCTCCCCACTCTTCATCAACTGAAACCAAAGGATAATCCGAACCCCCATGGACCTATACGTGCTGATCGGCCTGCTAATCCTGATAGTTCTGGGCGCGACGACCACCAGTCTTCTGCGCGCCATCCTCAGGGAACTGAAGGGCCAGAATCGACAGCCCTAATCCTCGACCGGCTGTGATGGAGCAAATCGGAATCACAATGCGTCTAGATATAGTCTCTATACGTACTGTTTTGTGTCCCTCTGCGGGGTCGTGACCTAGAACGGCACCGACACTGTGGCCCGTGTTCCGTGGCCGGATGACGAGTCGATGAGCAGCGTGCCGCCTGCGGCCTCGACGCGGATGCGCCGTGTCGCCAACCCGACATGCCCCGCCAGAAGCTGGCTTTCCTGACGGGCCGGGTCGATTCCGGACCCGTCATCCGCCACAACGAGGGTCGCGACTCCCGCGGCCTGCGACAGCGTGATCGTGACCGCGTGCGCCCCAGCATGCCTGACCACGTTCGCCAGCAACTCCCGTGCGCAGTCGAAGAGCAGTCGATCCAGCCGGGTCGGGCCGGTCGGCCAGCCGGCATCGTCGAACACGAACACGAATCGGCCCCTTTCGGCTGCGTCGTCGGCCAGCCGTCGGATCGCAGCGGCCAGCCCTGCCTGGTCGAGGATTGCGGGAGTGAGCCGTGAGACCTGCGAGCGAAGCATCCCGCTCGCCTCCGTGAGTGCCTCCGAGAGCCGTTCACGGAGGGCGGGTTCCGTCGACGTCGGCAGGTCATCGAGATCCTGGCGGGCAGCAAGGATGTATTGCAGGGCGCCGTCGTGCAGGTCTTCCGACAGTTCCGCGCGCTCGCGCGCCTCCGTTTCCAGCAGCTCAGCGAGCAGGGCGCCACGGTGGGCAACCGTGTTGCCGATGGCAAGCACGCGCGAGCCCTGGACGCGCACTAGCAGCACGCACCCCAGTGAAAGCCCGGCAAGCGCGAGCACACGAAGCAGCACATACGCCCACGGTTGCGACTCGGCCTGCCGTGCGATGGCGCTGCAGAGCAGGAACACCGCAAGAGTCGGGATGACCGCGGTGACCGCGACCCAGACGCGCAACTGCACGGCTGCAAGCACAGGCAACAGGAAAAAACCGTTCAACAGCAGGTCGCCAGTCCAGCTGACGTTGTCCGCGACCGCTGAGGTCACCGTGACGGTCCCCAGTGCGACGATATCCCCGATCAGGGCGATCCAGTTCAACCTGAGCACGCGCTCGTCGTTGACCCGCACGGCAATGTAGACAGCGATCGCCCAGACGCAGTAGCCGGCGGCGATCAGGATGGCGGGCAGCCGCGCGCCGGCCGGAGGGACCAGGACCACCGCGAGGATCACGAAGACGGCGAGCACGCCGCGCACGAGGGCCTGCACCCGGAAACCTCGCCCGGCGTGCTCGACCAGAAGGGCACGCAGCTCAGGGACGCGTGCCAACTCCCGCAGCGATGTCGCGTCGCCTCCCGGGTTCGCGCTCATTCGAGCAGGTGGTGCCGCATGCCTTCAGCGACCGCGGCGGCGCGATCGGAGACACCGAGCTTCTCGTAGAGGCGCTGCGCGTGGGTCTTCACGGTACTGGCACCGAGGAACAACTCGCCCGCGATCTGGGGGATGGAGAGCCCCCGCGCGAACCCGGCGAGTACCTCCCGCTCGCGAGCGCTGAGGATGGGCGCATCCGACTGTCGCCGTAGCCTGATCTCGCCCGCGAGACCCGCGGCCAGCCCCGGTGGCACAACGGTGCGACCGGCGGCTACGTCGGCCACCGCCTCAACGATCTCCGCCCGGGATGCATCCTTCGAGATGTAGCCGGCGGCACCCGCCTCAAGCGCCGCGTAAACAATCGATCCCTCAGTAGCGGCAGACAGCAACAGGATGCGGGTCGAAAGCCCGTCGCGCGCGGCCGCAGCCACCAGGGCCAGCCCGTCGAACTCCGGCATCTGGTAGTCCACCACAGCCACATCCGGCTTCAGGTCGGCGATCATCGCAAGACCGTCCCTGCCGCCGCCGGCCTCACCCACCACACGGATGCGCCCGCTCTGGGCCAGTCCGCGAGCGACACCATCGCGAAAGAACGGGTGGTCGTCGACCACGACCGCACTGATGAGTCCCTGCACGCATCACCTGCCCGATGTCCCGACGATTCGCTCACCACATTAGCCCGACGGGTGCCGTGGCGATCCGACTGGGGGACAACGGTTTCCCCCGGAGCATCCCCCGATCAGCGGACACCGGCCGTGGATGCCCGCTGGAAACGTAGAGGTCAGCGGCAACAAGCCGCCAACAGTCAGAAATCCAAGGAGAAACCTCATGCGCACCAAGTCCATCATCGCCCTCTGCACCACCGCCGCCCTCGCGGTCGGCCTCGGTATCGGAGGCGTGACCACCGCCGCGTTCGCGAGCGATCACGGTCACTCCCACGCCAAGGCCCACCACTCGGTCTCCCCCGCAACTCCCGCTACCCCGACAGGCCACACCACCCCCTCGCACCACATCCAGGTCATCGTGGTGCCGAGCGACGTCTTCACCATCGTCAAGGCGAAGTACGACAACACCCTGTACCCGAGCGCCCGCTACGAAGCGGTCCCGGGAACCTACCCGGCTGACATCGAACGCGCCGGTGGGCAGTCCGAGCAGTACATCAGCGCCGACGGCAACGTGATCACCATCGCGGTCGGCAAAGGTGACTTCGCCGGATTCGAGCAGGCAATCGCCAAGACGTCTACCGTTGTGGGCGGCTTCGGTGCGAACGTCCGGGTCTACGAGGTCAACGGCGGAGGAACGTACACCGGTGACTACGAGGTCTTCGCCGGCGACTACTGGTTCTCACTCACCTCGAACCTGTTCACCAGCCCGCAGGCGGCAGCGCCGATCATCCACGCCGCCCTGCAGACCATCCCACAGCGCTAATCCCGCCCAGTGCACACCAACCGAGAGGGGCGGAGAGATTCCCAGGAACCCTCCGCCCCTCTCGCCGGCACCCACGAGAAGGCAAACCCCTCATGACCAGGCAACGGACCCGCACAACACGATCGCCCCGGCGCACCCACCGCTGGATCGCGGTCGTCACCGTCCTCGCCGCCCTGCTCGGCACCGTGTTCGCCGCGGAAGCACCACGCATTCTGGGTGACGCAGCCGAGACCCCCGGCCTCGCCGGTTTCTACCAGCAGCCCGCGGGGGCACGGGTCGGCGCACCCGGCACGCTCGTGAAGAGCGAACCACTGGTGGGCGCGCCGCTTGCCGCGCGGGCGTGGAGAATCATGTACCGGTCAACGGATCTCCATGGTGAGCCGATCGTGGTCACCGGCACCGTCGTCACGCCCCTCGGATTCGCGCCCAAGTCCGGGCGAATCGTGCTCGCCTGGGGGCATCCGACGACCGGGACCGCCGCGACCTGCGCGCCCTCGCGCAGTTTCGACCCATTCATCGGAATCGAAGGCCTCCGTGTGATGCTCGACCGCGGCTACACGGTCGTCGCCCCCGACTTCGCGGGAATGGGGACCGCCGGCCCCAACTCCTACCTCGTCGGCGATACGGCGGCGCATACCGTGCTCGACGCCGTCCGGGCTGCGCAACAGCTCCCAGCCGCGCAAGCCGGCACCCGGGTGGTGCTGTGGGGCCATTCGCAAGGCGGCCAGGCAGTCCTCTTCGCGGCACAGGATGCGCCAACCTACGCACCAGAACTCCACATCCTCGCCGTAGCGGCAGCGGCTCCTGCCGCCGACCTGACCTCCCTCATGAAGTCCCACCGGGACGATATCTCGGGAGTCACGATCGGCTCGTATGCGTTCCCCGCCTTCGCCTCGGTGTACGGGCCATCCGTGCCGGGGGCCCGGCTCGAGAACGTGCTGTCTCCGGCGGCCATCCGAAACGTTCCCGCTATGAACGAGCTGTGCCTACTCCCGCACCTCGGAGAGCTGCACCGGATGGGCCAGCCGCTGGTCGGATCGTTCTTCCGTCACGACCCGGCAATGACGGAACCATGGGCAACCCTCCTGGCCGAGAACTCAGCGGGAGCATCGCCCATCGCAGCACCGGTGTTCATCGCCCAGGGTGCGAGTGACACCCTCGTGCTCCCGGCCGATACCCAGTCGTTCGTTGCTCACGAACGCAGCATCGGAGTGCATGTCACGTACGACGAAATCCCGGGTGCGACCCACGCGACGGTCGCCTACCTCGCCTTGCCGGGCCTGTACTTGTGGCTGGATGCTCACACCTGAGACGTGGCGAACTAGTCGTGCGACCCGCCGACGCGCCACGGGACGAGCGCCGCCATTCGACGCCCACCGGCGCGAGCCCGATCCCAGCGACCGAGTGACACCACCGCGACGATGACGGCAGCGGTAAACAGCGACCATTCGTATGCCGAGTTGCTCGGCACGAGCTCGCGCACGGTGAACGCCAGGAGCAGGGCCAGCCACTCCCACCGTCCGGTCATCGCAATGAATGGCACCAGCAGCAGCGAGTACCAGGCGTAGGGCGGGCTCGCAATGAAGAGGGCCGATCCGATGACGAAAAGCTGGCCGAGCCAGGGTCGCTCAGGGTTGCTGTAAATGATGGCCAGCACCGCGACCGCCCCAAGAAGCAGCACGGCGACGACCAGCGAGGCTGTTCCCGGCAGGAACGCGCGCAGCAACACAAAACGGTTGCCGGTGTTGTAGCCCTCCTCGTTGAGGTAGCCCGGCAGGTAGCCGATCACGCCGATACCGGTGGTGATGATGTACGGGATGTAGAGAACGGCGAATGTCGCCACCGCGGCCACGATGATCTTCCAGGGTTGCCGCCGCAGCACCGCCGGAGCCGCGAGGATCGGAATCAGCTTTGCCGCGATCGCCGCCCCCAATAGGATGCCGCCGCGCCACCGCGCGCCGCTCGCGATCGCGAACACCGCCAGAAGCGTGAGCAGGCTTCCGAGGATGTCGATATGCGAGTTCGTCACCGCTTGCGAGATGACCAGCGGGTTGACGGCCCACAGGGCCGCCCAGCGCGGGTTCAGCCCGCGCCGACGCAACCCGAACACCAGCAGTGCCCCGACAGCCAGGGTCATCAGCAGGCCCGCGAGCTGTAACGGCCAGAATTCCGCATCCGGAGGCACAACAGCTCGCACGGCTGCGAACAGCAATTCGCTGGCTGGCGGATAGATGGTGGGAACGGATGGCCGATTGATGGCCGTACACATCACGACGCCTGAGGGCGACGTGTGCGCCAGGTAGGGCCGTGGCAGGCCGCACGTCGGTCCGGAGGCGCCCTGCACGGGAGGGGAGAAGAGCCAGTCCGGGCGCAGCTTCTTCAGGGCGTCGCTGCTGGGCACGTATTTGTATGGCGAAATTCCCGCATCCTGAACGATGCCGTCCCAGGCGTAGCGAGCGGAATCCGAACTCGTGTTCGGCGGCCCGAGGAGGGCCGTGCCGCCCATGACTGTCGACGCGGCGAGGATGATGACAATCGCAGCGCGGGCGGGAACGCGCCGCAACAGCACAAGTCCGACCGCAAAGAGCACCCAGAGCGCTCCGACGACGGCAAAGAACTCCGGCCTCCGCGACGAGGTGAGGTAGCCGAACCGCCCCACCATGATGCCGGTGAGTACAGCCATGGCCGCAAACACCAGCACTGCGAGAATCACGGGCAGGCGGCTGACGCTGGTGCGCCCGGTAGCGGTGTCACTCACGCGATCGTTAATAATCCCTAGGGTAACTGCTGGCGCCCGCGGCACGGTCGCGTCCCCCGAAAGGGGGTAGCGAAAACGTCCGCTTTTAGGGGGACATACTGTAACGTCTAGTTCAGGCAGACGGACCCGAACCGTCCCGCCTGAACGGTCGAAGAAAGGGCACCCTGGTGGCTTACCCAGTACGAACACCAGGTGCTTGCCCTTCGGTTCGTTTCGATGCCGCGGTCGAACCCCGATAGATCGCCGGCATTCGGATAGCCCAGCGCTGCAGCCTCCCTGGTGCGCGCTGGGCTTTTCCCTTGCCATCCGGGCCAAGATGGAGTGGTGTGCGGACGCTTCGCTTTGGACTCGAAAACGGATGACCTCATCCAGGCCTTCGTCGCCGACGGCAACGACTACACGGACTGGGTACCCAAGTACTCCATCGCGCCGACGGACGTGACGCCCATCGTGCGCGAGCGGAAGCACAGCGACACCGGACAGGTCAGTCGCACGGTCGATGCGGCCGTCTGGGACTTTCATCCGTCCTTCATGAAGGAATCGAAGCGACCCCAGTTCAACGCCCGCATCGAAACAGTCGCAACGAACGGCCTGTGGAAGGGCGCGTTCTCCGGCTCCCGGTGCATCGTCCCGATGCGGGGTTACTACGAGTGGACCGACATCGAGCGCGACGGCACAAAGCTGAAGCAGCCACACTTCATCCATGGCAGGTCCCGCCTTCTGGCCGCGGCGGGCATCTACACCGTGCGCAAAGTAAATGACGAGTGGGTGGTGTCCACCGCCATCATCACGCGGGAGGCCCGCGACGCCTCCGGGGAAGTGCACGACCGTATGCCCGTCTTCATCGGCGAGGACCTGTACGACGAGTGGTTGAATCCCGCGAAGCTCGAAGCCGATGCCGACCGGGAGCACCTCCTTGGCGTGATCCTGGATGCGTCCGAGCGCGTCGCCGCTACGATCACGACCTACGAGGTGGACCGGCGCGTGAACAATTCCCGTACCGCCGACCCGCTGGATGCCGGACTCATCGCGCCCCTCGACACCGCCGGGTCGTGAGCCTCGTCATTCTTCCGGACTGCTCGCAAAGGGCCTGTCGAGCACACAAGTCGTGCCGGCGAGCAGCCGGACACGGGTGCCACGAGATTTAGCCCCCACCCCTGGCGGCTACCCCCAGAAGGCCGCGACGTCCGCGGCGACACGTCGCCCGACTTCGCGGCCGGCAACGGCGGCGGCACCACGGGTCGCGGGATCGAGTGGGTTCGTGCCGAAGGCCCCGATTGACGCCGCATCCGCATAGACCACGTGAACTCGGGACGGTGCGAGCGCATCCAGCTCTGCCGGGGGAACAGCGGGTCCCATCGGGGTCTGCTCGGTCGATGGCGTGATGACCAGCACAGGATCGGCGCCAGCAGCCAGGTCGGCGTTGGAGCCGGAGCGCGCGCCGCCGTCCATGTATTTGTGACCATCGATCTCCACCACGGGCCAGATACCCGGAACCGCGCAGCTCGCCATGACCGCCTCGACCAGGCCGACGCCCGAGTTGCGGTCGAAAATGCGGAGTTCACCGGTTTCGGCGTCGACGGCGGTCACCCGCAGGCGGCGCTCGCCCCAGGTTTTGACCGCGAGCCTCGCCTCAATGACACGCCGCCGTGCCTCCGTCGACGGCGTAACCGCTTGCAGGGCAACGGCACCCAACCGGCGCCGGGCGTCATCCGGCGAGGTCGCATCCGCCATCGCGGTTGCCATCATCGCGCCGAAGGACGCCAGGTCAATTTCGACGAACAGCTCGGCAGATTCCTCCGCCAGCTGGGCGTCGTAGAGCTCCTGCAGTGGCGTTCCCCCCGCCAGCTGGGCGGCGACCGCGGCACCGGCCGACGTGCCCACCAGCAGGGTTTGCGCCTCAAGGATCTTTGTGATCGCGGCCGGCGCACCATCCTGGATACCCAGCAGCACACCCGTTTCCCAGGCGATGCCGGCAACGCCGCCTCCCGCAAGCACGAGCGCACCCTCAGTCATGGATTCGACTCTACGTCTGTCCCGGTAGCCTTGGAACCAGCAACAGGGCCAGCGAAGATCGGACGGAAGATGAGCGACCTCATTCCGGTTTCTTCACCCGGTGTTCCCGTCTATGAGGGGATGCAGGGCGGGCCGCTGGTCGTACTCGTACACGACTACTACGGTCGACTGCCCGGACTTATGCGCATCGCTGACCTGCTTGCACGCGAAGGCTTCTTCGTCGCGGTTCCCGACCTCTTCAACGGAGTCGCAACAAAGTCGGCAGCCCAGGCCGAGAAGCTCATGAACGACCTCGACGTGGGAATCGCCCTCGCCGAGATCGACGACATCATCAGCAGCTCACGCGCGAGTGGGGCGCAGAAAGTCGGTGTCGTCGGATTCTCGATGGGCGGGTGGCTCTCCCTCCTTCACGCCCAAGGCGGCGCAGCGGATGCCGTGGTCGCCTACTACTCGTCGCTGGGTACCGAAGACCACGGCGTGCTTCCCGCGCCCGTGCTCCTGCACTATGCCGAAACCGATGACTGGGGCGAAGGCGAAGACCCGGTGAGTTTCATCGAACGCCTGCACGAGCATGGAACGCCCGTCACCGACCACGTCTACCTCGGCACCCAGCACTCGTTCGCGAACGCGGACATCGACGAGTTCTACCAGGCGCGTGCCGCGGAACTCGCCAACCAGCGCACCGTCCGGTTCCTGCTGACTCACCTGTTCGTCAGGTGAGGCTCTTCTCGCTCACATCCCAGCGGTGATGCACCAGGTCATGGGTCATATACCGCGCCATCGTCGAAATGGTGAAGCTGGCGCCATCGCTTCGCCGCCCCACCCGCTCCCACTCGCCGGGCTGAAGCGACTCGAACACCGTCGCCAGCTCACTGGCGATCTCGGCCAACTCCGCCGCGACAACCGGCGGATCCTGCTCGTTGTACCGGTCGACGATCGCCGTCTCATCCTGGTCCCAGTTCGGGTAGAGCGGGCCATCAGTCTCCACCATGAGACGCACGCGCTCGCGGTAGACGCGAAGAACGTCGCGCACGTGAGCGGCATATTCGAGAGGAGACCAGGTGGAATCATTCGGGCGCACGCGTACGCTCCCTCGCAGGAGTACCGCGGGCCAGCTGGCGGCGTTGTCGCGGATGGCCGGGGCGATATCGGCGTTCGAATACTCACGGACGTCGAAGCCGCACTCGGGGCAGGGCCGTTCGATAACCCAGGTCCAGTTCTTCGTGTCGGGCACAATAGGCATGCAGCAAGCTTCTGGCAGAACGACCGCCGGGCGCCGTAGATAATCCGCCAACCTTTCCGCAACTAGGAGCCAGCACAATGTCACAGTCACCGAATCGCCTGCTCGGAATCGCTCTCGGGGTGTTCTACCTGTTGTTCGGGGTGCTCGGCTTCTTCTTCACGAGCAGCACCGGATTCCTCGCAACGGCGGGCCCGAAGCTCCTCGGCCTTTTCGGAACCAATCCACTGCACAACCTCGTTCACCTCGCTGTCGGAATCGCGTTGCTGGTCGGCGGGCTCTCGGCCGTCCGGGCCGCGAAAGCCATCAACACAACCATCGGCGTACTGTTCCTGCTGGTCGCCCTGGCCGGGCTGCTCATCGCATCGAGCCAAAACCCGCTCAACATCCTCGCCCTGAACGGCGCGGACACCCTGCTCAATTTCGCGAGCGCGGTGGTATTGCTCGTCGTGGGTATCGGCGCAGACCCGGTGGTCCCTGCCAAGAAGTCCTAGCCGTCAGGCTTCGATCCCCGGAATCGCGACCGAACGCGACATGAAGCGAAGCACGTTCTCGTCGACGATGATGTCGGATGGCCGCAGGGGCCGGGTGAGGTAAAGGCCGTCGAGTTCGCTGATGCGCGACAGCGCCACATACGTCTGCCCCGGCGCGAACGATCGCTCGCCCAGGTCGACGATCGCGCGGTCGTAGGTCTTACCCTGCGACTTGTGGATCGTGACAGCCCAGGCAAGACGGAGAGGAAACTGGGTGAACTCCGCGACGATGTCTTTCTTCAGCGACTTGGTGATCGGGGAATACGAGTACCGGTACTTCTCCCACACCGCGGGCTGCACCTGGTGAACCTCGCCGTCGACCTCCACCCACACTGTGCTGTCGATCTTCGTCACTGTTCCGATGCTCCCGTTGACCCAGCGCTGGTCGGAGTCGTTGCGCAGGAACATGACCTGCGCGCCCACCTTCAGCTCGAGCGCTTCGTCGGCAGGGTAGGAGCGTCCGCCGAACTCTCCACTCACCTCCGCCCGGGCCGTCAGGGCGCGGCCCGGAAGTCGCGCGAGCGCGCTGGCATTGATGCGTGTCACGGTGCTGTTGGTCGTGGCGAGGGTGATGGCGCCGTCCCGTGGCGCGGGCCGTGCCCCCGTATCGTTCAGGCGCTTCGCGATCTCCGCCGTCACCCGGCCGTGGCGCACCGCGTTGAGCATGTGCTTGAACTCGTCCTCATGCTGGCGGTGGATGACCGACAGCTCGTAGATGCGCAGTGAGGCATCGCTCCAGACCTTGGCGTCGAAGAACCACATCGAGTGGTACTGGTCGTCGAAGTACGCGCGCTCGTCGGCATCCCCCGGAACGGGCGCGAGCTGGTACGGGTCACCGAACAGCACGACCTGCGCGCCGCCGAAGGCCTCGTGCGGCCGCTGGCGAGCCTGTCGCAGGCTACGGTCGACGGCATCCAACAGGTCCGCGTTGACCATGGAAACCTCATCGATCACGATGGTGTCGATCGTGCCGAGCAGTTTGCGCAACTCCCGGGATTGCTCGATCTCGTGATCGGCGATAACCCCGATCGGCAGGCGGAACAGCGAATGGATCGTCTGGCCACCCACATTGAGCGCAGCGACCCCTGTTGGGGCGCAGATCACGATCTGTTTTGAAGTGTGCCACGACAGGTGGTTCAGGAGCGTCGACTTGCCCGTTCCCGCCCGCCCGGTCACGAAGATGTGGTCCTGTGTCGTCTCAATCGCGTCGAACACGGCCTGCTGCTCAGCGGAGAGAGTCAGCTCGGTCACTTCCCAAGGCTACCCGTCGACCAACGGTGAGTACCGGAGAATAGAACAGTGCGCCGTGTCCTGATCTCCTGGTTGATCGCGTTCGCACTGCTCATCGCGGCCTTCATCGCAACCGTCACGCTGCTCAACGACACCGTCTACAGTGCGCACGGCTTCGTGTCGAGCTACTTCGATGCACTAAACCGGAACGACGCGACCACCGCACGCCAGCTTCCCGGGGTGCGGGCACCGAGCGGAGTCTCGACCGACCTGTTGGCGGCCGGCGCGCCGGGAGCTATCTCGCACATCCACCTCCTGCACGACAGCACGGGCGCCGGCGGGGTGCACACCGTCGAGTATTCCTACCAGCTGGGCCAGCGCGCCGAGACCTCGGCGTATTCGATCCAGCCGGCGAGCCCGTTCCTTGGATTGTTTTCACGATGGAGTTTCGCGCAGTCTCCGCTCGCCACCGTCTCGGTCGCCCTCCCCCACGACCCGCGCTTCCGGGTCAACGGCACCGAAGAGGTGAGCACCGCCGCGCGCACCGAATCGCAACCCTTCGTCGTCTTCACTCCGGGGCTCTACGTCTTCGATGCCAAGTCGACCTACCTCAGCGCGACGCCCGTCGACGTGCCGGTAACCGAGCCGGGAAGCGTGACCCCGGTGCGCGTCGAGGCCGAGGCCAACACGCTGTTCGTGACGGAGGTCAGGAAACAACTCGACCAGTACTACGTCACGTGCGCAAGACAGACGGTTCTGCTGCCGACATCCTGCCCGTTCGGCAAGAGTTTCAACAACCGGGTGGTGAGCACGCCGGCCTGGTCGATGGTCACCGACCCGCCCGTCAGTATCGAACCGTTGGGAGACACCGGCAACTGGCTCGTGCCGCAGGCCACCGGCGCCGCACACCTCGTCGTCAAGGTGCAGTCACTGTACGACGGCCGAATCACCACCTTCGACTCGGACGTTCCCTTCACTGTGTCGTACCAGATCACCGTCGGACCGGATGACCACCTGACGATCGTCGCGCAGTAGCGGTACAGGCGAGCTATCCCTGCCTCGCGCGCCGCGCGAGCATGTCGTTATACGCGTTGAGCTCCGCGTCGCCGTCCCGCTCGGCCTTGCGGTCGTAGCGCCTGGATTCCCTGGCATCGCTGCGACCCCACATGAATGCGACCAGGATCGCGAGCGACAGTGTAGGAATCTCCCCGATACTCCAGGCGATACCCCCGGCCAGCTGCTGGTCGTTCAAAGCCGGGAGGCTCGGCCCCCATCCCATCGCGCCATACCAGTCGGCGGACAGCAGGCCGGTGCTGGTGATGAGCGCAAGGCCGAAGAAGGCATGGAAGGCCATCGTGCCCAGCAGGATGAGCAGCCGCATCGGGTACGGCGGACGAGCGGGACCCGGATCGACCCCGATCAGGCTCGACACGAACAGGTAGCCGACGATCAGGAAGTGCACAATCATCCACTCGTGACCGACATGGTCTGTGGTGGCCCAGCTGAACAGCGGCGTGTAATAGAAGATCCAGAGGGATGACGCAAACAGCAGCGCCGCCACGATAGGGTTCGCGAGAAACGTGAACGGTCGCGAATGCACGGCGAGCAGGATCCACTCGCGTGCGCCACGACTGCCGTCGTCACGCTTGTTGATCGCCCGCAGGGCAAGAGTGATCGGGGCGGATGGGACCAGCAGCACGGGGATGGCCATACTGAGCACCATGTGGGCGATCATGTGCGCGCTGAACAGGTACTTCTCGTACACGTTGACGCCGCCGCTCGTGACATACAACAACACGAGCATGCCAAGCACCCAGAGCACGATACGGTGCACCGGCCACGAATCGCCGCGACGATGAAGGCGCCACACCGCGGCCAGATAGAAGAACAAGCCGAACGCAACGATGATAATCCACAGGATGTCGGGGTTCAGTCCCGTGAAGTAGCGCTCGATGGTGGGGAAGGCCGGAAGGTGCGCGCCGGTGAGCAATTCGGCCGGTGTCGGGTTCGCCAGCTCCGACGCAGGCAATTCGATCTGCGGGTCGGTCGTCACTGCAAGGGCCGAGGCGGTTCCCTCCGCGAGGCCCATGAACGCCAGTTCGCCGACGACGAAGAACCAGAAGTACCGTGCCACACCGGTCACGCTTCCCGCCAGCCGGCCGATCAGAAACCGTCGCTGGAAGATGCCGAAGATCCCGAGCGCCCCCAGCGCAAAGACCTTGACCAGCACCAGGATTCCGTAGGGCGTGAGCAGGTTCGCCCAGGTCGACACCCGGATCTGCGCGTTGACGTAGCCGGATGCCGCAACAACGAGGAAGCAAATCAGCGCGAGAGTTGAATAGCGCGCCAGCACCTCTGCGATCCGCCCATTGTCGAAGGTTTTTCGCACGAGGATGAGGGTGAGGAGTCCCCCGACCCAGATCGCAGCGAACACGATGTGCAGCCACAGCGACGTGGTCGCCTCGTCGTGGCTGGCGGTGTCGCCGGCATGCCCCTGCAGCGCCATCGGGATCATGGTCAGGATGGAGGCAATGGCAAGGAGCGCGATCGCCGTCTGGTTGCGCACGGCGAAGCAGAGCACGGTGAGGCACGCCGCGATCAGGGTCGTCGCAAGCCAGGCCTGGCCCTGGCCGACCGTGGTCAGGTAGTGCGCGAGGTTGTCGCCGTACTGTGACGTGAAAGTGACGGGGCCCGGGTCATCCGTCTGCAGGTGGAAGAATCCGGTCGCCGCAGAAGCGATGGTCAGCAGCGCGGCCGACGCAGCAGCGACATCCAGTGCCTTGCCGTACTCGGGCCGATCGGAGGCGAACGCGAACGCGCTGAGCACCAGGCTCCCGATCAGGCCGGAAGCGGCCAGGTCGACAATCATCGTGGCGACCGGCACGCCGTAGCGCACGATCGCACCCGGGTCGATCGCGATAGGCGCATTCGCCCCGCCGCCGTAGGCAAGGCTCGTGAAGAGTGCGGCAAACGCCACCGCCAGCAGCGCCGCCGGCCCCACAATCCGCGAGACTCGAATCACCCGCCCAGCCTAAGTGACTGCGGCTGGGAGCCATCCCCCCGGAATCGCGGAATCGCACTGGGCCACTGCCGTTCAGGGGCGCAATGCGCAAAGGGACGCCGGCCTCACGGCCGTCGTCCCTTTGCGAACGCGAGTGCTACTTCGCGGCAGCCTTCAGCTTGCTGCCCGCGGTCAGCTTCACGCCATAGCTTGCAGCGATCTGGATGGTCTCACCCGTCTGCGGGTTGCGGCCGGTGCGTGCAGCACGGTGGGTGCGCTCGACAGCGAGCCAACCCGGAATCGTGACCTTGGTTCCCTCGTTCACCGTCTTGGAGAGCGTGGAAAAGAGCGCGTCGAGAACAGTGTTAACGGCGGCCTGTGTTTGGCCTGATTCTGCAGCGAGTGCTGCAACCAGCTCGGTACGGTTCAGTGACTTGTCAGCCATGATTTTGTCCTCCTCGGACTTGGTTCTTAGAAGCGCAGTGCATCAGAAGCGCAGTGCATGAGACGTATGTTGACGAACAGTCCTGTGGGCGAAAAGCCTGCAGAACCGCCTCGAACCTACCAGCTTGACTTGGTTATGCCCGGCAACTCTCCCCGGTGCGCCATATCGCGGAAACGCACCCGGGAAACGCCGAACTGGCTGAGGTAACCTCGCGGACGGCCGTCAATGGCGTCGCGGCCACGCAGGCGAACCGGCGAGGCGTCGCGCGGAAGCTTCTGCAGCCCCACCCGGGCGGCCTCGCGGGACTCGTCTGTACCGTTCAGGTCGACGAGCGCCTTCTTCAGTTCGAGCCGCTTCGCGGCGTAACGCGCGACGATAACCGCGCGCTGGTCGTTCTTGGCAATCTTGCTTTTCTTAGCCATTTCTAGCGCTCCTCGCGGAATTCGACGTGCTTGCGTACGACAGGGTCGTACTTCTTGAGCACGAGACGGTCAGGGTCGTTACGACGGTTCTTGCGGGTCACGTAGGTGTAACCGGTGCCCGCGGTCGAGCGGAGCTTGATGATGGGGCGGATGTCCTGCTGCTTAGCCATTAGATCTTCTCCCCACGCGCGAGCAGGTCTTTGACGACCGACTCGATCCCACGAGCGTCAATCACCTTGATGCCCTTGGCGCTGAGCGTCAGGGTCACGTTGCGGCGCAGTGACGGCACGTAGTACGTCTTCTTCTGGATGTTCGGGTCGAAACGACGCTTGGTGCGCCGGTGCGAGTGCGAAATATTGTGCCCAAAGCCTGGAACGGCTCCGGTCACCTGGCATACGGCTGCCATGACTCTTCTCCTTCAATACCGCGGAACGACAGTTCCGCCCAAGATCACTTGTCGGCACGCGCACGATCATCTGGACCCCCGGCGGCACGTGGCTTTTCGAGGATTTGGTGATTGGCGTACAAAGCCGGCGGATAGGCCGCCGAACCAAAGAGACAGCCTACGTGGGATCGGGGGCCCACTGCAACCTGGCTAGTCGGTGGTCTCGCCGGCTGTCTCGCCGAACGGCGACGACCGGCGACGGCCATCCCGCACCAGTGCTACGCCCGCTGCGATCGAACCCGCACGAACGACGAAGGTGAAAAGGCTCCCCAGGAACAGGATCGCACCGAGCACCGGAATCAGCCAGGCGAACTGCGTGACCGACGTACCGATCTGCACTCGAGCGTCGGATGCAGGGTTAGCCGCCGAATAAACGATATTTACGCTCTGGCCGAGCCCGACCGGGCACGGTGAGATTCCCGCGCGAGACTGCGCCGTGTACGAACGGCCGGCGACAGCGAACCGCGCCACAGGCGTGCAGCTGTTTCCCGTCGTCGCCCCGAGACTCGTCACAATGCCCGATCCCGTGACCTCGCCCGCGGCCGGCGCGCTGTTCGAGCCCAGGAACACCAGGATGGCGATGCCCAGGATCACAATGGAGATGCCGGTGCCCATGCCCTTCAGCGCAGTGAGAAGACCTTTGCGGCCGGGTCCGAACCCGACGATCCCGTCGGCCACGAACGCGGCACCAACCAGTTCCTCGCCGATTCGCTCGACCGTGGTGGGCAGGACAGCGGTCGGCTCCACCGGCGCAGGCTCGACGGCGGGCACGACAGCGGTCGGCTCCACCGGCGCAGTCTCGACGGCAGGCGATTCGCCGGTGCCGGGCTGTGACGAGAGCAGAGGTGCTGGCGCAGCGGTGTAGCCGGATGCTCCCGCCGAGACCAGCGAGGCCTGCCGAACGGGCACCAGGGCGGACCCCGTCACCTCATCGTCGCTGGAAGCGAACTGGCGCTCATACTCCGCCATCGGATCGGGATCCTCCACCGGGGTGACCACAGGCATGGGCTGTCGATGTGCCGTCCAGGCCGTGCCGTTCCAATAGCGCAGCAGGCCTTCCTCGCCCGGCGCTCGATACCAACCCGCTTGTCCCGCCATTTCATCCCCCGAAACTGACGCGGCGACCCCCCGACAGGTCGCAGTGCGACCAGAATATTCTCGCTCGCAGGCCGAAAACGAAATAGACCCGAACTGGGGGCACCCGGGTTGGCCGGCACGCCTGCGCGTACCCTGAATGCATGGCACACGATCACGGTGAAGGCGGCGCGGGGAGTTCGCGCCTGGCCATCGCGCTAGGCATCAGCGTGACCATCCTTCTCGCCGAAGTCGTCGGAGCTGTCATCACCGGCAGCCTCGCCCTGATCGTGGATGCCGGCCACCTGCTGACGGATGCGGGCGGGCTCGCCGTCGCGCTGGCCGCAACCTCGCTCTCGCGACGGCCACCAACCTCGCGACGCACCTGGGGCTACGGGCGAGCCGAGGTTCTTGCCGCGACCGCGCAGGCCGCCGTCCTGCTCGCGGTTGGGCTGTTCGTCCTGGTTGAGGGCATCCAGCGCCTCATCACACCCGCCCCGATCGCATCGAAATCCCTGGTCGTGTTCGGAATCGTCGGGTTGGTCGGCAACATCGCCGCACTCCTCGTGCTCCGCAGCAGTCGTCGGGCCAATTTCAACCTGCGCGCCGCATTCCTGGAAGTGACCGGGGACGCTCTCGGCTCCCTTGCGGTGATCGTGGCAGCAATCGTCATCTCGGCGACCGGGTGGACTCGAGCCGATGCCGTCGCTGCGTTGTTGATCGGGGCGTTCATCCTTCCCCGAAGCCTGCTCCTCCTGAGGGATACCGTGAACGTCCTGCTCGAGTCGACGCCACGCGGACTCGACCTGGGTTCGGTGCGCAAGCACCTGCTCGAGCAGCCGCACGTCCGAGCGGTTCACGACCTGCACGCGACGCAGATCGCCACCGGCCTGCCGGTGCTCACAGCCCACGTCGTGGTCGACGACGAATGCTTCTACGACGGTCATGCCTCACAGATCCTGGACGAACTGCAGGCCTGTGTTGCAGAACATTTTTCGGTCGCGATCGAGCATTCGACGTTCCAGCTCGAGCGGGCTGCGCACGGCGATCACGAGCACGAAACGCACGCCTGAGGGCTGCCGCGCGCCCAGATGCGCTACGAGCTGATCGCCTGGCAGTTTGCGCACAGGCCGAAGACATCCACAACATGGCTCGGCTGGCTGAACCCATGATCGGCAGCGACCGACGCCGCCCAGGCCTCGACCGCGTTCGCTTCGATCTCGACGGTCAGGCCGCAGTTGCGGCAGATCAGGTGGTGGTGGTGGCTTCCCGGAGTGCAGGCCCGGTACAGGTTTTCACCCTCCGCCTGCAACGAGTCAGCCTCACCTTCGACCGCCAGGTCGGCGAGCGCCCGGTACACGGTCGCGAGGCCGATGGATGACCCGGAGTCGCGCAGCGCGGAATACAACGACTGGGCGCTGACGAAACCCTCAGAGGACGACAGCGCCGTGCGCACCGCGTCACGCTGCCAGGTCGCTCTCTTTGTCACCATCACGCACCCTCCGCACTTACGCTACGCCGACGCGTTCGGAGAGTGAACCAGCCCCGACCCAACCCATAGAGAACCGCGCTGATCGCGGTCACGAAGAATCCGACCGGCAGGCTCGTGACGTAGGCCGCCGCGATGGACACCCACACGGTGACGAGGGCCAGCCCGATCGACAGCGGAATCGCGCGGAGCGGGTTGGGGCTGACCAGGCGCGCCGCCGCCGGAGGCCCCACCAGAAGGCTGAACATCAGCAGGGCACCGACGATCGGCACGCTTAAGGTCGTGGCCACAGCCACCAGCACGGCGAAGAACACCGACATCCCGTACGGGTTGATGCCGCGCGCGGCAGCCTGGTCGGGCAGGATCGACGCGATCAGAAGCGGACGGTAGGCGACCACGACCGCAACGACGCACAGCACCCCCAGAAACACGATCGGGAGCACCTCCGCCGAGCTCACGCCCAGGATCTGGCCGAACAACAGGGCGAACACCTCGGATGAGTACTGGCTGCCAAGGCTGAGGAAGAGCGCCCCAAAGGCCAGCATGACAACCAGCGACAGTGCGATCACCACATCATTCCGACCCCGGCGACCCAGGGTCGAAATGGTGAGTGCGCCCGCGACAGCGACGACCCCCATCCCGACAATCGGGTCGACGCCCAGCAGGGTGGCACCCGCCGCCCCCGCGAACGCGCCGTGAGGCAGGGCGTGCGCCAGGAAGGACGACCCGCGCAGCACGACGAAGAACCCAACCAGGCCTGCGACAACGGCGACGACACTCGCCGTGATCCAGGTATTGACGAGGAATTCAGAGAACACTCGCCACCCGCTTTCGTGCCCGCAGCGGGATTGCGATTCCGGACAGCAGGTAGGCGACGAATGCGACAGCCACGATGCAGAAACTGACCGGCCAGCTGTGTGCGCCCGCGTACCACGAGAAGCTCTCGAACGAGATAAGAATCCCGAGCCAGGTCGAGGCCACCCCGATGCCGACCGCAATCAGGATGGCGAATCCCACGCGGCGAGTCAGCCGCAGGGCCGCCGCGGCCGGCGCGATAAGCAAAGCCGTCGACAGCACTGCTCCGATTGTGAGCGCCGAGAGTTCGACCGCGAGCGCAAGAGCGACGAGGAACAGGATGCCCGTGAGGCGCACGGGGATGCCCCGGACTGCGGCGAGGTCGGGATCGAGGGAGTCGACGAGCATCCACCGGTAGAAGACGACGACCACCAGGCAGGCGACGATGCTGAGCCCGATGACCAGGGGAAGGATGCTCGCATCGATGACGAACAGCGAGCCGAACAGCACCGAGATGGCGGCATTGCTTGTGCCGGCGAGCTGGGTGTCGAGGTACAGGAACAGTGCGGTGAGGCCAAGGCCAAAACCGAAGACGATGCCCGTCGCGACGTCGCGACCCTGCACCCGCCTGATGCCGACAAGTTCCATCAGACCGGCCGCGAGGATGCCGGCGCCCACGAACCCCACCAACTGCGGAATGCCGAGCAGGAATGCGGCGGAGCCGCCCACAGCGCCGAGATCGGCGAGCGCGTGCCCCGCAAACGATTGGCGGCGCAGCACGGTGAACACACCGACCAGCGCGGAAACCGAAGCGACAAAGGTGCCAACGATGAGGGCGAGCTGCACCGGCGCGCTGCCGAAGAAGGCGCTCACGGGGTATGCCCGTGCAGGTCGTCGGCGCCTGCGACGACAAGAACGCGCCCGCCGACCCGCAGCACCTCCACGCGGTGCCCGTACAGTCCGCTGAGCACGTCGGATTGCACCACCTCGTCGATCGTCCCCGAAACGGCTCGACCATCGGCGAGGTAGACGATGCGGTCCATAAACGGCAGCAGCGGATTCAGGTCATGTGCGGACAGCAGTATCGCGATCGTGCGCTCACGGCCGAGGCGCGCCAGAAGCTCGACGATTTCCTCAGTGCTCCCGATATCGAGGTTCGCGAGCGGCTCGTCCAGCAGCAACACGCGGGGCCCACTGATGAGCGCGTGAGCAATCAGGATGCGCTGCTGCTGGCCACCCGACAGAAGGCCGACCCGGGAATCAGCGAAGGCTGTCGCATCCACCGCCGCGAGCATCTCATCGACGAGAGCGCGGCGCTTCGCTGAGGGCAGCGGGATGCCGAGCTTCTGCCCGTCGAGACCGAGCGCCACCACGTCCCGCGCCCGCAAAGGCAGGTCGGGGTCTAGGGCAACCTTTTGCGGGAGGTACCCGAGCACGGTGCGGCGAGCAGCGCTCCCGCCGAACGAGACCGAGCCCGCGGTGGAATCCTGGAGACCGAGAATGACGCGCAGCAACGTGGTCTTGCCCGCACCGTTCGAACCGATGAGCCCGACGAATTCACCCGGCGCGATCGAGAACGTCACATCGTGCAGGATGCTCCGCCCCGACAAGGACACGCCGATGCCGCTCACGTCGAGGACGGGAGCGGCGGGCGTTGGAACGGGGACCCGGTCGGTCACAGGCGCTCAGTCGATTTGCCCGAGGTGACGGCGGACTCGAGTGCGGAAAGTTCCGCCTCCATCCAGGACTGGTAGGTGTAACCGTCGGTAGGCATGGTTTCGTAGACGCCGACCACCGGAACATGATTGGCACTGGCCAGTTGCAGGTAGGTGGTCGTAATGGAGTCGGTCACCTGCTGATTGTAGAGAAAGACCTTCACGCTGCGGTTTCGGAACAGGGCGTCCTGGATGGCGACATCCTGAGGCGCGGGATCCGTGTCATTCATGATCGCGGCCTGCAGCGCCCACGGCGTGAGGTTCTTCGTACCGGCAGCCTCGAGCAGGTAATCGGCTACCGGCTCGGTGGTCGCGACCGGCACGTCGGGATGCGCCGACTTGAATGCAGCGAGTGCTGCGGTCCACTTAGCGAGCGACGCATCGAACGCGGCGAGGTTAGCCTCGAAATAGGCCTTATGGCTCGGCTGGATTTTGCTCAGCGCCGCTGCGATGCTCTTCGCAACGGCGGGCATCGTCTTCGGCGAATACCAGAGGTGCGGGTTCTGGGTGGAATCGGGCAGACCGAGCACCTGCTGGGCCGTGATGACCGTGCGCGACGAACTCGGAGACGCTGCCTCAATCTTCGACATGAAGGAGTCGTAGCCGAGACCGTTCTGCACCACGAGTGAGGCTGCGCCGATATCGGCGGCAACGCGCGCGCTGGCCTCGAAGGTATGGGGATCGGTGTTGGGGTCGCTCATCACCGAGGTGGCGTCGACATAGCGCCCGCCAACCTGGTTGATCACACTGGTGTACTGGTTCTCCGCGCCGACGGCGACGATGGTGCCGGCCGAGTGGGCGGCAGGTTGCGTCGAGCATCCGGCCAGCGCCAGGAGGACGACTGCTGCTGCTGTGCTATTGATAATCATTCTCATCAAGCTGACACAATGCCAGACCCGCGGCGCGGATGCAAATCGGTGCCCGGGTCAGTCGAGCAGCAGGGCGGGTTCCTCGATGATGCTGGCCACATCGGCGACAAAACGGCTCGCCACATCACCGTCGACGATGCGGTGATCGAAGCTGCCCGCAACGGTTGTCACAAAACGGGACCGCACCTCCCCGTCGACGATCCACGGCTTCTGCTTAATGGTTCCCATCGCGAGAATCGCGGCTTCGCCGGGATTGAGGATGGGCGTCCCCGTGTCCATACCAAACGAGCCCACATTGGTGATCGTGATTGTTCCATTCGCCATCTCGGCGGGCTGGGTCTTGCCGTCGCGCGCGGTAATGGTCAGGTTCTCGAGCGCCTGTGCCAGCTGCAGCAGCGTCAACTCCTGGGCATCCTTGATATTCGGCACCAGCAGCCCCCGTGGGGTCGCGGCCGCGATTCCGAGGTTTACGTAGTGGTGCACCGTGATCTCCTTGTCGGTCCAGGACGAATTCACGGTCGGATTGCGGCGCACCGCCCAGATGAGCGCTTTCGCCACGATGAGCAGCGGGGAAACCCGGATGCCCGCGAAATCAGCAGACGACTTGAGCCGACCCACAAACTCCATGGTGCGGGTCGCGTCGATGTCGACGAAGACACTCACGTGTGGTGCGGAGAACGCGCTCTGCACCATGGCGGTGGCGATCGCCTTGCGCACACCCTTGACCGGGATGATCTCCTCGCGCTCAGGCGACCAGGCCGGCGTCTCGATGTTGCGGAAGAGGCTCGCCTGCTGGGCGTGCCGGATGACGTCGTCGCGCGTGATCTCGCCGGCGAGCCCCGTGCCCACGATTCCCGCCAGGTCGACGTCGAGATCTTTAGCCAGTTTGCGGATCGGCGGCTTCGCAATGATGGCGGACGCCGCTGCAGCGGGAACCGAGGCGGGGCGGGGCGGGGCGGGACGGGGCGTGGCGAGCCGAGGCGAGCCGGACACAGCCGGCGCAGCCTGAGCCGGGGAATCCGCCCTGCGCCGTCGCGACTGCACGTGACCCTTAGCTCCATAGCCGACCAGGTTCGCGGGGGCCTTCTCGTCGGTGCTGATGCTCGCGGCCGTGTCGACCACCGTCGACGGCTCCGGAGCGACGGCCGGCGCCGAGGCGCTCGTGCCGACAATGATGATCGGCGTGCCGACATCCACCGTCTGGCCCTCCTCGACCAGCAGGGCCGACACCGTACCGGCAAACGGCGACGGCAGCTCGACGAGGGATTTCGCCGTTTCGATCTCGACCAGCACCTGGTTGAGCTCGACCACGTCTCCCGGCTTCACCTTCCAGGCGACGATCTCGGCCTCGGTGAGGCCCTCCCCGACATCCGGGAGCAGGAACTCTGAGTCAGCCATGGTCAGTCCTCTTTTTGTTACGCCAGAGCGCGGTCGTGGTTAGTACGCCAGGGCACGATCGACAGCCTCGAGTACCCGGTCGGCGTCGGGCAGGTACACCGACTCGAGCTTGGCGGGTGGGAAAGGCGTGTCGAACCCGGACACGCGCAGCACGGGCGCCTCGAGCGAATAAAACGCGC